>Ga0335069_10014513_pt1 | contig 11026 bp, 10 predicted proteins | sample Lox_Sample_11_FD_206714 | JGI IMG/M metagenome (GOLD analysis project Ga0335069, IMG submission 206714) | Soil microbial communities from Loxahatchee National Wildlife Refuge, Florida, United States - Lox_Sample_1.1 | ecosystem: Environmental > Terrestrial > Soil > Wetlands | place: USA... | reverse complement strand
CGGCCAGGCGCAATTGTCGGCAAGCTGGATCATCAGGGACGGACCGAGCGACAAGATCCTGTACGCTTCGCGGACCGTGGCCGGAGCGCCGGCGGGCCCGGACGAGCTGAGCGCCTCGGCCGCCTTGAGCAGCGACCTGGCTACGCTCAGCAAGCAGATCGCATCGCGCGTTACTGAGCTTAGTCAGCATCGCGCGCCCAACAGCGCGGATTCGACTTCTGCTTCGGCCTCGTGACCGCATATCAAGCCGACCAGCACGGGGCCGATTTAGTGCTGCCGGGCAGCATTCTCATGGAGGAAAGATGAAACATCAGGAGCTTTCGCAGCATCGTCAGAGCAGTGTTAGCCGCGCGCTCGCCATTGTGGCTATACCCTGCTTGCTTTTAACCGGATCGTCTCGCGCTCAGGACATCTACATCTATCCAGCTAAAGGGCAAAGCCAGTCGCAGCAGGACCGCGACCGCTACGAATGTCATTCGTGGGCGGTTCAGCAGACTGGATTCGATCCGAGCAAATCCCAGGCTGCCGCCTCTGACGCGCCCGCCGCATCGAGCACGCCGATGCCGCCGCAAGGGCATGTCGTGAGAGGCGCGGCGCGCGGCGCCGCACTTGGAGCGGTAGGCGGCGCGATCACGGGCAACGCGGGCACTGGTGCCGCCGCGGGCGCGGCGATGGGCGGGATGGCCGGCGGCATGCGTCGGCGCCAACAAAGGCTCCAGCAGAATCAACAGCAACAGGCCACCTCTCAAGCGGCGCCCAATTCTCAACAAGGCCCGCGCAATGCATACAATCGCGCGATGGCATCGTGCCTCACCGGACGCGGTTACACCGTAAACTAAATCTTCAGCGATAGCTGAGATACGGCCTGAGCGTAACGGAACCGAAGCATCGCTAGTGAACGCTCTATGGGTCCCTCTTGGCGTTTTTCGAACCAGCGCGGTTCCGAGTGTTCCCGCTCATCATCTGCGCGGCGAAACGCTCTGAGCACGACAACCTAACTCTCTGAAACGGAGCCGTCGCTCAAGTCCTTCAGTGCTTCCGTGTGGCGCGTGCGCCAAGGACAGGGCCGCGGTACCATTCGGAGGGTGGATGGGGCCGTTGAGGTTGTTCTGCTGACCTGTGAGTACGCCGCTCGCTGCCCGCGGCCCAAAGCGGCGTAGGATCTCCGAGCGCTTCATGAACTCCACGGGCGAGCCCAAAAGCATCGCCGACGGCGCCACCCAAAGGCACCCTAGAAATTGGTCACGTTTGGGAGCAGAGCGTTATCCATCCATAAGCAGATGCACTATAATATCTGGGACCGAGGAGGGGCGAGCGGTCCAGAACTCAGAGGGATGCAAAGAACTCCAAGCGCTCAAGAATCGGGCTTATGTCGCTGGGCGAGAACGGCAGGTGCTACCGAAAATGCCAGCCGCAGCGCTTACATGTCGTTGTCGCGTTTACCCCCCTTTGTTCTCGTCTATAGCGCGGATCAAAGACGGACCATCCCACAGGTGTTTCTTGTCTGGTCCCTTCTTGAGCGTCTCGATGATTTGGGCCGCGATGGGCGTTCCGGTTTCGATTTCGGGATGTAATACGATGGGCTTTGCTCTCCTGCGCGCGGTCTCGATGGCGTTGGCGAGCCCCGCTAGGGAGTCTGCCAAGAGCCGCATGACGAACCGCACGCCGACCATTGCGAGCCAGAGAGGCCACGGCAAAAAAATCATCTTGGGCCTCGGATGTAACCGTTGCTCCTCTTTCAACAGTTCCATCCAGTCGCGCTCTTCGGCTGTTGGGGGCGGAGGGGGTCCAGACCATCGCGTCTCCTTGATCTCCTTGATGAACGACTTCGCGAATACCTTGCTCGCCCTGAAAAACCTCCAACTCATCTCTTTGTTCCCCTCATTCTAGCAGCTTGCGGAAAAACGTGGACTTGCCCCTGCGAATCAGTCCATCGCGCCATTCCAGCTTCAAATCCCTTCTTCGCAACGAGCGAACCTCTGACGCGCGAAGTCCCCTATCCAAGCTGAGTATTAGCAGTGGCAATAGCGCTGGGGATCGGCTCCGCTTAGCAGCATCGAGCAACTTGCGCGCTCCTTCCCGAAGATTGAGTCTTGGACGATCCTGCCTAAGCTGTCGCCTCGTGAATAAATCGTCGTTGGGACGTCTGGAAACCTGGGACATTGGGAGGCCGCGCCTTTGGATTTAAAGAGTCGGTTATGAACCTGGCTCGCCTTCTCGCGAACTTTCATAGAAACCGTCAGGGGGGCCGTACTTAGCGAGCCCCTGAACTGGCAAATGCCTTTCAAAGCGCAAACGTGATAAAAGACGCGGGACATTCGTTTCCGTCGAGCGAACGCGGATGCGCTGCTCAAACTGCGGCACGGAAAGCACGGGCGTCAAGAAATTCTGCGCCGAATGCGGCAGCGCGCTAGCCCTGCGCTGTCCAAAATGTGCCGCGGATAACAAGCCGACTTCCAAGTTTTGCGAGGACTGCGGCACTCCGCTTACTGGCAGCGCGGTACCTTCTTCCACGTCGCCTCAAGCCGCATCAGCAACTTCCAAGATACGCGTCACACCAGAGCAGCCGGACGCTTCGCCAGCAGACGGCGAGCGCAAGACAGTCACCGCGTTATTCGCCGATATCAAGGGATCGACCGAACTGGAGCGCGACCTCGATCCCGAAGAGGCCCGCGCAATCGTCGACCCGGTGCTGCAACTGATGATGGCGGCGGTGCATCGGTACGACGGTTACGTCGCCCAGTCAACCGGTGATGGGATCTTTGCGTTGTTCGGCGCGCCTGTCGCTCACGAAGACCACGCGCAACGAGCGCTGTACGCGGCGCTCGCGATGCAGCAGGAACTTCGCCAGCACGGCGAAAGACTCAAGAGCCAGGGCCGGCCATCCGTTGAAGCTCGCATCGGCGTTAACACGGGCGAAGTTGTCATGCGGACGATCCATACCGGCGGGCACCCCGAATACACTCCGGTCGGCCATGTGACCAATTTGGCGGCGCGGATGCAGACCGCGGCGCCGACCGGCGGAATCGCGATCAGCGAGGACACGCGCCGGCTCGTCGAGGGGTACTTTGAGCTGCGAGCCCTGGGGCCGACCCCGATAAAAGGAGTCGCCGAGCCGGTCAACGTGTTCACGGTGGTAGGCGTAGGTCCGCTGCGCGGCCATTTCGAGTTGGCAGCGCGCCGCGGATTGACGACATTCATCGGACGCGAGCGCGAACTTAGCGAGTTGAGGCGTACGCTGGAAATGGCGATCGGCGGCCACGGGCAAATCGCGGCCGTCGTGGCCGAGGCTGGTACCGGGAAGTCGCGGCTATTCCACGAGTTCAAAACGACACTGCCGGCCAAGCATAAACTACTGGAAGCCTATTCGGTGTCGCACGGGAAGGCGTCGCCGTGGCTGCCGGTGCTGGAGCTGCTGCGCAGCTATTTTCGTTTCCAGGAGGCGGACGACTCGCCGACGCGGCGGAAAAAAATCGAGGGCAGCCTCGCCGCTCTCGATACCGGGCTGGCCGATACGCTGCCGTACCTGTTCGCCTTGTTCGGTATAATAGGGGACTCCGATCCGCTCGCGGGGATGGACCCACCGGTCAAGCGCCGGCGCACACTCGACGCGATAAAACGCATCCTGCTGCGCGAGAGTCTCGATCAGCTGCTAGTCGTAATCTTCGAGGACCTGCACTGGATCGACGATTACGCCCAGGCGCTGCTCGATCTTCTGGTGGATAGCATCGCCCAGGCTCGCGTGCTGCTGCTGGTCAACTATCGTCCCGAATATCATCACAGCTTTGGCGGTCGGATCTACTACACGCAGATCAGGCTTGATCCGCTGGGGCGCGAGAGCGCACAGGAAATGTTGAGTTCGATGCTAGGCGACGAGCCGGCGCTAGTCGCGCTCAAGCAACTGATTCTCGAGCGGACACAAGGGAACCCATTCTTTATCGAGGAGATAGTCCAGGCGCTGTTCGATGAGGCAGTGTTGGTACGCAACGGCACTGTTAAGCTTGCTCGCGCACTTTCCCAACTGCGGCTGCCGCTAACCGTACAAGGCATGTTAGCCGCGCGCATCGATCGCCTGCCGCCGCGTCATAAGGACCTGCTGCAGACCCTTGCGGTAGTTGGGAAGGAATCGCCGCTTCGCTTACTTAGGACCCTAACATCATCGGCAGAGAGCGAGGCAGAGCGAATACTCCTGGCTCTGCAGACGAGCGAGTTCATCTATGAGCAACCGGCCGCTAACGATGTTGAATATGTTTTTAAACATGCGCTGACGCAGGAGGTGGCCTACAACTCGCTCCTGATCGAGCGTCGCAAACAGCTGCACGAACGAGTGGGCGCCGCTATCGAAGCGCTTTACTCCGTACAGCTCAGCGATCATTTAGGCGAGCTAGCACGCCATTATCAACGCAGCGGCCATGTCGGCAAAGCGCTGGAATACCTGCCGCGTGCCGCGGAACAGGCAGTCGCCCGCTCCTGCCATGCAGAGGCAGCATCGCTCTTCACCTCGGCGCTGGAATTGACGAAGGCTCTACCGGAAACGGCTGAGCGCGAGCAGAAGGAACTGGATCTACAGATCGCGCTTGGATCGGCACTGTTCGCCGCCAAAGGATGGAGTGCTCCGGAGGCGGGAAAGGCGGCCGGCCGGGCCGCTGATATCTGTCGCAAGGCAGGTTCTACCTCGCACCTGTTTATCGCGCTCTGCCATCTAGTCGGCTTCAACTTTACCCGCGGCGAGCTGAGCAGAGCGTATGAGTTCGCCGAGGAAGCTCTCGAAATTGCCGAGGATAAGCAGGACGCCAGATTCCTCGTATGGGCTAACTGCAATCGGGGACTTGTCTCCTACGCGATGGGAGAACTCATCTCCGCGCGAGCCCATCTTGAACGCGCCATCTCACTTTATGACCCGGCGCAACAGGATTCATACCGCGTAGTTTCCCCTGATCTCGATCCCGGACCTTGGTCCATGGGTTGGGCCGCTTGGACCCTTCACCTGCTAGGCTATGCTGACCAGGCTCTTGAGAGAATCCGACAAGCGTTGGCTTTGGCGCGCGAGTTGGGAACGCCATTTGGTGTTGTGCATGCACTGTGGTTTTCGCCTGCGCTTCATGCTTGGAGAGCCGAAGCCCAGACAGCTCTGGATAGTGCTGATGAGTTATTGCGGCTCACCACCGACCATGGCTTTGAACAAATGGCTCACGCTGCGCGTGTCAACCGAGCTGTAGCGCTGATTGAACTGGGTCGAGTAGAAGAAGGTCTCGTGCAACTGGAAGGCGGTTTCACTGCGGTTCAAGCTTTGGGCGCAGTGATATTTTTCCCCTTCTATGCGCTTGGCAACGCGTATGACAAGGTCGGGCGAACGGTGGACGGACTAGCGGCCGTGGATGCAGGGTTAGCCATGTATGAACGCACCGGTGAGAAAGTATACCAAGCTGCGCTGTACGGCCTGAGAGGGGAATTGTTGCTTAAGCTCGGACCGAAGGAAGACGAGGCTAAGCTCTGCTTCCACCGAGCTCTCGAAATCGCCCGACGGCAGCAAGCCAAGCTCCGGGAGCTGAAAACGACCATGAGCTTGGCGCGGCTGCTCGCAAAGCAGGGCCGTGGCGCCGAAGCGTGCAGCATGCTCGGTGAAATCTACAACTGGTTTACTGAGGGTTTCGACACTGCCGATCTGAAGGACGCCAAGGCGCTGCTCAACGAACTCAGCATATGACGAATGATGACAGCGCGCGCGAGGCGCTCGTCTATGAGCTGGGCAACATGTTCGCCGCCCGGCTAGGGCTCGAAGAGCTTATCCCGCTGGTCATCTCGAAGTGCCGCGAGGTCTTGGACGCCGGCGGAGTTTCGATGTTGCTGCTCGATGCGGAGCGTAATGAACTCTACTTTCCGTACGTGTCGGAAGAGAATCCTGAAGCCGCCCAGCGTTTGCGTGATTTGCGCGTACCTGCTGGATCGGGTTTGGCCGGAGCGGCGCTGCTCAGCGGCCAGGCAGAAAAGATAGATGACCCGCAATCCGACCCTCGGTTCTACTCCGGCGCAGATAAAAAGACCGGAGTCACCACGAGATCGCTCCTGGTCGCTCCGCTGATTGCCGAGCAGGAGCGTCTGGGAGTTATCGAGGCGGTCAATCCCCACGGACGGGCTTCTTTCAGCGACGCCGACCTCGGCTTGCTGAAGAAATTGGCGGTCAGCATCGCGGTCGCAGTCCAGAACGCCCGCCGCTTCCGCGAGGTAAGGGACTCCGCGCAACAACTCCAGGCCCAGATCGACGTTCTGCGCCGCGATCTTTTGCGCCGCGACCGCTTCACCGAGATCATCGCTGTGAGCCGCGCCATGGCTGAAGTATTTCGGCTCATGGAAGCCGCCGCGCTCTCTTCAATCCCGGTTCTTATCGAGGGCGAGACAGGCACCGGAAAAGAACTCGTCGCCCGCGGCATCCACCGCGCGGGCTCCCGCGCCGAAGCTCCCTTTGTCGCAATCAACTGCGCGGCTTTGCCGGAGGCGCTGCTCGAGAGCGAACTTTTCGGTCATCGCCGCGGCGCCTTCACCGGCGCAACCGAGGATCAGCCGGGGCTGTTCAGGGCGGCGAAGGGTGGAGTGGTATTTCTCGACGAGATTGGCGAGATGCCGCTCGCGATGCAGGCAAAGCTGCTTCGCGTAGTTCAGGAAAACGAGGTCACATCGGTTGGCGACACGCGGCCCAGCAAGGTTGACGTGCGGGTGATCTCCGCGACTAACCGGGATCTCGAGGAGGCCCAGGCGGCGCGCGCCTTCCGCCAGGACCTCTTCTATCGTCTGTCGGCTTTTCCGATTCGGCTACCGCCGCTGCGGGAACGGCGCGAGGATATCCCTTTTCTGGCCGCTCGCTTCCTCGAGCAGGCTTCCGAGCGCCACAACAAAAAGCCCGGCGGTTTCCATCCGTCGGCGATCGAGTTGCTCTGCCGGGCAGAGTGGCCCGGAAACGTGCGCGAGCTGCAGAACGGAATCGAGCGCGCGGTCGCCCTTGCTGGCGAAGGCGAAACCTTGACGACCGCTCACTTTTCTCCATCTCTGGCTGCATTGCCAGGGCCGACCCTCAAGTACGACGGCATCCCAGCCGCCGCTCCGCAAAGCGGAGAGCGCGGCTCTTCCGATGAGCCCCCTGCGGGCGCGAAAATCTCGCTCCAGGACGCAAGAGAAGCCTACGAGGCCCGGTATATTTTGCAGGTCCTGGCCGAACACGGCGGCAATGTATCCCATGCGGCGGTGGCGCTGCGGCTTTCCCGCGTCGCTCTTCAGAAAAAGATGAAGAGATACGGGCTCCGCTAACAGTCGTTAGCACCTCGCCGTCCAACTGCTAACCGCACGTAGCGGTTGCTCAAAAAAACCCTGTAACTGTTCGATTCCCGTCCCGGCATCCCCCTTGCGTTGGAAATGTGCTGAAAGCAGAGCGAGTGGAGGAAGAAAAATGCTGACACCATCGACCTCGATTTGTAGCGCGGCCCGAGCGGCGGTGGCGCTGATCCCGGGTCTTCTGCGGCGCCTCCCGGTGCAGGGTCTCAGGATCGCAAACAGCAGCGAGGAGTTGCTCGACTTCTTCGAGGAGCAATACGGCGTCCCGCGGCAGCACACTACCGGGAGGACACGCAATCTTCCTCGTTGTCCGGACGAACCTTCGCGCGCCTGTCACTAGCCAATAGACGCATCGCGGAGTAAAGGACGATGAGGATTTTCCAACATAGTTATGTATCAAGGCTTAGGGCTCGTTTAACTGACCTTCTGCAGGTTCGATCCGGTGGCCGATTGCGCGAGCCGTTGGGAGCCTATGAGAAAACGCGAATCAACCGCTTCCTAAACGAGGTTAACGCAGGCCGGATGACGCCCGACGACGCTCAGCAGGCGATAGCCGCTGCATGGATTGCCGAGTACGGGCCAAGCCGGCGGCCAGTGCGGCGAAGGCTCCTCCAGTGACCTGACGACCGTAAATCTCGCCCAGAGCCAGCACCGCCTCTCCAGAGCCGCAGCCAGGGATTGCCCGATCTGTTTACGAACAAAGGAGCAATGCCATGCGCTCGATGAAATATACCGATGGATGGACCCGTCGTCATTTCCTGGAGCAGACCGCCAAGGGAATCTTCGCCGCCGGCGTCCTGTCTCCTTTAATCGACGTGATCGGTGGAGACGGCAACTGCGAAGCGGCCTACCCTCCCGAGTTACTGTCTATCGAGCTCTACACCAAGGGCAAGCTCAAAACCGGCGACGTGCTCAATGCAGAAAACGTCGATATCGTAAAGGACCTCCTCGACCCTGCGGCGTACTGGCAGATCAAGCACGATGGTCGGTTGGTGGACCTCGCACCCACCGAGACCGATCTGACCCGGATGATGCCGCTGCCATATTTGAAGGCGACGCTCGCCAACCAAGGCAAGCACAAGATCTTTCCTGACGGCAATGTTAATACCCTGGACGGCAAGCCCTGGATCGGCGGCAATCCGTTTCCGCAGCCTCAGAGCGCCGCCGAAGTGTTGTGGTCTAACAATCTGAGCTGGGGAAAACATGATACCCAGGCACATCCGGTTTTCGAATACGACACTGACGCAGACGGGAATATTCTGTACGAGTATGCGTCCTATGGGGTGGAATGGCAGACGGTTGGACGTCTAACTCTGGATCCGCATCCGTACATGCAAGGTCACGAAACTCAACTGCGCATTGGCGCGGCAACTATGGTCGCGCCCGAAGACGTCGCCGGTACCGGCTTCTTGCAGGTTTGGGAATACGACCAGCGCAAGCTACCGGGATTCTATGCTTACCAGCCGACCACGAAGCGCGTGCGCTCATACCCGGTGGATCAGCGTTTTGAACCGCTCTTTCCCGGCAACACGGCCTTCGTGACGGAAATCTACATGGCAGGTGATCCGCTCCTCACCTGGGGCAATTTCAAACTCGTGGGCAAGGGCCCGCTCCTAGCGGGCCCGCACCATAATGCCGACCTCGATCAACCCAACTGGATACATAAGACTTGCGGAGGAAAAAGCGGAGCAAAGTACTGGCGAACACGCATGGAACTAGTGCCCGAAACCTATATTGTCGAGTTGGAGCCAACATCCTATCCACGCGCGCCGATGAGCAAGAAGCGAATCTGGTTCGACGCACGAACCCTCTATCCTATGACCATGATCAGCTACGATCGGCAGGGCAAGATTTGGAAGCAGTTCGAGGGCGGTGGAGACTACTACGAACGGAAGCCTGGTATGAAATGGGTCGAAGGAACTCCGGATCAATTTGTAAGTTGGGCATTCACTCATGCCCACGATCTGCAGAGCAATCGGATGTCCCGTTCCTATTATGCCCAGACCGTGCCCGGCGGCTATCCGGCGACCATCGACAAAGCGGCATTGTTCAATGACTTCTGCACCATGGAAGCCTTGGAGCGCCTGGGACGATAGGTCAACACGAACAGTGCAGCCTTCTATTAAAAGTGAAACCAAAATGCGTTTCGGGGCCATGCGGTTCGGCGAGGCACATGAATACGAGCACCAAGGCGCTGCTCGATGAGTTCGATGAGTTGAGCAAAAGCGAAGGCTAACGTGGGCAAACGACTGATAAAATTCTAGCGAGCCGCACGCCACCTGGCGTGAAGGAGGATACGTCTATGGGCAAACTTGATGGAAAGGTCGCCGTAATCACAGGCGCAGCCAGCGGGATTGGCCGTGGTTCAGCGTTGTGCCTCGCCAAACAGGGGGCGGCTGTGGTAGCGGCGGATTTGAATTCCCAGGGTGGCGAACAGGTGATCGGCGAAATCGCCGCCACCGGTGGACGCGCGGTGTTTCAGCATACCGACGTATCGAGCGAACTGGATATCAAAGCCCTGGTTGAGCGCGCAGTCAGCGAGTACGGGCAGCTGGACATCATGTTCAACAATGCCGGTCTGGTCGGCGCAACTGGTCCGATTGAAGCCGTCGAAGCTGACCATTGGGACAAGACCATCGCGGTTCTGTTGCGCGCGGTGTTTCTCGGGATCAAGTATGCGGTCGAGCCGATGCGTAAGGCGGGCGGCGGCTCCATTATTTCGACCTCATCAGTCGCCGCGTTTCTTCCATCGGCCTACGGTGCCGCATACGCCGCAGCCAAGGGCGGCGTCATCAGTTTGACCAGGGCGGCCGCGATTCAGCTTGGGCGTGACCGAATCCGCGTAAATTGTATCTGCCCTGGCGCTATCAACACGCCGATCTGGAACGCTGCTCCTGGGCTTTCGGAGCCTGCGGCAGTTGCGCAACTACTGGCTCATGCTCAGACGATCCCGCGGGTCGGACGTCCTGAGGATGTCGCCTCGATGGTCCTTTATCTGGCCAGCGATGAATCGCAATGGGTGACGGGAACCGCGATGATCGTGGATGGCGGGCTAACCGTCGGCCCGAATTTGTCAGCGCTGCCAGGACGCTTCTCCGAGCCCACGCAAGGTGCCTACGTCGGACCATCATTTAAGCGATGAGGTCTGCGCTGGTGAGAAACTCTCGGACTTGCTGGACGACAACAGCTGTCGCCAAGATGCGCGTACGATGATGCGCGTACGATGCGCGCCGAGATCTACAACTGGTTCACCGAGGGCTTCGACACCGCCGATCTGAAGGACGCCAAGGCGCTGCTCGAGCAACTAAGCCGGTAGCCGGTTTTGCCGGCGTGCGTTGGACTTGTTGGACGTAGCCGACGCCGTTTTCCGCGACCTGGTAGAGCATACTCGCCGTTTGCGCAACGAATCACGGCTGCTCGACGTGTGTCGGACCCGGCGGCCGGGCTGAGTGCGCGCAGGAGCGCCAGACCGCTACGACGCCGGACTGCGGACGGCGTTTGTGGCGCGGGACAGGAGTATGCAAGCCTTCGCCAAGAGACCGTCACGTCGCGCAGTAGTGTGTCGCATCGGAGGCGATTATGAAGGGCGAACTCACGAACCTTGATGCCACCGAACAGGCCGAACTCGTCCGCCGCAAGGAGGTGTCGCCGCTCGAACTCGTCGACGCGGCGATCACTCGCATCGAAAAGGTCAATCCGC
>Ga0335069_10014512_pt1 | contig 11026 bp, 4 predicted proteins | sample Lox_Sample_11_FD_206714 | JGI IMG/M metagenome (GOLD analysis project Ga0335069, IMG submission 206714) | Soil microbial communities from Loxahatchee National Wildlife Refuge, Florida, United States - Lox_Sample_1.1 | ecosystem: Environmental > Terrestrial > Soil > Wetlands | place: USA: Florida... | reverse complement strand
ATTGTTCGGGATAACGGGAGTAGTGGAATTCTCCCATCACCGGAAGCCAAGGTTTGCCGTCGAGAGTCAAGAACTGCGAGTTGACGCTGATCTCGTGTCCTGAAGACGATCTGCCCGCCATGCCGGGTAGCGGGGCTGGCTGAGCAGCTCTCTGCGAGCGAGCGTCGATCAGGATCGTGTTGGGTTCGGCTACAAACGCGGAAGGAGGGAAGATGACGGCCGCGACGGCCAGCAGTGCAAGTCCCGCGACAACCGGAATACGATTCATTCGATCTGCTCTTGTCCCCTGCGATGTTTTTCGGGCTCAGTTGCCCGTAATGCCCGGCCAGTCGTCGGTTCGGAAAGGTGAAGCCGGGAGACCGTCTTTGTTGAAGAGATTGCACGTCGGGCTCTCGCCCCATGCGTAGCGGACTGCCACAGGGGTCGTCACATCCGAGTTCGATACCACCACGGTGTCGCCCTCAATGCGGGCATTCGCCCAGCGAAACTTTCGATCCGCTCCGGCAATTGCGAAGCCGCGCAACTTGTTGCTCCCATGAGCTTCAAGCCCGGAACCCGTGTGAGTGAAATGAATTCGGACCTCGTTGCCCTCAACTTTCATGGACTCATACAACGGTCCCGAGTACACGATCGATTTCTTATAGGTTGTACCGAGGGCCCACCGGGCAAGTCTCTGTCCAACTTCCAGTTTTCGGTGAGGATGAATGTCTTTCGGATCTCCTACATCAATTGTCACGGCCATCCCGGTGTGTGGAATATGCTCCAGTGTCAGCAACTGAGCCTCGCGCAACTCGGCCCACGCTGATTCGCCAGGCTCGGCGGGAATGTCTCCGTGGTTGGGCAATTGCACGAACAGGAACTCCAGGTCCGGATTGTGCGAACCTTTGCGCCAACTGTCAATGAGTGCGGGCAGGAGCTTACGGTATTGATGCGCCTTGAGCGCGTTGCTCTCGCCCTGATACCAGATTGCACCCCTCACAGGGAAGGGAAGGAGTGGTGCGATCATTCCCTCATAGAGCCCCGAGACCGGCATCGGCGCGTAGCCGAGATTTGTCAGCGCTTCGACGGAGAAGCCGGTGAGCGCGTCTTGCGTGAAGGGCATGGTCACACCCCAGCCCTCCTGGTGAAGATCGCGAAGCCATACGGTGACCGGTTGCCACTGGGCGGATGCCTTGAGAACCGGGCTTGCATAGTCATCCCAGTCGCTGACGGAGGGCTGGAGTGAGCGGAATCGAAACGAGCCGTTACCACGCACCCAGAAACGAATCCCCGCGTATGCGCGGAGATCTACCGGAGAGCCGTCCAAGTTATACCGGGCCGTCAGAAACGACGACTGCACGCCGTCGAGGCGACCGGCGATCCGAACCGCAAAGCCGGTGTCTCCTCGTCCTGGCGACGAGAGCTCCATTCTTGTGTCGGGCCCGTCGGGCCAGTTATAGGAGAACACTCCGCCAAACGACGTGCGAGCTGTGCCGTCGTTGAAGTCGGCTATCGCAGTATGTCTGCCACTATCCTCTGCTGGAATCAGTTCGAAGTCATCGAGCTCCAGCGCAAGGGGGAGCCCACTTTCCGCGAATCGCTTCTCGTCTGGTGATGCTCCTTTGAGCGAGTCGAGGAGCGACTTAAGATCCGGGTCGGCGTCGAGTGTGCGGGCGTCCACCCATTCTTCAATCGGGGTTCCAGGCCAGGAGCTGTGGATGATGCCGATTGGAACGTTCAGGCTTCGATGAAGCTCACGCGCGAAGAAATAGGCGACCGCTGAAAACTTCTTCGCGGTGTCGGGTGTGCAGATCTGCCAGCTTGCCTGGGGCACGTCTTCCTGCGGGGAGAGGGAAATTTTCTTTGGGACGGTGAACAGCCGGATTTGAGGATAGTCCGCCTTCGGCACTTCGGTCTCAGAGTCGAGTGCCCCACTCAATGCGAAGGCCATATTGGATTGGCCGGAAGCAATCCAGACCTCGCCGATCATCACATCCTTAATGACAATTTCTTTGTTTCCGCGAACGGTGAGAGCAAATGGCCCTCCGACCGACAATGGCGGCAAATTGACGCTCCAGCGGCCGGCAGTATCTGCAGTTGCGGTGGCGGAATGCCCAGCAAGGCCGACGGTAATCTTTTCGTTCGGGCCAGCTGTTCCCCACACATGAATTTCGCGGTCCCGTTGCAGGACCATATGATCGGTGAACAGGTTGGGGAGGTGTGGATCTGCCCAGCAAGCCGAGCCGCACGCGATCAGCAAGCCAGCAATCGCAACGCGAAGGTGTCTCATTTCTCTTCGATGATAGCCAAATCCCAAGGCTTGAGTGTGAGCGTTTGGGACGGCGCCATTGCGGATTGTGTCAGCAGTTCCGATCCCGCGCCGTACGCATACTTCAATGTTTGCATGCTTGACGAATAGTTCAAATAGTAGTGGATGGACTTCCCGCTGCGATTCACGCCGTGCTTGATGCGAACGGGAGCGGGAGCGGTTTGATCCGGCCCGCTCAGGCCGGCCAACTGCAGCGTGTCACGGAGGAGCGATTCCTGGAGCTTGTCGCTAAGCACCGTGCCCTCATAGGTCAGGGTCCCTTTGCCAAAATGGTTGCGCGTAATCGCGGGATACCTGCCAAAAAAAGGATGGTCGTAGAACGCGAGCGCCTGAGCGGCATCCGGTATCACCATGTCGACCCAGTCGGAAACCTTGTTCTCCGGGCCGGCATGAAGCGGATCGCCCTTCAGCGGCAAAGCAGTCTTCAGAATTGAGAACTCCTGGTAGTGGAAGCCCGCCGCTTCGCGAAGCGGTCCCGGAGCCATGGTCCAGCGGACAGTGTCGAACTCATTCGTGAATCCGCTCTTGAACGCCAACACTACGTGGCCACCGTTCTTCACGTAGTTGGCCAGACGCTCCAGCAAGGCATCGTTCGCCACATAGAGGGGAGGGACGACGACAAGGCGATACTGCGAGAGTTCTGTCGTCTCCGGGAAGATGAAGTCAACACCTACATTCAGGCGGTACAAAGTGCCGTACATCTGCCGCATGATCGAGCCGTAGTCAGCGCGATCGCTGAATGGCATGAATCGGATTCCATGGCGAGAATCGTTGCTGTAGAGGATGGCGACTTTGTTGTCGCGGCGGAAATCGACAATGCGCGATCCGATCCGCTGCAGTTCGTGCGCAGTCCTGCTTACCTCTGCGTAGGCGCGGTTCGGTTCCAGGTCGTGTGACAGCACGCCCTTCCAGTAGGTTTCCTGCCCATAGTGAATTGAATGCCAGTGCCAGTATTCGACCATGTTGGCGCCCGACGAAAGGTGTGTATAGACATCGAGTCGAAGCTGGCCGTCGTAGGGCGGTGCCTGGCCTTTGGAATCCCATCCGATCGTCTGCGCATTCGTTTCTGTAACCAGGTAGTTCGTTCTCTTGAGTGAGCGGGTGTAATCGCCGGGCATGCTCGATCCCATGCCGTCGAACTCGTCCTGTGTATCGTGATAGGGGTTCACGGCCACAATGTCGAGCGCGCGGCCGATGTCATGTTCATTGACTTCTCCCCGTGGCGGCCCCGCCAGATCGTGGGTAACGAACTGGTCAGGCCGCTTGTACTCATTGACGATCGATGCCTGCCATGCCAGGAAATCGGTCGTAATCCACTGCGAATACCGCTCCCACTCGAGCTTCCAACCAGGATTGATGATGCCGTCGCGCGGCGGGACCTCAGTCCAGTCGTAGAGCCGCTGGCCCCAGTAATTCAGGCCCCAGTTCTGGTTCAGTGCGTCGACAGTCTTGAATTTCTTCTTCAAGTATTCGACAAACCCAACCTGTACGTCATGATTTGCCGCGTCCGATGAGGTTTCATTGTCGACCTGGTAACCGATGATGGCCGGATTGTCCTTGTAATGTTCAGCAATCTTGCGAATGACGCGCTCACAATAGAAGCGGTAGGTTGGATTGAGAAGATCGACGTTTTGGCGCAGTCCGTACCCGATGGTGCGGCCATCCAGCCGCGTGGTTGTGATTTCGGGGTGCTTTTCGTACATCCATGCCGGGATGGAGTAGGTCGGCGTTCCCATGATGATCTTGATGCCGGCCTTCTGCAATCGCTCGACGACGCGGTCCATCCATGCGAATTCGAAGCGCCCATCTTCAGGCTCCCACAACCCCCAGCTCGATTCTCCGATGCGGACAACATTGATACCGGCCTGCTGCATGAGCAGGATGTCCTGGTCGAGACGGTCGTACGGCATGTATTCGGGATAGTAGGCGACGCCGTAGAGAACGGTGCCCATCTTGTCCGGCGAAAAGTTGGGCGACGGCTGAGCCGCCGCAAGCGATACGGCAATCGTCGATGCAAGAAGCAGCAGGAATAATTTCGGCATGAGTGTTTTCATTTTGAACTCCGGCAATCCATGGACTCCAAAGCGCCACGATCCACGCCGCTACATTGCGGAATCGTCGTGCCCAGGAAATCGTGGCCGCCATTGTTATTGATTGATTTTCCTGAATCGAGCGCGGGGGAACCGTCCTGCAGTACATACGCGGAGGCGGTGTTGCGGCCGGTCCCCGCCCCGCCTGGATTGGCGACAAGCGGATCGGTCGTGAGTGCGTGCGAGTCCGTCTGTGGCTCAATCCGGAAGTAGATGTTGGAGTCGTAAAGATTGTTGGTGCTGCTGCCAGCTCCGGGTGCAGTCACATAGGCGCCATCCGGGCCGCGCGAAGTCGCATAGGAAAAGCGGGCGGTGCCATCGACATAAAAGACATTGTTGGAGAATGAAGTGTCGGCGGCCCATCCACTCCAATCGGAGTGGAGGACCAGATCGACATCCTCGCTCTTTCCGACATAGATCGTGTTGTTGTAGATGGCAGTGTTCTTCACCGGCCCGGAAATATTGATTCCGCGATGGTGGTCGTTCTGGCTGATGTTATAGCGAACGATCGTGCCGGTGTTGCCCGCGCTGTCAGCCGGGCCCTGGCTTCCGTCGTTGCAGATCAGCAGGAAGCCGCCGTCGTTATTGTGGCTGTAGTTGTATTGAATGATCGTGTTGCGGCTGTTCCAGTCGGAGTCGAACCCTTCTCCGTCGCGCTGGCCGCGCGTGCCGTAGACTTCGTTGAATTGGACGACTGTATTGTCGGCGCTCCACGGCCAGATCCCAGCGTTGTAGCCCTCCGACCGCTGGTTGGCGTTGCTGACGACGTTGTACTCGACCAAGGCGCCGTCGGTCGCGACGACAACAATTCCATCGCCGCCGATATCATCGAGCACGTTGTTACGGATCACAACTTCCAGGCTTGGATACCACTTCGATCTCTGCCAGTGGGTTGACCAGCCGAATATCCCGCTGCGGTCGACGTGATATATCCGGTTGTTCTCGATCTTCAGATCAACGAAACGGCTCGGTTTCGAGTCGCCAATGGCGCTGTAGTGAATGCCACCGTTCACCTTGTCGGAATCGACTCCATTCACGTCATGGATGGTCAGCGACCTCAGGTAGATGTGGTGCATTTCGCCGAAATTATCGGCAACCAAATGGACACCGCGCCGCGTCGCCGGACTTGTCCCGGTATTGGTGATCTCGAGATACTGGATCTCCCAGTATTCCTGATTTTTCAGTAGAACTGCGTCGTCGGCCGTGCCTGCGCCATTGATCACCGGTTTGGCATCGCCGCCGTACTTGTCGATCTGAATGGGATGCTGTGCCGATCCCGACCCCTTGGGACAGAGCTGCCCGGTCCAGGTTGCACCGGATTTGAGGAGAATCTTGTCGCCGGGGACGAATGTCGTGGCGTTCACTTTCGCCAATGTTTTCCAGGGCGAATTCTGGGCCGTGCCACTACTCGTATCACTGCCTGACGCGGAGTCGACGTAATAGGTGGCGCCCGTAGGATGGACAACCGGAGGCTCGCTCGTTCCTGCCCCGCAGCGCAAAAGCGACAAGCACAAGCACAGTCCGACCACACCCGGGGCGCTCTGTTGTTGACACTTCACAGGAATCCGATTGCTCCTGGCTGAGGAAGTCGGGCAACCCGCAACTGAAGGGGTTGCCCGCAGAGCAAAGACCACTAGTGTCGTCTAGAACTGGAAGCGAATTCCGAACTGACCGCTTCGCGGTTGGTCGAAGACCCCGAGAATCTGCCCAAAGTTGTCTGCACCGATATCGGAGCGACTTCCGGCACAACCGTTGATGTAGTACTCATGACGGTTGAAAACGTTGTAGAACTCGGCTCGAACCGACAGGCTATATTGCCCATCGGAACCCATTCAGAAATATTTGAGCAGGCTGACGTCCTCGTTCTTGCTGCTTGGACAGCGGAGATCGCCATTGGTTGCCGGACCCTTTCCAAGTTGTCCCGCTGGCGGGTTGCTAGCTACGTTCGTAGGCATGTAGAAGTTGCCGGCAGGAATCTCGCCACTATAGTCGGGGGGCAGGAACGTGAACCTGCTGGGGTCCGACGGCCCGTGGAAGTTGCTCAGGTCATAGTTCGGATAGATGTTCCCCCACATCGGCCAGTAGGGATTGTTCGCACTGATTTGGAAAGGCTGGCCGGTGTTGTAACGGAGCAGCCAAGTCATGTTCCAGCCGCCGAGGATCCCATTGACCCACCGGTTCTGGTTGGACAGCCAGCGCCGTCCCTTGCCGAAAGGCAGCTCATAGCTCACGTAGCCCTTCACGATGTGGGTCAGATCGTACCCGGTGATGTTGTGAGCAGACTCGCCAAAATGGTCAAAGTCCTGAATGCCCGTGTAGTAGGAGTTCCCAGATTGCTGGGCGGAGAAGGTATTGCTCTCCTGCCGGGACCATGTGTAGCTCATATCCATGGTCAAGCCACCACCCGTGCGTTTGACGACGTCCACGACGAACGAATCGTAGTAGCTCTGTCCTAGAGGCAGTCCTACGTACAGCAGACTCGGGTAGTACCAGCCGCCATAGGTATAAGGATTCCAGAACGCATTAGCTACCTGCGGGTACGGCGAGATCGCTTCCAATGCCGTTCCACAGAATCCGTTGTAGGGGTATGCGATTCCAAAAGAATCGGCATCGGCCTGGCTGCACACCGGATAGTTCCAGGCAGTCATGTCAGGATATTGGCCAACCAACCGCAAGAAAGTGGAAGTGGGGCCCTGGTTCCAGGCCAGTGAGGTATCCGTGAGTCGATGACCGCGGTTGCCGATGTAGGACGCTTCCACTCGCATATCGCGCAGCAACTCGTACTGCACGCCCAGATTGAAGGCATCGCTGTACCCGACCCGCAGGGAGCGGGGATCCACATTCACGACCGGAAACTGATTAAACACATTGACATCCTTGTTGCCCGGGACGAAGACGCCGGGATAGCCACCATCCCAGTTGAATGCGTCGGTTACCTGATTCGTCCCCTTGTACCCGGGGGCGAACCCATTGGGCACGCCGCTGAAGAAGTCGATTCCGGGCGGGTTATAAATCATGTTGAATGCGCCGCGGAACACTAACTTTGGCCAGGGTGAATAAGCGATTCCGATCTGGGGCCCGAAATTGGCGGCGTACTCTTTCTTCTCGAAGCTGTCGCCGCCGCCTTTGGCGAAGACAATTGTTCCGGGAACACCGAGATCCGGATCCATGGCCTGCAGGTCGAAGTTCGCCCAATGGCCGTACTTTTCGTGGAAGCGGAAGTTGTAATCCCAACGCAGGCCAAGATTCACGGTAAGCTTCGGCGTGACTTTGTAGCTGTCTTGAGCGAAGAGGGACAGCGATTTTCTCCGGCCGTACAGGTTGAAGGCAGTGGTCTGGTCGGCGTTGCTGACGTCGCCCAAGAGGAAAGTAGCGAACCCCCAACCTACGTAGTCTCCATACGGCTGGCTGGGAGCTCCCGTGACGTTGTTCTGGAAATTGAAGGCAAGCGCGCCTGATCCGTTACGACTGTTGATTTGGCGGGCAAGAAAACTGCCGCCAAAGTTGAAACTATGTTTGCCTTTGGTCCAGGTCAGAATATCTCCGGTTTGAATGGCTGCGCCGGCAAAATTCCCTTGCCACCGGTTCCCGATAAACGTTTCGTTGAACGAATTCTTGCCTGCTTCTGCACTGCCGAAATTGATCTGCGGGAAGTTGTCAGCACCGGTGTTGCCGAAGCCCAGATCTGCGGACCAATTGCCTCCTGCCGAAGGCACATCGCCCTGCCAATCGTAGTTGTAGGTGAAGTTCAGAACATTCAAGAGAGTGGGAGTAAAAGTGTGTGATTCACTCACTCGCCACTGGTGTGACCGGAAAAAGTTGTCGCGTGCGGCGGAGAACGGACCGCCGTCATTGCTTCCCGCCTCCCACAATCCACCGCTGTCGACCAGAATGCGGGGCTTGCGGTTGTAAATCCATGAACCCGACAACCGATCTTGCTCGCGCAGTATGTGATCGATCTTGGCAACGATCTGGTTCGTCGTCTGGCTCGGTACACCGTTGAGCAAGCCACGGGAGTTGGATTGGATCCCGCCAAACTGTGGCTTGTACGATTGCCGGAAAATATCGACGATCTTCTGCGAGACGCTGCTGAAGCGGTCCGTCGGGATGGCATTGCCAGTAAATTGATTGCCGGTTAACGGATCAAAGATCATTCCTTCACGGGCGTCCAACGTGTTTCCATCGTTGTCCTGAACCGTGAAGGGCGTTCCACCCACGGTGCTGCAGGTGCCGATTCCACTCTCTCCACCGTCACATAGGGTATCGCCGAGCAGCGCGCTGAAGTCGCCGTCCAGGAAAGCATCGGTCGGCACGGTATTTGCAGTGCCGCTGAGACGGAAATCCGTTTGGACAAATCGCTCGTAGGCGGCGAAGAAGAATGTCTTGTCTTTGAAGATCGGGCCGCCGGCGCTGAAACCGTAGTCCCATGCACGGCGCTTGTCCTTGCGGTCGCCCAATGCATCGTTGGTCCAGGTATTGGCATTGAACAGCTCGTTGACGCCATAAAGGAATCCCGAGCCATGAAATTGGTTTGTTCCGGATTTCAGATTCAGCGAAATGACGCCACCACCCGTAATGCTGCTCTGAGCGTCCAAGCCGCTGGTTTGTGCCTGGAGTTCCTGGATGGCCTCCATGCTGGGGCCGTTCTGCACGGAGTTTCCTTGCACTGCCGCGGTGCCCGACGTGCCATCCACCGTGTAGTCCTTGGTGAACCATTGTCCGCCGTTGATCACCGCGCCGTAGGAACTGCTATAGGGCGAATAGCCGGGAGTGGCTGCCTGAGCAAACTTCTCAACATCGCGTCCGCCACCGTAAATGCCAAGCGGCAAATCGGTGACCACTTTTCCGTTCAGGTTCGTTCCTTCCGACGCGCGCTCCAGATCGAGTACTGGAGCGTCAGCAGTGACCGTTACCGATTGCGCCACCGACCCGATCTTCAGCTGAGCGTCGATCCGAGCGACTTGCGTCGACTCAAGTGTGATGGAAGGGCGACTCAGAGACTCGAACCCGTCCTTCTTGAACTCCACCGAGTACCGCCCTGGAAACAGGTTCGGGACGACATAGATGCCATCCTCGTTCGACGTCGTTTTGGTGGGGACATTCGTGCCCAGGTTGGTCGCCGTGACCTCCACGCCCGGAACCACAGCCCCGGAGGAGTCAGTTACCGTTCCTGTGATCGTGGCGCGGTTAACCTGCGCCCACAGGACGCCAGCGAAAAGTGTGAAAACAATGATGAGAGCTAGAATTCGACGCATATCTCCTCCCGCAATCGAGATTCTCGAATCTCGACGCTCTTAACCTTTCATCCGGCAACGCGTGTCGCAGCACCTGGGCGCGTCAAGGACCTTAGGACTTGTCTTCTCATGCTAGGCGATTAAACAGAACGCGACTGTGACGGCGCTCACGCTGATCGGCTGGCCATGATCCAGGGGAAAGTTTCGGCACTGAAACGAACTCGCTCAAGGTAATCGAGGTTATAGCTTCGGTTACAAGGGTCCATCTATTCAGTTTGGGGCGCTTGCATCGGGCGATCATACAAAAATCTGGAGCCCCACACACGGACAATACACAAACATGAATGTTTCACGTCAGGAATCGATACACCGGACTTGCCAGCCCTAATCAAGGGCCGCTCGGCTCGAGGGCTCACCGTGAAAAAAGCTTGGAGACCGGAGCCCTAGTTCCTGGCTACGTCCTGGGTGGCACGACGGATAACAGCGATTAACGGATGGAATAACGGTTAATGCTGATTTTTGGAGGCTCCCGGGAGGGCGTTGACGCTGCCAAGTTGACAGTGCTATTGTGCGACACGCGCGATAATTGCAGGTTTTCCGGTGGACCCCGGCCAATTTGGCCCGGGACTGAATTTCTCCTGGAGTGGCGTCCGTGGTCGCCCCCGTACCTCTGGCGATTTCTTTATTCGAGAAGCGTGAAGAATTGCGGAGGGTTCTGCAGAGCAAGTACTTCGCTGCAGCCCCGGAGAAGACACGTTTCCTCGAATTCGTCTCTGAACAGACCCTCCTTGGCAACGGCGACAAGCTCAATGAATACCTGATCGGTGTGGAGGTCTACGAGCGAGGCACGGATTTCGATCCGCAGAAAGACCCGATCGTCAGGGTCCAAGCCCACGAAATCAGGCGGCTGCTCAAGAAATACTACGATGAAGACGGGCAGGAGAGCGTGCTGCGCGTCGATCTCCCTTCAGGCCATTACGTTCCTGTATTTGCCAGGAGCACGCCGGACGAGCCTCCTGCGGCAGAGCCGGGCATTGCGCCGGTCCGAAATCGCTTGGGCATGACCCGCGCGAACATCGCGCTCACTATTCTCCTGGCCGCCGCCTGCATCATTTTGGGTACTCTCCTCATACTCTCGAACCGGCGCAATACGCAGGTCGCCGATTCTCACAGGCAACACGAGGTCCTCCCCGACAACTTGGAATGGTTTTGGCAGCCATTTCTGCCGCCCGCGGATCCTCCGCTGATTGTCATCCCCAATCATCCACTTCTGCGCGCGGCTCACGAGGGAGACAGCGCGCAGACGATCGCGCACAGCCACGAGATTCCCAAGGGTGCCCTCCCGGAATTCCGGGACACGATCCATTTTCGCGAGCTCAAGCGTTTCCTTTTCG
>Ga0335069_10014510_pt1 | contig 11027 bp, 7 predicted proteins | sample Lox_Sample_11_FD_206714 | JGI IMG/M metagenome (GOLD analysis project Ga0335069, IMG submission 206714) | Soil microbial communities from Loxahatchee National Wildlife Refuge, Florida, United States - Lox_Sample_1.1 | ecosystem: Environmental > Terrestrial > Soil > Wetlands | place: USA: Florida... | reverse complement strand
AATGGGACCTGGCCCGCCAGACCTCGCAGGTGCAGAACTTCGTGACGCAGGGGATGGACGCCATCGTGGTGGCGCCGGTGAACTCGAGCGGCATCGTGAGCGCCATCGAGGACGCCAACCGCGCCCACATCCCCGTCTTCACCGCCGACATCTCGGCGGACGGCGGGACGGTGGTGGCGCACGTGGCGAGCGACAACGTGCAGGGCGGCCGGCTCCTGGGTGAATACGTGGCGCAGCGCCTGGGCGGCGGCGGCAACGTGGCGATCCTGGACCAGCCCACGGTGGCGAGCGTGCGCGACCGGGTGGCCGGGTTCGTCGACGCCCTGGCCAAGTATCCCAACATCCGGATTCTGGCGCGGCCGGCCGTCGAACGGGGGCTGCGGGACGTGGCGAAGCAGAAGATGGACAACCTGCTCACCACCGATCAGCACATCGATGCCGTATTCGGCACCAACGACGACTGCGCCCTCGGCGCGCTCGCGGCCATCCAGGCCGCCGGGACGAAGAACATCTTCGTCGTGGGCTACGACGCCACGCCGGAGGCCCGGACCGAGATCGCCTCGGGCACGGCGCTGGTCGCGGACGCGGTGCAGGACCCCGTCACCATCGGCCGGCGGACCATCGAAGCCGTCGCGGCCGTGCTCCACGGCCGGAGCGTGCCCGCCTCCATCCCGGTCCCGGTCGGCCTCGTCACCCGCGACTCCCTGACCGCCAAGCACTAGCGGCTCATGGACGCTCCCGGGAGCGCCGCGCCCCGCCGCTCCGCCGTCGCCCCGCTCTCTCCGGACGAGCGGGAGGCGCTGGCGAACGCGGAGGTCCGGCGCGCGCTGGCGGACCGGCTCCTCTCGGAGCAGCTCACCCCCCAGATCGCGCACTTCGTGCTCCTCGGCGTGGCGGTCTGGCTGCTCGCCGGCGTGCTCTCCACCACCCTCCTGGTGAGCTGGGCCGGCGCCGTGGCGGTCGCGGTGACGGGGCGGGGCCTCCTGATGTACCGCGTCAAGGGACTCGAGATGCCCCCCGAGTCGGCCGCGGCGAGCGTCCGCCTGTCGGTGGTGATGGTGGGCGTCGCCTGGGGCGTCGGGGCGGCCGCGATCGCGCCGGAAGTCCCCCTGCGGTACGTGACCCTGCTCATGGTCATGGAGGCGGGTCTCGTGTCCGGGGCCGCCTGGACCCTCACGGCGGATCTCCGCTGCTTCCGCCTCTTCCTGGCCTGCATCCTCGGCCCCATCCCGATCGGCATCCTGATCAACGGGCGCGACCGGGCGCACGTCGTCGCGGTCATCCTGGTCGCCCTGTTCGCGGTCTACCTCTGGGTGCAGGGACGGCGCTCCCACGACGCCCTGGTGTTGACGCTCCGGACCTCCGCGCTGCTGCGGATCCGCGAGTCCGAGACCAGCCGGCAGCACGCGCTGCTCGCGTCCCTGTTCGCCGGGGCGCCGATCGCGATGGCCGAGCTGGACGCCGACGGCGTGATCGAACGGGTGAACCCGCGGTTCGAGGGCCTGTTCGGGTTCTCCGAAGGGGAGGCGGTCGGCGCGTCCCTGGAGACGCTGCTGGTGTCGCCGGAGCAGCGGGCGGAAGAGGTCGCGGACCGGAAGGCCATCCTGCGCGGCGAGGTGATCGCCCGGGACCTCCGGCGCCGCACCAAGGACGGGCAGGTACGGGACGTGTTGATGTCCGCCGGACCGCTGGAGCGGGAGGACGGCACCAAAGGCATCGTCGTGCTGTTCGAAGACGTGAGCGAGCGGCGACGGGCGGAAGCCCGGGTGACCGAGCTGGCCGGCCGGCTGGAGGCGGTGCTGGGCGCCGCCACCCAGGTCTCCATCATCGCGACCGACCTCCGTGGCGTCATCACCGTGTTCAACGCCGGCGCCGAGCGCATGCTGGGGTACGCCGCCGCCGACGTGGTCGGGTACGAGCCGTTCGAGCGCCTCCTCCTGCACAGCGAAATCGAAGGCCGGGCCCGGGAAATCGTTCGGCAGGGCGGACCCCGCGTGGACGGGTTCGACGTCCTCGTGGAGCCGGCCCGGCACGGCGGCTACGACCAGCACGAGTGGACCTTCGTCCGGAAGGACGGCCGGCGCCTCACGGTGGAGCTGGTCGTGACCGCCCTCAAGGACGCGGCCGGCGCGGTCACCGGATTCCTGGGCGTCGCGATGGACGTCACCCAGCGCAACCGGGCCGCCGCGGCCCTGCGCGAAGCGGAAGCGCACTTCCGGCAGCTCCTCGATTCGTCCGGGGAGGGCATCTACGGCATCGACGCCGCCGGCCGCTGCACGTTCTTCAATCCGGCGGCCACCGCCCTCACCGGGTACTCGCTCAAGGAAGCCCTGGGACGGGATACGCATCAGCTCCTGCATCACACGCGCGCCGACGGCACCCCCTATCCGGCGGAGGAGTGCCCGGTCCGCCAGGCCCTGCGCACCGGCACCGGCATCCGGGTCGAGGACGAGCTGTTCTGGCGCCGCGACGGCACGCCCTTCCCGGTCGCCCTCACCGCCTTCCCCCTGCGGGAGACGGACGGCGGCGTATCGGGCGCCGTGGTGACGTTCGCCGACACCTCGGAGCGCGTGGCCGCCCGGGAAGCGATCCAGCACGCGCGGGACGCGGCCGAACGGGCCGCCCGGACCCGGTCGGCGTTCCTCGCCAACATGAGCCACGAGATCCGCACGCCCCTGAACGCCATCCTCGGGCTCACCGAGCTCCTGTTCGACACGCCCCTGGCCCCGGAGCAGCATCACTCCCTCGATCTCGTGCGGACGGCGGGGGAGACCCTGCTCACCCTGCTGAACGACATCCTGGACCTGTCGAAGATCGAGGCCGATCAGCTGGCCTTCGAGAGCATTCCCTTCGACCCCGGGCGGCTGGTGGAGTCCACCCTCGCTCTCCTGGCGGTGCGGGCCCGGGAGAAGCGCCTCGAGCTCATCACCGACGTCGACGCCGCCGTGCCCGCATCGGTGCGCGGCGATCCCACCCGGTTGCGGCAGATCCTCACCAACCTGATCGGCAATGCGATCAAGTTCACGGAGCGGGGCGAGGTGGTCGTGACGCTCTCCCGGACGACGACCCCCGACCCGGAGCGGGCCGTGCTGCGCTTCACGGTCCGGGACACGGGGATCGGGATCGCCCCCGACAAGCTCGAGACCATCTTCGAGGAATTCACGCAGGCCGATTCCTCGACGACGCGGCGGTACGGGGGCACCGGGCTGGGCCTGGCCATCGCCCGGCGGCTGGTCCGTCTCCAGGGCGGCGAGCTGCGGGTGACGAGCGAGCTGGGCCGGGGCACCGAGTTCACGTTCTCCCTCGGCTACCCCCTCGAGCGCCCGGCCGCCCCGACCGCCGCCGCGACGCCCGGCGCGCCGCTCCACGCCCGCATCCTGGTGGTGGACGACAACCCCACCAACCGTCGCATCGTCCGGGACATGCTCCGGGCGGCGGGCGCGGACGTCGACGAATTGGACCAGGCCATCGAGGTGCCCGCCTTCGTCCGCAATGCGTTGAAGGCGGGCACGCCCTACCAGCTCCTGATCCTCGACGCGCAGATGCCCGACTACGACGGCTTCGACCTGGCGGCGGAGCTGCGCCGGGACCCGGCCCTGGCGGACCTCCGGCTGATGCTCCTGACCTCCGCGGCCCGGCCCGGCGACGGCCAGCGCTGCCGGGAGCTCGGCATCCAGGGATACCTCCCCAAGCCCGCGTCCCGGTCCGACCTGCTCGAGGCCACGGCGGCGGTGCTGGCCGGCACCGCCGGGCAGGCGGTCGTGACGCGGCACTCGATGGCGGAAGCCCGCCGCGGGCTCAAGATCCTCCTGGCCGAGGACAACCCGGTGAACCAGCAGGTGGCGGCGACGATGCTGCGGAAGCGCGGGCACGAGGTGGACGTCGTGAGCAACGGCCGCGAGGCGGTCGACGCGGTGGCGCGCGGCCGCTACGACGTGGTCCTGATGGACATCCAGATGCCGGAGCTGGACGGGCTGGCCGCGGCCGCCGAAATCCGCGCCACGCCCGGCGGGACGCAGCTGCCCATCGTCGCCCTCACGGCGCACGCCCTCCCGGGCGAGCGCGAGCGCTGCCTGGCGGCGGGGATGACGGGCTACCTCAGCAAACCGTTCAAACCCCACGAGCTCTTCGCGGCCGCCGAGGGTGTGGCGCTCGCGGACCCGGAACCGCCCGCATCCGACGGGGGCGGGCCCCTCGCCCCCGCCGCCGACCTCGACCGGCTGCGGCGCGAGCTGGCCGACGCCGGCGCGGCCGACGCCCTGGGGCCGATCCTCGACACCTACCTGCTGGACGCGCCGACCCGGCTCCAGGCGCTTCTCGCGGCCGTCGCGGCCGGAGACGCCCCGGCCACCGCCCGCGCGGCGCACGCCTTCCGTTCGGCGGCCGCCACCATCGGCGCCGCGGAGCTCGCCGCCCTGCTCACCGGTGTGGAGGCCCGGGCCAGGAGCGGCGGCATGGTCGAGGCCCGGGAGCTGGTCCTCCGGGCCCGCGGCGAAGCGGACCGGGTCGTCGCCCAGATCAGCGCGGCCCGCGCGAGCCCCTGACCAACGCGGCGGGGGCGGCCACCGGCCGCCCCCGCGCACTGCCCTCCCCGCGTGCCCGTCAGTCGATCCGGTACGGAATGCCCCACTCGTTCGCGGCGTAGTTGTTCAGCGTGCCGCGCTCCAGCGTGGCGGCGTCGATGGCGTCGATGATGAAGCGGTCGATGCCGGTGCGCTGGACGACCCACGTCCGCGACCAGGTTCCGTCGCCGTTGTTCCGCATCGGCACCCGGTGCCACAGCAGGTCGTTGAAGGCGTGGTGCACGTGCAGGAACACGAAGGTGGCCGGCGCATACGTCGGGTCACCGCTGTTGGTCACGGCCGCGGTCACCGACACGCTGTCTCCCACGTGCAGGTGCAGCACCTTGCCCACGGTGTAGAGGGAGTCGGGATTGTCCGCGGTGATGGTCGTGACCCCGTTCACCTTCACGGTGACCTGGGTGACCGCCACCGTCTGCGCCGCCGAGGCGGTCGGCAGCCAGTTCTGCAGGGTCAGCGCGACGGCGCGCCAATGATGGGGCTGGCTCGCGTCACGCGCGAACACCGCCGACTGGGTCATCCCCTCATCGAGCGGCTTGGAGGACGGATTGAACACCGAGTCCCTCGTGGTGTCCACCAGGAAGAGTCCCTGGAAGCTCACGGTCTGGGTGAGCCGGGCGGTGTCGCCCTGCACGGTGACCGTGCGGGTGAGCACGGGCTTCGGCCCGCCGGGGACGATCCGCAGGCGGCCCCAGAACATGGGCACGACAGCCGTGTCGAGCTCGACGGAGGCGAAGAGATTGCCGGTGGCGATCGGGGCGCTGGCGTCCCCCGTCGTGCCGCCGGATACCCCGAAGTCGGTGTCCATCATCGCGCCGAACTGATCCGAGACGGCCGCGACGACGTCGCTCTGGTCGCTGGCCGGTGACGTCGAATCGCTGCACGCGGCCGCCGCGATCACGACGAGCGCCGCCGGGACGACGGCGCGCAGGGTCTTGCGCATAACCACGGTCTCCTTGACGAGAGGAACGGTTGCTTCCGAAACTCGCGAGAGGAGACCGACTCGGACGGAAGTTGTTAAGGTGTGACCGACGTCACGGGCCGGGCGGTCGCCCGAGCGTTCTAGGCTGCGACGCGGCTCCCGCAGCGGCCGCAGAATGCCGAGTCCGCCTCGAGGGGCTGACCGCAGGCGCCGCAATACCCCGCCGCCGCGCCGCCCAGCCGCCGGCCGCACGTCGGGCAGTACACGGCGCCGCGCGCGGGGACGGGACCGTGGACGGGACAAGCGGCTCCAGCGGGCGCGGACGCCCGAGCGGGCACAGGAGACGCGAGGGGCGCGGGCGGGGGTGAGGGCGGGAGCGGGGCGGACGCCACGGGCGCGGGCGCAACCGCCTGCGGCGCGCGGAGCGCGTCCACCGCGTCACGCGTGTACCGGGCCTTGAGGCTCTCGTAGTCTCCGGCGGACAGCTTCCCCGTCGCGCGGTCGAACTCGATCTCGGACAGGGCCCGGAGGGCCACCGCCCGGGGTGTCAGGTCGTCGTCGGGATCGGCCGCGGCGTCATCGGCGGGAGTGGCGTCGCCGCGCGGGCCGGGCCGGAGGATGGGATCCAGCACCAGCCACACCATGCCCACGGCGAGCAACAGCCCCGCGATGAACCCGTACACGGTGGTCAGGACTCGAAGTGCTGGAGCTCGCGGCGGACCAGCTCGAGCTCGGCGGGCGTGGGCACGGGGGACGCCGGCGATTCGACCACCGCGACGCCGGCCGCGCGCCGGGCCCAGGCGCGGAGGAGGAGGACCAGACCGACGGCGGCGAGCCCGACCAGGGTCCACGGTCCGTAATAGCCGACCAGCGCGAATCCGCGCCGCGGCGGGGCCATCAGGATGCTCTCCCCGTGCTCCTTCACGAACTCGGCCACGATCTCGTCACCCGTCATCCCGGAGGCCGCGAGGGCCAGCACCTGGCGGTGATATCCGGGGCTGTAGGTGCAGGAAAAATCGGTCGTCCGGCAGGTGTAGACGTCCAGGCCGCAGCCACAGGTGCACTGGAGGCGCTTCTCGATGGCCTGGATGGCGGCGTCGTTGTCCCGGGCGGTGACGGGGTCGAGCGGACGGCCGGCCCGGTCCGGATCGGCCAGCTGACCGGCCGCGCCGCCGTCGGCCAGGGAGTCGGCGCCGGGCGGCGGCGCCACCGGAGGCCGCGCGGGCGTCTGCAACAGGACGAGGCCCGCGGACATCGCCATGAAGGAGCGGCGGGAGACCGCGACGGGCTCCCTCATTCCCCCGCCCCGACGGCGTTCGCCGCCGCGAGCTTGGCCGTGTATCCGGACGCCACCCGGTTCGATCCGACGGTGCCGCCGGGCCACATCACGATCACGCCGCCGAACGCGACGACGATGCCCCCGTACCAGACCCACCAGACGAGCGGGTTGATGGTGAAGCGGTAGACCGCCGTCTCCGTGCCGCCGACCACGCCGCCCAGGACCACGTACAGGTCCTCGCGGAGATCGCTGCGAATCGCCACCGCCGTGGACGGCTGGAACGTGGGCCGGCCGAACGAGTCGACGTGCTGGCGCTTCTCGGGGACCATGGTGCCGATGGTTTTTCCGTCCCGCGAAACCACCACGGTGCCGGCCGTGACCTGGCGGTTGAGCGCGTCATACTGCGAGACGCCGAGATGCTTGAAGGTGTAGGTCCAGCCGTAGGGGCTCCGGAGCGACACCGATTCGCCGGGCTTGAGCGACGCCTCGGTCTCGATCTTGAAGGCCATCCCGGTGAAGGCGACGAAGAGCATCACCATCCCGGTGTGGACCACGTAGCCGCCGTACCGGCGGCGGTTGCGCGCGATGAGCCGGAAGAACGCGAGCGGGTACATCTCCCCGTACTGGCGGTGCCGGGCCCGCACCCCGCGGGCGAACTCCTGCACGACGGTCCCCATCACGAAGCAGGCGAGCCCGATGGTCACGATGGGCGCGACTTGCCGCATCCCCAGCACGAGGACGATGAGCGCGCCCGCCACTCCGGCGGCCACGGGGACGGCGAACTGGCGCTTCAGGTTCGGAATGGACGCGCGTCGCCAGGCGATCAGGGGCCCGATGCCGGTGAGGGCCAGAAGCGCGAGCCCCAGGGGGACGTTCACCACGTTGAAGGCCGGCGGCTTCATCTGAATCTTGTTGCCGGTGAACAGCTCCGAGAGAATCGGGAAGATGGTCAGGGTCAGCACGGTCACCGCGATCCCGACCAGCATCAGATTATTGAAGAGGAAGCTGGCTTCGCGGCTGACCAGGGATTCGAGATAGGCCTCGGTCTGGAGCAGCGGCAGCCGGGTGACGTAGAGGATCGTGAGGAGCACGATCGACACGAACAGGAACACCGAGAAGTAGCTCCCCACCGGCGACTGCGTGAAGGAGTGGACCGACTGGATGACCCCGGACCGGGTGATGAAGGTGCCGAAGATCGACAGCACCCAGGCCGCCAGAATCAGCCCGAGGTTCCACTTCTTGAGCATCCCGCGCTTTTCCTGGATCATCACCGAGTGCAGGAACGCGGTCATCACCAGCCACGGCAGGAACGACGCGTTCTCCACCGGATCCCAGGCCCAGTAGCCCCCCCACCCCAGCTCGACGTACGCCCACCACATGCCCAGGCAGATCCCGATGGAGAGGAAAAGCCACGACAGGATGGTCCATTTCCGGATCGCCACCAGCCAGTCGACGTCCAGCCGCTTGGACAGGAGCGCGGCCACGGCGAAGGCGAACGGGATGGTGATGGAGATGTAGCCGAGGTAGAGCATCGGGGGGTGGAACACCATCCCGGGGTTCTGCAGCTGCGGGTTCATCCCGTTCCCGTCCGGCGGCGTAAACGGGAGTCGGGCGAACGGATTGGCGGCGCCCAGCATCACGGTGATGAAGAAGACCGCGACCACGCACACCACGCCCGCGACGTACGGCAGGTAGATGCGATGCCGGGGAGCCGTCAGGAGCATCGCCAGCGACCCGAAAATCGACAGCACGGTGGCCCAGAAGAGCAGGCTGCCCTTCTGTCCGGCGTACAGGGCCGACCACGTATAGAAGGTGGGAAGGTTCCGGCTGGTCTCCGCCGCGACGTATTCGACGTTGAAATCGCGCGCGAACAGGAGCCATTCGACGGCGAACATCGCGATCAAGAGGGTGATGGCGAGGGCGAACACCGCGTTGCGGGAGCTGCGCTGGAGGTCGGCCCGGCCGGTGCGGCCGCCCGTGAATCCCGCGGCCGCTCCCCAGATGCCGATCAGGAAGGCGATCCAGAGGGCGAACTCACCCAACAACGACATCCGTCAGGCTTTCTTGGGAACCGACTCGTAGTGCGACCCGCACTTCGCGAGTACGTCGGTCGCGTAGATGGTGCCGTCCTTCTGGAGCCGTCCCTCCACCACCACCTCCACCGAGTCGTTGAAGGTGTCGGGCGGCAGGCCGTGGAACACCACGGGATAGGTCGCGCCGCCGTCGCCGACCGTGAACCGCAGGGTCGAGGTGGCGACGTCGCGCTGCACCGAGCCGGGGACCACGTGCGCGCCCACCTTCATGCCGACGTCATAAAAGGCGGGATCGAGCGCGATCTTCCGGGACAGCTCGGTGGGGGTGAGGAAGTACTGCCCGGACTGCTTGATGCCGGTGGCCATCAACCACCCGGCCGTAACGACGACGATGCCGACGCCGATGGCGAACTTCGTGCCGGTCTTCATGGCTCAATCATATCCACGGTTCCCCCTGCTTCGCCAGTAGCCACTTTCATCTTCATCGCCCCGTCACGCTCCCTTCACGGCGGCCCCGGGAGATTGGCTTCGTCACCTCTACCGGAGACCCGGTCATGTCAAATCCACCGATCATCGTCGGTGTGGACGACTCCGATGCGGCACCCCGCGCCGTGGCGCTGGCGAACACGTTCGCGGCGGCGCTCGGGGCCTCCTGCCGGCTGGTCCACGCCGTCCGCTCGCCGTGGGCGTCCACGCCGGCTCCCGACGTGTCCCAGGTGGAAGCGCTCGAGGCCGCCGCGCTCTCGGCGGCGCACAACCGCGTCACCGCCGCCTTGAAGGATCACGTGCCCCCGGCGCTCCTGAGCGGACTCACGGTCCGGCTGGGGCGTCCCGCCGTGCAACTGCGGGACGTGGGCGATGAAACCGAGGCCCAGCTGATCGTCATCGGCGGCAAGCGTCACAGCACCTTCGGGCGCTGGTTCGGCTCGTCCACGGGACACGGACTGGCCCGCCTGGCCGACCGGCCCGTGCTCGTCACCGGTCCCTCCATCGCGCCGGTGCGGCGCATCCTCGCGGCCGTCGACTTCTCCGAAATCGGCAAGTCCGTCCTGGCCGCCGCCGAGCGGTATGCCCGAGCCTTCCATGCCGAGCTCCGCGTGGTGTCGGTGATCGAACCGCTGCCGGTGACGCCCGGCGTGACCACCATCATCGACGCCGACGACTACTACCACTGGGCCGAGAAGCAGCTGACGGCCGACGTCTGGCCCCTGGTGACCTACCCCGGCGCCGACAAGGTGGTGCGCGTCGGCCATCCGGTCGAAGTCCTGCTCCGCGAGCTCACCGATTGGGCGGCCGATCTCGTGATCCTGGGCTCCCACGGCCGCAACGCCGTGGAGCGGGCCCTCCTCGGCAGCGTGAGCGAGAGCCTGCTCAACCAGCTCCCGGCGTCCCTGCTCCTGGTCCCGCCGGGCAAGCGGGCGCCGGTGCGCGCCCGGGCGCTCGAATCCCAGCTGGCCGGAGCGCCGTAGCGAAGGGTCAGCAGATCCGGGGGAGCTGATCGCCGGGCAGGAGATCGACGATCCGGGTTCCCCCGATCCCCGTCTCGAGCACGACCATCCCGCGGTGATCGGCCACGACCCGGCCGATCACCGCAGCGTGTTGGCCCAGGGGATGACTCCGGAGCGCCGTGAGCGCCGCACCGGCCCGGGCCGCCGGCACGAACGCCGCGAGCACGCCCTCGTTCGCCACGTACAGAGGATCGAAGCCGAGCATCTCACAGGCGCCGGCCACCGCCTCCGGAATGGGGATCGTTCCCTCCCGCAGGGCGATGCCGACGTCCGAGGCCGCGGCGATCTCGTTGAGCGTGCTGGCCAACCCGCCCCGGGTGGGATCGCGCAGCGTGTGTACGTCGGGTCCCAGGGCCTCGCGCAGCCGCTCGACCAGCGGGCCGAGGTAGGCCGAGTCGCTCTCGAGATCCACTTCGAAGTCGATGCCGCCGCGCGCCGCCAGGACGGCGATGCCGTGGCGCCCGAGCGGCCCGCTCACGAGCACCACGTCTCCCGGGCGGGCCTGATCCGGCGCGGGGCGGAACTCGGCACTGACCAGGCCGACGCCGCTCGTGTTGACGTACAGACCGTCGGCCTTGCCGCGTTCCACCACTTTCGTGTCTCCGGTGGCGACGATCACGCCGGCCGTCCGCGCCGCGCGCCCCATCGCCCTCACGACGCGGTCCAGGACGTCGAACGGCAGACCCTCCTCCAGCACGAAGCCCG
>Ga0335069_10014509_pt1 | contig 11027 bp, 5 predicted proteins | sample Lox_Sample_11_FD_206714 | JGI IMG/M metagenome (GOLD analysis project Ga0335069, IMG submission 206714) | Soil microbial communities from Loxahatchee National Wildlife Refuge, Florida, United States - Lox_Sample_1.1 | ecosystem: Environmental > Terrestrial > Soil > Wetlands | place: USA: Florida... | reverse complement strand
GAGCGGCTGGAGCGGACGGCCGTCGGCGTCGGGCCAGGCGGGGAGCCCAGCCGCCACGAGCAAGGTCGGCGGCACGTCGACGAGACGCACCGGCGCACGCACGACGAGACCCTGCGGCAGGCCCGCGCCCGAGAGGATCAGCGGCACGCGCTGCGTCGCGTCGTAGAGCGTGTACGAGTGATGCTTCTCGCCGTGCTCGCCGAGGCTCTCGCCGTGGTCGCTCGTCACGGCGACGAACGTCCCCTTCTCTCCGAAGCGCGCGCGCACCGCTTCGAGCAGGCGGCCGAGCTCGAAGTCCGCGAAGGCGATCTCGCCGCGATAGGGGTCGTTCGCGAAGGCCGACTCGAAGCCCGACGGCGGCGTCCACGCGGCGTGTGGATCGTAGAAATGAACCCAGAGAAAGAAGCGAGGAGGAGCGGTGGCGAGCCATGGCTCCACCGCGTCGACCACGCGGTTGGCCGGGCGCTCGGCGTAGCCGGCCGTCTGCGACGAGACCCGCTCCATGCGCACGTCGTCGTAGACGTCGAAGCCACGCGCGAGCCCGTAGCGCTGCGCCAGCACGACGGAGCCGACGAAGGCCGCCGTCGCGAAGCCCGCGTCGTGCAGCGCCGCGGCGACTGTCGGGACGCCGTCCGGCAGCCGGTGCGTGGAGTTGTGCCGGACGGAGTGGCGCGGCGGATCGAGCGCGGTCATCAGGCTCGCGTGCGACGGCAGGGTCAGCGGCGCGGGCGAGATCGCGACTTCGAAGCGAACTCCGCGGGCGGCGAGGGTGTCCATGACCGGGGTTCGTGCGCTCGCATCGCCGTAGCAGCCGACCCGATCGGCACGCAGCGTGTCGATCGTGACCAGAATCACGCGGTCGACCGGGGCTGTTGCCGGAGAGCTGCAGCTCGCGGCGGCCGTCGCGAGGAGCGCCAACGCGACACCGCGACGCAGCGCGGATGCACCTACGGGAACGGCCGCTGCGCGCGCGCGCACGGCCCTCCCCGCGTCGCGCGGATTGCGTGACGGGGGGACCCCACCGCGTATACTGCGCGCTCCCCAGACTTCCCGGAGGTCGCCTCGCCCCATGTCCGGACCGACGATAACGCTTCCCTCCGGCGCGGGGTTCGCGCGGCGCGGCGCGCGGATCGTCGCAGCCGCACTGCTATGCGGGGCGCTCGGCGGAGTCGGCTGCGGCGGCGACATCGAGTCGCGCATGGCCGAGGTGCGCGCGCTCCAGGACGTCGGCCAGTTCGACGCGTCGGTCGAGGAGCTCCAGGCGATCCTCGCGATCGATCCCGATCTGCCCGAGGCGAACTACCGACTCGGCCTCGCGCAGGTGCAGATGGGCGAGCCGTCGCGAGCGATCTGGGCGCTCCAGAAGGCGATGGAGAGCTCGGAGTACCAGATCCCCGCCGGCGTGCTGCTCGCGTCGACGCACGAGCAGACCAAGAACTACGACGAGGCGATCCGCGCCGCGACGCGCGTGCTCGAGGCGGATCCCGATCGCGAGGCCGCGCTGCGCATCCGCGCGACCGCGCTGCTCGGCGCGCGCCGGCTCGAGGACGCGCTCCAGGACACGACGCGCCTGGTGAAGATGCTGCCCGACGACTACGTCGTGCGCGCGCTGCACGCGACCGTGCTCGCCGACCTCGGCCAGCTCGACGAGGCCGAGAAGCAACACGAGCTGGTGAAGCAGATCGGCGAGAAGAGCGACGATCCCGACCAGCGCATGCGCGCGTGCCTCGCCGTCGCCGTCTTCGAGAAGGACGTGAAGAAGGACCTCGTGCACGCGCGCGCGGCGTACGAGGAGTGCGCCGAGCACCACCCGACCGATCCGGTGCTGCTCGACAACGTGGTCCACTTCTTCGACGTCGTGAAGGATCCCGGCCGCGGCACCGAGATCATGCGCGCGTCGGTCGCGGCGGCGCCCGAGAACCTCGCGCTGCGGCGCATGCTCGCGAACCGGCTGCGCATGCTCGGCCAGCCCGACGAGGCCGAGAAGACGCTGCAGGAGACCGTCGCGACCTTCGGCTCGGCGCCCGCCTACGACGCGCTCGCCGACTTCTATCGCGCGCGCAAGCAGCCCGAGAAGGCGCTCGAGGCGCTCCAGAAGGTGTCGGAGCTCTCGCAGGGCGGCAGCGACTCGCTGCGCTTCACGCAGGCCGACGTGCTGATCGACGTCGGCCGCATCGACGAGGCGCGCGAGCTCGCGGGCAAGATCAAGCAGCCGGCCTACCAGCAGCTGATCCTCGGGCGGATCGCGCTGGTGTCGGGCGATCCGAAGACGGCGCTCGCGTCCTTCGAGAAGGGCATCCAGGCGTGGCCCAACAACGCGGGCGCGCGCTTCCTCGCCGGTCTCGCCGCGCGCGACCTCGGCGACGAGGACCGCGCGATCGCGGAGCTGCGCGAGTCGGTGCGCGCCGGCGTCGAGGAGACCGACGCGGCGCTCGAGCTCGCCCGCATCCTCTACTCGCGCGGCGAGTACAAGGAGTCGATCGCGTTCGCCAACATGGCGCTGCGCGGACCGGGCGGCCCGACCGCGCCCGAGCCCTACGTGGTCGGGGCGCGCGCGATGACGGCGGCGGGCCAGGTCGGACGCGCGCGCTCATCCGCGGAGAGCCTGCGCAAGCTCGGCTACCCGGCGATGGCCGTGCGCGAGCTCGCGTTGATCGAGCGCACGACGTCCGGCCCCGAGGCGAGCCAGAAGGTGATCGCGCAGAACAAGCTCGATCTCGCGGATCCCGCGAATCTCGAGGTGCTCCAGCAGTCCGTCGAGAACCTGTCGCTCCTCGGCAAGAGCAAGGAGGCGCTCGCCGCGATCGACGCGGCCGCGAAGAGGACCCCCGACAGCGCGCGCCTCTACGAGCTGCGCGGGCTCGCGCTCGGGCGCGCGAACGATGCCGCCGGCGCGCGCGCCGCCTTCGAGAAGGCGCTCGAGCTCGATCCGAAGAGCGCGCAGGCGATGGCGGGCCTCGCCACCTTGCGCGCGCAGGGCGGCGAGTACGGCCAGGCCATCGAGCTCTTCGAGCGCGCCGACGCGACCGCGCCGGGCGACGGTTCATTCGCCTACTCCGCCGCGCAGATCGCGCTCGCGTCCGGCGCGCGCGACGACGCAATCGCGCGGCTGCGTCGCGTCGTGCAGCTCCACCCGGAGCTCGCGGGTGCGCGCAACGACCTGGCCTTCCTGCTGGCCGAGGACGGCAAGGATCTCGACCTCGCGCTCTCGCTCGCGGAGCAGGCGAAGCGCCGCAGCCCGACGCCCGACGTGCTCGACACGCTCGGCTTCGTTCGCCTCCAGCGCGGCGAGGCGAAGGAGGCGGTCGCGGTGCTCGAGCAGGCGGTGGCCGCCGACCCGAACTCGGCCTCGATCCGCTACCGCCTCGCCAGCGCTCTCCAGAAGGCCGGCGACACGGAGCGCGCGCGCTCGACCTTCGAGCAGGCGCTCGCGCTCGGCGACTTCCCGGAGGCGGCGGCCGCGCGCGAGCAGCTGGCGCGGCTCTCGAAGTGATCCGCGTCGGTGTGACGATGCGTCGCCGGTCGCTGGCTCTGGCTCTCGCATCGCTGTGCGCCGCCCTCGCCTGCTCGTCGCCGGAGCAGCGCTTCGCGGATCACCTCCAGCGCGCCGACGCGTTCCTCGCCAAGGGCCAGAACGACGACGCGCTGCTCGAGCTCCAGAGCGCGCTGAAGATCCATCCCGACGACGCCAACCTGAACGAGCGCCTCGGCCGCATGCTGGCCGATCGCGGCAACGCGCAGCCGGCGGTCTTCCACCTCGGCGAGGCCTACCGGCTCGATCCATCCCGCGTCGACGCCGCCATCCTCCAGGCGCAGCTCGTGTGGCGCAGCGCGCCGCCGCGCGCCGAGCAGATCCTGCGCGACCTGAAGCAGCGCCTCCCCGACGATCCGCGCGTGTACCGCGGCGAGTCCGAGCTCGCGATCTCGATGGGCGACCCGGCGCGCGCGCTCGCCGCCGCCACGCGCGCGCGCGACCTCGCGCCCGACGCCGTCGACAACTGGATCGCGCTGGCGCGCGCGCACGTCGCCCGCATCCGCGCGCTGGACAAGCAGAAGCAGCCCGTGCCAGACGACGCCTATCAAGCCGTGCTCGACGCGCTCGATCGCGTGGACCAGATCGAGCGGGGCCACGTCGGGGCGCGCGTCGAGAAGGCGCTGCTCTACGGTATGTGGCCCGGTCACGAGAAGGATGCCAGGCAGGGCTTCCAGGACGCGCTCGAGCTCGCGCACAAGTCCGGCGATCCGAAGCTCGTCGCCTACGCGGCGCGCAATTTCGGCAACTACGCGCGCGGGTCGGGACAGCCCGCGCTGCGGCGCGACGCGCTGCGCGAGCTGGTCAAGGCCGATCCGTCGCATGCGCGCGACTGGGACGAGCTCGCGGACGTCTCCGGCCGGCTCGAAGGACCGCAGGCCGCGGAGGCCGTCTATCAGGAGATGCTGGCGGCGCTGCCCGACCGCGCGGCGGCCCACTCGATCTACGCCGGCTACCTGTCGAGCCAGGGGCGGACGCTCGACGCGATCGCGCACGTCGACCGCGCGATCTCCGACGGGCTCGACGAGCCGGAGCTGTGGGAGCTAATGCTGCGGCTCGAGCTCTCCGAGCGCCGGCTGAAGGACGCGCACGCGACTTTGAAGGAGATGGAGGATCGCCACCGCGACGATCCCATCACCACGCGCGCGCGTGCACGGCTCGCGATCGCGGAGAACCACGACGAGGAGGCGCTCCAGATCCTCCAGCCGCTCTCGGGCAAGTCCGAGTCGGCGGAGAGCGAGCGGCTGCGCGCGATCGCGCACATGGATCGCGGTGAGTACGCGGCCGCGACCTCCGCGATTCAGCGCGCGCTCGCGCTCGCGCCGCGCGACGCGCTGGCCTCGCTCCGCGTCAAGGCCTCGATCCACGACAAGGCCGGCGAGTGGCAGGAGTCGCTGCGCATCCTGAACCGGCTGGCCGCCGCCGGAAAGCTGGATCCGAGCGAAGAGCTGATGCGCGTGCGGGCGCTCTACGGCGCGAAGAAACCCGACGACGCGCGCAAGGCGCTCGAGGCGCTGCTCGCGGAGCCCCAGCCGGAGCCGGAGGCCGCGGTCGAGTACGCGAAGCGCGAAGGCGCGGAGCATCCGCAGAGCGCGCACAAGTACCTCGTGGAGGCCTTCGAGCAGGCGCCCGGGAACTACGACGTGCTCGAGGCGCTGACGCTCACCGAGATCCGAACGGGTCAGGCGCAGCCCGCGCTCGCGCGACTCGACAAGCTCGTGCAGTCGCAGCTCGCGAGCCCGCGCGTCCTGCTGCTGCGCGCGGAGACCTTGGCGGCCGCCGGCCAGCTCGACCGCGCGGAGGCCGATGCGCTGCGCGCCTTCGAGGCGGCGCCGCAGCTCCCGCGCGCCGTCGACCTGCTCTACGCGATCTACGTCGCGGAGAACAAGGTCGAAGAGGCGCGCCGCTCCTTCGAAGAGGCGGAGTCGGTCGGCGTGCTGCACGACGGCGCGCGCATCCTGCTCGGGCGCCTGTACCTGGTCGAGGGCATGAACGACAAGGCGCGCGAGACCTACGAGAAGGTGCTGGCGAAGGACCCGAACTCCGCGCTCGCGAAGAGCGACCTCGCCTTCCTGCTCGCGTCGACCGGCGAGGATCTCGCGCGCGCGACGACGCTCGCCGAAGAAGCGCAGAAGGCGCTGCCCGATCATCCCGCCGTCGCCGACACGGTCGGCTTCGTGTACCTGCAGAACAACCGCCAGGACGCGGCGCTCCAGCAGTTCCGCTATGCGCTCGAGCTCGCGCGCAACCAGTCGGGTCCCGAGAGCCCGATCGTGCACTACCACCTCGGCCTCTCGCTGCTCGCCGAGGGCCGCAAGCAGGAGGCAGCGGATGCCTTCCAGCGTGCGCTCGACCTGAACCCGGACTTCCCCGGCTCGAGCGACGCGCGCCGGCTGCTCGAGGAGGCGCGCCACGCGCCGGCCGCGCCGCCCGCGCACAGCGCGGGGTAGGCGTCACCCGTCCGCGCGTGAGCGACACGCGCCTGTTCCGCGCGAGCGCCGCGGCGGCCCTCGCGCTCCACGCCGCGCTGCTCGTCGGGCGTCCGGGCCTCCACGGCGGCGGCGATCTCCGGCCGCACCTGCGCTTGATCGAGCTGATGCGCGAGCAGCCGGGTCTGCACAACGTCTACGCGCCCGCCTATCACGCGCTCGGCGCGCTGCTCGCGCCGGTGGTCGGACTCGCCGCCTATCCCGAGTGGTTCGCCTGGCTGTCGGCGGCCGCGCTGATCGCCGGCTTCCGGCTCTTCCAGCGGAGCGCCGGTCTGCCGGACGCCGCGGCCGCGCTCTTCGCGTTTGCGCCCTACGGCTTCGCGCTCTCGTGGTGTCTGCCTAAGGTGGAGGCGGCCGGCTATGCGATCGCGCTCGCGGGGCTCGCGGCGCAGCTCCGCGGCCGACTCGTGTGGGTGACGGTCGCGCTGCTCGCCGCCTTCTGCGTGCACACCGCGGCGGCGCTCTTCCTCGGACTCTGCGGCGGCGTGCTGGCGCTGCAGCGCCACGACGTCCGCGCGCTCGCCGCGCTCGCCGTCGGCACCGCGCTCGCCGCTCCGCTGCTGCTTGCGCACCTGAGGGTCGGCTGCACGCCGGCCGAGGCCCTGCTCTTCTCGCAAGGCGACTACCTCCGCGCGGCGCCGCGCGGACTCGACGCCGCGCACCTCGCGCACGCGCTGCTCCTCGCCAACCCGATCGCGCTGGCGCTCGCCGTGCGCGGTGCGCCACATCTGCTGCGGCGTCGGCGAGACGTCGCGATCGTGTGCGCGGTCGTGGCGCTGCTCTACGCGAACGAGCTGTGGCTCGTGCCCTTCGGCGCGCGCACGACGCTCGACCTCGTGCGCGGGCTCACCCTCTTCGCGATCCCGGTCTCCGCCGCGGCGGGCTTCGCGCTCGAAGGTCGCGCGCGCGCCGCGCGCGGCGCCGTGGTCGCGAGCGCCGCGCTCTCGATCGCCGCGCTCTGGCTCGTCGTGCCCGCGACCTGCGTGTCGAAGCCCGTCGCGGTCGTGGGCGTCGAGTCGATCCAGGTGGACCGCTGCCGCTTCCGCTGGACCGATCCGCAGCGCCCGCCGGACGAGGTCGAGCCTCGTTAGGTGCCGGCACCGAGCGCGTCGAGGTCCGCGCGGATCTGCGCGTCGAAGGGACCGCCCTGCGCGAGCGCCTGTCGCAGCATGGTGACGGCCTCGTCGCGCTCGCCCCGCAGCGCGTGGGCGCTCGCGAGCCGCCGCAGCTCGCCCTGCGTCGGCGAGTCCCACCCGCGCCCGGCCTCGATCCACACGGCCGCCATTTCGCGCAGCACGCCCTGGAAGGACGCGCTCTGGCGCACGGAGTCGAAAGCGGGATCACCATCGAGCTGCTCGAAGCGATTGAAGCCGCGCGCGAGTGCCGCGTGCAGCGCGGTCGCCGTCGCGCCGGCGTCGCCTCGCTGCGCCGCGGCGCGGGCGCGGGCGAGATTCGCCGAGACGCCGTCCGGGTAGTGGCGGGCGGCGTCCGCGAGCAGCAGGAAGGGCGAGCGCCAGAGCGCGGCGCGCTCGACGCTGCGAACGGCGAAAAAGGCGCAGAGCGCGACGCCGACGGCGAGACCCACGCGGCCGAGCGCGCGCCGGTGCGCCGCGGGCACTCGCAGGACGAGGTCAGTCGCCGCGCAGAGCGCGCCGCCGAGGAGGCCGGGCAGGATGAAGTAGAGGTAGCGGTCCGCGAGCGGATAGAGGAACGGAAAGATCTGCGAGACGGGGCCGAACGAGACCAGGCCGAAGATCCACCAGCCGGCCTCCGGGCGACGCGCGCGCGCCACGTGGATCGTCCGCCAGCCGAGCAGCGCGAGCGCCGGCAGCGACGCGAGCCACCAGGGATCGAGGACGCTCCACGCGGGCTCGGGCTCCTGGAATGCGGAGAGCCCGAGGCCCGTCGCCGCCATCGCGAGGTAGCGCGCGGCGAGCGCACACATCGTCCGCAGCAGCACGAAGGGCGTGTGGTGCAGCACGGCCTCCGCGGCGCCGGCTCGCTGGTGCGCGCTCCACTCGACGAGCGAGAAGGCGGCGAAGACCGCGATCCACGCGCAGAGCCAGCGCGGGCGCAGCGCGCCGTCGCGGCTCCACGAGAGCCAGAAGGCAAGCGGCAGCACCGCCGCGGAGTTGGCCTTCGCGAGCAGCGCGAGCGCGAAGAGCACGAGCGCGAGCCGCGGCCGCTGCGGGTGCGCGAGCACCGCGCCGAAGCCGAGCGCGAGTCCGGCCGTCGACTTCAGCTGCGAGATCCACGCGACGGCCTCGACGTTGGCCGGGTGCAGCAGGAAGAGCAGGCTGCCGAGCAGCGCAGCCACCAGCGAAAGACCGGATCGCCGCAAGAGCAGCAGGAACATGACCGACGCGACCGCATGAAAGAAGAGCGAGATGGCGTGCTGCGGCACCACATCGGCCCCGAACAGCTGCCACACCGTCGCGTGCAGCAGGAGCTGCACGGGCGAGTAGTTCACGACCGCGACGGTCGCCGGACCCCATGGCGAGAGGATCGCGCGCACGTTCTCCCACGAGAGCCCGTGCACGTAGGGATTGGTCGCGACGTAGTGGAGGTCGTCCGAGACGAAGGGCCCGTCGAGCGCGCGCGCGTAGAGCGCGAGGAGCGCCGCGAAGTACGCGAGCGCGAGACCCGCGCAGACCGCGGCCGAGACGCGCGGCTCCGGCGCGGCGTCGCGCTCGCGCGCGCGCGGAGCCCGCTGCTCAGCGCGTCGGCGCGCCACCCGACTCTCCGTCCGCTCGCTGCGCCAGCCGCGCGCGCGCCTCCGCGAGCTCCGCGCGCACGGTGTCGTCCGCGGGACCGCCGGCCGCGAGCGCGCCCTCGAAGGCGGCGACGGCCTCCGGGAGCTCGCCGCGCACGACGTACGCCATGCCGAGCATGCGCAGCTCGGGCTGCGTGGTGTAGCCGCGCCGGTGCGCGAGCTCGATCCATCGCTCCGCCATGTCGCGCAGCAGCGCCTGGAATTCCGGCGCGCCGCGGATGCGCGCGAGACCCGGATCGTTCTCCAGCACGGTGAAGCGATCGATGCCGCGCGTGGTCGCGATCCGCAGCGACGCGATCGCCGTCGCGACGTCGCCTCGCTGCGCGGCGCTGCGCGCGCGGAGATAGTGCGCCGTGCCGCCATCGGGATAGTGTCGGGCGGCGTCGAGCAAGAGCTTCGTCTCGCTCTGCCAGAGCGTCGCGCGCGAGAACGACCAGAGCCCGAAGCCCGCGAGCCAGAGCGCCCCGAGCCCGACGATCGCCGCGCGCACAGGCGCGGCGCGGAGCGCCCTCGCCGGCAGCAGCGCGCGTCCCCAGCAGAGCGCGCCGCCGATCAGGCCGGGCAGGATGCAGTAGAGGTAGCGGTCCGCGACCGGATTCAGGAACGGGAAGACCTGCGACACCGGCGCGAACGACGACGCGGCCGCGACCCAGAAGGCGGACTCCGGATCGCGTCGCGCGAGCGCCCGCACGGCGCGCACGGCGAGCGCCGCGCCGGCCGGCAGCGCGAGCAGCCACCATGGATCGAGCCACGAGAGCGAGGGATCGGGCTCCTGGAAGGCCGACAAGCCATAGCCCGTCACGGCCATGACGAGGTAGCGCGCGCCGACCGCGGCAACGCTCCGCAGGTGGACCCACGGATCCGCAAATGCCTCGACCTCGACGGCGCCGAGGTGCGAGAAGGAGGCGTACTCCGGGATCGCGAAGAGCACGGCGATCGCACCCCAGAGCGAGAGCCAGGCGAGCGCGCGTCGCAGCGGCATGCGCTCGCACCAGGCCAGCGCGGCGACCGTCGGCCAGGCGAAGAGTCCCGACGCCTTGGTGAAGAGCGAGGCGGCGAAGAGCAGCGCGGCCGCGACGGGGGCGCGCCCCCAGCAGAGGATCGCGCCGAGCGCGAAGGCGAGCGACGCGTTGGTCTTCAGCTGCGACGCCCACGCGACCGCCTCGACATTGGCGGGATGGACCAGGAAGAAGAGGCCGCCGGCGAGCGCCGCGTGGAAGCCGAGGCCGGCGCGCCGGAACCACGCGGTGCACAGCAGCGCGCAGGCCGCGTGGATCGCGACGTTGACGAGGTGGTATCCGGCGAGCGCGTCGGCAAAGATGTGCAGCTCGAGCGCCGTCAGCAGCAGGTGGATCGGCGCGTAGTTGGCCGCATAGAGCTTCGCCGGACCGAACGGATCCAGGATCGCCAGCACGTTCTGCCAGGAGAGCGGCGTCGTGTACGGATGCGTGACGAGGTAGGCGAAGTCGTCGGAGACGAACGGGCCTTCGAGTGCGGGCCAGTAGAGCGCGAGCGCGAGCGCGGCATAGCCCGCGAAGAGCCAGAGCGGCCAGCGCGCCGGCCAGGCAAGGTCGGGACCGCCCTGCATCGCAGCGGCGCATTCTATCAGCGCGCCGCGCGTGGACCCTCCTCGGCGCGCTCGCGCTGGCGCTCGGCTGCGAGGCGCGAGTGGGCGTCGAGGGCGACGCGTCGCAGGGTCTCGTGTTCGTGCGCCGCGAAGGCGCGGGCTTCGATCTCGCGCGCGCTCGCCTCGCCGACGGCGCGGTACGAGCGCTGTGGACCACACCCGACCGCGACGAGGCCTGGCCGACCTGGTCCGACGCCGCGAGGCGCCTGGCCTTCCAGGTCGGCGGTCGCCACGCGCGGGAGCCGAGCGATCTCTGGACCTGGCAGCCGGGGCAGGACGAGCCGACGCCGATCTGGAAGACGCCGCGGCGCGACGAGGCGTGGCCGGCGTGGTCGCCGGTCGCGGCGCAGCTCGCCTTCGCCTTCCGCGGCGGCACGCAGGAGCCGGGGGTCGCGGTCGTCGCCTTCGAGGGCGGCAAGCAGGTCGTGGTGCCGATCGCGTCGGCCGCACCGCCCGCCCTCTTCCTGCGGCCGAAATTCGCTCCGGACGGCGCGTCGCTGGTCGCGCAGCGGCGCACCGAGGGCGACTCGCAGCTCTTCGTGCTCGTGCGCGGACGCGAGCCCCGCGCGCTGACCCGCGATCCGGCGTGGTTCCACCTGAAGGGCG
>Ga0335069_10014508_pt1 | contig 11027 bp, 10 predicted proteins | sample Lox_Sample_11_FD_206714 | JGI IMG/M metagenome (GOLD analysis project Ga0335069, IMG submission 206714) | Soil microbial communities from Loxahatchee National Wildlife Refuge, Florida, United States - Lox_Sample_1.1 | ecosystem: Environmental > Terrestrial > Soil > Wetlands | place: USA... | reverse complement strand
GGCTTCGTCACACCCTTGATCGTCAGATCGCCGGTGATCGTTCCGGTGTCGGGACCCGTGCGGGTAATCGACTTTGATTTGAATGTCGCGGAGGGGAAGTCATTGCTGGAGAAGAAGCCGCCGTCCTTCAGCATGTCGTTTAGCCGGCTCGACGGCGTATCCACGCTTCCCGTGTCGATGGTGATGCTGGTCGCGCTTTTCTCGGGCTCGTTGGCGTCGAAATTGAGCGTGCCGGAAAGCCTGTCGAAGCGGCCGTAATAGTCGGTCAGTCCCAGATGGGCGATCGAGAAGACGATCTGGCTATGCTCGGTTTCGAGCTTGTAGGCGCCGTTGGGCGCGCGCGCAGGATCCTTGGAGACGTTCTGGGCGGCGGCAGCGGACGCAAAAGCCGCCACAGCCAGGGCGGCTAAAAAAGGACGCAACATCGTGAATCCCTTCAAGGCGAGGCGGAACTATAGCGCGGCGGGCCGGAGCCGCCAGCGTCGGTCCGCGCCTTGACGGCGTAAACCCCAAAGCCATAGTCAAATCGCTGTTATTTCATGGATGGGTTCTTTGGCCGGCAACGATCTGCGTCCGGGGCGCAATCTCGACTATCCTTTCGAGACCAGGCCCGAATTGGGTGAAACGATCGAGGTGGCGCCCGGCATCCACTGGATCCGCATGCGCCTTCCCATGCAGCTCAATCACATCAATCTGTGGCTGCTCGAAGACGGCGACGGCTGGACCATCGTCGACACCGGCATTCGCGACGAGACCACCGCGGACGCGTGGAAGAAGCTCTTCGCCGGCGCCATGGCGGGCCGGCCGGTCAAGCGGGTGATCGTCACCCATCTTCATCCCGACCATGTAGGGCTCGCGGGATGGCTGGTGCGCCGTTTCGACGTCGAACTATGGATGAGCCGCACCGATTATCTCATGTGTCGAAACCTCGTCGCCGATACGGGCGAGGAGGCGCCGGAGGAAGGCATCCGCTTCTACCGTGCCGCCGGCTTTGCCGATGATGCGATCGAAGCCTACAGGACGCGCTTCGGGGGCTTCGGTCGCGGCGTTTATCGCCTTCCCAATGCCTATCGCCGCATCCAGGAGGGCGAAACGATCGAGATCGGGACGCGGCAATGGGAGATCGTCGTCGGTCGCGGCCATGCGCCCGAACACGCATGTCTGTGGTCCCGAACGGACAATATCTTCATCTCGGGCGACCAGATCCTGCCTCGCATCTCGTCGAATGTGAGCCTCTTTCCGACGGAGCCGGACGCCAATCCGCTGCAGGACTGGCTCGACTCCTGCTCGAAGCTCGAAACGCTGCTGCCGCCGGAAACTCTGGTTCTGCCGGCACACAACGAGCCGTTTCGCGGCGCGAAGCTGCGTCTGAAAGAACTCATCGATGGACATGAAACCGCGATGGAAAAGGTGATCGCGCTGTGCAAGACGCCGCAGCGCGCCGTCGATCTGTTCCCGGCGCTCTTCCGCACACGGATCACTTCGGGAAACTACCTGATGGCGACGGGCGAAAGCCTTGCGCATCTGAATTGTCTCATGGCTCGCGGCGCACTGGACCGCACGCCGGATCAGGAAGGCGTCGACTGGTATTTCGCGAGGACCTAGCGCTCGAGAATCCGCTTGAGCCGGAGGGCCGACCAGTCGTCATCGATGGCGATCTGGCTGACGGTGTCGAGGCCGTGCTTCGGAGCCAGTGCGTGGATCGTGTCGCGGCTGAGATCGCCGGCGAGCTTCGAAGTGAGCTTCGGATAGGCGATCCAGAAGATCGAATTCTTCGGCGCCTTTTTGAGCGTTCCCGGAAGAGCGGCATCAAATCGCGCGCGGTTGTCCACGAACAGCAGAACGACATCGGCTTCCGAGAGATCGCCGCGCGCCTTCTTCACACCGATCTTATTGTCGACCGTAGCGGGCGCGCCCACGACCGCGAGCCTTCGATCCCCTTTGACCTGAAGCCGTTCGGCGATCGGTTTGTCGGACATTCTAGAGGCCGTTGCGGGCCAGGCAGTCGTTGCGGAAAATGAACTTGCCGACCGCTCTCGAGATGCGCACCGTGGTGCTGGCGACGACATTCTGCACGGAGGCCGCGGCGCTGTAGTGCGTGTGCGCCGAGTTGCTCAACAGCGGCCGTGTGTCAAAAAAGCTTGAATAGACCGCGACGCCGATCCCCAGCGCCACGACCAATGCTTTGAGCCCGTAGTAGCGGCGATCCAAGCTCGCCTCCCTATCCCGCTTAGCTTAGCACGCCCTACAATCGCGGCCAATCCGTGGCAAGTCTCCTATCCGCTTTTGCGTATGGCAGCCCTCTGCGGAGCGTCTTCGTTGGCACTTAAAGCCGGGGGCGGGTTCGCGGCCATGTGCCGCTGCGATGGCGGTTTGATATCGGCCCGCCGGAAGCGGTCGTTGATGACCCTGTGAAGGTCCAGCGACACGGACTCGGTGTCCGGATTGTGTACCCAGCAGCGTACCAGCAGGTCGACGGCGCAGTCCTTCAGCGCGGCGACGCCTGAGGCCGGTGGGGGGACTTTGAGAATGCGCGCGTCCTCCGCGAGCGTGTCATTGATGATCTTCAGCGCCGCTTCAATGTCGGTTTCGACGTCGACCGTGACGGTAAAATTCACCCGCGAGAGCGGCTCCCGCGAAGCATTGATGATCGCGCTTGAGAAGACGGCCGAATTGGGAAGCGAAACATAGGATTGGTCGGCGGAGATCAGAATGGTGGTGAAGAGACCTACCTCACGCACTGAACCCGATTGGCTGAGACCCTGCACCGTGATCCAGTCGCCGACCTTGAACGGCCGCAGCACCAGCAACATCACGCCGGATGCGACATTCGACAGAGCGCCCTGCAGCGCCAGGCCGATGGCCAGACCCGCAGCACCCAACAGCGTGATAAGGCTCGTCGTCTCGATGCCGAAGCGCTCCAGCACTGCGATGAGCGCGGCTATCAGAACAGCGTAGCGTACGAGCGAGGCGAACAGCGGTTTCAGCGTTTCGTCGAAATGATAGACGCGGTCGAGCGCGCGGCGCGTCCAAGCCGACAGCTTGCGCGACAGCCACCAGCCGACGGCGAGGATCAGGATGGCGGCCACGATGTTGATGGCGCCATCGACCAGCCAGGCTTCGACAGCGTCAAGCGAGAGGGGCGGCGGGCCTTTTGCCGTGACGTGCTGCAAGAGACTCATGCTTTTGCGGGACCTCCCCGGTCGATAACGTCCGAACGGGCCACGCGGATTGCGACAGGATTGCCCGCCCGGATCGGTGGATTTGTAGCAGGCTTGGGGCACACTCGCTCTATGCGCGAGGCGGGATGGTCAATGCGGCGGCAATGGGCGGGCGTTTTCGCGGCCGGACTGGTGGTCCTTCCACTCCGGGCACAGGCCGTCGCGCCCTGCGCCGGCCCCGTCGAGGCGAGGGATGTGCATGTCCTTCGCGTCGAGAAGAACGCCGATCTCGTGTTGACGGACGGACGCGCCGTGAGACTCGAGGGTGTTATGCTGCCGGCGGGCGATCGCGATCACGCTCCGAACTATCTCGCCGAGCGGGCGCTGGGTAGCCTTAACGAACTCGCCCGCAACCGCGCCCTCTCGCTCGCGGTGTTCGTGCCCAAGGAGGACCGTTACGGACGGCTCAGGGCGCAGGTTTTCTTTCCGGACGTCAGAGACGAGCCCTGGCTGCAGGTCGCCTTGCTGAAGCGCGGGTTTGCGCGTGTGTCGATTGCGCCCGACCGGCGCGAATGTGCCAGCGAACTTTATGCGGCGGAGGCCTACGCGCGGCGCAAGCACTACGGCATCTGGGCCTCGGGATTTTACGATGTGCGCACACCCGCCGATCTCGGCGGCACGATCGGCACATTTCAGATTGTCGAAGGCAAGGTGCTCTCGGCGCGCGTGAAGGACGGCCGTGCCTATCTCGATTTCGGCCGCGACTGGCGGCGCGATTTCAAAGCGACGATATCACCTGCGGACATGAGGCGCTTCCGCGACGCCGGCGTCGACCCACGCACCTATGAAGGCTTGACCATCCGAGTGCGGGGTTTTGTCGATGCGCTCGGCGGTCCTGAGATCGAAGTGGCGAGCCCCGAAGCCATTGAGGTCGTGCAGGGACCGTCCTGACGTCCGATAAGCAAAAGGGCCCGGTTATCCGGCCCTTCGCACGCAATCTTCGAAAGCGTCTTATGCCGCTTTCTTCAGCAGCACCGTCTCGACGCGCTTGATCGCGGCCTGCTCGTCGATGCGCTCGACCGCAGCCACTTCGCGCGCCATGCGGGCAAGCGCGGCTTCATAGAGTTGACGCTCGGAATAGGACTGCTCCGGCTGGCCGCTGGCGCGATGCAGGTCGCGTACGACCTCCGCGATCGACACGAGATCGCCCGAGTTGATCTTGGCCTCGTATTCCTGGGCGCGGCGGCTCCACATGGTTCGCTTGATGCGCGCGCGGCCTTTCAGCGTGTTGAGCGCCGTCGCCACGACATCGGGCGAGGACAGCTTGCGCATGCCCACGGCCTTTGCTTTCGCGGTCGGCACGCGAAGGGTCATCTTGTCCTTGTCGAAGGTGATGACGAACAGCTCGAGCTTGAGACCGGCGACTTCCTGCTCTTCGACGCGCGTAATGCGGCCGACGCCGTGCGTCGGATACACGACATGGTCATTCGCCTTGAACTCAAGCTTCTTGTTCGAGTTCGCGGGGGTCTTCTTTTTTGCGGGGGCAGGCGTCGTCGTCATCTCTTCCATATCCATTCCAATTCTATGTCGTCAGCATCCACGCGCCGACGCACCGCTGCGGGGCGCTGCGGTGCAAAATTAATCCCCGGCACTCCGGTTGGAGACGTAAACTCGCGCCAAGAACCGGCATTTCGGGGTGCGGCCGGATCCTGCCTTCAGGGTACCTCGATTGCGGGCGCGCAAAGGGGCGCGTCCTCGTGACCATGGACGAAAAAACATATAGCACGGCGCCGGCCTTTTGGGAAGGCCGAGGCCGTCAAATAGTTGAAATTCCTGAATTTATTTCAACCATAATGAGAAATTGTCATGGTTTACAGCGGCATAGCAACATTCGAGTCGCCGGCCTCGTAACCCGCCGGGTTCAGGACCCCGAGCCGGGCTTGTCGCTGAAATATTTGTCGAACTTGCCGTCGACACCCTCCCACTCCTTGGCGTCGGTGGGGGCATCGCCCTTCTGGGTAATATTCGGCCATTTCTTCGCGTACTCGGCGTTGAGGGTCAGCCACTTCTCGAGCCCGGGCTCGGTGTCGGCCTTGATGGCCTCCGGCGGGCATTCGGGCTCACAGACGCCGCAATCGATGCAGACATCGGGATCGATGACGAGCATGTTTTCGCCCTCGTAGAAGCAGTCGACGGGACAGACCTCCACGCAATCCATGAATTTGCATTTGATGCAGGCTTCCGTGACGACGTAAGTCATTGATGTGCTCCGGTACGCGCAAGGTATGGAGGAGATTCGGCCTCGGGCCGTCATTAAGGCTCCCGGCGGACACGATCAAGATGGGGATTCGTCCAGTATTTCATAGAGCCGCAGGGCTTCGGAGGTAGGTCCACGGCGGAGCGCGATCCCGATCACCCTGACCACCATGACCTCCCGGCCTTTGGGAAGCGTCAAAATATCGCCCGGCTCGACGTCGACGCTCGATTTCTCCACGCGATGGCCGTTCAGCCGGATAAGGCCGCCTGAGGCCGCCGCCTGGGCGAGCACGCGTGTGCGATAGAAGCGGGCGTGCCAGAGCCATTTGTCGATGCGGACCATCGCGTCAATCCGCCGCGATCAGGCGGGCGAGACCGGAGAAGGGCGTAGCGCCGGGCTTTTGTCCCTTGCGGCGGTGGTGTTTTCCAAAGCGGCGGCCCTGCGCGCGATGCTGGCGCCAGAGGGTGATCGCGGTAGTGGTCTCCGTGGCAGGCACTTCTACGCGCCGCCAGCCGAGCGCCTGCAGCGTCTTCTCCAGCGTGTCACGGTCGCAACCCAGAAGCGAGAGCAGCTTCGGCGCCAGGGCGTCGGCTGCAACGCCTTGCGCGGATGCTGCGGCCAGCTCGTTCTCGAGGCGATCCAGGATGTCGAGGCGGATCGTGCGCGGTCCGAAGCTGCGGAAGCCGGCGGCCGCAAGAAAGCCCGTCGGCAGCGCGGCATCCGTATCGAAAGATGTCAGTCCGGCTATCGGCGATGGCGGAATGCGATCGAGCCGCTGCGCGACGCCCCAGAGAAGCGCGAGCCGCGAAGCCGCTTCCGGCTTCAGAAGTCGCGGCAGGAAGATCATGCGCCGGCCGAACTTCACGCCGAACGGTCTCAGCGCTCGCCGCGCGGCATGCTCGTCCGGCGGCATCGTCGCGGTCGCACGGTCGAGCGCGCCGAGATTTTCGCACAGCTGATAGCCGAGACCGCGCGCGGCGGCGGGCAGCGCATTCGGCGCATCGGGCTTGGCTTCGACGGCGCTCTTCAGCGTCAGCAGCGGTTCGAGTCGTTGCGCAATCAATTCCGCCAGCCAGGCATCGAGCCGCGCCTGCACGCGCTCGCGCGTTTCGCTGCGCAGGTTCTCGTCGGCGAGCAACTGGATCCGCGGCTCGAGTGCATGCGCGCCGGGCACCAGCTTCCCAACCACCGCGCCGTCCCACCAGAGCTGTCCGTGTTCGCTCAGGTGAATGGCATTCCCGTCCGCTTCGGCAAGCCGCCGCGCGCGCGCGACGAATTCGCCCTCGAGGCTTTTGACCGCGGCTGCGCGCAGCGTGCGTCCGTGCACGCCTTCGGCTTCAGGATCGGCCTCAAAGCGAAAGCCCTCGAGCTTGCCGACGAATTCGCCGCCGATCGAGACCGCGCCGGACTCATCGAGCGCCAGATCGAGGGCGTCGTCTTCGCGCAGGCGGCGCATGAGCGCGGCGGTGCGGCGATCGATGAAACGTTGCGTCAGCCGCTCATGCAGCGCGTCGGACAGACGATCTTCGATGGCGCGAGTCTGATCCTGCCAGTGCGACTGATCTTTCAGCCAGCCGGGACGATGCGCGGCATAGGTCCAGGTGCGGATCTGCGCGAGACGGCCCGACAGCGTCGCCACGTCGCCTTCGGTTTCGTCGACGCGCGCGATCTGCCGCGCGAACCAGTCTTCCGGGATGGCGCCCTCATCGCCCATCAGGTGGTGATAGATCTGGCTGACGAGACGCACATGATCGTCGAGCGAGAGTTTGCGGAAATCCGGAATCTGGCAGACGTCCCACAGGCGCCGGACCGCCGCCGGTGCGCGCGCCATGTCGCGGATCTCGTCCTGGCCGGCGAGGACACGCAGCGCCGCGTAGTCCATAGCGGGCCGTGCTTTCACGAGCCCGGGTGCGGGCGGCGGCATCTCGAGGCTTTCGAGCAGACGTTCCGGCGAAAAGAAATCGAGCTTGCTGTTGCGGAACTGCAGGAGCCGCACGGGCTCGTAACGATGGCCTTCGACGCGCGTGACCATGTCCTCGTCCAGCGGTTCGCAATCGCCCGTGACGCCGAAAGTGCCGTCGTTCATGTGGCGGCCCGCACGGCCCGCAATCTGTCCGGCCTCTTCGGCGCGCAAAGGACGAATGCCGAGGCCGTCGAACTTGTCGAGCGCGGCGAAGGCCACGTGATCGACATCCATGTTGAGGCCCATGCCGATCGCGTCGGTGGCGACGAGGAAATCGACTTCGCCCGATTGATAGAGCGCGACCTGCGCATTGCGCGTGCGCGGCGACAGAGCGCCCAGCACGACTGCTGCGCCGCCGCGCTGGCGTCGCACGAGTTCGGCAATGCCGTACACGTCTTCCGCCGAAAAGGCGACGATCGCGGAGCGGCGGGGCAGGCGCGTGAGCTTCTTCTGGCCGGCATAAGCGAGATCGGAAAAGCGGGGCCGCGTGATGAATTCCGCTTCCGGCACGAAGCGCCGGATCATCGGCCGCATCGTCTCGGCGCCCAGAAACAGCGTCTCGTCTTCGCCGCGCGCGTTCAGAAGGCGATCGGTGAACACATGCCCGCGCTCGGGATCGGCGCAGAGCTGGATCTCGTCGATGGCGAGGAAGGACGATTTCAGGTCGAGCGGCATCGCTTCGACCGTGCAGACGAAATAGCGCGCCTCGGCCGGCACGATCTTCTCTTCGCCAGTGACAAGCGCGACCGCATTTGCGCCTTTGATGCGGGCGATCTTGTCGTAGACCTCGCGCGCCAAGAGGCGCAGCGGCAGGCCGATCATGCCGGTGCGATGCCCCAGCATCCGCTCGATGGCGAAATGCGTCTTGCCCGTGTTGGTCGGGCCCAGGATGGCTGCGACCCGCCCGCCCTTTGTGGGACGGAACGCGCCGGCGGCGGAGCGTGCGGGATTCATCTTGAGCAGAAGATCGGTTTTTTTGGGGCGGTCTGCAACACCCCGGGAGAAGCGAAATCGGATGGAAGCGACATGATGCCGACCTCCACCCGTTCGCCCACTAACTTTGAAACCCTGTCTATCCGATCGTCGCAGTTGTGCGCCGATCGCATTTGGAAGAAGCGAGACCGGATGGAAGCAGCACGATGCCATCCTCCACCCGCTCGCCCACTAAGCGTTGAGCCCTAGCCTCCGATCGTCGCCGTCACGCGGTGACCGCGATGCGGCGTCAGAGATGCGTAGGCCCTGAGATGGCGATGGTTGCGACCGCCCTCGGGGACCTCCTCGTGCGACACCAGCGACGCGTAGGCAGCCAGATTGCGATGATGGCGGCCGTGTCCCAGCACGCTGTCCTGGACGCCCAGGATGCGCGTGGCGCTGGCGAGGTAGTGGACGGTTTCCTGCGGCAGGGGTCTGCCTTTTTGCAGATGATCGTCGACCTTGCCCGGACCCGCATTGTAGGCGGCGAACATGTTGGGGAAGCCGTATTTGCGATAGAGCCATTTCAGATATGCGGCGCCCGCAATGACATTGTCATGCGGATTGGCGGGATCGGCGCCGAGACCGTATTCGCCGCGCATTTCGTTGTAGGTGCCGCGCATCAGCTGCATGAGGCCCATGGCGCCGGCGTGCGATGTGAGCGGCTGATCGCCGTGCTGCACGGTGCGGCCGCCGCTTTCGATGCGCATCACGGTCTTTATCCAGGCTTCCGAAATTCCGACACGACGTGACGCTTCAGAGACAAGCGGGCTCCACCGATTGAGGAGCTGTGACGGCGTCATCGCCGCTTCTTGCTGGTAGATCACATCACTCTGCGCCGGTGCCGGCTGCTGCGGATGTGACGGCATGACGATGTTCGCTATCGGATAGGCAAGGACGCGCCTCAGCGTCGGACTGCTGTGCACGAAGCGCTCGAGTCCGTGAATGCCGACCTTCGGCAGATTGGCGAGCACGACGAGAGTGAACGCCATACCGCAGAGGAGGATGGTGTAGTCGCCGATCCTGGTGAACAGATCAGATGCATGTGTGCCCCGCCCAGCCTGGCGAGGGTTCATGCGCACCATCCGTTAGCGGAATTAACGAAGAGGCTTTCGCGGCCAAGTTTCTGGCGCGCGTCGACATCGCAACGAGTCATCGCGTTCCTTCTCGATCGTTGGGAGCCGGCCCCATCTTTCGGTACGGGGCGGACTACTCGGTTCTCTTGGACTCTTTCGGCGCGATGACGCGCTCCGCCGCAGAACCCGCGCAAAATGCGCAAGCGGGTAATTCGTTCCGGCGGTAATGATCTTCAAGTGAAAATCTGTTCACGGGTAGGAACTCACAAATGCAAGTGGATTCGGTTTCGACGTTACGGCTGTTTAATTGTGGTTAATGACGTACACGAATTTTTTTTGAAAAGTCGGGAACCAATGAAGGGTGTGGATGTCTTGGAGGGGCTTGTGGACGCGCGATGGGAAAACCGAACGGATCAAAAACGAATCGCGGCCGAATCACTAACCGAATCAATATCTGCCTTTGTTCTCACACCACATAGTGTTTGTCAAGACTTTATGACAACCAGATCATGTGGACCGACCAAGGAATGGAGTCCGATTCTTTGACCAAACCCACATCATCCGTAGACTGAACAAATGTGAAAGCTTTGCGACCAGGTCATGTCCCGACGACGACGCTGTCATATGGCAAATGTGTGGCAAAGCGGGCCCGAGGCGCAGCTTGCCGCCGGCTTTACGGCTCTTGATACTCCGCGCCCGGCACAATGGAGATCGGAATGAGTGACCTCGAGAAATGGGCGCAGCTGGCGGCAAAGGAGCTGAAGGACAAGCCGCTCTCGAGCCTCACCTGGCACACCCCCGAGGGCTTCGATGTGAAGCCGCTCTACACGGCCGCCGATCTCGAGGGCTTCGAGGCCGCCCGTTCGGTGCCGGGCCTCGAGCCGTTCTTGAGGGGCGTCAGGGCCACCATGTATGCCGGCCGGCCCTGGACCATTCGTCAGTATGCGGGCTTTTCGACGGCCGAGGAGTCGAATGCCTTCTACCGGAAGAATCTCGCAGCCGGGCAGATGGGCCTGTCGGTCGCGTTCGATCTCGCCACCCACAGGGGCTACGACAGCGACCACCCGCGCGTGGTGGGTGACGTGGGCAAGGCCGGCGTCGCCATCGATTCCGTCGAGGATATGAAGATCCTGTTCGCCGGCATCCCGCTCGACAAGATGAGCGTGTCGATGACCATGAACGGCGCCGTCATCCCGGTGATGGCGAATTACATCGTGGCTGCAGAGGAGCAGGGTGTGCCGGCGGAGAAGCTGTCGGGCACCATCCAGAACGACATCCTGAAAGAGTTCATGGTGCGGAATACCTATATCTATCCGCCCGGGCCTTCGATGCGCATCGTCGCCGACATCATCGAGTACACGGCGAAGAAGATGCCCAAGTTCAACTCGATCTCGATCTCCGGCTATCACATGCACGAGGCGGGCGCGACGGCGGTGCAGGAGCTGGCCTACACCCTGGCGGACGGCATCGAATATGTGCGCGCGGCGAAAGCGAAGGGGCTTGCGGTCGACGATTTCGCGCCACGGCTATCGTTCTTCTTCGGCATCGGCATGAACTTCTTCATGGAAGTGGCGAAGCTCAGAGCCGCGCGGCTTCTG
>Ga0335069_10014507_pt1 | contig 11028 bp, 8 predicted proteins | sample Lox_Sample_11_FD_206714 | JGI IMG/M metagenome (GOLD analysis project Ga0335069, IMG submission 206714) | Soil microbial communities from Loxahatchee National Wildlife Refuge, Florida, United States - Lox_Sample_1.1 | ecosystem: Environmental > Terrestrial > Soil > Wetlands | place: USA: Florida... | reverse complement strand
AAAAATTCAAGGATCTGGGAACGGACAGCAAAATCGAGGGCATCATAATCGAGGCGTGAGCAGAGGATCTCGAGCATGGGACCGGAAAAGGCGAGCTCTGACAGGCGGAAACCTGCCAGCCTTTCTATCTTCTTCGCATGGCGGAACCGTGCCCGGTCGGCAATCAATCCTCGTCCCCGACCGACTCGTCAAAGTTCTTGAGCGAGGTCATTGCCTCGTTGATTCGTTCGCACTCGATCAGCCATTCGTCAAACAGTGTCGGGGATTCAAGATCGTCCTTTACATACTTGCTGCAGCAGGACGCGCCATCGATGACCGCGGCGGCAATATTCGTGGAGGTCTCAAGTGCCTGCTCCATATCCTTCTCGATTTCTGCCCTTCCTTTCTTCACCAGGACCTTGATGTCCTTCTCGAACTGGCCCTGCAGGTATTTCCTGCATCCCCCGAAGAGGACAAGTTTCGGGAGCTGCATGATCTGGATAATCTCGCCGAGATCGCCTTCGGGGGGCGATGCCATGACGATGGCTTCTATCTGGGCAAGCCTGTCGAATGACTCTTCTGCGGAAAACCGCTTGTTCTGGTACAGCTTGATGACCTTCAGCACTGAGACCGTGATGTCCTCGGAGAAACCATCGAGAATCCGGAAACCTTCCGGCATCTCCTCACTTTTCTCGTCCGCTTCGAAGCTCGATTCAGAGAGGGTCTTGAGCCAGTTGTCCCACCGTTCCTGGTTGTAGAAAATATAAAACAACTTGAGCGGTTCCTCGGTTTGCTTGCTCGCTTTCTTCGCCATTTCAGTACACTATTCCCCGCCCCTCATTAAAGGATTACTGTTGATCCGCCCGGCGGTACTTCTGCAGTTACGTGTCTGCCGGAAGAATTGGGTGGGACGCCAGAAGACCGGGGGAACGAGTCTGCTTCGCGAAAGGCTCGAGCGTACTTCACTCCCGGGGTCTTCCTGCGGACTTATTATCGGACGTGTTTATCGGCCGAATTTCCAATAAACGCTCTTTAAGCACGGCGGGATATCCACAACCTCTCCCCGGACTGAGGTGGGTTTAAAGCAGTTTTCTCACCGTCTCAGTAACGGTCTGGAGGGCTTTTACCCGTGCGTACCATTTGTCATCGGACTCGATAACTGTCCAGGGCGCGATTCGCGTATTGGTCCTCGAGAGCATCTCATCGATTGCCTCTTCGTACAGGTTCCATTTCTCCCGGTTCCTCCAGTCCTCTTCGGTAATCTTCCAGGTTTTCAGGGGGTCGTCCTGACGCTGCTTGAACCGGCGGAGCTGCTCCTCCTGGCTGATCTCAAGCCAGAATTTGACGATCCCCCCCGCGCTCGAGGAGATGTAATCGTATTCCATCTCGTTGATCTCCTGGTAAGCCCGTTTCCATTCGGTTTCGGATGCAAACCCTTCCACCCGTTCAACGAGTACCCGTCCGTACCAGCTGCGATCGTAGATGGCAATGTGGCCGGCCCGGGGATAATGTTTGATAAAACGCCGGAGGAAGTGGTGCTCTTTCTCGACCTGACTTGGGGCCGAAATCGGGATTACGTCGTACCCGAGCGGATTCATATACCGGGCTATCCGTGTGATGTTCCCGCCTTTTCCGGCAGCATCCCAGCCCTCGTACATAATAATGAGCGGGATGTGGCGCTTGAAGAGAAGATAGTGCAATTCCAGCATCTCGATCTGGAGCGAACTGAGCGACTGTTCGCAGTCTTCCCGGGTGCAGGCGTTCTCTGGTTCCGATCTCCTGACCACCGGATTTTTCTTGGGCAGCTTCAGGTCCTTTCGGTGGCTTTTTTTCAGGGCGTCGCCGCTTTCGTTCCGCAACCGTTCTTCCAGAATCCTGTTGATGAGGGTGTACACTTTCAGGATCGCGTAGTTGCGGTCCATCGCCGCGACCATATGCCAGGGCGCCCACGAAGTGTCAGTCTTTTCGAGAAATTCATCAATTACAGGGATCGATTCGGTATAATGCCGGTTGAGGTTCCAGATCCCGGTCGTAACGAGCCATGCAGTCAGGGGATTTCTCTCCCGCTCCTCAAGGCGCATCTTCTGCTCCTCCCGGGTGATGTGCAGAAAAAACTTGAGGATGAGCGTCCCGTCGTCAGAAAGCTGCCGTTCGAAGTTGTTGATCGCAACCGTTCTTTCATCCAGTGATTTTTTCCATGCGACCTTTTGCATCTCTTCGGAGATGGCCCTGCTGTACCATGACCTGGCAAAAAGGGCGATACGTCCTTTTCTCGGGGTCCTTACCCAGAATCTCCAGAGAAACGGGCGGGCACGTTCCTCCTCAGTAGGTTTTGCAATGGCATGAAGGGTGAACCCCCGGGGGTCGAGCGACTGGATGATCTCGCGGGTCGTCATCGTTATCCCGGCGGCATTCCAGCCTTCAATGACAATGATCGTCGGGATCTTCTTCTCACGGAGGGAGCGCTGCAGGACTCCGAGTTGTTTCTGCAAGGGGCCGATCTTCTTCCCGAACTCTTCTTCGCTTACAGATTTTGTAAGATCGCACGTTTCGAACATTTCTGTCCCTGCTTTAAGGTCATCCTCTCCAAGGTTCTTGCTAATTACCGAACGTATGGCATGTCGGATTATAAACCTGCCCTCAAGCAGGAGTGGGTTGGAAACCGTTGAAGCGATGCGCGCGGGCCAGAACTGCCTTGCCATCAGGCATCTTAAAATTTTTATGGTATATTTAAGTAGTCAGGAAAAACGATTCCTGCCGTTTTATGTAGTACCTGGGAGAAACCTGATCCATCGGCCGGATTGGAACTTCACCCCGGTAATGAATGGTGACCGGGGAGGAAGACGGTTTCCCATGATATCCGATGCGGACAGGAGCGGTTAATGGTGGCAGACAGCGGTTCGACAATTGCATGGCTCATCACGGCGACTGCGCTGGTGATGCTGATGACCCCCGGAGTGGGCTTTTTCTATGGGGGCCTGGTGCGGAAGAAGAATTTTATCTCGATGATCTCCCTCTCGTTCATCGCCTTCGCCCTTGTCAGCGTTCAGTGGGTGCTTCTCGGGTATTCCGTCAGTTTCGGCACTGATGTTGCCGGGATTACCGGCAATCTGGCTAACCTCGGCCTGAATGGAGTCGGGATGACAACGGGGACCGGCGATTACCCCCCCCTGCTGTTCATGATATTTCAGCTTACCTTTGCGGCGGTGACCGTGGCGATCGTCACTTCAGGACTTGCCGAACGCGTCAAACTGAGTTCCTTCATCCTCTTTTCCCTCCTGTGGACCACGCTGGTCTATGACCCCATTGCGCACTGGGTATGGGGCGGGGGATGGCTCCAGCAGTTCGGAGCCATCGATTTCGCCGGGGGGATGGTCGTCCACATCAGTGCAGGATTTGCGGCTCTCGCCCTTGCCCTGGTTATCGGCAAACGGGCGGGGTACGGACAGTATTCCATGGAGCCGCATAACATACCGATGACACTCCTCGGGGCCGCCCTCCTCTGGTTCGGCTGGTTCGGGTTCAATGGCGGAAGCGCCCTTGCCGCGAACGGCATGGCGGTCAATGCGATCGTGGTCACCAACTCTGCAGCAGCAGCGGGGGCCCTCTCCTGGCTCGCTGTCAGCTGGATAAAAGGAAAGCCAAGTTCGCTCGGGATGGTCACTGGTGCTGTTGCCGGCCTTGGGACAATCACACCTGCGGCCGGGTACGTGACACCCATGGTCGCGCTCCTCATAGGTGCAATTGCCGGCATAGTCTGCTACAAGGCAATGCTCTGGCGGATCCGGAGTAATATGGACGAGAGCCTCGACGCCTGGGCGGTCCATGGCGTCGGTGGCGTTATGGGCACGATCTTCGCCGGCATCTTTGCCACCACCGCTGTCTGTTCCTATTCCGGCCTGCTCGAAGGAAACACCCATCAGTTCATTGCAAACGTGGTCGGAGCGCTCTTTGTCATGGTATTCACTTTCGTAGCCACGTACATCCTCGCTGTCGCGGTCGACAAGACGACGGGCCTGCGGGTCAGTGAAGAGGAAGAGTATGTAGGACTGGACCTCTCACAGCACGGGGAATGCTTCCGGTAAACCGGGTAATTATCTGAATCTTTTTTTTATTGTTCATCCCGTCTCATGAGAAAGCTATCCGGCAAAGCCTCGTAAAACGGTATATTCCCGGCCCGGGATGAGTAAAGGGGAGGGTCAGCAGGGGACAAAATGCATTGCACGCCGGTCATTTATGTCCGTTGGTGGAAGATCATCAGAGGCATTTTCAGGAGGAAGAGAGCTAATACGGACCTGCGGATTGTTCCGTTTTGAAATACCGGTAAAGGCAGGACCGAATCGGTTTGTACCTCACAGACCCCCCCGTCATATTACTGCAGGATTAAGGGCAATTTAATGGATTTTACGTCAGAAAAAACCTGCAGGATGGTTATACAAACCGGATGGGGGTCTGAAGGGGAAATTCGTTCAGAGGCAACGGAGACCGTGGCTGGCAGGTTTCTCGCGCGGCATTGCAGGTTTCATCAGGTTTTCTCTCTCTGGTGCATTCCAGGGTGAAAACGAAAATCCTATATCATCCGATCCTCCCATAGAGAATGATATCATGGAGAGTATTGAGGTGCTGGGTGTACGGGGGTTGCCGCTCATCCATGAAGGTGACAATATTGCTGAGATGATATGCGACCGGGTCAGGATACACGACGGGGATATCCTCTGCGTCGCATCAACGATCTGGTCCAAGTCAAAGGGTTACACCAGACCACTCTCCTCGTTTACCCCGTCGCCCCGTGCCGAGGTTCTCGGGCAGCTGAACGGGGAAGATCCCCGTTTTGTCCAGGCAGTGATTGAAGCATCCGATGAGATTATCATGGAAACGCCGTTCATACTCTCGGCGATGTCATTCGGTCACATAGGGGTCAGGGCGGGGGTGGATCAGAGCAACATTGAAGATGGTATGGTCATCTTTCTCCCCCCCGATCCCATGGCTTCCGCCGGAGAACTGCGCGAAGACATCCGCCGGATCTCCGGACGAGACGTGGGGACGATTATTACGGACACCTGCGGACGATCGTTCCGGCGCGGCCAGACCGGGAATGCGATTGGCTGGAGTGGTTTTACAGCGATCCGTGATTTCCGCGGCGATAAGGATCTCTTCGGCCATGTCCTCAAGATAACCGAAGAGGCGGTAGTAGACGAGATCGCCGGGTTCTCAAATTTTGTGATGGGGGAGAGCAATAATGGTGTGCCGGCGGTTGTCTTCCGCAACTGCCCGAAGTGGACCGGTCACAACAACCTCTATTTCAGCAGGGATGAAGACATTACCCGCAGGTCACTGGAAGGTTTACGAAACTAAAATATCACGAAGGAAACGTCCCTTAACCAGGGGGGTGCGTGCCGGATTATAGCGGAATCCCGATGGCAGTTCATTTACGGCAGCCGACGTAAACGGGGCTTTCCGGTAACGGAGGCCGAATGTCTCTGCGAGGTTCCGGCAGAGGAGGTCGCGGCGGATCCTGAAAATATCCATTTCCGGGTCCTTCGAAGTCGCCCGGAATTCCGGTGACTTTTTCAGGGATTCGATCCTGGCAACGAACTCCGGATCTTTCCTCTCCCGGTCATAGACTGTTCCGAGGAGTTCCGGCGATGGCCAGCCGGTCGTCGGGGGCTTCAGGGAATAGACATACGATCTGCCGATTACCCGGATCTCTGCAAGACGCAGGTACGATGCGAGAACGATATCCTTTCTTGAGAAGGTCGTATCAAGCGGGTGCGTGTAGGTCAGGATCCCGTTTTCAAGGATACGGCGGTCGCTCTCCGGGATCTCTGTCTCGCAGAACCCCCGGTATTCCCGCAACAGTTCGCCGGCCACCGAGAATACTCGGGCGATCTCCCCGTCACACACCCCAAAAACCCGTGCAGTATCCTCGAACCTGATGATAGCTGCCGGTCTCCGGAAAACCGAGGGGGACATCATAAGGGGCTTTACTCTGCAGGCGGGATAATATAAATTTCGGCCGATCCTGCTTCCGGTATCATTCTAAAAATTTCCGTTGCCCGGAAAAAGCGGTCTCAGGATTGGTACATAAGTGCAAGCCACGGAGCCCAAAGCATGAGGACCCGTGAGGACTCCCTGAATTTTGCAGGAACATTCATTTTTCGTAGATCCCCAGACCGATTATATAGTATCCGGCTCCACAGCAGAGTATGCCCCGCAGGCTTCAGGCGGACCCCGCAGTCGGGAAACAGGATCATACAGCGCAGGCCCCGATGCCCGTGATCTTTGCGGGCCATGGTTCACCGGAGAACGCTCTCGGCTCCAATGAATACAATTCGGAATGGAGAAAGCTCGGAAAGGAGCTCCCGCGGCCCTCGCTGATCCTCTGCATATCGGCTCACTGGGTAATCCACGAAGGGACCGCGGTGACCTCGATGAGCCTGCCCCGTACTATCCATGATTTCTATGGTTTCCCCGATGAACTCTATGCGGTCCGTTATGCCGCGCCTGGTTCACCGGCAGGGGCGATGCTCGTCCGGGATGCGGTGCGAAGTATGCAGGTCGAGGCAGACTATGAATGGGGGCTCGATCATGGGGCATGGTCGGTACTCAGCAATACGTATCCGGAAGCGGATATCCCGGTGATCCAGCTCAGCATGAACTACAACCACCCCCCCGGTCTCCATTTCAGGATCGGTCAGGAACTCCGCCCCCTCCGCGACCGCGGTGTGCTGATACTTGGCAGCGGGAACCTTGTCCACAACCTGATGATGCTCCGTCCGGGGGCAGGATTATATTCCTGGGCAGAAGATTTCGACCTGACCGTCAAGACGCTCATCGAGCGGGGGGATTATCCGGTGCTGGTCGAATATTCAAATCTCCGGTATGCGGATATTGCCCACCCATCGCCGGAACATTATCTCCCGCTCCTCTACACCCTCGGTGCAGCGGGGGGCGATACACCCCGGTTCTTTTCAGAGAAGATCTTTGCGGGATCGGTTTCCATGAGAGGCATCGTATTTGGTGGACACACAGGATCGTCCGAAGGGCATGCATGACTGGGGCAGGTCTTTGAGGATGCGGGCATGAGCATCAGGGGCAGCGGGGGACCTTGTCCGGGCTATCCGAGTGCGTCGAGTATCTGCCGGGTGCTCCTCACCCTCCCCATTCTCGGGAAGATGAGTTTCGTGGTCGCGGCATGACCTTCGGCAGACCCCGAAGCCATCGCATCCTCGGCAAAGATCTGCTGGAACCCGAACTCGTACGCGAACCGGGCCGTGCTCTCGACGCCGAAATTCGTTGATATCCCGCAGAGGACGATGGTATCAAGTCCCCTCCGTCGCAGCTGGAGCTCGAGTTCCGTCCCGTAAAATGCCCCCCACTGGCGTTTGGCGATCACGATATCGGTCGTATGCTGGTCAAGTTCGGGGACAAGATCCGACCATCCGGAAGGGAGTGGGTCAGGCCGGACGAACGGTTCGTCGCTTTTGGTCCGGAGCATGCTCTCCGGTGAGGTTACAACGTGGACCAGAAACACCGGCATTCCCCGCTCCCTGAACGCCCGGGCAAGGAGTGAGGCATTTTTTACGACATCCTTTGCAGCGTGGGGCTGTGTCGGCTGGGAGGCAATCCCCTTCTGAAGGTCGATCACCACCAGCGCGGTACTCTTCGGGTTTACGAGTATCTCCGTCATGGTATCGGTTGACTGAATAAATCTCCGGATATTAGTAGTTTGCCGGCCTGCGGCCCCGTATCCTTTTTTGGAATTCTTTCGGACCTTAACTATACACTGTCCCTGCGCGCAGTATGCCGAATTCCGCGAATTCCTTCGATAACGGTCATTTCATGTCGCCGGACACCTTCCTTCCCTCGGTGTTGCGGGTTTGGCCATCCGGGAACCTGCGGTAGAACCAGCGTTTGACCAGCTCAACGATGACAATGTACCCGGCCACGAGTCCCGCAAGTGCGGCGAAGAATGCGGCCGGTGGCGGCACGAACCCAAAGAGGGCCCCGAGCGCGGTGAAGGGAATTATACATGCAGCGATCACTATCGCTATCGTACTCAGGGCGAGGAACCGGCTTGGCCTGCTGTGCCAGAACGGCATAACCCGTGTCCTTATGACGAAGATCACCAGGGTCTGGGTGCAGATCGACTCGACGAACCATGCAGTCTGGAAGAGAGAAACATCGGCCCGGAAGATGAATAGGAGGATGAAGAATGTGATAAAATCGAAGACCGAGCTTATCGGGCCGAAGACGATGATGAACTTTTTGATAAAACCGATATCCCACTTCTTCGGAGTGCTTACATAGGCGGTGTCCACATTGTCAGTAGGGATTGTCGATTCGGAAACATCGTAAAGGAGGTTGTTGAGCAGGATCTGGATCGGCCGCATCGGGAGGAACGGCAGGAACAGGGAGGCTCCGGCCACCGAGAACATATTGCCGAAATTTGAGCTGGTGCCCATAAGGATGTACTTCATGGTGTTGCCGAACGTCTTTCTGCCTTCGATTACCCCGTCGTTGAGAATGCGCAGGTCATTTTGCATGAGAATGATATCAGCGGATTCTTTTGCGATATCCACCGCGTTTTCTACCGAGATGCCGACATCGGCTTCCCGGATGGATGGGGCGTCATTGATTCCGTCCCCCATGAACCCGACAACGTGCCCGTTTCGCTTGAGCGCGTTCATCACCCTGTTCTTCTGGACCGGGTTCATGCGTGAAAAGATCGTGACACCGTCAACTACGCGCGAAAGAGCTTCGTTGTCGAGGTTTTCGATCTCTGCCCCGGTAAGGGTGGCTTTGACCCCGAGGCCGATAAGTGAGCAGGTCTTCCGCGTCACGAGCTCGTTGTCCCCTGACAGGATCTTCAGCTCGATGCCCGAACCGGCGAGGAGCCGGATGGATTCGCGGGCACTTTCCTTGGGGGGGTCGATAAAGGTAATGAGCCCCACCAGGATCATCTCCTTCTCATCATCGATGGAGAAATGGTCCTGCCCGGTCGCAACGTTCCGGTAGCAGACTGCAAGGGTCCTGAACCCGTCAGCGCTCTGTGCCTGGTAAATCCGGTCGATACGCTCCCGGGCTACAGCGTCAAGGGGCTGGATCGATCCCCCCCGCAGTTCGGAGGTGCAGACACGCAGGATCTCCTCGGGCGCGCCTTTTGAGATGATTACGGCGCCGGCCTTCCGGGCTGCCACGATGGAGACCCGCTTCCGCATGAAATCGAACGGGATCTCATCGATCTTGGCACAGTCGCTGATGTCCAGATGACGGAACCGGAGAACGGCCTCGTCCAGCGGACTTTTGAGGCCCGTGTGGTATGCACTGTTTATGTAGGAATACAGCAGCACGGTCTCGCTGTCGTTTCCTTCCGTGTCAAGGTGGTGGACCAGCGCGATCTGGTTCTCGGTAAGGGTCCCGGTCTTATCGGTGCAGAGAATATCCATACTCCCGAAGTTCTGGATTGACTCCGGGTGTTTCACGATGGCACCCTTCTCTGCCATCGCTATCGAACCCTTCGACAGGTTGAGGGAGAGGATCATCGGAAGGAGTTCCGGCGTCATGCCAACGGCAAGGGCAATGGAGAAAAGGAGCGAGTCGAGGATGCCGTGGCGGAACAGTGCATTGATGAAAAAGACGATGATGACCAGCGTGAAGACAAATTCCGACATCAGGAAGCTGAACTGCCGGAGGCCGCGCTCGAACTCGGTCTCCGGAGGCCTTCCCATCAGGCTCTTTGCAACGTGGCCGAACTCGGTGGACTGGCCGGTCTTCGTGACGATAGCGGTTGCAGTCCCGCTCACCACGGAGGTCCCCAGAAAGACGTAGTTTCCCGCCTCGGTGAGCGGTGTCCCCATGCCGGCCCGTCCAGGCTGCTTCTCGATGGGAAACGGCTCGCCCGTAAGGGAAGACTGGTTAACGAAAAAATCACGGGCAGAGATTAAACGGCCATCCGCAGGAACAATATCGCCGGCAGAAAGGGAGATAAGATCGCCCGGGACGAGCCCGGCGATGGGGAGCTCGGTGATCTCGCCGTCGCGGAAGACGCTTGCCCTGGTGATGATCTTCTGCCTCAACAGTTCCGCTGCATTTTCTGCCTTGTATTCCTGGAAAAAATCCAGGGTGACGCTGGCGATAATGATGATAAAGATTATTATTGCGGAGGTGAGCTCGCCGGCAAAGACTGAGATGAAGGCCGCGACAAGGAGGATGATGACAAGCAGGTTTTTGAAGTGGGCGAGATACTGGACGACAACCGGCCTCCGCTGGATCCGCGCAATGTCGTTAGGGCCGATGGAAGCAAGACGGGCCTTCGCGGATTCGGAGGACAGACCCCGGGTGGTCGTGCCGAGTACGGCGATGATTTCATCGTCTGATGCGGTATGGAAGGGAAAATCTGCCGGTGGCATTTCCCCCTCTTTCCGACCCTGTATGCGCTCCATTCGGCATTCGTCCCCTTCCGTGATTTTGTTTTGGTTTGAAGATAAAGAGCTCGTTTCTGTAAGAGATCCGAGACTGATCTCCTTTACCGGTGAAAGACATCCGGGCTCCCCGGCAGATCTTATGGAATAATTTTATCATTGATCAGTTCAGTAATGGGGTCAACCATCGCAGGAATCGCACTTTCATCAGGGAGGGACTGGCGTGACTGACGATTGCGGGATCCCGGTTTGTGGCGAAAAAAAGATGGTCGCGATACCCGGTTCTTCGATTCTTGTTGTGGAAGACGATGGGATCATTGCCCTCCGGATCCTCCAGCTGCTTGAAGGAGCGGGATACCATGTGCCCGATCCCGTTGCTTCCGGAGAAGATGCAATAGCCCTCGCAGCAAGATCGCCCCCGGATCTCATCCTTATGGACATCGGGCTTGCCGGGAAGATCGACGGTCTCGAAGCTGCCCGGCTGATCCGGGACTACCGTGACATCCCGGTAATTTTCCTGACGTCGTATGCCGATGACAACCGCCTCGCCCTGGCAAGGGATATATCGCCGTACGGGTATCTCATTAAACCCTTCAGGGACGAGAAACTCCTCGAGTTCATAGAG
>Ga0335069_10014504_pt1 | contig 11032 bp, 7 predicted proteins | sample Lox_Sample_11_FD_206714 | JGI IMG/M metagenome (GOLD analysis project Ga0335069, IMG submission 206714) | Soil microbial communities from Loxahatchee National Wildlife Refuge, Florida, United States - Lox_Sample_1.1 | ecosystem: Environmental > Terrestrial > Soil > Wetlands | place: USA: Florida... | reverse complement strand
TCGCCGTCCAGCGTGCCGATCCACTCCTCGAATATCGGCACGTTCGTGGTGCCAACCATTATGACTTCGACGACGGGTGGCGGGGCCGGGGCGGGCTTCTTCTTGCAGCCGGCTACTGCAGTCGCAAAGGCAAGCAGGCAGGCCGCAACGTAGCGCAATCGTGCCGCCCTGCGACTGGTGAACATACACTCTTTTTGAGACTTGCCTCACTATACCTCACTTTGGGGGAATGCAAACGGGGCATGGTCCGAGGCGGCACGTGTGGGAACATCCAACATCCAACATCCAATGGTCGCCGCGGGGGCACTCATTGGATGTTGGATGTTCGATGTTGGATGTTGGATGTTTCCGTTGCGAGTGCGCCGCCCGCGCAGCCGCGAACTCAGCCCTGGCCGTCCTCGCGCCGGCTCTCGCGAGCGGCCTCTGACATCTGGTCCTGCTCGGCGTCCTCCACGCCTTCCTCGACCAACTTCTCCGCGAATGTCTGCTCATCCGGCGCGGGCACTGGTTCCACGCGGTGGGCATCGTCGGTCTCGGCGCCCTTCAGCCGTTCGTCCTCGGGGACTTTCTCCTCGGGCGGGGCCTCGGGCACCAGGCGCTCCTGGCCGGTGAGTTCCAGCTATGCCTGTTGCCGGTCGGCATCCAGCACCTCGCCCTCGGGGCGCCCGGCGATCAGCGCCAGCTCCGCCGCCCGCTTTCGCACCATGTCCTGGGTAACAGTGCCAAGTCCGCGCCCTTTCTCGGTGAAGCGGCCCTCCTCGATACGATCTCTCTTCATGTTATAACCTAGCGCCGGCGCGAGCTGGCGCAACGGACAAGCGCGGGTACGCGGCATTGCGCCCACGGCGCTGCAGGCCTCGGTGCAGGCCGTGGTCCGGCTCCTCGGGGCCGATGATGGCAGCGTCGCGGGCTGGTGGGCGCCGGTCAGCGCCGACAGCGCGCAACTCCAACTTCCTTGTGGTGTTCCCTTCTACAGAATCGTATATTAGACACATGAAATTCGGCCTTATGGGGGGCGTAGCAGGCGCCGTGACGGTGTGGTGTGCCGTGACCAGCGCGACCGCGGTGGACTCGTCGGGCACACCCTACCAGGGGATTGTGGACCGGAACGTGTTCGGCTTGAGGCCGCCCCCGCCGCCGCCCAGCCCCGAGGCAAACAAGCCGCCAGCGCCCAAGATCACCCTTCAGGGCATTACTACCATTTTGGGCAAGAAGATCGTGCTGATGAAGGTCACGGTGCCGGCGACCAAGCCCGGCGCCAAGGTCGAGGAAGTCCCGCTCACGCTGGCGGTCGGGCAGAAGTCCGAAGGCGTGGAGGTGCTGGAGATTAACGAACTGGAGGGCATGGTGAAGGTCAATGACTACGACACCATTACCAATCTCACTTTCAAAGAGAACGGCGTGAACCTCGCGAACGCTGCCCCGGTTCCCGGAGTCCAGCAGCCCGGCGTGCCGCGTCCAGCGGCAGCTCCTGCGGGAGGGAACCCGGGATATCCCACCTCGGGCTATACAGCGCCGGGCGGCTATCAAAGGAGGGTTCCGCGTGTGCCCGGCGTGAACCCTGCAGGCGGCGCTGCCTACAACGGCGCGCCCCCCACGGCCGGCGCATATTCCGGCGGCTATTCGGCGCCGCCCGTCGCCGCCGTGTCCACTACACCGACCACGACTACCTCGCCTGGCACTGTGGCTCTGAACGGTTTGGGTGCGCCGGCTTCCCCTGTGCAGCAGTCCAGGAACTGGCCGCCGGAGACGCCAATGACCCCCGAGCAGGCCACCATCATGGAGGCGCTCTACAATACGAAGTACGCGCAGCAGATTGAGGCCGGTACCATGCCTGCGATACCGGGAAGCAATCCATTGACGGACGGCGCGAATACCGCGGCCAATGCATCAGGCCAGAGACGACCGGCCCCGCAGTAAGCTCGGCTGGGAGCCAAGCCCCCGCGGCCCGGCGCCGCAGTCCCTGGAAGCAGACCAGGCGCGGTTGCGCCTGCTTGCATAAACTAGCCTCTTGTCTGGCTCAGCCCGGGGTATTAGGCTTCGCCGCACACGTATTTGCACATGAATAAGCCATCCAAAGAGTTCTTCCCAGGCATCTCCAGAATCGAGTTTGAAGGCCCGCGCTCCCGGAACCCCCTCGCGTTCAAGCACTACAACGCCGAGGAGGTCGTCGCCGGCAAGCCGATGAAGGAGCATCTGCGCTTCTCGGTCACCTACTGGCACACGATACGCGGCCAGCTCGCCGACATGTTCGGCGTCGGCACTGCCATACGCCCCTGGGAAGATGGCACCAACTCCATGCAAATGGCCGAGACGCGCGTGCGCGTGGCGTTCGAGTTCCTGGAAAAGCTCCGCGCTCCCTACTACGCTTTCCACGACCGCGACGTCGCGCCCGAGGGCAAGAGCCTTAGCGAGACCAACCGCAACCTCGACAGCATCGCGAAGCTGCTCAAGGAGGAACAGGAGCGCACCGGGGTGAAGCTGCTTTGGGGCACTGCCTGCCTGTTCGTGCATCCGCGGTTCGCCCACGGCGCCGCCACGAGCTGTAACGCCGATGTCTTCGCCTATGCCGGCGCGCAGGTGAAGAAGGCCATCGAGGTCACGCATACCCTGGGTGGCGCCGGCTACGTCTTCTGGGGCGGGCGCGAGGGCTACTCCACACTGCTGAACACCAATCTCAAGCGCGAGATGGACCACCTCGGCAAGTTTCTGCACCTCGCTGTGGCCCATAAAAAAGCCATTGGGTTCAAGGGCCAGTTCTATATCGAGCCCAAGCCCAAAGAGCCAACCAAGCATCAGTATGACTCCGATGCCGCCGCGTGCCTGAACTTCCTGCGCGAATACGACCTGCTCCGCGACTTCAAGCTAAACCTGGAGACCAACCACGCCACGCTCGCCGGCCACACGATGCAGCACGAGCTGGAAGTTGCCATCGCCGCCGGCGCCCTCGGCTCCATTGATGCCAACACCGGCGACATGCTCCTGGGCTGGGACACCGACCAGTTCCCCACCAGCGTCTACCTCACGACCGAGATCATGCTCTCGATTCTGGGCATGGGCGGCTTCCAGACAGGCGGCACCAACTTCGACGCCAAAGTCCGGCGCGAGAGCTTCGAGCCGGTGGACCTGTTCTACGCGCACATCGGCGGCATGGACGCCTTCGCCCGCGGGCTTAAGATCGCTGCGGCCATCCGGGCCGATGGCCGCCTGGCGGATTTTGTGAAGAAGCGCTACAGCTCCTGGGACAGCGGCATCGGCGCCCAGATCGAATCGGGCAAGGCCAGCTTCAAGGACCTGGAAGAATACATGCTCAAGAAGGGCGACGCCGCGCCGAATACCAGCGGGCGGCAGGAGTTCCTGGAAAACCTCATCAACGAGTTCATCTGAGTCTGCTAATCAGGTAGTAGCGTAAGCCTCCGGCTTGCGACCGTCGCGGCAACCTTCCGGGTTGCGCCCCCGCGCATGCCAGCCCATCGGGCGAACAACCCGGAGGGGTGTTCGGACTAACGCAAGCCGGAGGCTTACGCTACTACTCGAACAGTTACTGTCCGGGACAGGAACCGCGAGCTACTGGGCCACCTTCTGCCAGGCGGCGTAGATCTCTCGCGCACGGGAGCTGGAAAAAGCGGCATCCTTCTTCAGGACCTCTTCCAGTCCATCGCATACCCTGGCCGCTGTGTCACGGTAGGCGCGGTCGGCGGCCGCCTCGCGCGGCTCCGGCAAGGCTTGAATCTCGCCGTTGGCAATGAGGCGCAGGCGCTCGCGCGCGACGGCCACGCATTCCACGGCCAAGCGGGCATGAGCTGCCTCGTAGCTCGCCCCAAGACCCCGGGCCTGCAGCAGTTGCTCGAACTTCCGCAGCCGCGCCGCACGCGGTTCGAGTGCAGCCAGCGCCGGCGCCACCGACGCTGTGCCCGCCGTGCCGGCATGAGTGGCACCCGAACCTGAGGCGACATGCTTGGGCGAGGCTTCCGAGCGGCTCGGTTTGGCCCCGCCGAGGAGAATCTGCACCCTGGCTACCGCCGGCGTCTGGCTGTAGGGCAGGAAGACCGTGGCCCCATCGAACTTCTTCCACCGGTGCCCATTGATCCGCACGCCCGTGATCGGCCCCACGCCGGCCGTGGACAGCATGAGCTGCTTGCTCCCGAACCGCACCGGGTCGAGTTGTTCTAGCCCCGTGATGCTCGGCGGGATGTGAGGCACGAGGGTGAGGCCGTCTGCCGAGTAGAGGTATTCGGACAGCCCGCGCATAAACGCCGCCGCCGGCCCGAAGCTGTCATAGCAAAGATTGATCGCTTCGTTGGGCTGATACACGTCGCTGCCGCACTTGGTCAGCGGGTTATCCATGCGGAACTGATGGGCGAAATTGAGCAACTGGGTCATCGAGCGGCGCGCGTCCTCGAATTGCCCCAGCCGGTAGTACGCCAGCACAATCCTCGCCTCGCATGTGGACCAATGGCCCCCGTTAACCCACGTGCCATAAGCCCACAGCCCCTCCGGCTTTTCATACATGTCGTCGTATGACGGATAGTTCGGCAGGATGAAATCGTGCGGACGCAGTCCCGGTATGGACGCAATCTTCCGGTAGATTCGCTCCGCCTGGCCGTAGTCGGCCACACGAAAGGCAATCGCGTCGTGATTGGGCGAGGCCTCGAAGTATCCGTGTTGCGCCGCTCCGAAGACGCCATGCTTGACCCCGTCCGGATCGAGCGAGCGGATGAAGTAGCCCTCGTCCGTGGTCAGCAGCGGCAGACCCCGCCTGGCTGCTTCCCGGCGTTCGAGATACATCCCGGCCTGCGCCTTGCGGCCCGCCAGCTTCTCCAATTCCACCAACCGGTCGAGCGCGGCAATGTAGGTGATGGACAGCCCGGCCAGGTAGGCTTTGCCATACGTCCCGTCGGGCCGCTTCCACCCGGCGTAGCTCGGGGCCAGCAAATTGCCTGCCGGGCCGGCCAGAAAGAGGTTGTTCGTTGGATCGCGCCGGGTCTCGATGAAGTTGGCGCTGCGCTCGAGCAGGGGCAGGTAATGGGCGATCGCATTCGTATCGCGTCCGATCAGCAGCAGCTCTGATTGCAGCAGCACGCCGGCCGCGGTGAACTCCATCCCCCAGTCATGGATGCCGATCTGTCCGTCGCCCTGCTTGTAGATGATGCGCCCGGGCTGCGCGGCATCGCACAGGCAGCCGTCCGGCGCCACCCAGGCGAATGGGGGCGGCGAGCCGACGCGTTTGCCATCGCCCATCTGGTCGAACCATAGGTCCTGCGAATTCTGCAGGAAGGTGATGAAGGGCTCCTGCAGCAGCGGCAGGATGGCATACGTCGTCCCGTAGGAGTTCTGAATCCACCAGGCGTCCCAGGTCGGCCCTTCGACCAGGCCATGCCACTTCGGCTCGTAGAGCATCGCCAGGTTTTGCAGGGCTGGGTCGGGCTCGAACATGCGCCGCGCCGTCTCCAGCAAGCGGAGGTATTCCACGTCCCCGCGCCCGCAGTAGTGCCGGCCCTCGAAGGACGAACCGCCCGGCTCCGCAGCACCGAGGGGCAGCCCCAGACAGAGCAGCAGCAGTAAAGGCCGAGAGATGCCGCGCACCGGTTACTCGCTGATGATGGTGTAGAAGGCGGCGGCTTCCGTGCCCACGGGCCCGATGGAGAAGGAGTTGGGGGTGTCGAAATTCGTGGCGATGCGCTGCCAGTTGCCCAGCGCCGCGGCCTTGAGCAGGACAAAGCGCGCGCCCGACCCGCCGGCGTATTGCAGCGCGCAGCCGCCGAAGCCGCAGATGCGAACCGGCGCCGGCAGGTTCGTGGCGCAGCCAAGGAAGTGGAACCGCACACAGTCGGCGTAAGTATCCTCATCCTTGCTGCCATGAGGCCCCCCGCCGCTGACGTACGTGAACTCAACCTGCGGCTGAGTAATATCCGGACGGTTCGTGAGGTAGCAAACGTGGGCCCAGGTGTCGGCGCAGTAGGCAGCTTGAAAGGCCGTCGTGTTGGTCCACCCGCCGGCTGCCGTGGCGCCGAAGACGCCTCCCACGTCGCAGTTGGTCGAGCCTACGTTCATGATGATGTCGGTCGCGAGGTCGTACGAAGGCAGGGTTACCTGCACGTCATACACGGCACCGGCCACCGTGCCGTTAGTATGCACGACTCCGTATCCTTCGCCGACCGACAGCAACCGAGCGGTGTGCCAGTAGGAGCCAGCGCGTCCTGGCGTAATGGGATTGGTGGCGGTACTCACGTACGTGCTGGTGCCGTACGGCGACGCAGCATAATTAATGCAATAGAACGGCGCATCCCAATTGGTATCGCTGTTGGACGACACCCGCGCGGCATAGATTCGATCCTGGGCCAGGGCGGTGCTCAGGCCCCAAGCCGCCAGGCCAAAGGTCACGACCCACCTGCCGATAATACCGTGTGACAGTTCTGCTCTCATAGTTCTCCCGCAATTTACCCGGCGCGAGGGCCGGGAACCGAACTGCGGCCAGAGGATGGAAAGCTCACCGTCCGAGGTGAGGCCCCCGGCCACCCGCAACGGGCGACATGCTAAGCGATCGCGCGGCGGGCGCAAGCCAATTCGTGTGCTGCCTCATGCACAATCTCCCTGAGCTTGGTCCCGGTGCGCCTTCCCGCCAATGTGCACCAGGGCTTCTGGAATGCTCCCCGCCTGCACACGCCTCTTCTGCGCGTTTTCCCGTCTCCATAGCAGTCCCGGGAGGCATCCCTACACCGCTACCCCTCCCTGGCCTCTCCAGTACCTCTCCATAGCCACACCGGGGATAACAATGTTATCCCCGGTGTGGCTATGGAGAGGTACTGGAGAGGCCAGGGAGGGATGCCGGCGGCCGAGGCAGGGGCGTGTGCCGAGAGCCTCTCGTTCCAAATGACGAGATTTCGTAGGCGCCCGGCTTGCCTGAGGGCGATTCTGAGCCGGCGGGGCCATGCGAATGAACAAGGCCGGGTCTTGCGACCCGGCCCTGGGAACCTAACTCCCTCAAACCAACTGTGTCTTACTTGCTCTTGATGGAATAGAAGCCGTTGGTGGCAGGCGTGACGGTGAAGCTGCCGGGAGTGGCATTATTGGTTTGCACGGCGGCCCAGATATCCCGCGTGTCCCGCAGGTTGGGGTTATTGACCAGTATGAACTGCGAGCCGTTGCCGCCGGTATAGCCGATGGTGATGGTGCCGTCGCCGTTGTTGGTGATGCTGCCGATGGTGACGGGCGTCGGCGTGAGTGTGGCGGTGAACTTGTTGGTGGCCACCGTGGGCAGGGTGTTGGTGGCCTGGTAGGTGACGACGGCGCTGATGGTATAGACGCCCGGCGCCGGCGGGGCCCAACTTGTACTGTAATTGCCCGAGCCGGATTGAGTGACGGTGGCCAGGAGCGCGGCGCCGTTCCAGAACTTCACATTGTTGACCGGGGCGGTGTTCTGGGTGACGGCCGCGGTCAGGGTGATGGCAACGCCAGCCTGGCCCGACGAGTTGTTGGCCGGCGCGGACAGCGTGACGAAGGGCGGGATGTCGCTGATGGGGTCGGCGGCGCAGAACTGGGCCTCCGGAATGATGTTGCTCACCACGCTGGGGCTGGAGTAGGCGAGATCGGCCACGGCGCTGCCCGTCTGTTCGAAGTACTCCATGATGATGGGCACAGGCGCGTTGGTGGTCAGGAGGATGGAGCCGCCCCAGGTGGTGGCGCTCTGGGCGACCCACTTGTTGATGAGAAGCTGGCCGTTCACGTAAAGGCGGACGCCGTCATCGGTGGTGGTCCAGAAGGTGTAGAGCTGGCCCCCACCCGGGTCGAAGGGCGCCTGGAAGGTGCCGACCCACCGGACGGCGAAGTAATCGGTCGGGTAGTAGGGATCGAAGGAGGGACCGCCGGTGCCCCAGTCGAAGCTAATTTGGGGGTCCACGTTGGTCCAGGTGGACGAGCCGGTGAAAGCGTTGCCGGAGTTGCGGTTCGTGTAGTATAGCCCGAGCAAGCCGTCGCCGCAGTTTTGGACGGGATTCGGGACGGGGGTGACGGTCAGTTGGGCGGCGAGGCTGGTGGCGGTCTGGCCGTTGCAGAGGCTGGTCACCACACATGTATAGGCCCCGGCGTTGGTGTACCACACTTGCGATAGGATGATCTGGCTGCTGGTGCTGCCGGTGATGGTAGGGCCGTCGCTGAGGGCCTTGCCGTTAAGGAACCACTGGTAGCCGAGGGACGGGTTGAGGGCGCACGGGCAGGAGTCTGGGATGGAGGCCGAGACGTTGAATGAAGTCTGGCCAGTTCCGTCGCTGTTGAAGGGGCCCTGGTCCACTGGCTGGGAGTCAATGGACACCGGTGGCAGCACGACGAGGACGAAATTCAGAGTGGCACTGGCGACGCCATCGCTGACGGTCACGCTGTACGTCCCCGCATCAGAGGAGCCCAGGTTGCTCTTGGTGTAGGTGGAAGTGCTGGCGCCGGCCACCGTGGTGCCATTGAGCTTCCAGACGTAGGTGTAGGTGGGCGTCGTATTAAGTGGCGGTGTGACCGCTACGCCGAAGGTGGCCGAGCTGGCCGGGCAGTTGGTCTGTTGAAAGGCAGTCGTCGGAATGACTTGGCCGAGGGAATGGGCCACCGTTTGCCCCGACGGCAGCAAGAGCACATCCACCATGATCGGCTGGGTGAGGTCCACTTCAGGGTTGGGGGTGCCGGTGGCGGGCGTGCCGTCATTCAAACGGAGCCAGGCGGACTGGCCCAAGCCCGCGAACTGGAAGCTGACCCCGAGAGAATTAGTCCCCGTGGACGCATAGCTCTGGGAGATAGCTGAGGTGTTGGGGCTGGTCAGGAGGTTGCCGGAAGTGGTCCCGGAGAGGCTGGGTTGGTTGAACATGACCGTCGCAGTTCCGTTGGCCTGGTTCTCGAAGTCCTGAATCAAGGTCGAGGCGTTGCGGAAGTTGTCGAAGTAGATTTGGATGGGGCCGCAGTCGGTCGCGTCAGCGCTGTTGATGCCGAAGCCCTCAAAGGAGCCGTATTGGTTAGGATCGGGCAAGGTGGGAGTGCCGTTCCAGGTCTCACGGGTATCGGTTGGGTAGAAGACAATCGTTTGCCAATTGGTGCTGGGCGTGATTTGGAGGCCGCCGACGGGACCGGAGGACCCACCGCCTCCGGTGGCGTGAATCCAATAAATATCAGCGGAAGCGCCGCCGGCGTTGGCGCCGATGGGACCACTCAGGCCGGTAGTCTCGCGGATCGAGGCGCAGATTCGAATGGACGGGCTATAGCCGCCGCCAACGAGAGTTCCCGCCGTGGGAGTGCAGCCTTCCTGGCCGCCAATGGTCTGCGTCGCTCCGACCTGGGCGCCTTTGACGAGCACGCCCGTGACGGGGACGGCAACCGTCGTGCCGGGGCTGCTGACCGTGAGGGAACCGATGTTGGTAAAGGCGCCTCCGGCCGGGCCCTGGTAAAGGGTGACTTTGGTGGCGGAGCTGCTGACCCCGGTGACGCTGACGGTGGTGGAATCGCTGCCCAACGGACCTGTAACGCCGACCGCCGCGACCGCAAGGCAAGGCTGACTCAACTGAAACCTCCAGCAGTCAAACAGGAGGCGGTTCGCAGAGGTGGCATTGACCAGACCGCTTTGATACCGGAAGGAGATCGTGGGCGTCGTCGTGGTGTTGGTAATGTAACCCATGACATTCCAAGTCGTCCCGGCACCATAACTTCTCTGAAAGAGCGGAGTGCTGCTGAACGACAATGTGCCGCCCGTGGCGGTCGCTGACATGACTACGTTCGTGCTGGAATTGCCGGCGGAGCTGTTCCAGTTATAGTCGATTTCGTAAACTGTGTTATTGACTGCCAGAACAGGTTTAATGTCCACACCTCCGGTCGTGTCGGTAAACGAGGTTCCAGACAAGTAAGCCCTACTATCCACAGGAGTAGTGGGACGGCCAGCCGCGGTGCCATGAATTCCCGTGACACTCATGCCGGTGAGGTTGACCTCCGTGTAAGTACCGTCGGTATTGATATTGCCGCAGGCTGAGGTGGTCGTGCAGTTCTGCGGGAGGGCGGTCACATAAACGATATCTGCCAGGGCACAGGTTGCGCCGAAAGCAGCCACCAGAAGAACTGCCGCCAGCTTCTTCATGGCTGATCTATGTAATGGAGGGTGTTTTGTTTTCATGCGTTCTTTCTTCGGGTCTGTCGGTCGTGGCGAATGCGCGGTTCCGGTTGTTGTTGCTGCTGCTAATAGGCTATGCGAAGACCCGTTCCATCGAAGCGATGCTGTGAGGCCGAGGTTCTTCGCATACGACTACAACCAAAGCGCGGAACGCGCGGAAGATCAAACTGAATGGGGTCATTAGGCGTGACATGTTCATGTGAGGCCGGGCGCATGATTGGAGAGAAGAGGACTACCCGAGGACCCGGCCGTGCCTGGCGCGGTTCCTGGTTGGCGATTCTGCGGGCTCGCCGGCCTGCTAAGGCTCGCGATACGGCCGGCCTTCGCGATATAGCTGGAGCCGTTGCTCGGCCACGGCGAGCAAATTGGTCTGGCCGGAAGCGGCGGCGAGCGCCCGGGCTTGCTCGGCGGCCGCTATGGCTCGCGGGAAGTCGCCGCTCTCGGCGCAGGCGGCGGCAAGGGTGTGCAGGTACCAGAGGTTCGTGTTGTGGGTGAGAAGGCAGGCACGGTCCGCCAGCCGGACGGCTTGCGCGCCGTCGCGAACGTCCGCCCGGGGATGGGTGGCGAGCAGCCAGGCGAGGTTGTTGAGGAGGGAATCCCAATCGGGCTCGAGCTGGAGCGTGGCTTGATACTGCGCGATGGCTTCCTTGGCGCGCCCTTGCCGATGCAAGACCTCGGCATAGTTCTGGCGCGCGACGAGGTTGGTCGGGCTGAGGCGAACTGCGATTTCGAGATGAACGAGGGCTTCGTCGAGCTGACCGTATTCCATCAGGGCCTTCGCCAGTGTAACGCGGGCGGTGACGTTCCTGGGCCGGATCTGAAGCGCAGCCTCGCAATGGTGAATCGTTTCCGCGAGGCGCTCACGAGAATCAGGGCTGGCCTGCGCGGATGCGGGCA
>Ga0335069_10014503_pt1 | contig 11032 bp, 10 predicted proteins | sample Lox_Sample_11_FD_206714 | JGI IMG/M metagenome (GOLD analysis project Ga0335069, IMG submission 206714) | Soil microbial communities from Loxahatchee National Wildlife Refuge, Florida, United States - Lox_Sample_1.1 | ecosystem: Environmental > Terrestrial > Soil > Wetlands | place: USA... | reverse complement strand
ATCGATCCCAGCAATGGTCGTTCTCCTGGAAGGGGTACAATGATCGGCTCTCTTCAACCGGAACCTTCGTTTCTGGGCGACCAGAACTTCGCAGGTGTCTGGAAATTGCGGATGAGTAGCCGGAGGCGGAATGACGAAATGGTCGATATGCATTGTTGTGCTTGCTGTGATTGGGACGGCGGGAGCGCAGGTGTCTTCATCCCTCTCGGCTGGAAGTTCGCAAGGATCCTGGCACGAGGGTGATTCCAGCGAACGCATGTTCTTCCCTCGGGATATGTTTTGGGGATGGGCTCAATTCGACTTGGCCCCGCCTCACAATGAAGTCGATCCCAACCAGTGCGCTGGCAATGCCGGCAGCTACGGAGGCGTGAACGCTCCCTGCAGCCTCTTCGCCCGCTACATGCTATCCGGGATCCTCGAAGTTCGTCCGTTCGGCCGTGGACCCTTGCGCCGGCTCATGGTATACGGTGCCCCAACATTTCTGTTTGGCAAGACAATCCCCAAGACGCTCTACACATGGTCACCCGATGCAATCGGAGTGGAGCATTCGTGGGGCGCGGGAATCTACCTGACGAAGGGATTCGAGTTCCGCATCACGCAGCACTTCTTGTTCGACCGACTCGGTGCACGCGATACCAATCTTGGAACCGCGGATTTAGGAACGAACGGACCATGGGGCCGGTACATGACCGTGGGCGTTCGTAAGACGTTTGGCACTCGGAGATGGTGAGGGGCTGACCGCGCTTGACTCTATGCAGTCGCGGGCACTGTTTGGCGAGTGATTCTGCGAATCAGCCAGATTACGAAGGCGAGCAGCGCTCCCAGGAACATCAACGGCAGCGCAATCATGGCTACGATCCAGCCAACTCCGGTGAAAGCACTCACCTCGCCGGAGACGATAGCCTCAGGGTCGCGCCGCAGTTTGCCGCCAAAAACTGTAAGGTCACCGCCAATTTTCGATCCCTTATCCAGACGGACCCCGCCGCCAAACGCGGTCGTATCTCCATCAACCTGACCAGAACTTTCCACGATGACACCTCCACCAAACACGGTCACGTCTCCAATCACGTGACCCTGGATTCGGACGCTGCATCCGAAACAGGTCACTTCACCACTTTCTTGGCCGGGTGCTACCGTGATGTTGCTTCCCGTTTGGGTGCGCTCCTTGGCATCGGCAAAGGCAAGGCTTGACAGCAGGAGGGCGGCTGCCAGACACGCACCAATCCACTTCCCCGATTGGCAGACGATTGTCATAGGCATCTCCACTGGGCCGCAGGCTGCGGCTTAAACTCCGAATTATGTCACAACATGCGCGATTTATCTGCTGTCCGCCTTCTGGATTCTTTATAATTGTCGGTTTTCGAAACTGGTTGATGTCCTCATAGCTGGAGGCGTTCATGGCAGGTTCCTACAACGGCGTTTCTATACCCACAGATGGCAAACAAATCGGCTACGCGGCAGGTAAGTACGATATTCCTGACAACCCCATCATCCCTTTCATCGAGGGTGACGGCACTGGCCGTGACATCTGGAAAGCCTCTCTTCGGGTGTTCAACGCGGCAGTCGAAAAAGCATACAAGGGGAAACGTCGCGTCGCATGGTACGAAGTCTTCGCGGGCGAAAAGGCCAAGGGCAAGTTCGATACATGGTTGCCGGACGACACTGTCGACGCCATTCGTGAGTTTCGTGTCGCCATCAAAGGCCCTCTGACTACGCCCGTGGGTGGCGGCATTCGATCGCTAAACGTCGCTCTGCGGCAGATTCTGGATCTTTATGCCTGTGTTCGTCCGGTGAAGTATTACAAGGGCGTTCCTTCGCCGGTGAAGCATCCCGAGCGGATGAACGTTGTCATCTTCCGCGAGAACACGGAAGACGTCTATGCCGGCGTCGAGTGGGAGCAGGGAACCGCTGAGTGCTCCCGCCTGATCGAGTTCCTGAACAAGGACATGCTGAAGAGCGGCAAGAAGCAGATCCGGCTCGATTCGGGCATTGGCATCAAACCCATGTCTGTGACGGGCACCAAGCGCCTAGTGCGCATGGCGATTCAGCACGCGGTTGAGAATGGCCTGAAGACGGTCACCCTGGTGCACAAGGGGAATATTCAGAAATTTACCGAGGGAGCTTTCCGTAAGTGGGGATATGAGCTCGCGGTGGAAGAGTTCCGCGACAAGGTCGTCACCGAGCGGGAAAGCTGGATCCTTGACAACCAGGACAAGAATTCGAATATCACGATCGCGCAAAATGCGGAACTGGTCGAGCCTGGCATGGAATTTGCGCCGCCGGCTTTTCGGCAATCGGTAGAGGCAGAGGTGAAAGAAGTCCTCGATAAGATTTATAGAACTCATGGTAACGGCGCCTGGAAGAAAAAGATCATGATCAACGACCGCATCGCGGACTCGATCTTCCAGCAGGTAGTGACTCGCGCCGACGAGTATTCTGTGCTGGCCACGCCGAATTTGAATGGGGACTACATATCCGATGCCTGCGCCGCGCAAGTTGGCGGACTCGGTATCGCGCCGGGAGCTAATATCGGAGACGGCTATGCCATCTTCGAGGCTACGCACGGCACAGCACCCAAGTACGCCGACAAGGACGTCATCAATCCCGGGTCCGTGATTCTGTCTGGAGTGATGATGTTCCGTCATCTCGGCTGGAATGAAGCGGCTGACCTGATCGAGCAAAGTATGGAGCGTACGATCGAGCAGAAGAAAGTGACTTACGATTTTGAGCGCCTAATGCCGGGCGCCACAAAAGTACGAACCAGCGAATTCGCCGGCCACATGATCGAAAACATGGGAGCCGGAGTGTTGGTGTAGGTTTTCAAATCATTCGCCACGGATCTTCATTGATGAGAAGCTCCTGAGATTTGTCGGTATGAATTTCGTGAACATCTGTGGCTAGAAAAGGACTTTTATGCGCAAGAAGGTCACAATCGTAGGTTCTGGAAACGTAGGCGCAACCGCCGCTCACTGGATTGCTTCCAAGGAACTCGCGGACGTCGTTCTGATCGACATCATCGAAGGCGTTCCGCAGGGCAAAGGGCTCGACCTGCTCGAGGCCATGCCTATCGAGAAGCGTGACTCTTTCGTCAGCGGCACGAACGACTACAAAGACACAGCCAATTCCGACATCGTAGTGATCACCGCCGGTATCCCCCGTAAGCCGGGCATGAGCCGCGACGACTTACTCAATACCAATCACGGGATCATGAAGGCGGTGGTGGGTGAAGTTGTGAAATATTCGCCCAACTGCATCCTGATCATCGTCTCCAATCCGCTCGACGCCATGGCGCAAGCCGCGTACAAGCTGAGCGGATTCCCGCGAGAGCGCGTTGTAGGCATGGCCGGCGTTCTCGACTCGGCCCGCTTTCGCGCATTCATCGCCGACGAGCTTAAGGTCAGTGTCGAAAACGTGACCGCCTTTGTTCTTGGCGGACATGGCGACACAATGGTCCCGCTTCCGCGCTATTCGACGGTGGCAGGTATCCCCATTACTGAACTGATCGAAAAGAGCCGCCTGGATTTACTTGTGCAGCGCACCCGCGATGGGGGAGCAGAGATCGTGAAGTACCTGAAAACGGGATCGGCCTACTACGCCCCGTCCGCCGCCGCAACCGAAATGGTCGAAGCGATTCTGAAAGACAAAAAGAAGATCCTCCCCTGCGCCGCCTATCTTCAGGGCGAATACGGCATCAATGGTTTGTATGTCGGGGTACCAGTCAAACTAGGCTCCAAGGGAATTGAGCAGATCATCGAGATCAAGCTGACGCCGGAAGAGAAGGCAGGTCTGGACAAGAGCGCGGCAGCCGTAAAGGAACTCTGCGCCGTGATCGGCGTCTAGTTCTCAAGCACATACCGCGTCGCTGGGCGGACCAGAGGGTCCGCCCCCACATGATTTGTCTTATCCGCCTTGAAACCGCATAGCGAAAGATTTTCCATGAACACCGAGCCCCGCGTGGGAGCGGACCCTCTGGTCCGTCCAGCGAGCGGAGCGAGCAAGGGTTCTTAAGTCTTTCTCAAAACCACTTCAGCCCACCGCTAGCATCCGACTACACGTTCTCGATCGTCACCTTCTTCAACACCACATCCTTGTTGGGACGATCGTTGCGTCCTCGCGGCACCGCCGTGATCTTATTCACCACGTCCTGACCCTCGACGACTTCGCCGAAGATCGTGTGCTTGCCCGTCAGCCAGGTCGTCGCCGCAACGGTAATGAAGAACTGCGACCCATTCGTGTTCGGCCCTGCGTTCGCCATCGCCAGTTTGCCGGGTTTGTCGAACCTGTGCGGCGATCCCTTGGTCTCATCTTCAAACTGATATCCCGGACCGCCCATGCCTGTGCCTTGCGGATCTCCGCCTTGGACCATAAAGTCCGGAATTACACGGTGAAAAATCGTTCCGTCGTACAGGCGATCATTCGACTTCTTCCCGGTCGATGGATGCTTCCACTCCCGCTTGCCCTCGGCCAGTTCGACGAAATTTGCCACGGTCTTAGGCGCATCTTTCTCGAAAAGCTTGCAAACGATCGTGCCTTCAGAAGTCTCAAATGTTGCGTAGAGCCCAGCTTCGCGTGCCATAGAATTCCTTTCAGGTAATTAAAGTCGTTGTTGAATCGGCGGAATCGAGACGCCTATGTCCACCCAGGAGCGTGCCCTGTGGCGCGCACCGGTCTGGCAAAGTCCAGTTATTTGTCCACCGGGTTCGATGCAGCGGGCTTGGCCGCTGCTGGCTTATGGGTCGTCGCCGGAGCCTTCTTTGCGGCTGTGCCCGCAGGCTTTGCGGCGGCATCTCCCTTGAGAATCGTAATATGATTGATCTTTACCGGACGGAACGGCCGATCGGTGGACGGATCTGTTGCCATGTGCGCAATCTGCTTGACTAGCGCCACCGTTGCATCATCGCACTGGCCGAAAATCGTGTATCCGCCATTGAGATGAGGAGTTGCTACTTCTGTAATGAAAAACTGCGAACCGTTCGTATTGGGACCGGCGTTCGCGTACGCCAGTCGTCCCGGCTGATCAAAGAGCAGGTCGGGAGACGTCTCATTCTTGAATTTGTATCCCGGATCTCCTGATCCGTTGCCCGCGGGATCTCCTCCCTGGATCATGAATCCGGGGATCACACGATGGAAAATCGTCCCATCGTAGAGCGGAACTCCATGCTTCGACGCACCGCTCACTGGATTTTTCCAGTCCTTGGTTCCTGTCGCCAGACCAATGAAGTTCTCAACTCCAATCGGAGCCTTGTCAGGAAACAGTGTGCAGGTCATCTTTCCCGCCGTCGTATCGATGATCGCCGTGGGTTTTGTGGTGGACGCAGCGGCTGGCTTCGCGGCAGTGCTCGGCTTTGCTGCGGTGTTTGGTTTACTTGCCGGCGCCTGAGAGCCCGTTGCGGACTGCCCCAACATGAGTGCGGATGTTGCCAATGCCAAATTCAAGATCGCCAGTATCCGACGCATGAATATCTTCAACCCCTCCTACAGAATCAATTGACAAGCAAACCAGCATTGTACGCCAGCGAGTGTGACGATTTCTGAGATCACGGAGAATGTGCGGGATTCATCCTGGGCGACGACTCGAAGAGCGGAGCGAACGAGCACCTCACCCGGAGAATCGTTACCACGCGACGTGCTTCACTTCGAACTCGACGTTCGCATTTCGCGGCTCACCCGCTCCACTTCGCCGAACACGCGCAGCGTATTCCCGCCCAGGATCTTACGGATGTCGTCCGCGCTGTATCCACGATCCAGCAACGCCTGCGTGATCTTGGGCAAATCCGCAGCGGAATCCATGCCTTGCGGCGTAGCTCCGCTTACCCCGTCAAAGTCTGATCCGAGGCCCACGTGATCCACTCCGGCAGTCTTCGCGATGTGATCGATGTGATCGATAAGTACTTTCAGCGGCGGACGGGGGATCATGGCCATCCACTCGCGCTGGATGCGCTCCATGTCAACGTAGGTCACTGGCTTGCCGTCAGCCTTCAAGTGATCGACGTACTTCTGGACGGCTGCAGCCTGATCTTTGGCCTGGTCTTCCATCCGCTTGCGATATGTCTCGTCATCGAACCCATTGAAAAAGTTTACTTGCACCACGCCGCCATTCTTCGCGACCGCCCGCAGCATGTCATCGGTCATATTTCGGGGTGCATTCACCAGCGCGCGCGAAGAGGAGTGCGATGCGATCACCGGCGCCTTGGTGGTGGCGATTGCATCCCAGAATGTCTTATCGGCCACATGTGAGATGTCGACCATCATGCCCAGCCGGTTCATCTCCAGCACAACCTGCTTGCCGAAATCGGTTAGGCCGTTGTGATGCTGCACCTTTTCGTCGTTGATGTCGCCAGAAGAGTCTGCCCACTCGTTGGTGTTCGACCAAGACAACGTCATGTATCGCACGCCGAGCCGGTAGTAGTCGCGCAGCAGATGGATGTCGTTTTCGATCGAGTGCCCACCCTCGATTCCCATCAGCGCCGCGAGCTTATGTTCCTTGTGGGCCCGCTCGATGTCAGCCACCGAGTGGGCCATCATCATTCGATCGGGGTGACGTGCCGCTTGCTCGTACACCGAATCGATCAAGTCAAAGGTGTGCTTTGCGAAATTGCCTTGGTTGGTCTCGGGATCGACCCAGATGGAAAAGAACTCGGCGCCCAGGTTTCCGCGCCGCGCTTTGTCCAGGCTGATATGCCCGACATCGTTCGGATCAGTCGAGCCAATGTCGAAGCCTTCGTCTAGAAAACGCTGCGGCGTATCCGCGTGCGTATCTACGACGATGGCCGAATCGTGAATCTGGCGCGCCTTGTCGCTCACTACGGTGTCGTCCGGTTTGGCAGGCGTAGCTGTCTGCGCGGCCATCATCACTGCCGATATCAGGAAGGCGGAAAGGGCGATATTTAGCCTGAGAAGGATAGGTTTCATTATTCGCATGGTTGTTTGTCTGAGTCCCGTAAGCCTCGGGCAGGCCTCCGATTCTACAGGCTCAGGCCAGACAGGACAAAGGAGACTTTCCCTGCGGCTATTCCGTTTCCCCTGGACGTGTGTTTCAGCCTATTGCAACGCTCTGAGAGCAGAGCTGACGCAATGATCCAGTGGATATTCTGTGTCGACGAGAGCTTTCGGAAACGTGATCGTCTCAAACCGCTCTTTCACTTCCCGATACAAACTGTACTCTCGATTTCCTGCGGGATGTACCCCCGCCGACGCATCCGAAGCAAGTCGCCGCCGCGCGGTTTCTTCTGTGCACACGCACTCGAGAATCCTCCAGGGCTGGTGCAGGGCAGCACTGATGTTCAACACGTTCTCAATCTGGTATCGGCGTGAAAAGGGACGGCCATCGAGGAAGATCCTGCGCTCGGAATCCTTTTGCAACAGGTAGCCGGCTGTCTCCAACATTAGCTGCAAACAAAAGTCATCCTGCCGGGAAGAGTATTCAATCTCGCCAGGCGTGAAGATTGCGTGCCGAATCTCATCCTTGCCGATAACTCGTCCGCCAACTCGCGTTGCCAGTTCGCGGGCGAGCGTGCTCTTGCCGGTTCCCGGAAGACCAGCCATCAGAATGATCATCCAATGATTAAAGCAGAAATGCTGGCTCCTGGATTCTGTGATTAACCTTGGGGAGACAACTGGTCATTCGGGAACGGGCAGGCACAAATCAGGAACAGGGAACAGGGTAAGGACGGGAACTGCTTATTTTCCGCCGCTGCCGAGTGCCACTTCTGTCGCGGGCGCGTCTTCCTGCGGCCTCTCGATGGGGACAATGGTTTGGGTCATACGCCAGTCCGCATACTTGCCGCTGACCATGATGTGGAAGCACCAGTGTCGCCGCTCTTCTTCCGGCTCTACAAGTCCCAGGGCCTTCATGTAGAACAGATAAAGTTCCATCCACTTGATCTGGTCCTTTGTCATGCCTCGGCGCTGCAGATCGACCGTGACCCCTGCCAGATGCGAGGATGCAGTCTCGCCCTCATACGGTGCAGCGTTGCGGTTATGGCGACGCAGTTTTCTTTGTACCTTCACCGTGCGCACTGCCGAGTTCACCTGGATCTGTTGATGGAACCGGTTAAAGTACGCGAGACTCAGGTCCTCGACAAAATCCCTTGTCCACGGCCGACAGAAGCGCCGCGAGGGATCCAGGGAATGCTCAATCTTTAAGCTATCGCTGGGAATGATCGGCACCAGCGATCCGTCCGCTTTTAACGCTTCCAGTTCCGTTTCATCCTGGATACGTGGCAAGTTCAAGCTGTCGATTTCCGCGTTCTGCAGCAGCAATGACTCATGCGAGGGCCGGAACATCGGATTCCAGCGCAGCCAGCGCAGGTGCTTGTGATGAGCATGGTGCAAGGTGGCAGGACGTACGGCAAATGCCGAGCCGCATGTGGCCGCCAGCATCCAGATCGCGAGTTGAATTTGAAGCAGTCTTTTCAAAATCTTTCCGTTTGCCCTGGCGGATACTGCATCCGCCCAATGTCTTCCGCGAGTAGCGGTATTCTAAGCTATGCTGTCAAGCCATCCAACGAAAGACGTATCGTCGCCCATTACGTGCGTACCCAATACGTCTGGTTACTGCAGTTCCGCCGCTGGAGGTTACCCGTTGCTGCGACGGACTCTGCCACTCCTTTATCGGCATTTTGCCGACCATTGTTGAGCGAAACGGCAAGGCGACTTATGTGCGCTTCCAGTCACGACTTGGCCTGTTCAGATGACGACCTCACCTACAGGGTTTGCCGCAGAATGACAAAAATCAGCGCCACAAAAGGTCAAAATGTTGGTAGTTAGGAACTAGTAACCAAGCGTGAACGGAGTCAGGTCGTGCCAGGCCAATATTGCGGGATATGGAATCGGGACGCCGCTCGGGTTATCGGCGCAATAGATCTCCCAAGGCCTGTTTCATGACCTGCCCACCGACCTCGGCGATCGACTTCGTCAGCGGAATGTCCTTGGGACAGACCTCGACGCAATTCTGCGCGTAGCCACACTCCTGGATCCCTCCGTCGCCCATCAGCGCCGCCAGTCGCTCGCGCTTCAACGCCGCCCCGGTTGGATGCGTATTGAACAATCGCACCTGGGAGATGGTCGCTGCCCCCACGAAGCCGGTGTTCTCGTTGAATTGCGGGCAGGCCTCCATGCAGCAGCAGCACGAAATGCAGCGTGACAAAGGATACGCTGATTCCTGCTCTTCTGGCGCCATGCGCGGCCCAGAGCCGAGGTCATACGTACCATCGATCGGGACCCAGGCTTTGACGGCTTTCAGATTCTCGAACAGGACGCTGCGGTCCGTCGCCAGATCGCGTACCACCGGGAACTTGGAGAAGGGTTCGAGGCGGATTGGCTGTTCCAGTTGATCGATCAGCGCCGAGCACGCCATCCGCGCCCTGCCGTTGATCAGCATGGCGCAAGACCCGCAGACCTCTTCCAGGCAGTTGGAATCGTAGGTGATGGGCGTGGTCGCTTTGCCATCGCGGGTGACCGGGTCGGCCGCAATATCCATGAGCGCCGAAATCACGTTCATGTTCGGCCGGTAGGGGACGGAGAACTCCTCCCAGTAGGACTTGCCGCCGGGAGTGAGTTGACGCTTGATTTTTAAAATGACAGTTTTATCAGCCATGATTCCCGCGTGAGTTCAGATCAAGCTTCGTGAATTCGTCTTGCCGTTGTAGCCAATGAAACCAATTGTCCCACCGATCTGTTATGAATAGAAATAAGTATGCCATCGACACCACAGCTAGGCTGCTAGAGTGAAAAAAAGTCCGGAAATGTGCCAGCAGGGCAAGCCATGCCGCCATGAAGAGAAAACTTAATATAAATCGCGAAGCTCGCATCAATACTTCCTCGGCCGCGGCGGAATCAGACTCGCATCCACCGGTTCAAACTCGAACTTGGGCTCATCTGCATCCGGCGCAAAATAGGCCTTCGTCGTTTTCATCCAGTTCTTATCGTCGCGTTCCGGGAAGTCCGGTTTATAGTGCGCGCCGCGCGATTCGTCCCGCATGCGCGCGCCCTGCGCGATCACCCGCGCCAGTTGCAGCATGTTGTACAACTGCCGCGCGAAGACCACTGTCGTATTCGCCCACAAGGTCCGATCGCTCAGGTTGATTTTGCGATAGCGCTCCAGCATCTCCACCAGCTTGGCGTCGGTCTGGACCAGGTTCTTGTTGTAGCGGATGACGGTGCAATCCTTTGTCATCAGTTCGCCCAGTTCGCGCCACAACTTAACCGGATTCTCATTCCCATCGTTTTTCATCAGCAAGGCGTTGTTCTCTTCTTGTTTCTTCTGCTCCGCCGCGAAGTGCCCGTTGCCGTCTGCCGACGCCTGCAGCCCGCGCGCATAATTGACAGCCTGCGGACCGGCCACGCCGCCACCAAAAATGCATGACACCAGCGAATTCGCACCCAGCCGGTTCGCGCCGTGGTATTGATACTCGCACTCACCCGCCGCGAAAATTCCCGGGATGTTTGTGGCCTGCTTGTAATCAACCCACAGCCCGCCCATGGTGTAATGCATGCCGGGGAAGATCTTCATAGGCGTATCCCGCGGATCGTCGCCCACGAATTTCTCGTAAATCTCCAGGATGCCTTCCAGCTTCTTGTCGAGAATCTTTCGGTCGATGTGCGTCAGGTCGAGATACACCATCGGCTTCCCATCAATGCCGAGGTTGTGTTCGTAGACGACCTTGAAGATCGCGCGCGTCGCCACATCGCGCGGCACCAGGTTGCCGTACTTCGGATACCACTCTTCGAGGAAGTACCAGCGCTCGTTCTGCGGGATCGATTTTGGATCGCGTTTGTCGCCTGGTGTTTTCGGCACCCACACGCGTCCGCCCTCGCCGCGAGCCGACTCAGACATCAATCGCAGCTTGTCCTCGCCCGGAATCGACGTCGGGTGCACCTGGATGAATTCACCATTGGCGTAATAGCAGCCTTGTTGGTATAGAGCTGACTGTGCCGAACCAGTGCAAACGACCGAGTTCGTCGATTTGCCAAAGATGGCGCCAATGCCCCCGGTGGCGATGATGATCGCGTCGGCAGGGAAGGTCCGTAC
>Ga0335069_10014502_pt1 | contig 11033 bp, 7 predicted proteins | sample Lox_Sample_11_FD_206714 | JGI IMG/M metagenome (GOLD analysis project Ga0335069, IMG submission 206714) | Soil microbial communities from Loxahatchee National Wildlife Refuge, Florida, United States - Lox_Sample_1.1 | ecosystem: Environmental > Terrestrial > Soil > Wetlands | place: USA: Florida... | reverse complement strand
GCTGCGGTGCGCCACCTGATACAGGTGCCCGCGATGGGCGTCCGTCAGCTTCTGCCCGGCGAGCGCGCGGCGGACCAGCGTGAACGCGACGTCGAACAGCACGCCCGACAGCAGCATGGGCACCAGCAGGAACGACATCTCGACCGCATCGAACCGGCTGGCGGCGACGCCCAGCATGGCGAGGACGAAGCCGCAGAACTGGCTGCCCACGTCGCCCATGAAGATGCGCGCGCGGGGGAAGTTGAAGGGCAGGAACCCGGCCAGCCCCGCGCCCAGCAGCAGGCTCGCGAAATATACGAACCAGCCGCCCTGGCCCGCCGCGATGCCGGCGAGGAAGAAGGCCGCGATCAGGGCGACGCCCGAGGCAAGGCCGTTCAGGCCGTCGATGAAGTTCATCGCGTTGGTGGCGAACAGGATCCAGACCAGCGTCGCGACGGCGCCGATCCAGCCGAGATCGAGCGGGCCCAGATAGGGCAGGTTGTAGACCCGCACGTAGAGGCCGGTGCCGATCGCCACCAGCGCCGCCAGTAGCTGCGCGCCGAGCTTCACGGTGAAGCTCCAGTCGTGGATGTCGTCGAGGAAGGCCACCACGGCGATCGCCGCGGCTGCCGCGATGACGCCGAGGAAGTAGGGATTGGCCAGCCGCGAGAAGGCGGCGAACTCGTAGAGCAGCGCGGTGCCCGCGAGGAACGCCGCCACCACGCCGACGCCGCCGCCCTTCGGCGTCGGCCGGTTGTGCGCCTTGCGCGCGTCGGGCGTGTCCATCACCCGGAGCGAGATCATCGCCCGCACCAGCGCCGCCGAGACAAGGGCGAGCGCGAAGGCGAAGGCGATATGGCGCAGGACGGCGTCGAGGGTCATGCCGACTCCGGAAGGGCGCCGGGTATCCGGCCAAAGGGCGCGGAAAATGGCCGAGGATGGGGCCGGGGGCAACACGTCCCCTTCGGCAACGGGAGGGGGCCGGGGAGGATGGGCGACGGGGAGGCTAGTAGACCACCGTCTCGACCATCGGCCTTCCCTCGCGCACGCGGTCGTAGCCGAGGGGCGACAGATCCAGCGCGCGGAACCCGCCGTGCAGAATCAGTTCGGCGACACCGCGGCCGGTGGCGGGGGCGTGCATGACGCCGTGGCCGGAGAACCCGGCGGCGATGACGAAGTTCTCCGGCGCGCCGGGGAAGCCGATGACGCCGTTGTGGTCGAGTGCGTTGACCTCGTAGTGCCCGGCCCAGGCGCCTTCCAGCCGCAGCTGCTCCAGTGCCGGAACGCGGTGGGCCAGCGCCGGCCAGACATGGTGCTCGAACAGCGCGTGGTCGGGCTCGAAATCGTCCCAGGCGGGCGGGTCGTCGCCGGGGCGGGTGATGCCGCCGATGAAGCGTCCGCTCTCGGGGCGCATCCACAGGCCCGAGGTGTCGAACAGCAGCGGCATCATCGCGCCGTCCAGCGGGCCGCTGAAGCGGAAGGCGGTGCGCTTGCGCGGGGTGATGGGCAGCGCCACGTCCACCCAGGATGCGACGCGCCCGGCGGCGGGGCCGGCGGCGTTCACCACCCAGTCGGCTGCGATGCGCTCGCCCGCGGCGGTGCGCACGGCGGCGATGCGGCCGCCCTCGGTCTCGAATCCCACCGCCTCGGCATGGCGGTATTCGACGCCGAGCGCGCGCGCGCCGGTACGAACCGTCTGCAACAGCGTCCAGGCATCGAACCAGCCTTCGTTGGCGGTGCCGAGCGTCGCCATCTCCAGGTCCGCGACATTGAGCCATGGGAAGCGGGCGCGGGTTTCCTCGAGCGTCAGCACGGCAATGGAGGCGCCGGCTTCGGTCTGCATCCGCACCGTCTCCAGCCGCGCGGCCTGCGAACCCTTCGGCGCCAGCAGCAGGTAGCCGTTCTCCCGCAGGCCGACATCCGCGTCCGGCCCGAAATGCTGCTTCGCGGCCTTCATGAATTCCGCGCCGAACAGGCTCATGCGGACGTTGATGTCGCAGCCGAACTGCGTGCGGATGCCGGAGGTGGAGAGTGTGGTGGAGGCGTAGCGGTAGGTCGGGTCCTTCTCCAGCACGATCACCGGGCCGTCGTGGCCCAGGTGGCGGAGGAACCAGGCGGACACCGTGCCGACGATGGCCCCGCCCACGATGACGACGGTCTGGCCGGGCATAAGGGGCTTGGTCCCGCGGTTGCGAGGCCAGGATAGAGCGCGGCGGCGGCGTCCGCGCAACCCCGGCTCCCGCTCGGCGGTATGGCGGTCACGGGCTGCTGCGGTATAGGTCCGCCGATGGCCGCGACCCGACCGCTGCTCCGCATCGTCGTGAACGTCGTGCTTGACGGCGCGCTCGCCGCGCTGGCGGTGCCGCTGGCGCGCTGGCTGGCCGATCCTGCCGCGCCGCTGGCGGAACCCGCATGGCTGCCCGCGGCGGGCACGGCGTGCCTGCTGCTGGCGGGGCTGCCGTTCCGGCTGTCGCAGCAATATTGGCGCTTCGCCGGCATCGGCGACCTGATGGGCGTGGCGGGCGCGAGCGTGCTGGCCGCGCTGCTGATGTGGCTGCTGCAGCACGCGGCGGGCGTGCCGCCCGCCTCCGCCGCCGAGCCCGCGATCCTGGCGCTGGTGCTGCTGGTGCTGCTCGGCGCGCCGCGCGTGCTCTACCGCCGCCTGCAATTCCGCTATCCCGGCGCCGCCGAAGCCGGCGAGGGCGATGCCGCGCTGCTGGTGGGCGCGGGCGAGGATGCCGATCTGGTGCTGCGCGCGCTCGCGGGCGACCGGCGCAAGCCCTTCCGCGTGATCGGTCTGCTGGCGCAGGGCTCTCGCCAGACCGGGCGGCGCATCCAGGGCCATCCGATCCTCGGCTCGCTCGAGGACGCGCCGGCCGTGCTCGACCGGCTGAAGGCCGAGGACCGGCTGCCCGACCTGCTGGTGGTCGCGACCCCCGATCTTGCCGGCGCGCCACTGGCGGCGCTGCTGGAGCAGGCCGACCGGCACGGACTGATGGTGCGCCGCGCGCCACGCCCCACCGCGCTCGACCCCGCGACCCGGCTGCACCATCCGCAGCGGCGGCTGGAACTCAAGCCGGTCGCGATCGAGGATTTGCTGAACCGCCCGCAGGTGCCGCTGGACCGCGACGGCATGGCGCGGCTGATCCAGGGCCGCCGCGTGATCGTGACCGGCGCGGGCGGCACGATCGGCTCGGAGCTCGCGCGCCAGGTGGCGGCGCTCGGCCCCGACATGCTGGTGCTGCTCGACAACGGCGAATACGCGCTGTGGCAGATCGACACCGAACTGGGCGAGAACCACCCGCAGGTGGCGCGCCGCGCCATTATCGCCGATATCCGCGACGAGGCGCGCATCCGCGCGATCTTCGAGACGCTCCGCCCCGAACTCGTGTTCCACGCCGCCGCGCTGAAGCACGTGCCGATGGTGGAGGCGAACCCGCTGGAGGGCTTGCTGACGAACGTCGCGGGCACGCGCCACGTGGCGGACGCGGCGCGCGCCGCCGGGGCGCTGGCGATGGTGCTGATCTCCACCGACAAGGCGGTGAACCCGACGAGCGTGATGGGCGCATCGAAGCGGCTGGCGGAGATGTACTGCCAGGCGCTGGACATCGCCGCCCGCAATGCGGGCGCGGGGATGCGCTGCGTGACCGTGCGCTTCGGCAACGTGCTGGGCAGCACCGGGTCGGTGGTGCCGCTGTTTCAGCGGCAACTGGAGCGCGGCGGCCCGCTGACCGTGACGCACCCCGACATGCAGCGCTACTTCATGACGGTGCGCGAGGCGGTAGGGCTGGTGCTGCAGGCAAGCGTGCTGGGTGCTGCGGGCGACGCGCGGCGGCACGACGCACTGACCGCGGATGGCGGCATCTTCGTCCTCGACATGGGCAAGCCGGTGAAGATCGTCGATCTGGCGCGGCAGATGATCCGGCTCGCCGGGCTGCGCCCCGAGGTGGACGTGGAGATCCGCTTCACCTCGCTCCGTCCGGGCGAGAAGCTTTATGAGGAACTGTTCCACGGCAAGGAGCCGCCCGTCGCCACCGGCTATGAAGGGCTGCTGATGGCCAATCCGCGCACCGCCGACCCCGCCATCGTGGGCCGTGCGATCGATGAGATCGCGCTCGCTAGCCGCGGCGGGCAGGTCCGTCTCGCGCTGACCTTGCTCGGGCGGCTGGTGCCGGAGTTCGAGCATCCGTCGGTTGGCACGAAAGATGCCGTTGGTAACTAGAACCTATTCGCGCCCACGAAGGATGCCGACCGGCAAGCCATTGCTCGCGGCCATATTCGCCGAGACGCGCTTACGCAGGGCCAGCGAACTCAGTTGCCAACATCGAGCGGGCGTCGTTCGCCACGCGCTAGAATTGCAGCGCGAAGTTAATACAGGCGGAAGTAGCGCCAAGGCGGCCAGGACGATGGCTGCGAACGCCACCGCCGTCTTGATCGTCGCCCTGAGCGCGGCTCGTCCTCGCCGGCGGCGGAGCCGCTGCGCCAGATCAGCACCGTACCATTCCCGATCCATCAGGCCCATGCATGATGTAGCCCTGGGAACGATTATGAATTGATTAGCAGCGCAGGTGAGCGGCCACTTTGCGAGACGCAGCGCACGCCCGATCCGCCACGCGTTGCACGCTACACCGGCGTTGAGCACAACTCCGACCGCGCCTTTGGCACCGCCCGCGCCCGACAGAAAGAACCGCCGCCATGAACGACAACGCCGCCCCGCCGCCGATCCCGTTCCTCGACCTGAAGGCGCAGCAGGCGCGCATCGCAGCCGACCTGCGCCGCCGGCTGGACGCGGTGCTGGCGCATTGCCAGTTCATCCTGGGGCCGGAGGTGGCGGAACTCGAAGCCGCGCTCGCCGCCTATTGCGGCGCGGCGCATTGCGTGTCGGTTTCATCCGGAACCGACGCGATCCAGATCGCCATGATGGCGGAGAATATCGGCCCGGGCGACGCGGTATTCCTGCCCGCCTTCACCTATACCGCCACCGCCGAGGTGCCGCTGGTGCTGGGCGCGACGCCGGTGTTCGTCGATGTCGATCCGCGCAGCTTCCAGATCGACCCCGCCGCGCTGCGCGACCGCATCGCCGCCGTGCGGCAGGCGGGCAGGCTTACGCCGCGCGCGCTGATCGGCGTCGATCTGTTCGGCCAGCCCGCCGACTGGCCGGCCCTGCGCGCCATCGCCGCCGAGGCGGGGCTGTTCACGCTGGACGACTGCGCGCAGAGCTTCGGCGCGTCTCTGGCCGGACGGAAGCTCGGTTGCGAGGCGGACGCGACGGCGGTGAGCTTCTTCCCGTCGAAGCCGCTGGGCGCCTATGGCGACGGCGGCGCGCTGTTCACCGAAAGCGCCGACCGCGCCGCGCTGTACCGCAGCCTGCGCACGCATGGCGAGGGCACGACGCGCTACGAGGTGCTGCGCACGGGGATGAACGGGCGGCTCGATTCGATGCAGGCCGCCGTGCTGCTGTCGAAGCTGACCGTGTTTCCCGAGGAACTGGTTGCGCGCGAAAGGATCGCGCGCGCCTACGATACGCGGCTGGGCAATGCCGTGACGACGCCCTACCGCGTGCCGGACAGCGAGAGCGCCTGGGCGATCTACGCGGTGCTGCTGAAGGATGGCGATCAGCGCGACCGCGCGCAGGCGGCGATGAAGGCGCGCGGCGTGCCGAGCGCGATCTACTATCCGCGCCCGCTGCACGCTCAGCCCGCCTATCGCGACCAGCACGACGGATCGGCGCTGCCGGTGTCGGAGGATCTCGCGACCCGCATCCTGGCGCTGCCGATCCATCCGGACTTGACCGACGAGGCGGTGGACCGGGTGTGCGACGCGGTGCTGGCCGGGGTGGCCTGACCTGCCCGTGCCGCGTTCGTCATGTGCTGGCGGGAAACGCAGAAGTTCATCCTATTCCACGTCATGGCCGGGCTTGTCCCGGCCACCCACGTGGCGCCGTGCCGTGGGCGGATATCGGCGGGCACGCCCTCGATTATCGCGTCTGCTGAACACCTCCGCATCAACGAAGCCGGCGATCCGTCACGGTCTGGCGGTGCCTGACCGCGTGGGCGGCCGGGACACGCCCGGCCATGACGACTAGATGGCTCCGATCCCCCCGGTTACGTCTGAAATCGAAGGCGCGCGCGGCGCCGCGATGCCGCTGGCCGATCTGTTCGCCTCCCTCGGCTCCTCCGCGGAGGGGCTGTCGGCCGAGGCTGCGGCGGCGTCGCTGGTGCGGTTCGGGGCGAACCGGATCGAAGCCGCCGCTCGGGCTGGGCTTTTGCTGGACGTGCTGCGCCGGTTCGGCAATCCGCTCGTGCTGGTGCTGCTGTTCGCCGCCGCCGTCTCGGCGTTCACGGGCGATGCGGCGAGCTTCGGCATCATCGCAACCATTGTCCTGATGTCGGTGGTGCTCGATGTGATGCAGGAGCGGCAGGCGCAGAGCGCCGCCGAACGCCTGCGCGCGCAGGTTTCGCTCACCGCGCGCGTGCTGCGCGGCGGCGCTGCGGTGGAGGTGCCGGCGGAGGAGGTCGTTCCGGGCGACATCGTCAGCCTCGCCGCAGGCGATCTGGTGCCCGCCGATGCGCGGCTGATCGCGCTGCGCGACCTGTATGTGGACGAAGCGCTGCTGACCGGCGAATCCTTCCCTGCCGAGAAGCAGCTCGACCTGGCCGCCGGCGACGGCGCGGCCTTCGCGCGCAACATGGCCTATATGGGCAGCTCCGTCGTCAGCGGCACCGCGACGGCGCTTGTCGTCGCCACCGGACGGCGCGCGCAGCTTGGCGCCATCGCCAGCGCGCTGCGCAAGCCGCCGCCGCCCACCGCCTTCGCGCTGGGCATCCGCGATTTCGGCCTGATGATCGTGCGCGCGACGGTGCTGCTGGTGCTGTTCGTGGTGCTGGTGAACCTGCTCTTCCACCGCCCGCTGCTGGAATCCTTCCTGTTCGCGGTGGCGTTGGCGGTCGGGCTTACGCCCGAGCTGCTGCCGATGATCGTGTCCGTCACGCTGGCGCACGGCGCGATCCGCATGGCGGGCAAGCAGGTGATCGTTAAGCGGCAATCCGCCATCGACGACCTGGGCGCGATGGACGTGCTGTGCAGCGACAAGACCGGCACGCTGACCGAGGCGCGCATCCGCCTCATCCGCGAGGTTGCGCTCGACGGTGAGGACAGTCCGGGGATGCTGCGGCTCGCGCGCATCAACGCCGCCTACGAGACCGGGCTGAAAAGCCCGCTCGACGAGGCGATCCTTGCAGAAGGCCCGCCCGATCTGGCGGGCTGGCGCAAGATCGACGAGGTGCCGTTCGACTTCCAGCGTCGCCGCGTCTCCGTCCTTGCGGAAGGCGAGGGCCGGCGGCTGTTGATCGTCAAGGGCGCGCCCGAGGACGTGCTGGCGCTGGCGTCCGCCTACGACCGCGCGGACGGCACGCAGGCGCCGCTCGACGATGCGTCGCGCGCGGTTGCCCAGGAAACCTTCGACGCGCTGGGACGCGAGGGGTTCCGCGTGCTGGGCGTGGCGTGGCGGCAGGCGCCCGCCGACAGGGTTCAGGCGGACGTATCGGACGAAGCCGATCTGGTGTTCGCCGGGTTCCTTGCGTTCCTCGACCCGCCCAAGCCCGGTGCGCGCGAGGCGCTGGCCGAGCTTGCTGCCCTCGGCGTCGCGGTGAAGGTCGTGACCGGCGACAACGAGCTGGTGACGCGCCATGTCTGCGCCGAACTGGGGCTGGATGTGTCGGGCACGCTGACCGGACCCGCGCTCGACGCGCTTTCGGACGAGGCGCTGCTGGCCCGGCTGGACGCCACGACGTTGTTCTGCCGTGTCACGCCACCGCAGAAATCGCGCATCATCGCGGCCCTGCGCCGCAAGGGCCACGTGGTCGGATATCTCGGCGACGGCATCAACGATGCGCCGTCGCTGCACGGGGCCGATGTGGGATTTTCCGTCGATACGGCTGTCGATGTCGCGAAGGAAGCGGCGGCGATGATCCTGCTGCGCAAGGATCTCGGCGTGCTGGCCGAGGGCGTGCGCGAGGGCCGGCGCACCTTCGCGAACATCCTGAAATACGTGATGATGGGCACCAGCTCGAATTTCGGGAACATGTTCTCGATGGCGGCGGGCGTGCTGTTCCTGCCCTTCCTGCCGATGCTACCGACGCAGATCCTGCTCAACAACCTGCTCTACGACCTGTCGGAGACGGCCATCCCGCTGGACCGCGTGAGCGACGCCACCGCCGCGCGCCCGCGCCGCTGGGACACTGGTTTCATCCGCACCTTCATGTACGTGTTCGGGCCGGTGAGTTCGGTGTTCGACATGGCGACCTTCGCCCTGCTGCTGTGGGGGTTCCGGGCGAGCGAGGCGCTGTTCCACACCGGCTGGTTCGTGGAATCGCTGATGACGCAGATCCTGGTGATCTTCGTCATCCGCACCGACGACCTGACGGCCGACCGCCCGCATCCGGCGCTGGTCGCGACTTCGCTCGGCGCGCTCTCGGTGGCGGTGGCGCTGCCTTACTCGCCGCTTGCGGCGCTGCTCGGCTTCGTGCCGCTGCCCGCCGCGCTGCTGGCGGCGCTGGCGGGGCTGACGGCGGTGTATCTGGGGTTCGTGTTTGCCGTGAAACGCCGGTTCCTGCGCCGCCACGCGATGGGATGAGGGCGCGGCCTACAGCGCCGGGCGCGGGCGCAGGGCGGAGAGGAACAGCAGCAGCCAGCCCAGCATGAGCAGCGTGCCGCCGGTCGGGGCGAGGCCGGGCAGGCGGACGCCGAGCAGGGCGAGCGAATAGATGCCGCCGCAGAAGGCAAGCAGGCCGATCAGGAAGGTCGCCCCGGCGGCATGCGCGAGCAAGCGGCCGCGGGCCGGCCACAGGCCGCAGATGATCAGCGCCAGCGCGTGCCAGCCCTGCATCTGCACGGCGTCGCGCACCATCGCCTGCACCGCCGGGTCCGCGCCCGCGAGGCCGTGCGCGGCATAGGCGGCCATCGCCACCGCGCCGAGTCCGGCCAGTGCGCCGGTCGCGACCCAGAGGCGGCGCACCTATCTGCGGTCCGCGCTCAATGCGCCGGCGCCCCAGGCGGCCAGAACCAGGAAGCCGCCCGCCATGCAGACGTTCTTCATGAAATGGATCATCTGGCCGGCATCGTCCGGGTGGTAATGCGCGATGAAGGCGGTGGCGATGCACCATGCCGCCAGCACCAGCGCAACGATGCGGGTGCGAAGCCCGATCAGCACCGCGATGCCGCCGCCCAGTTCCACCACGACCGCGACGATGGCGGCGACGAAGGGCAGCGGCAGGCCCTTGCTCGCCATGTAGGCCGAGGTGCCGGACAGATGCATCAGTTTGCCCCAGCCGCCCTGGATGAAGATGGCGCTCATCAACACCCGGCCGAGCAGCGCGAGGGCGGCGTTCATCCCACGATCTCGATGCCGGCGAAGAAGAAGGCGATTTCGGTGGCCGCGTTCTCCGCGCTGTCGGAGCCGTGCACCGAGTTCGCCTCGATGCTCTCGGCGAACAGCTTGCGGATGGTGCCCGGCGCCGCCTTGGCGGGATCGGTCGCGCCCATGATCTCGCGATTCTTCGCGACCGCGCCCTCGCCTTCGAGCACCTGAACGACGACGGGACCCGAGATCATGAAGGAAACGAGGTCCTTGAAGAAGCCGCGCTCCTTGTGGACGGCGTAAAACGCCTCGGCCTGCGCCTGGGTCAGGTGCAGGCGCTTCTGCGCGACGATGCGCAGCCCCGCCTCCTCGAAGCAGGCATTGACCTTGCCGGTCAGGTTCCGGCGCGTGGCGTCGGGCTTGATGATCGAAAGCGTGCGTTCGATGGCCATGCCGGGCTCCTGGGTCTCTGGACGCGGGGCGTTTAGACGCTGCGCGAGAGCGCAGCAACCCCGCCCCTTGGCCCGCCGCGCCCCGCTTGCCGCTCGGGCCGCGTTGCGCCACATCGGGGCCGCAGCCCCGACACCATCCCCGGCACCCACACATGAGCCTGCTCGCCATTTCCGGCCTGACCATCCGCATGGGCGGCCGCGTGTTGCTGGACGGCGCGGACCTGACGGTGGACGCGGGCAAGCGGATCGGCCTCGTGGGCCGGAACGGCGCCGGGAAATCGACGCTGCTGCGCGCCATCGCCGGGGAATTGGCGCCCGACGGGGGGGAGATACGCCTCGCCGCACGCGCGCGGCTCGGGCAGGTGAAGCAGGAGGCGCCGTCCGGCGACGGCTCGCTGCTGGAGACGGTGCTGGCGGGCGATACCGAGCGCGCGGCGCTGCTTCACGAAGCCGAGTACGCCGAGCCGATGCGGCTTGCGGAGATCCACGAGCGGCTGCGCGCTATCGGCGCCGACGCCGCGCCGGCCCGCGCCGCCGCGATCCTGGCGGGCCTGGGCTTTGACGAGGCGGCGCAGGGGCGACCCGTCTCCTCCTATTCCGGCGGCTGGCGGATGCGCGTGGCGCTGGCGACCGCGCTGTTCGCCGCGCCCGATCTGCTGCTGCTGGACGAGCCGACCAACCACCTCGATCTGGAAGCGACCCTGTGGCTGGAGGGCTGGCTCGCGCGGTTTCCGGGTGCCGCCATCGTGGTCTCGCACGACCGCGGCCTGCTCGACCGCGCGGTGGAGGCGATCGCGCATCTGGATCGCGGCAAGCTGTCGCTCACGCCCGGCGGGTTCGACGAGTTCGTGCGCATCCGCACCGAACGCGCGTTGCACCAGGCGCGCGCCGCCGAGCGCGTGGCGGCCGAGCGGGCGCATATCCAGTCCTTCATCGACCGCTTCCGCTACAAGGCGAGCAAGGCGCGGCAGGCGCAGGCGCGCATCAAGGCGCTGGAACGCCTGCCGGTGATCGAGACGGTGGTGGAGGACGCGCCCACCCGTTTCGCCTTCCCCGAACCCGCGCGCATCGCGCCCCCAATCCTGGCGCTGGACCGCGTCTCGGTCGGCTACGACGGCGTGCCGGTGCTGCGCGGGCTGTCGCTTTCGGTCGATACCGACGACCGCATCGCGCTGCTGGGCGCGAACGGCAACGGCAAATCGACGCTGGCGAAGCTGATCGCGGGTAGGCTCGATCCGATGGCG
>Ga0335069_10014501_pt1 | contig 11033 bp, 9 predicted proteins | sample Lox_Sample_11_FD_206714 | JGI IMG/M metagenome (GOLD analysis project Ga0335069, IMG submission 206714) | Soil microbial communities from Loxahatchee National Wildlife Refuge, Florida, United States - Lox_Sample_1.1 | ecosystem: Environmental > Terrestrial > Soil > Wetlands | place: USA: Florida... | reverse complement strand
ATCCGGATAGCCGAAAATCGTCTGGATCGAGCGGCCTTCGACGTGGTTGACCAGCCGCGTGCATTCGCGCAATCGTTCGCCAAGCACCGGATGCTGAAGATACGCCACGGCTTCGGCCAGCGTCGAAATCGCGTACCGTTGTGCCATCGCGCTGTCGCCAAGCCCTTCGATCTGCGGGAACACGAACCACATCCAGTGACTTCGCTTGTGCCCGTTCCTCAGCTCCTCGCATACCTGCGCATACACCGGATCCTGTGCGTCGACAAAGCGCTGAAGGTCATAGGGATCGTTCATCTCGCCCTCCGTCCGTTGCGGTGTAGCGAAGCCGCCCGAACGCTCATTGTGAGCGTCGAGCGGACGTCGCGCAAACGTGCCCCCATGCCGCGGGCGCGCCCGGTTTCGCGCGGCGCTTCCGGGGGCATGGGCGCTGTGATTTGCCGCGTCACGCTCGGGCGTCCGGCGTGACCTCGCTCATGTCGTCATATGGCGGCGCGCCCGTTGCCGGCGTAGCATTGAGATTCCGGCCAGCGGCGATCCTGACGGATCGGCGGCACGCCATGACCCGGTCGCGGCCGGCGGTGCGTGACGGGCCGGCAAGGGAGTCTCGATGCGCTCGCAAAAGACGTCCGTCTCGCGCCTGAGACGCTACGCGATCGCGGCCGCGGTCGTCGTCGCCGGCCTGATCGTCATCGGCCGCATCGCCGGCATCCTGGTCGACTGGCTGTGGTTCTCGTCGATAGGCTATGCCAGCGTTTTCTGGACGATCCTGTCCGCCAGGGTGGTGCTGTTTGCCGTCGCGTTCGCCGTGTCGGCGGCCGCGATCGGCACGTCCGGGTTCCTCGCGCATCGTTACGCCAGACGCTTCGATGCCTGGCACGTGGAAGCCAGCCCGTCGACGCGCGCGGAGGAGGTTATCAGAGAGCTGGCCGGGCAGGTCGCGTTGCGCGTTCCGTGGCGCGCCGTCATCGCCGGCAGCGCCATCCTCTTCGGGCTTGCCATCGCCGGCAATGCGATGTCGAGTTGGGACATCGCGCTGCGCTTTTTTCATCAGGTGCCGTTCGGCGAGCGCGATCCGGCCTTCGGCCGGGACATCGGCTTCTATCTTTTTTCGCTGCCCGCCTGGATCGCGCTCAAGAACGGGCTGTTGCAACTACTGTTCTGCTGCGCGGTCGTCGCAGGCGGGATCTACTGGCTGCACGGCGACATCATGTTCCGGCCGCCGAAGGGGCTCTCGCTCGCCGCCGCCGCTCACGGGTCGGCGCTGCTGGCGCTGTTCTTTCTGCTGAAAGCGTGGTCCTGGTGGCTCGACCGATTTCTGCTGCTCTACGACAACAACGGTGTTGTGGTCGGCGCCGGCTATACCGACGTTCATGTCGTGTTGCCGGTGCTGTGGGTGCTCGTCGGCCTTGCTGCCGCGTCGGCCGTCGCGTTGTCGGTCAACATGCGCCGGCCCGGCTATCGGCTGCCGGCTGCGTCGATGCTGGTGGTGTTCGGCTGCGCATTCGTGCTTCGCCTCGTCTATCCCGGACTGTTTCAGCGCTTCTACGTCAAGCCGAGCGAGCTCCAGCTGGAGACGCCGTATATCGAACGCAACATCGCGCTGACGAGGCAGGCCTACGGTCTCGCGCAGATCGAGGTGAAGCCGTTCGCGGCCGAGCAGGGCCTGAATTTCGCGTCGCTGCAGGCCAATCGCGCGACCCTCGACAACATCCGCCTGTGGGATGTGGGGCCGCTGCTGGATACCTACGCGCAGTTGCAGGAGATCAGGACTTACTACAAGTTCTTTTCCGTCGATATCGACCGCTACCAGCTCGACTCCGGTTACCGGCAGGTCATGTTGTCGGCGCGCGAACTGGAGCCGGCGCTGCTTCCGGAGAATGCCCGGACCTGGGTGAACCTGCATCTGCTGTTCACGCACGGCAACGGCGTCGTGATGTCGCCGGTCACCGAGAAATCTGCGGAAGGCATGCCTTCGCTGTATTTGCGGGATATTCCGCCCGTCGACAATGGCGGGCCGGCGATCCGCGAGCCGCGCCTCTACTTCGGAGAGGGCGAGCCGGGCTATGTGATCGTGAAGGGCAGCGTGCCCGAATTCGACTACCCGAAAGGCGACAGCAATGCCTACACCGCCTACAGCGGGCGCGACGGTGTCGCCATCGGCAGCGTCGTGCGACGCAGCCTGTTCGCGTGGCGGTTCGACGATCCCAACATCCTGCTGACCCACTACGTCACGGACGAGAGCAGGATCCTGCTTCACCGCAACATCCGGGACCGGATACGCATGATCGCGCCGTTCCTCGCCCTCGACCACGACCCGTATGTCGTCGCAAGCGACGGACGCCTTTTCTGGATGCAGGACGCCTACACCACCAGCCGCTGGTTTCCGTACGCTCCGCCGGGTCTCGACGACGGCGCCAATTACATCCGCAACTCGGTCAAGGTGGTGGTCGATGCATACAACGGCACGGTCGATTTTTATGTCAGCGATCCGTCAGATCCGCTCGTGCGGGCCTACCAGCGGATCTTCCCCGGCATGTTCAAGCCGCTCGACGCGATGCCGCGGAATCTTCAGCAGCACATACGCTATCCGGAAGATCTGTTTCTGGTCCAGGCGAACCTCTACCGTGCCTACCATATGGATGCGCCGGAAGTGTTCTACAACCGCGAGGATCTCTGGCAGTTCCCTCGCGCGCTGGGCGATATCGACGGCGGAGATGCGGCCAGCGCGCAGATGGCGCCGTACTACATGATCATGCGATTGCCCGGGGACACGCGCGCCGGGTTCGTTCTCATGCTGCCGATGGTGCCGAGCCAGCGCGAGAACATGATCGCCTGGCTGGCCGCGCGGTGCGATCCACCCGGGTACGGCAAGCTGATCGTCTACACGTTCCCCAAGGACAAGCTGGTCTACGGGCCGTTCCAGATCGAGGCGCGCATCCAGCAGAACACCGAGATCTCGCAGCAGATCTCGCTGTGGAACCAGATGGGCTCACGCGTCATCCGCGGCCATCTCGTGGTCGTGCCGATCGAGAACTCGATCCTCTACGTTTCTCCGCTGTATCTGCGCGCGGCGTCCGGTCAGTTGCCCGAGTTGAAGCGGGTGATCGCCGCCTATGGCGACCGTGTCGTGATGGAGGCAACCCTCGGCGAGGCGCTCGCGGCGCTCTTCAAGGAGACGGCGCCGATGGCGGCGCCCGTCCGGGGCGCGGTGGATGCACGTGCCCGCGAGGCCCTTGCCCATTATGACCGCGCGATCGAGCGGCTGAAGGCGGGAGACTGGGCCGGTTTCGGCGCGGAGCTCGATGCCCTCCGGCCGCTGCTCGAGGCGCTCGGCGGCGTCCGGGCCGAGGGCCGGAAGTGAGCGGGGCGTCATCAGGCGCGCCCCGGCCGCGTGGTTGCCTCGATGCCTGCCGTGCCGGGTGCGATGCCCGGCAGGCACGCACCGCGCGATACGGTTACTCTGCCTGCCGTATCGGCTGAGGTTGCATCGCGGCGTTGTCCGCCCCCGATGCCGCATCGCTTTCCCAACCGCCGCCCAGCGACAGGAACAGGCGTACCTGATCGACCGCAACCTGCCCTTCGGCGGCCGCCACCTGTGCGCGGACGCCCGTCAGCGTGCGTGTCGCGTCAAGATCAGAGATGAACGACTCGCGGCCGGCGGCGTACAGGCTGTGGGTTTCGTCCGCCGACGAGCGCGCGGATTCGTACGCGGTCCGCAACGCGTCCGCGCGCTGCGTGTCGGCGGCGTACGTTGCGAGGCTGGTCTGCGTTTCGCGCAATGCGTTCAGCACGACGCCGTCGAAGTGCGCGAGCGCGCCGCCCGTGGCCGCTTCCGCCTCGCGCACGCGAGCGCGCTGGCCGTTGACGGGGAAGGTCCAGCTGATCAGCGGACCGAACGACCAGCGGTTGGTCTCGGGCGAAAAGAGATCGCCGAGTATCCCGGTCGTTCCGGTCGTTGCGCCGATGCTGACCGACGGATACATCGCGCCGATCGCGACGCCGATTCGCGCGGTGGCCGCGGCGAGCTGCCGCTCGGCGGCGCGCACGTCCGGGCGGCGACGCAACAGCGCGGCGCCGTCACCGACCGGTATCGGCTGGCGCAGCGCGGGCAGGCGCTCGCATTCGAGCACGGCGGGCGGCAGACTGGACGGCGAGCGTGCGAGGAGCGCCGCGAGCTGGTATTGCGCGACCTTGCGGCGCGCTTCGAAACGCGGGATGTCCGCGGCGATCGTCCGCACCTGGGTAATGCCGCGCGTGACGTCGGTCTGGTTGCCGCGCCCGGCATCGCGCAGCCGGCGCGACACCGCGACGCGCTGCTTCTGCAGGTCGAGCGACCGCCTGGCGACCGCGAGCTCGTCGCCGGCCGAGCACGACTCGACATAGGCGCGCACGACATCCGCGACCACAGTGATGCGCGCGAGGTCGCCGGCTGCCTTGACGGCTTCGCTGTCGGCCTGCGCCGCTTCCACGCCGCGCCGCAGCTTGCCGAACAGGTCGATTTCATACGACACGCTCAGGCCGAGCGCGCCTTCGTTCACGACGGGCAGCTTGCTCGTCAGCAGATATTGCTCGGCGGATTCCTGAGCGCGCTGCACGGTCGCTTCCGCGCCGCCGGAGAATCCTCCCTGCGCATCGGCGACGGCGATCGCCGCGCGCGAGCGGGCGAGGTTTGCCGCCGCGACGCGCAAGTCGGTGTTCGATTGCAGCGCATCCTGGACGAGCTGGTCCAGCACCGGGTCGTCATAGAGCTTCCACCATTCGCCCGGCACCGTGTCGTGCGAGATCAGCGTGCCGCTCGCGCCGTCGAGTGGCGCGCTCGCGAGCGGTGCGTTGACGAGCGCGTGCGGCGGCAGCCGGTAGTCGGGGCCGATGGACTTGCATGCGCCGAGTGCGAGCGCCAGCGGCGCGAGCGTTGCGGCGAGCCGGACGGCGCGGCGTGTCATTGCGACGCTCCCGCGGCGCGGGTCGCGCCGGAAGCGGCCCGCGCCGGCGCGGCTGCGCTTGCGTTCGCCGGCGTTGCCGCGCCGTCACGGCGCGCATCGGCGGCGCGCATCGAGACGGTGGCCGTGCGGCCGGCGATCATCCGGAAGTCGTCCGGCACCTCGTCGAGCGCGATGCGCACCGGAATCCGCTGCGCGAGCCGCACCCAGCTGAACGCGGGATTCACATTCGGCAGCAGGTTGGCGCTTTGCGAGCGATCGCGGTCCTCGATCGCGGCGACGATGCTCTGCACGTGGCCGCGCAACGGCTTCGGCTCGCCCATGACGGTGATGTCGACCGGCTGGCCGATATGGATGCCGCGCAGCTTGGTTTCCTCGAAGTAGCCGTCGACGCGGAACGAATGCTGGTCGACGACCGACAGCACCGCGCGGCCGGCCGGCACGTATTCGCCGACGCGCGGCGCACGGTCGTTCAGGTAGCCGTCGACGGGGCTGACGATGGTGGTGCGCTGCAGGTTCAGCCGCGCGGTATCGAGCGACACTTGCGCGTCCTCGACGGCTGCCTCGCCCTGTTCGACGCGCGTGCGGCTTTCCTCGACCTGCTCGCTCGCGACGAGGTTGCCGAGCGTCCGGTTCCGCGCATATTCGCGTTTCGCCTGCGCGAGCGTCGCGCGGCGCTGGTCGAGCGTCGCTTCGGCGAGGCGCGCCGCGAGCGTGTAGCGGGCCTGGTCGATCACGAACAGCACCTGGCCCTTCCTGACCGGCTGGTCGTCGACTACCTGCACCGACGTGATGAGGCCGGACACGTCGGGTGCGATCTGGATCACGTCGGCGCGCACATGGCCGTCGCGCGTCCACGGCGAGAACATGTAGTAGTTGATGATCCGCCACAGCACGAGGCCGGCGGCAACGACGACGATCAGCGTCAGCAGGACCTGCCCTGCGGAGAACCAGTTTTTTTTCGCGGTCAAGGGGAAATAGCCATGAAGTGGTAGGACACGATCATGACGACGGCGAGCACGAATACGTAGATGCCGAGATCGAAGATCGAACGGTGCCAGACGAAACGATAGAGGCCGACGCGCGTGAAGACGACACCGATCACGATGTTGATCAGGTAGGCGATCAGCATCAGGACGAGCGGGGCCGGCACGAAGACGCCGAAGATGTCGATTTCACCGATCATGGTCGAGGAGGAATGTCCATGGTTGGGAAGCGGGTCATCCGCGTGCGACGCCGGGCGCGTGCGGCGCCTGGGCTGCCGACGCGGGGTACAGCGACAGCCGCATGCCGACGAGCGCATGCAGCACGTCGTGCAACCGGCGGCGCGTGGCAGGTTCCAGCGGCGGGACGGCAAGCGCGCCCGCTTCGGCCGGCAACTGGCGATCCGCGACACGCCGGAACGCGCCGTCGATCGTCGCCAGCAGGGCAGCCGGGGCGAGCTGGCGTTCGCTCGTCTCGGCGCAATGCGCGTAATGCGCGTTGACGCCTGCGAGCACGGGATCGAGCGCGTCCCGGATGTCGGCATCGAGCTTGCGGCGCAAGCGGCGCAGGTCGAGCGCGTTCAGCGCGACACGCAGGTCGCGGAAACTGTCGATCGACGGATGCCGATGATCGTCGGACGCGCCGAGCCGCGGCAGCAGTTGCGTCACGCGGTCGAGCATCCGTGACGCATGATTGCGCTGGTCGCCCGGCGACTGGGGCGACGCGGAAAGCGCGACATCCTCCCAGCCGGCGCGCAGCAGACGGCGCGCCGCGAGTTCCGCGCCGAACGGCCGGGTCGCGCGGGTCCACACGAACGCCAACAGCAGGCCGGCGACGCCGGCGAGGTTGCTGTTCAGGAACACGAGGAAATCCGCTTCGTACGCATCCTGGATGCTGATGAAGTTTGCCGTGTTGACCGCGACGAGCATCGCCACCATGTTGAACTGCGGCCGCGGCAGCAGTGTGCCGACGAGGATGAACGGGCCCGCGAAAATCAGCACGAGCATCGGGAAGTCGTGCACGTGCGGCAGCACGACGAACAGGTACAGCCCGGCGAACACGACGCTCGCGGCGGTGGCGAGGAAAAACCGGAACACCATCGGCGCCGGTTCGTCCAGCGCCGCGAAAAAGCAGCATGCGACTGCCGTGAGCGTGACCGCGCCCGCGCCGTCGTGCCAGCCGGAACTGACCCACAGCCAGCATGCGAGCACGATCGCGCCGACCGCGGTGAGCGTCGAGAACAGCATCATCCCGCGGTCGAAGGAGCGCTCGGTGCCGCCGAGCCGCCAGTGCCGGTAGCGTGGCTGCCAGGTGCCGGACTCGTTCGCGATCAGCACGCGCAGCGAACGGCAGTCCTGCCAGACGTCGATCACCTGACGCAGCCGCCACAGCGCATTCGACAGCAGTGCGCCGTCCCAGCCGGCGAGCGCGCTGTCCGCCGGTTGCAGCGCGGCGATGCGTTTGCGCAGCTGATCTGCGGCCGGATCGGCCAGGTCGGCTTCGCGGCCGGCGGCCGCGCCGGGCAGCGGTGCGTCGAACCAGTTGGCGGTGTCGGCGAGGAGGTCGTCGAGGCCGGCCGGGCGGATTTTCATGTCGCGCATCAGCGCGAGCAGCGGGTCGGCGAGTGCCGATATCATCGGCAGGAACAACTGCATCCGGCCACGCAACGCCTCCGCGCGCGCGAGGATTCGCGGATGCGCATGGTCGTAGCTGAGCTGGCTCAGCAGGAATTCGAGGCTCGTGATGGTTGACGCGAGGCGCTGTCGGCACGCGGACAGCGCCTTGCCCGCGATGTGCCCGGACAGCGTCTCGTGCCCGTAGAACGCCGCGTCGCGAAACCACGCGTCCGTGCGCTCGATCAGCATGGGCGCGAGGCGGCTGGGCAGGATCGTGCTGCCGACGATGCTGGCGCAGACGATGCCGAGCACGATTTCCTCGGTGCGCGACACCGCGACATCGAACACCGTGGTCGGATCGGTCACGGTCGGCAGCGCGATCATCGGCATCGTGTAGCCGGCGAGCATGAAGACATAGCTGCGCGCGGTGCGATCGGAAATGGCGAGGTAGAGCAGCGTGCCCGTCCACGCGGCGACGATCAGGGTAAAGATGAGCGGCGTTTCGACGAACGGCGGCACGAGCAGGATCGCGGCGGAGGCGCCGAGGGCGGTGCCGAGCGCGCGGTAGAGGGCCTTCGAACGAGTCGCGCCGACGAACGGGTTCGACACGATGTAGACGGTCGCCATCGCCCAGTACGGGCGGGGCAGCTGGAACAGCAGCGCGAGGTACAGCGCGAGCATCGACGCACTGAAGGTCTTGACAGAGAACAGCCAGTCGCGAGTGTTGGGGAGGGTCATGACGCGGGACGCTCGTCGGTGGTGTGATGCGGGGCGGCCTCGCCCGCGTCGTGGACGTTGAATGCGTTCAGCACGCGCAACGTCGCCTCGAGATCGGCGCGGGTGACGCCTTTCAGGACGCTCGCGCGCAAGATCCGCAGGTCTTCTTCCATCATGGCGGTGACCGCTCGCCCGGCTTCTGTCAGCACGATTGTTTTCGCGCGACGGTCGCTCGGGTCTTCGTCGCGGCGTACGAGGCCTGCCGCGCACAACTGGTCGAGCAACCGCACGAGCGACGGCCCTTCGATGCCGACATGTTCCGCGAGCGTGACTTGCCGGACCGCTTCGCCGAGCCGGCCCGCGATGAGCAAGGGCGTCGCGCAGGCTTCGGACACGTTGTACGCGCTCAGGACGCCGTCGCTCTTGCGGCGCCACTTGCGGGCGGCCACCACGAGCATGCTGCTGACGGAGAATCGAAGGTCGTGCAGGTTGGTCATGGGCGCGATGATAGTCGAAATAAATTCGATAGCAAACTATCGTTTTACGTCATCCTTATCTTCGTCTCGCGATGCGCCGCCGGATCGTCGGGCTGTCGGGCAACAGGTTGTCGAAATAGTCGGTCACGACCGCGCCCTGATACGGCTGATTGCCGGGAGTGAAAGGTAGCGACAGCGAACGTCCTTGCTCGTCGTCTACCCAATCCGGCAGATAGACGACGCGCGCGGCTCCACGCCGGACTTCCCGGTAGCCGACCCGTATCCCGTTCATCCACAGGTCGAGTCGAGCCTTCCGGGGGGCGCGCGCCGCGTAGCCGCTTTCGCCTGGATTCGATATGCGCGTTCGGAAAAATCCCGGTGGACAGCGCGATGGCGGCGCCTACGACAAGCGCCTGCCGACGGCCGAACGAGCGTGATTCGCGTTACCGTGCCGACTCGGGACGCGCGCCGAGGCTGGCGAAGCTCACGGTCCTGGCGCCGCACGCTCGCGCAAGCGCCTCGTCGTAACCGGAGAAAAATACCGTGCAGCGATCCGACAGCGACTTGAACTGATCCGCGAGCACCGCACGCGACGAAGCATCGAGGCCGGTGTCGGGTTCGCCCGCGATGACGACCGAGGGCGCGCCCAGCGCGATCGCCGACAGAAATACCTTCTTGCGCGTGCCGAGCGACATCTGTTCGAAACGCTTGTCGAGATGCGGCTCGAGACCGTAGCGGTGCGCCAGATCGAGTGCGCGTGCGTCCACGGTCGTCTTCCGTGCCGACGCGACTTGTTCGAGAAAGGCGCGGCCGGTGAGGAGCGGATAGGTCATGCAGTCGTCGGGCATATAGGCGAGCGCGGATTTCGCGTTGGCCGGTGAGGTGCTCAGCGAATGGCCGCCGATCCACACCTCGCCTTGGTCGGCGTCGATTGTGCCGGCAAGGATGCCGAGCAGCGTCGATTTGCCGGTGCCGCTTTCATCGTTCAACATCACGCAGCCGGCATCCGAGGCGTGATGCAGCCCCTGGAAAACGACATGCGTGCCGAAGCGTTTGCAGAGATTTTCGAAGCGAAGCATGGACGGGAAGTGGGTCACGTGAAGAGATACGATGCCGACGCGATTCTGATCGCGGCGAGTAGCGTACCAGACGGCGCGGTCTGCCGCGCATGGCGGTACGGCCGGCGTCCGGTCACGATCGTGTCGCGTCAGGGGCGTAGCAGGTCGAAGCCGCTGGACGCGACCACGCCGCTTAGCGCGATCATGGCCACCGAATGCTGGCCGAAGTAAAGAATCGCCGCGGCAAGCCAGCTCGTGACGCAAAAGGCTCCAATGCGGGCCATCGTGTGTTCCTTGAATCCTGGGTGGAAGTCGTAAATTTTGCCAGTCCGGCGCATTGCAAGGATCCGCGGACGAAATTTCGCGTTCTGGATCGGTCTGGCCGGGCAGGCAGTCGAACGCGTCGACGAGTGCTTCGGCCACGCGAAGCCTTTCAATCCTTCGATGTGTGTCACCTGGCGGCGCGCTTCAATATGTCGCGTGTTTCCTCCGACTTGATAACGTGCCACTTATGCGGGCAGCATGGAATGGCGTCAGAGTCTGCTGCCGGAACAGCGTCTTTGGTTTGCAACGCGTGAGAACGACTGCACGATTGGGGCACTCGACAGTGGCGCGCCGGACACCGTTGCATTCCAGGCAAACAAGCTGAATTGCGTGGTGCAAATGACCGCACGCGGACCCTGATGGCTTTGCTACAGCAGAACTTGGGGCAGTAATCTTCCCAATAACGTTTCGAGTTCGCTGGGCAAGCCGCAACCCCTGGATGTTCCGGAAATCGGGGGCTCGGCACTCGAACGTGGTGCGGTATGGGCGTTGGGCGCGAGGCGAGGCCGCGTGCGGTACGTCAGTCCGCCATATATATATGCAGTGAAGACCGTCGCCGGCCTTGCCAGTTGCGTCCCGCATGATTCCGGTTCATTCGCTAAAAGTCCATGCGCCGCGGGATGCGCGCCGAGTTGAAATTTTTTTCAAAAACCCCTTGCGCGTCGCGGGGCGGCTGTCTAGAATCACGCCTCTTTCGCGCTAACGGCAACGCGGCGCGAAAGAGGGGAAACGAAGCAGTCTGGACGCGAGAGGTTTTTCGGTCGGGCGTGCGGAGAAAAATGAACCCCGCAGTCGCAACGCTGTAGTAAAAAAGTTGTTGACGAACTGCGAAACGATGTTCATAATCTCGTTTCTCTGCTGCTGAAAACGCAGCGCTGCTGAGAAGAAAGCTTCTCGCAGATGTGCTCTTTAAAAATT
>Ga0335069_10014499_pt1 | contig 11033 bp, 11 predicted proteins | sample Lox_Sample_11_FD_206714 | JGI IMG/M metagenome (GOLD analysis project Ga0335069, IMG submission 206714) | Soil microbial communities from Loxahatchee National Wildlife Refuge, Florida, United States - Lox_Sample_1.1 | ecosystem: Environmental > Terrestrial > Soil > Wetlands | place: USA... | reverse complement strand
GACGTCGTCGATGCTGGTCGCGTCGAAGCCAGAGCGCAGTAGGACCGCGGCACCTGCATCCACAAGCCGCGCGCGTTGGCTCGAGCGAACGACCTCGTCGTTCGAACCCGGGGCGGCTCGGGCTGCGCCGTCGGCGAGCTCGATCTGCATCTGACGTAGGCTGGCGCCTGCTTCGAGGCGACGCATAATGTGCGCAAGCCGCTCCAGGTGCTCAGGGCCGTAGTAGGCCATCGTCTTCGCGGTCCTCAGCGGCTCAGGGAGGAGCCCCAGTCGTAGGTAGTACCGGATCGTCGAGGCGGAGACACCCGAGCGCGCGCAGAGCTCGGCCATCTTCAGATGTCGAACGTCTTCGCGCATCGGTGACGCGTGTCTTATCAGACCCACCAGACCCCGTCCGGAGCCCGACTACGCGCGTGCTTGACAGGCCCGGTTGAGGCGGATACTCTCAACTCGCGAACGAAGTGAAAACGTTTTAGAGTGTAGAGCACGTTGAGCTGAACACTGTGAGTGACATCGCAATCATCGGGATCGGCGAGGTGCCGACCGCTCGTCTGCCGGAGCGAACGCGGTGGGACATCATCTATGAGACCTGCGTCGAGGCGATTCGGGACTCCGGGCTCGGCAAGGACGAGATCCAGGGCGTCGTCTCGCTCGTGCCGGTCGCGCAGCCGACGCTCGCCAACGAACTCGCATTCGGCCTCTTGCCGGAGCGCCTGGGCCTGAACGGGGTCCGCGACTGCGCGATGGTCAACGCCGGCGGCGCGTCGTCGTCGAACGCGGTGCGCCTCGCCGAACAGATGCTCACCTCGGGCGTCGCCGACTCCGTCCTGATCCACCACGTCACGGTCCACTCGACGATCCCCGTCGCCGAGCAGATCAACGCCTTTGCCCGGGCGGGCGTGGACATGCAGTGGGAGTACCCGTTCGGTCCGACGTACAACATCATCATGGGGCTCATCGCGACCCGCTACATGCACGAGTCGGGCGCGACGGCAGAGGAGATGGCGTCAGTCGTGACAGCGCTTCGAAGCTGGGCCGAGCACGACCCGCACTCGCTGTTCTACGGTCGGCCGGCGCCCTCCGTCGAGGAGGTTCTGGGCTCTGGAATGATCAACACGCCGCTGCACAAGCGCGAGAGCAACGTTCTCGCCGATGGTGGCGCCGCACTCGTCGTGGTATCCGCGCAGCGAGCGAGGGAACTCGGCGTTCCGGCGGCCTTCAAGCTCGGCGAGTCAGCCCGCTACTTCAGTGGAACCTGCGTCGGTCGCGATTTCCACCAGTTCAACGATGGCCTGCGGGTCACCGGGGAGGAGGCGATCGCCCGCTCAGGCCTCTCGCGCGAGGACATCGATCTTTGGAACGTCTACATCGCCTACCCGCTCGCGCACCCGCTGATGGCCGAGTGCCTCGGCGTGGCACCCCAGGGACAGGGTGCTCGCTACTTCGCGGAGGGACGCATGTCGTTCGGCGGAGACATCGCTTGGTCGACCATCGGCGACGCTCCCGGTCGCGGTCACACCGGTTCCGGTGTGGGCGCCGCCTGCCTGGTCGAGACCGCACGGCAACTGATGGGCCGCGCCGGCGAGCGACAGGTCCCGGACTGTCGTTTCGCCTACCAGAACTCCGCCGGCGGATCTGGTTACAACAACATCGCCACGATCTGGGGGAGCGCGGGCTGACGTGGAGCAGGACATGAGCAAGCCGCTGCCCGAGGTGCAGCCGTGGACACAGCCCTTCTGGGACGGGACGCGCGAAGGAAAGCTCCTCGTCCAGGTCTGCCATCAGTGCCAGGCGAGGATCTTCCTGCCGCGCAAGCTGTGCCCGGAGTGCTGGTCGTCAGACCTCGGATGGATCGAGTCTGCGGGCACGGGGACGGTGTTCACCTTCTCGACCGCGTATCAGATGGTCGAGCCCCGGTTCATGGACGAGCTGCCGTACACGATCGCCTTCGTCGACTTGGCGGAGGGCGTTCGCATGATGACCCGTATCGTCGGCTGCGATCCAGCCGAGATCGCGATCGGCATGGAGGTTGAAGTCGTCTTCAACGAGCGCGGCGACTTCCGCCTGCCCTACTTCCGGCCCGCGTCTCACGCAGGCCGCGATGAGTGATTACTCCGCGGTCGTCTACCGGGTCGAGGGCCCGGTCGCGACCGTCACCCTGAACCGACCCGACAAGTACAACGCGATCGACCGCACGATGGCCGGGGAGCTGCTCGCCGTGTTCCGGCGGGTGCGTGACGAGAAAGGCGTGGGCGTGGTGGTGCTCTCGGGTGCTGGACGCGCGTTCTGCGTCGGTGGCGACCTCAGCATCTTCCCCTCGCTGGCGACCGATCACGCCGCGGCGCTGGATTGGTTGGCGCACGACGGTTATGAGATCGGCAAGGCGATCGAGCTGTGCGAGAAGGTCGTCATCGCCAAGGTCCACGGTCACTGCCTCGCCGGCGGGCTCGAGCTCGCGCTGATGTGCGACCTCGTCTATGCCTGTGAGGAGGCCAGGTTCGGCGCGCCCGAGATCAACATGGGCATCCTCCCCGGGTGGGGAGGAACGGTCCGAATCGCTCGCGCCATGCCCGTGCACCGAGCGCGCGAGGTGATCTACAGCGGTCGCCGGGACTACACGGCCCGCGACGTCTACGAGATGGGCCTTCTGACCCGCGTCTTCGCTAGCGACGCGTTCGAGGAGCGGTTCGCCGAGACAGTCGCGGGCATCGCCGCCAAGAAGCCGATCGCGCTGCGCATGGCCAAGGAGGTCCTGACCCGGTCCCAGGAGACGCCAAGCCTCGACGCTGCCCTGGCCCTCGAGCGGGCCGCCATACAGTGGCTCAACCACGCTCCCGAGATCCAGGCCGCGTTTGCCGCCCTGGCCCAGGATCCGAGCGCGCTGGTCGACAGGCAGCGTGGCGGCGGCACCGGCCGGGAGGCGTGAGGATGGACTTCTCGCTCACCGACGAGCAGCGTGCGATGGCGAGGACCTTCGATGAGTTCTGCGCGAAGGAGCTGAGCGACGCCTACGTGCGCTGGATGGACGCCAACCTCGACTTCCCGCCCGAGGAGCTGTGGAACAAGTTCGCTTCGCTGGGGCTGTTCGGGGTGACGGTACCGACCGAGTACGGCGGATTGGGCCTGGGCGTGATGGACGAGATGGTCATCTACGAGCAGGTGTGCAAGCGCTCGATGTCGGTGGCCCTGGCGGTCGGAGCCACGTTTGGCTTCGGAACGCGGTTCCTGGCCGAGCTCGGCACCGAGGAGCAGAAGGCGGAGTACCTGCCCCGCCTGGCGGAGGGCCGGCTGCGAACCGCGATGGCCCTCACCGAGTCGGGCGGGGGCACCGACATCCTCGGCTCGCTGTGCACGCACGCCGAGGACGCCGGCGACTCATGGGTCATCAACGGCAACAAGATCTTCATCACGGGCGCGCACGTGGCCGACCTGATCTTCACCGTGTGCCGAACCGAGCGCGACGCCCGCCGCAGCCAGTCGTGGTCGACGATCATGGTTCCGCGGCCGAGCGAGGGCATGACCATGCACCCGGTGCAGAAGATCAGCTGCCATCACTGCGACAGCGTCGAGATCAGCTTCACCGACGTCGTGGTCCCGAAGGTCAATCTCGTTGGAAGCCGCGGGCAGGCATATCGCGAGATCATGACCGTGCTCAATCCGGAGCGCATCGCCGTGGCGATGATGGGGGTCGGAATCATCGCCGCGATCTACGAGCGCTGCATGCAGTACGTCCAGGAGCGGCAGGCGTTCGGCGGCCCGATCGGACGCTTCCAGGCGCTGCAGCATTACCTCGCGGACATGTACATCAATCTCGAGAACGCGCGCAACCTGACCTACAAGGCGGCTTGGCTGTGCGACACCGGGCGGCCGTACCACCTCGAGGCCACGATGGCGAAGCTGGTCGCCGCCGAGGGCGCGCGCCACGCGGCGACCTACGGACCTGAGATCTTCGGCGGTTACGGCATCTGCGATGAATACCCGGTATCGATGTTCGCGCGCGACGCCTACCAGATCCAGTTCTCGCCCATCTCCAACGAGATGAGCCGCAACATGCTCATGCAGTTTCAGGGCCTGCCGAAATCCTGGTCCTGACGATGCCGCGGGTCAGGCCGGCCCCTCGCGCCGGCGCGGAAACGGAAGCCCGGCCAAGGCCGCCGTCGCCCCACCGTCGACGGCCAGGATCTGTCCGGAGAGATAGGAGGCCTCCGGCTGGCAGAGAAACTTGATGACGGCGGCGATCTCGTCGGCAGTCGCCGGCCGCTGCTGCGGTAACCGTATTCGCCGGGACTCATCCAAGCTGTCCATCAGCGAGTTGATCATCGGGGTGCGAGTCGGGCCCGGGCAGACGCAGTTGACGCGGATGCCTCGCTGGCTGAAGTCAACCGCCCACGCGCGCGTCAGGGCGATGACGCCGCCCTTAGTCGCGGTGTACGCGTCGCCCCCGGGCATTCCGGCCAGCCCGGCCACGCTCCCGAGGGTGACAATCGAGCTGTCGTCGGCCATCCGGCCGAGCAGTGACCGAACGGTCAGCATCGTCCCGGTCAGGTTGACGGCGATCGTGCGCTCCCAGGCTTCCAGAGAGAGCGTTGCCGGGGATCCATCGCTGCCGATCTCCCAGATGCCGGCCGAGCAGATAAGAGCAGCGATCGATGCTGAAAGGCCGTCTGCGACCGCGTTCAAGGCTCCCTCGTCGGTCACATCGGCCGCCACGAAGGTCAGGCCGTCACCAACCGGCGGGCGGCGATCAAGCACAGTCACGTCCCATCCGTCGGCCGCCATCAGCCGGGCGCAGGCAAGCCCGATTCCAGAAGCGCCACCTGTGATCACGGCCAGGCTCATGCCACAAGTCCGCCGTGCTACGAGAAGTCGGTCGGTGCGGAGTGCACGGCGGCCATCGCGCTGTCGATCACGGCATCGACCCCGTCCTGATCGATACTCGAAGCCGTGGCGAGGCCGATCAGCAGCGTGCGGATGTAGCTCCTGGCGATCTCCTCAATCGACCGGCGACCGTCAGGTCGATACCACGTCCAGGTGTAGTTGCACATGGCAAAAACCTGGAAGGTGACGAGCTCGGGGTCGTCCATCCGGAACTCCCCGGACTGCATCCCCCGACTCAAGATTCCCCGCACCAACGAGGTGTAGGCATCGCGCGGCGCGGCTACCGCCTTCTTCGGCGCGCCGTCCGTGAAGCGCACTATCTCCCGCAGGAACGCGATCGTCGCCGGCCGGTCGTCACGGTGCGCCTTCAGCAGCGCGTAGACGATCCCCGCAAGCTGGCTCGACGCCGTGGGCAAGCTGGCGAGCACGTAGTGGGCCTGCGCGAGCCCGCGCCTGATGTAGTCGAGATGGACCTCCTCGAGCAACTCCAACTTGGAGTTGAAGTGGTATACGACCGTCCCCTTACTGAGGCCGAGGACGGCTGCGACATCGCCGATGCTCGTCTCCGCATACCCGTTGCGCGCCACCATCTCGGCGAACACCCTCAGGATGTCGTCCCGCGCGCTATTGCGCTGCCGCGACGGCATCAGCTTGTCTCACTATTCGGGCGCCGGCGGCGAATGGAGGTTTCTGTAAGCACTTAGGATTGCCGAGGCCGGCTCGACGCGTCGGACACGCGTAACCGCCGCGCTCGCTTCCTCGTGGGTCACCACGCGGGCGTTGGTCCACGTGTCGCTCGCCTCGTGGTCCGCGGCGCCCAGGAACTCTGCGATCAGTGTGCCGGCTCCCGAAGTGCCATCCCAGAGGAGGAGGTGACCCGAACCATCGACAAGGACGAGCCGAGCATTGGGAATCCGCGCGGCGAGTATCTCGCTGTTGGCTGGCGGGACGAGGGCATCCTCGGCTCCGGCTACCACGAGGGTTGGCGCGGTGAGCTGGTGCAGCCAGGGCAGGCTTGTCCATAGCCACGCCGCGGCGAGTTGCAATGCGAAACCGCGCATGGACGGGCGGGATGAGAAACGGTCTGCAATCGCCCGCTCGAGGAATCCCGCCGTCGCCTCCGCTCCGCCGGCCACCAGACGCGCGCTCAGCTTGTAGGCGGTTCGCGAGTAATAGCGCATCGGGATGAGGGCGACGAGCGCACTGGAAATCGATCCCGGCACCATCCCCCAGCCGCAGCCGGTCGCGACCAGGACGAGTCGTCTGACTCGTTCGGGTGCCACCCGAGCCATCTGCTGCGCCACCGTGCCACCGAGCGAGTAACCCACCACGTCAGCCTGATCGCACCCCACCTCCGATAAGAGGTCCAGTGCCAGGTCAGCCACCCAGTTGATGCCGTAGATGTGCCATGGAGCGGGGGACTTCCCGGTGCCCGGAGCATCGAATTTGATCACTCGGTGCCCGTCGAGTTCATCGCGCAGGTCTGCCAGCATCCCGAGGCTGCCGCCGAGCCCGTTGATCACCAGGACTGGCGGACCGCTCCCCGTGATCGAGACGTGAAGCGTCTGACCCCTGACGCGGATCTCGCCGCGCCAGTCATCGCGGACCTGACTCACGACACCGCCCGCTCCACGCCGAGGAGGTCCATCTTCGCCCACGAGTCGTCCACACGGTGCGTCAGCACCATCAGGTCGTGTTCCACACCGTCTGCATCGCGCACGAAGTCTGCGAGGAGTGCTTCCGGTGCGAACCCGAGGTCCTGGAACATCGCCACGAGTGCCTCTTGGGCGGCCACGACTTCAACGTAGGCGTGCGTGCAGCCAAGCTCGAGGGCTTCCCTCAGCGCCCGGCGTGCCAGTTCCCGTCCCAATCCCCGGCCGCGATGCGACGGCGCAACGACGATTGCCAGCTCGCTGACGTGAGATGACCAGCCGCTGCCCGGCAGGGCGGCGGCGAAGCCCACGACTTCGGCACCATCGATCGCGACAAGCCACCGACCGCGTTCGAGCGGTAACTGATCGAGCGATCGTGGATCCTGCCGGAAGAATCGCCGTTCTCCCTCGGGGATCGCATCCCGGAACCGCGCCAGCGCCGGTTCATCACTCGGCCGGAGCGGCCGTACTTCGATCTCTGTCATGTGTCCTGCTCCTCGGAGTGGCGCACGAGCCAGTCGCGGATTTTCGGGAATGCGGCATGGCTCCCCCGGCGGCCCAGGATCAGGCCGACGTGCCCGCCCGGCACACGGAGCTCCTCGACGTCCGATGATCCGAGCATTCCTGCCAGCGGACGCGAGCAACCGGGTGGGACAACGACGTCCTGCTCGGCGGTCACGATCAGCACGGGAATCGTGATCGCACTGAGGCGGACCGGTCGACCCGCGATAAGGGCGCGGTTCTCGTATAGGGCGTTGCCGCGCAAATAGTCCGTGACGCCTTGGCGAACCACCACACCTGAAACCGGGACATTGTCTCCGGCCCACCGCGATATCGCCAGCATCCCCTCGACTTGCTCCTCATCGCGCCAGAGGTTGTCCCACAAGTTGATGTACTGCCTGAGCTCCCCGGTAGGGTCGCGCATCCGCGTAAAGGCGGTGATGAGCTCAGGCGGGACCAGGCCCGTGTCGGGGTCGATGAGATCGTCGGGTTCGATCCGGCCATCGGCGACCGGCTGCGATATCGACGGGACATAGCGGAAGTCGACTGGCGGGGTGATGGCAACCAACTGCCGCACGCCTACCTCCCTGCCACTTCCGAGTAGCAGGAGCGCCATCGCGGCACCCATGCAATAGGCCACTGCGGTCACCTCGTGATGGCCAGAGTCGGCCCGGATCGCCTCCAGGGCACGCACGAGATACTCGTCGATGTAGTAATCGAATGTGAGCTCGGCGTCAGCTTCGTTGGGAACGCCCCAGTCGATGAGATAGACGTCGAAGCCGGCATCTCGGAGACGTGCCACGTATGAGCTCCCAGGACGCAGGTCGAACACGTACGATCGCGACACCAGGCCCAAGAAGAGCACGACTGGCGGGGAGTAGCGACGCTGGTCGCTCCGATATCGCCATACCGACACCTTGTCGAGCGTCCACACGCGGTCGCGAGGTGTCGAGTTGACGCGCGGTGAATAAACCCCGGTGGCGACACGAATCCCATTCCTGGCGCGCATTCGAGTGCGGTCGAGCTCGCGGCGGACCGACGCAGCCACGTCGCTGCCTGGCAGCGCCGGCATCATCGCTCCGGACCGCCTGGCGCCCTCAGATCTCGCCTGAGCGATGCCAGGTCTCTGTGAACTTCCGCCAGCTCACGCTTCAGGCCACGAACGTCTTCATACGAGGGAGCGTTCACGAGGTGAAGTCCGCGCGCTGTCAAGCTGCCTACCCGGCACCGAATGGCGCGGTCCGCTCGCTGCATGAGCACCAGCGTGACGGAGAACTGTGGCGAGTTCGTCACCGCGGCCAAAGGGACGCCCACCATCCGCTCCACTCGGTCGAGAATGCCGCGGCCCGGAAACGAAGGCTCTGTCTTCATAACCGTACAGGCGGTCAGTCTAGCAGTGCGTTGCCGGACGCGCCAAGATCCTTCCAACGCCTGAACAGTGTGCGCCTATCAGTCTTGACAGACGATCCGGACCGGACTAGGCTGTACGCACGTACGGTGTAGTTTGGCCTTCACCTGTGCGAGTTTTGCTGCACTGAGGGGCACTGGACTTGGAATCTGATGCGCATCGCGGGCGTTTCTCCGGCCGGGTCGCGATCATCACCGGGTCCAGTCGCGGCATCGGACTTGCCATAGCGCGACGCCTCGTGGACGAAGGGGCGCGGGTATGTCTGACAGGCCGCGCCCGCGAGCCGCTCCAGGAGGCTGTGCGCGAGCTCGGCGCCGATGGTCACGCCATCGGAGTGGCGGGCAGTGCGGATGACGTTGACCACCAGCAGGAGGCGGTGGCGCGGACGATCGAGGCGTTCGACCGGGTGGACATGCTGGTGAACAACGCGGGGATCAATCCGATCTACGGGCCCGTTCTGGAGGCCGATCCGGCTGCCTTGACGAAGATCGTTGCAGTCAACCTTCTGGCACCGGTGTCATGGAGCCGCGCGGCTCGAGACGCTTGGATGGGACAGCACGGCGGCGTGATTTTGAACATGGCGTCGACGGCTGGCCTCCAGGCGCACCTGGGTGGGGCAGCATACGGATCGAGCAAGGCGGGCCTGCTACACATGACGCAGGAGCTAGCGCTCGAGCTGGCTCCCGCCATCCGGGTCAATGCGATCGCCCCCGCTGTGATCAAGACACACTTCGCCGCGGCGCTCATCGGTGCCAACGAGCGCGAAGTCGCGCGAACGTACCCGCTGCAGCGACTCGGCACTTCGGACGACGTCGCCGGTGCCGCGGCGTTCCTCCTGTCCGACGATGCGAGCTGGATCACGGGTCAGACTCTCGTCGTTGACGGCGGCCTGACCGTCAGGGGCCGTCTGGCGGATCGCGCACCAGAACCTCATCGTTGACGTGACCCCATGGGGCGCACCATCCCCGACAACGGCCGGACAGACGCGCGAACTTCGCTCGGCCGCCGGCCGTCGTCGGTGTGGGTGTCGCGTTTGCGATCTGCTCTACTAGTTCCGCCCACTCTCGATCATCGGCGAACCTCTTCCAGCTCCCGCGGTCGGGTGGCCGCATCTGGCCGTCCAGTGCCGGCTCCGTTAGCCGGCGCCGTTGCGCTGGTCACCGGCGACGTCGGCGTGTCACGCGGGCCTTCCGGCTTGCGCGCTGGAGCTAGGTCGCTGGGAGCAGAGCCCTCGCTTCGGCGCTCGCGCCACCACAGGCCCAGGCCAATCGCGGCCGACAGCACCCCGAGGAGGAGCACGGCAAGTGGAATCGTCGTCTCGGCCGCGGTGATCATCTGTGCCCCGCTCTTGGCGTAGGAGGCGATGTCAGCGACCGATGCGGGTGTCTGTCCGTAGGTGTATGCGAACACGGTGGTCGTTGGCGGCCTCTGGGGCAGTTTCGCCAGCGTGTGCCGCGCGGCGATGATTGCGGGGTTGTTCCGGTACGCGGATTTGCCGAGCACTGTTCCGACGACGCTCAGCCCGCCGAGCTGCGCTTGGACGCCGAGCGACTCATTGATGCGGTCAAGCGAAACGACGGCGCCCGTCGTCGGTTCCACCAAGAGGCGGGTCTTCACCGAGACGACGTAGCGCAGCGGGATCGGCCGGGCAAGCGCCGACCTGATTGCCCCGCGGTCTTGAGATGACAGCTGCGGCAGCAGCACCGTGCTGAGCTGGCTCGGGTCGATGCCGAGCGCTTTCAGCTGCGGCGCCAACTTCCCGACCGTCGTCTGCGCGGGCAGGTCGCCGAGCGTGCTCAGCTGGGCGAGGTAGTACGGCTGCGCCGGGACATCCGTCAGCTGGCCCTCGAACGGGATCAAGGTGAGCCCATCGCGGTGGACCTTCGCGCCCTGCTGACGGAACGTGTACGAGCGTCCGACCTCGTTCTTCCACACCTGGTATGGACCAGCGCCCGTGTGGAACGGGAAGTTGATCGCGTATGCGGGCGCCCGGTTGACTATCCCCGTCGGCGCGTAGGCATAGGACTGGTGGCTCGGCAAGCTCTTCACGGAGCTCCGGTCGAGGACATACTGTTGCTGCAGGTCCTGCTGCGGAAGCGGTCCAATCTTCTCGAGGTCATCCTCTTTGACCACCACCTGTGAGCCGCTCGAGCTCACCACGTGCACGTGTCGGCGGATTGATAGCGGCAGCACCTCCGGCTTGGCCAGCGGGGCGCCGGTGGAGGGGTTGACCGCCAGCGAGAACGTTCCGCTGGCCACAGCCGTCTTGTCGACGTGACTCGGATACTTGACCAGCAGCCCCGGAGCGATCAACGCCCAGAGCCCGGCAAGCACGGCGAACGCCGCCCCGACAGTAAGTAGGACCTTCGATCTCGTTCGCATGTTTACTCCTTTGAAGAATAACTTCGATCTGGGTTGCATAGGTACTTCTTCTGACACTTGTCACGCCGCACGTCTACAGCCGGTAGATCCGTTCCGCGTTGCCCCCGAACAGCTTCCGCAGCTGCTCATCGGATGCTCCCTTCGTGACCTCGTCGAACACGTGCAGCAGTTGCGCGTAGGACCCGCCCACGCTGTCGATGGGGAAGTTGCTG
>Ga0335069_10014498_pt1 | contig 11033 bp, 10 predicted proteins | sample Lox_Sample_11_FD_206714 | JGI IMG/M metagenome (GOLD analysis project Ga0335069, IMG submission 206714) | Soil microbial communities from Loxahatchee National Wildlife Refuge, Florida, United States - Lox_Sample_1.1 | ecosystem: Environmental > Terrestrial > Soil > Wetlands | place: USA... | reverse complement strand
CCGCCCGCCGCATTTGGCCAGCATCTCGCCGAGGCCGGGCTCACAGACCGGTGGCTTGCCCTGGTTGATGGCCTCCACCTTGCGTTTGTCCGCGTCCACGCCGATCACGGTCAGCCCGCGCGCCGCCATGCACGCCCCCAGCGGCGCGCCGAGTTTCCCCAGGCCGATGACGCACACCTTCGGGGACGGCATTGGGCCGGTCGCGGCTTGTGAGAAACTCGTCATCTACCTTCCTGTCGGGCCGTAGCGCCGCCGCAGGCGCGCCCAGTTTTCTGCCCACGGCCGCTTCATGAAGGTTTGCAGCTTGCGTCCTATCTTGAGCAAGCCTGTGGGATCGGTTGACCACAAGTCGGCTCGGCCGCTGGGCTCATCGACCAGCAGCAGCGACGAGTCCTTGATTGGCGAAACCGGCGCGACCACGATGGTGCGCCAAGGTCTCCGCCCCGGCGTGCCCTTGAAATCTTCATGCTCAGGCAGACAAGTTGTGCGGTACACCGCCGGGAAGCCGGCCCGGTACGCCATCTTTACCAGCGCACCCTGTGACGGATACCACGCCACCGAGTGAAGCGCCTGGTCTTCAGCCTGGGCCTCATCGCGCAGATAAAGCACCGGCGAACGCCCGGACACACACACGCTCTCGATCAGCAGCAACTTCCCTGTCATCACGCGCAGCCGCCGCATGGCGCGCAAAGGGTTCTCCAAGTGATACAGCAGCCCGAAGCACAGCACCAGATCGAACGTTCCGAATTCCTGAGGACGCAGCTCTTCCACGTCGGCCACGTGGAAATCGATTCCGGGGTGCCGGCGGCGGGCTTCTTCCACATTCTCCGGCCGGGCGTCGAACGCGGTCACTCGCATTCCCATTTGCTGTAGCAGGTGCGAAAAATATCCGACGCCGCAGCCGGCGTCGAGGGCCGTCCGCAGCCCAAACCGGTCCCTGAAATCGGCGACGAAGCGGCGCAGAAATCCCCCCCGCGCCTCCACCAGGCGCTGCGATTCTTCGAGATCAAACACCAGAGGCGTCGCCACTTACGCTAGAAGCCCTCGCGCCCGCAACGATTCCACGCGCTCCTCGGGAGCGGCAAAGAAATTACCGTCCACCGCGTTCTTATCTTCGACCGGCCGAAGCGCTCCGCCCGACTGCGCCTGGAACCAGCAATACCCCATTGTATCCAGCAAGGCGACGACGTCGCGTGGGTGATATCCCCACGGCTGCGTGCGGATCTCTTCCAGCTCACACTGGATCACTGGCCGCGGGCGCGACTCGAGCATCGCGCGCGCACCCTGCAGGATGGCCAGCTCTGCGCCCTCGGCATCCAGCTTGATGAAATCAAGCGGCGGCAGAGGATGCTGGGCGAGATAGCCGTCCAGTGTCGCAACGCGCACCGCGACCGAACTCGTCGAGTCCGCGACATTGGGCTGGCGCAGGCTGTTACAGCCGCTGTTGTTGCTGTCGACCAGAATCAGCTCCTGCTGGCCCGCGGCATCCGCCAAAGCGCAGTCTTCCACCTGAACGTTGGTGTATCCGTTCACTGCCAGGTTGCGCAGGAGCTTTTCGCGCTCGCGCGGCGAGGGTTCGAAGCTGATCACCCGGCCCGTAGCGCCAACTTTCACCGACGCCAGCAAGGAATAAAAGCCGTGGTGAGCCCCGATGTCGAGCACCGTCATGCCGGGCTCGAGGAATCGCTCGACAAAGCTCCACTCCGCGTTTTCGAAGTTTTCACGCAGAATCGAGCGGCTGCAGAAGTCGTTTTCAGCCATCCACCAACTACCGAACGGCAGGCGCACCTTGACCGGACCGCCGAACCACAGCTTCATCCGGGCCCATCGCATCATACGAACAGCGTATCACTTCGGGGGTAGGCTCGATACCCACGTGACCTGGAGAGTCGCGATGTGGCCTCAGTTCTTCCTCGCTGCATGCTGACTTGCGGCGGCGAGCCATACCTGCCGCCGGAGCTTAGGGTCCTCGGCCGCCAGAGCCGCCACGAGCAACGGAGCCAGCAAGCGAGTATCGGCCAGGAAGCCGTCGTGCCCGTGCTCGGAGACCAGCTCGAGATACTGGCTGTGCACGCTCGCCGCGCGCAGCCGGGCCAGCAGCGCCCGCACGTCGGCGGCAGGGAACAGCCAGTCGGATGAAATCCCAACCAGCAACACCTTGGCGCGGATCCGCCGTAGGGCCTGCTCTTCCGACTCATAGCCGAGCGCCAGGTCGAAGGTGTCCATGGCCTTGGAGATCACCAGATAGCTGTTGGCGTCGAACCGCTCGACCAGTTTCCCGCCCTGATAATCCAGGTAACCGGCGATGTCATAACGATTATCCAGCGCCGCCAGCGGGTCTTCCCCGTTACGGTTGGGCTTGCGTGCGAAGCGCTGGTGGAACAGCCCCGCCGACTTGTAAGTACACATGGCGATGGAACGCGCGATCCCCAGCCCTCGGGCCGGCTGCTCGTCATAGCGCCCGCCCCGGAAGTCGGGATCAAGCCGAATCACCTGCCGCTGCAGATGGTTGAGCGCCAGGCCCATCGCTGAAAGCGGCGTGGCGCCAATGGCGACCGCGGTCCCCACCAGCTCGGGGAAGTCCACCGCCCACTGCAAGGCCTGCATGCCTCCGATCGAGCCGCCGATCACCACGCTCAGCCGCTCCACCCCTAGATGCCGGAGAAGCTGGGCCTGCGCCCGCACCATGTCGCGAATGGTGATGAGAGGGAAGTCCGGCCCGTAGGGTTTGGTGGTGCGCGGATCAATGGAGCCAGGACCAGTCGAGCCGTAGCACGACCCCAGCACGTTGATCCCGATCACGCAATCGCGATCGGTGTCGAAAGGCCGCTTCGTCCCGAACATCTCCGGCCACCAGTCCGCGGCGCGCGCCGAGCCCGAGAGCGCGTGACAAATCAGGATGGCCTCTTCCCGCAGCTTGCCGTAGATGGCGTAGTGCAGCGTCACCGGCTGCAGCGCGCCGCCGGAATCAAGGCGGAACGGCGTGTCCACGGCAAAAGTAAAGTCGCCCTCGAGTGTCGGTTCCGTGCTCATAATTACCTCCCCGCAGCCGTGGCTGGTGCTACTTCAATTGTTGGCGCAGTTGGCTTGCGTCCGCCGCGCTGCGCTTTGGTCAGCGCCTGGTCGAGATCGGCGATAATGTCGTTCACGTCCTCGATACCGATGGAGAGCCGCACCAGCTCGGGCGTGGTGCCCGTTGTGCGCTGTTCTTCCTCCGTTAGTTGCTGGTGCGTGGTGGACGCCGGATGGATGACCAGCGACTTGGCATCACCGATGTTGGCCAGCAGGCTGAACAGCTTCAGCGAATTGATGAACGTGCGCCCCGCCTCGAGACCGCCACGGATGCCGAAGGTGATCAGCGCGCTCGCTCCGTTCGGCAGGTACTTGCGGGCCAGTTCGTACCACGGACTCTTCGGCAGCCCAGGATAATTCACCCACTCCACGTCCGTGTGGGTGGAGAGGAACGTAGCGACGGCCAGCGCGTTCTCCGAATGGCGCTCCATGCGCAGGTGCAGCGTTTCCGCACCTTGCAGCAGCAGGAAGGCGTTGAACGGTGACAGGCACGCGCCGGTGTCGCGCAGCCCCTGCACCCGCGCTTTGAGGATGAACGCCAGCGGTCCGAAAGCCTCGGTGAAGGACACGCCGTGGTACGACGGGTCGGGCTCGACGAACTGCGGGAAGCGGCCCGACTTTTTCCAATCGAAGCGGCCGGCGTCCACGATCACGCCGCCGATTGAGTTCCCGTGCCCGCCAATGAACTTCGTCGCCGAGTGCACCACGATGTCGGCGCCCCACTGGATAGGACGGCACAGCGCCGGGGAAGGCGTGGTGTTATCGATCACCAGCGGCAGGCCGTGCTCGTGCGCGATCGCTGCGAGGCGCTCGATGTCCACAATATCCAACTTGGGATTGCCGATGGTCTCGGTGAACAGCGCCTTGGTTTTGCTATTGATGGCGCGACGCAGGCCGTCGTAATCCACCGCGTCTACGAAGCGGACAGTGATCCCGTAGCGCGGCAGCGTGTAGTGGAACAGGTTGTAGGTGCCGCCGTAGAGCGACGTTGTGGAGACGATCTCATCGCCCGAAGCCGCCAGCGTAGTCAACGCAAGCGTTTCGGCTGCCTGTCCCGAGGCCAGCGCCAGCCCGGCCGCACCGCCTTCAAGCGCCGCAATGCGCTTCTCGAAGACGTCGGTCGTAGGGTTCATGATACGGGTGTAGATATTGCCGAATTGCTGCAGCGCGAACAGGCGGGCGGCGTGCTCGGCGTTCTCGAAGACGTACGAGGTCGTCTGGTAGATGGGAACGGCGCGCGCGCCGGTGGTGGGATCGGGCTGCTGGCCTCCATGTACGGCCAGGGTGGCAAGTCCGTAATGGTTATTGCTGTTGGCTTCGTCGGCCATGATTTTCTCCTCAAAAAAGATGCCGGCAAAAACGAAACGACCCACGGATCATCGTGGGTCGTCAAGAGCTTATTAGTTGGTTACTGTCGCCTGGCTCCGATCACGACCCACAATTGGCGGGCATACACATGGCCATGGCCATGATCGAGATGCATCCGCAAATGCAGGTCGGCTGCGACATGCTGAGTCATAAGTGTATATCCGCAATTGGAGGTGCTGTCAACCCGAACGGCACAAATTTTAGGCACAGAAAAAGCCCGCGCCGGGGTGCGGCGCGGGCATCGAGCAAACGGCTGGCGACCTAGTTACGGTCGTGATCGTGATGATTCAAATCGTGGATGCGATCGAGCAATCGCTCGGCCTGCTCCACGAGTTCATCGGCTTGATGACGGTTGATCTTCTCACCGTTGAACTCGGCGCCTCGCAAAAGGCCGATCATCTTCCCGGCAAGCGAGTCGCGCTGGCTAGTGAGTTCGGCGATCTTATTTTCCAGGTAGGTATAGGTTTTGTCGCCGGCGTCATTGCTGGCAAGCGCCCTGGTGGATACCTTCAGGCTGGTTAGCCCAAAGTCGCCCACCGGAGCGTTGATCTTCTTGTACGCACGGGCGAGGCGCACGAAAGTATCATCGTCGTCACGCGAGCCTCGCCGGTCATCCCAAGTTCCCCGTAGTGCCTGCGGCAACGCCTTCGTATGGAGCGCCTCCGCCAGCACCCGGCCGTCGCTCGGATAGTCATCCTGCAGGCCGGTCAGGAGCAACATCGTGGGACGAATGTCAACGTGGTCGGACCAGGTATGGCGGTCAATCCCCAGTCTCTTTACTCCGGGCCCAACCATCGCCACCCAGGTGGTGATGATCTCGGGCGCTACGCCTCCGTGGTTCCATGCGAAGCCAGGGCTCTGGATGACCACGCAGGTGGCACGACTCGCAGTGCCGCAGTTGGAATTCTCGAAGAAATAGTCGGGGTCGCCGAACATCACGAACGTGGGTGTTCTCTGGGCATCGGCGGTAATCATGTGTAACGCCTTCAGACCCACGGGGTCGGCCATATAACGCGTGAGCTGATCGACGTTGCCAGTGATCGGGTTCACTGCCGTAAGCTGCGACACCGCCCGCTCGAATTGACGGGGCAACGTGGCATCCACAGGGGTGGCGGCATTTTGCGTGGTGGGGGGCCCGGTGGGGCCGAAGTTGTAGAGGTAGAACGCAGGCGCCATGTCGAAGTGGATGTCGAAGATGCTGGAGGCCGTGGTCGGATCCGGTACCAGGTTGGGGAACTGCTGGTGGATCAGGCTTTGCATGTCAACTTCGATTTCCCCGATGCTGCTCTTACCGGCGTTCGGCCCGCTCGTGTAGGTATAGGTGCACGGAATGTTGACGCCATCGCAGTTGGCTGGCGACGGCGGTCCGGCGACGTGGTGATCCTGTTCATCCGCGCTGACGATGAACAGCGTGTTGGTCTGGTCGATGCCGTCGTTTTTCAGGCGGGTGAAGAACTTATCGAACGCCTGGTCGTAGGCTTGCAGTTGCTGGACATATCCCTCTTCGCCGGGACCGAAGGCCCGGAACGCGAGGTCTGGACAGCCCACCCCGTTGCCCGGGATACCTGTGTGGCAGTCATGCGCATCGGAGATGTAGGAGAAGACGATGGGGACCCCGTTCTCCAACATGGTTGCCACGTAAGCGAGCGTTTGCGCAGGTGATATGCCGCCGAAACCGGGAAACCCGGTGTTGGGTTGGGGCTTACTTTGGTCCGTAATGAGGTTTCCAAAAAGGTCGTTGAGCTGGTTGGTCCCGATCAAGGCCGGCACCGCATACTTATGCCCATACAGAGCGTTGAAGCCGTTGTACCCTCCCGGTTCCTGGGGGAGCAGGTCCGGCTTTCCATGCGGTCCCGCGCAGAGGGCGTTGCCTTGCGCGCAATGGATGGCTATGCCCTCAAAGTCCGCGATCGCCTGATTGCGGTTCGTCAGCGCTTCCGTGAGTTCTGGGGAAGGATTCCCAAAGACGTTGATGATGTCCCCACTGACGTTCTCGAATTCCATATTGGCAATCGAGACCGCGCCCACGTTACAGCCCGCGCGCGTGAAGGGGACCCACGGCGCTGGGGCATTCAGGCCTTCCGCTGTGACCATGTTGAAGGCTGTGTCCGAGGTCGCCGAGGTTGAGACCTGATCCGTCCAGTAGGTGAACGAAGAGGGAAAGCTGTCCCAGAACTTGGCGGTGGCCGGCGTGTTGTAGTTGCCCAGCAGGTTGTAGACGATGTAGCTGTTGGCAACTGCCTGGCCGTGCCGGTCCGGGTAAACGCCGGTCAAGGAAGTCAGGATGTCGTCGGCGGTGTGGGAAATGAGCGGGGTGTGATGGTTGGCAAAGAATGTGCCGTTGTTCTTGAGGAAATTGAGCAGATGCGGCATCTGCTCCAGGTCCGCGGGGACGTTAGGGATATCGCGCTCGAAGTGCACGTTGTCGAACTGAATGAAAACAACGTGGCTGATCTGGCCGCCGGGAGAATTCAGTGGGCATCCGGTCAACTGCGCGGCAGCCGAACCACAGATCGCGGCGCATACGAACAACAGAAGCAACAAGCGACTGATTGGCCCAACAGCGAAGGGGAGGCCAGCACAGCGCTTGGCAGGAACCACGATTGAAATGCTCTCGATTTTCACAAACGCACCTCTCGCTGGATTCGGTTGGGATTTGGGGGACAAACCGCCTATGCCAATACAGCGGGAAAGTTAACGAGAAGTGAAAGAAATGCTGAACAAAGTGAAAAGTGGATGAAAATTCGCGTGCCGCTCTGTGGCAGGAGCCAGGTTCGAATTGCGCCGGACTGCCGATTTCTCACCGAAGCAAACCGGGATCCGGTCACTCTCGTTCCCTCTCGGGCCCCTGGTTCTCCTGGATAGAAAGCAATTCGACTTCAAAAATAAGGGTGGAGTTAGGGGGAACGGCCTGTCCGGCGCCGTTTTCGCCATATGCGAGATACGCGGGGACAAAGAGTTGCCACTTAGATCCGATGGGCATCAGTTCAAGGGCTTCCCTCCACCCTCTAATAACCCCCCGGAGCGGGAAAGTGGCCGGTCCATTGTGCCTGGCGGAGCTGTCAAACTCCGTCCCGTCAACCAAGGTTCCCCGGTAATTACATACCACCGTGTCGTCGGCATCGGGCTTCTCTCCGGCGCCCGCCTTCAGGATTTTGTATTGCAGGCCGCTGGGCCGAGTGATCACGCCCTCCCTGGTCTTGTTGGCTGCCAGAAACGCCTCGCCCTGTTTCAGCGCCGCCTGCGCTTTCTCGGCACGGATCGCCGTCTGTTTCTTCTTGTATTCCTCCTGCGCACTGGTGAGGACGGCGCGCATCTCGTCTTCGGTCAGCAAGGTCTTGCCGCCGGAGAATGCATCTGCCAGCCCCTTGCCGACGGTTGCGGGGTCCAAATCCAGCGCCTGCTTGCGGAACCCGTTTCCTATCTCCATGCCCAGGGCATAGCTGAACTTCTCCTGGGGGGTCTTCAACGCCGAAGTGTCCTCTGCCACTCCATACACCGTGAGAGCGATTACTCCCAAGGCCACAACCCAGTGTCTTGTCATTGCCATTCGCAATTGGCGCATTGGGAATCTCCTCGGCGCCCCTAACTAAAATGAGTCTGGATTAACGCCCGGTAAAAGCTGTTTTAAAATCGTGTAAAAAAACGCTGAAGTTGCTGAAACTGCCGGCTGCGGAAGGTAAGGCAGGAAGGGCAATGCGGCATCCGAACGCAGGCCACGGATTTTCTGTAAACTAGTGGTTTGATATCTCCTCCAAGGAGCGCCTATGGGTTGCTGCAGCACACCTCCGGGACCCCCGACGCCTGAAACTACGGGCCAGCGCAAGGTCTTTTGCGTGAAGTTCCAGCGCGAGATGCCGGGGCTCGACGAACCGCCCTTCGACACCGAGCTCGGCCGCCGTATCTATGAGAATGTCTCGCAGGAGGCGTGGAAGATGTGGGGCGAGTACTGCAAGATGGTGCTCAATGAGTACCGGCTGAATCCCGCCAACCCGCGCGACCAGGAGGTCCTGGTCAAGCACCTGGAGGATTTTTTCTTTGGCGAGGGCGCCGCCCTGCCTCCGAATTACGTGCCTCCCAAGACCAAAGGCTAGCCGCCGGCTATGCGCCACCTCACGGTGCTGCTCGTCTCGACCTATGAACTCGGACGGCAGCCCTTCGGGCTCGCCTCCCCGGCAGCGTGGTTGCGCGCTGATGGTCACTCGGTCCACCTGCTCGATCTCTCGCGGCAAAATCTGGATGACGATCTGGTCCGCGCGGCCGACCTGGTCGCGTTCTTCCTGCCCATGCACACCGCGACGCGGCTCGGGGTACGCGCGCTGGCCAAGGTTCGCGCGCTGAATCCGCACGCCCATCTTTGCGCTTATGGACTGTACGCTCCGGTGAATGCCAGACTGCTGCGCGGGATGGGTGTCGCGACCATCCTCGGTGGCGAATTCGAGAGCGGACTGCGCAGCCTGGCGCGGCGACTGGCTGCCGCGGAAGGAGACATCGCGCACCTTCCACAGGTCGAACCCGAGATCTCGCTCGAGCGCCAGGAATTTCTCGTGCCCGACCGCGCCGGTCTGCCGCCGCTCGAGCGGTACGCGCGCCTCACGCTGCCCGATGGCTCTACGCGCATGGTCGGCTACACTGAAGCCAGCCGCGGGTGCAAGCACCGCTGTCGCCACTGTCCCATTGTCCCGGTGTACAACGGCAGGTTCCGCATCGTGGGGCGCGACGTCGTGCTCGAGGATATCCGCCGACAAGTCGCGGCCGGCGCGCGGCACCTCACCTTCGGCGATCCCGACTTCTTCAACGGGCCGGCGCACGCGGTTGAAATCGTCGAGGCGCTGCACCGCGAATTCCCCGACGTCTCTTATGACGTCACCGCCAAGGTCGAGCACTTGCTCGAGCACCGAGAGCTGCTGCCGGTGCTGCAGGAGACAGGATGCGCATTCGTGACCACGGCGGTCGAGTCGGTGGACGACCGCGTGCTGCGCATGCTGGACAAAGGCCATTCACGCGCCGATTTCATCCATGTGGCGATGCTCATGCGCGCGCTCGGCCTGTTCCTTGTGCCCACGTTTGTTCCGTTTACCCCGTGGACCACTCTCGAAGGCTACCAGGAACTGCTGAGCACAATCGCCAAGCTGGAATTGATCGAGAACGTGCCGCCGGTGCAGCTGACCATCCGTTTGCTGATCCCGGCGGGCTCACGCTTGCTGGAGATCACGCACCTGTACGGCGTCGAGCTGGGAGCGTTCGAGCCCGAGCTGCTCGCGTATCCGTGGCGCAACCCTGATCCACGCGTGGATGAATTGCAGCGCCGGCTGGAGGAGACAGTGCAGCGGGAGAGCAAGAAGGGGACCGGTCGCGGAGAGATTTTCGCGCAGATATGGAACCTGGCACAGCGCGCAGCAGCCGCGGATTCGGCAGAAGCAGCGATCCCGCCGCCCTTGCCTCCAATGGCTGCGCGCGCCACCATCCCTTATCTGACCGAGCCCTGGTACTGTTGAAGCGAGCCGACGAGTGGGCAGTTGGCCCAGTTCTGAAAACGTCGGCTCTCGGTCATCGGCCTTCGGCCGCTACGATATCGATTTTGGCCGACGACCGACAGCCGACAACCAACGACTCTCATGCCTGTCGCACCGGCTGTCCCGGCGCCGGCGCTCTGGGGCTGCGCGTGACCAGCCACACGATCAGGGCAATGATCAGCCAGACAACCACCACCAGGAACCCGACCGGAAGCAGGACCCACACTCTGCCGAACGAAACGGTCTCGCCGTGGATCGTCGCCGTCGGGGCCTTCCTGATGGCGCCGCCAAAGACGGCCACATCGCCGCCCGCCTTGGCTCCATCCTCCAGCCGCACCGTCCCCCAGAAGACCGCGATATCATGCTTCACGGCGCCTTCCACTACCACGCGGCCGCCGAATACGGCAATGTCGCCGTTCACCGTCCCGCGAACGTAAACCGAGCAGTTAAAGCAGGAGACATCGCCTGAGGTTTGCCCAGCCTGGACGGTAATATTGCGGCCGAATTCCACCCGCTCTTCGTCAGGCTTTTGTGCGAACGCGGCCGTAGCCAGGGCAGACGCGACGATAAGAGCGGCGAGCGTGATGCGGACAGCAATTCGAGATCTCGCGATCATAGTGTCTGTCGAGTATACGTCGGCCAAGCGCAAAGGTTCAGCTCAGCCCCTGCCGGCTTCGAAGGCAAGGGTCAGCAGCGTCTTCTGCTCCAATTGGTGGGCTTTGGCGGATCCGGTCGCCGGACTGGCGCTGGCCGAGCGTGCCACCTTCAGGATCGGGCGTCCGCGGACGATGCGGCGCAGTCGCGGGCGCATGTAGAAAAGCGCTCCCATGTTGGCGGGCTCTTCCTGCACCCATACGATCTCCGCCTGCGGATGCCGCTCCAGTTCCTCCGACAGCTCATCCTCGGGGAACGGAAACAACTGGTCAATAAAGACGATGGCCGTCGAGTGGTCCTTGCGGCGCTTGCGCTCCGCGCGCAGCTCGTGTCCGACCTTGCCCGTGCAAAACAGCAAGCGCGATGCGTTCTCGATATCAGGGTCGGACACCACGCGCTGGAAGCGCCGCTCGGAAAACGCAA
>Ga0335069_10014496_pt1 | contig 11033 bp, 9 predicted proteins | sample Lox_Sample_11_FD_206714 | JGI IMG/M metagenome (GOLD analysis project Ga0335069, IMG submission 206714) | Soil microbial communities from Loxahatchee National Wildlife Refuge, Florida, United States - Lox_Sample_1.1 | ecosystem: Environmental > Terrestrial > Soil > Wetlands | place: USA: Florida... | reverse complement strand
AACAAGCCCCGTGGCGATCGCCAGCGCGGCGAAGCCGGGCGAAGCGGGTCGCCACCTTAACAAGCCTTAGGGTGAGCGGGTGCTCAACTACATCCGCGACGCTGCGGAGATCTATCGACAGTCGTTCGCGGCCATCCGCGCCGAAGCCGACCTGAGCCGGTTTCCGGACGACGTCGCACGCGTCGTGGTCCGGTTGATCCACACCTGCGGACAGGTTGATGTCGCCGAACATGTCGCCTACACCGGCGACGTCGTCGCTCGGGTCGGCGCCGCCTTGCGAACCGGTGCCCCCGTGTTGTGCGATTCGTCGATGGTGGCGGCGGGAATCACCGCCGCACGACTGCCGGCCGCCAACCAGGTGGTGTCGCTGTTGGCCGATCCGCGCGCGGCCGAGCTGGCCGCACGCCGGCACACCACTCGATCAGCGGCCGCGGTGGAGCTCTGGGCCGACCGGTTGCCCGGCGCGGTGCTGGCCATCGGCAATGCACCCACGGCCTTGTTCCGGCTGCTGGAGCTGATCGACGAAGGAGTTTCCCCGCCGGTGGCGGTGCTGGGCGGCCCCGTCGGATTCGTCGGGTCGACGCAGTCCAAGCAAGAGCTCATCGAGCATCCACGGGACATGTCCTATCTGGTGGTGCGGGGCCGCCGCGGCGGCAGCGCCATGGCCGCCGCCGCTGTCAACGCGATGGCGAGCGAGCGCGAATGACGACGCGGGGCACACTATTTGGAGTCGGGTTGGGGCCCGGTGACCCAGAGTTGGTGACGGTCAAAGCCGTTCGAGTGATCCACGAGGCCGATGTGGTGGCCTACCACAGTGCCCGGCACGGTCGCAGTATCGCCCGCGGCATCGCCGAACCGTATCTGCGGCCCCGCCAAATCGAAGAGCACCTCATCTATCCGGTGACCACCGAGGTGAGCGACCACCCCGGCGGCTATGCCGGTGCGCTCGAAGACTTCTACGCCGATGCCACCCAGCGCATCGCCGAGCACCTGGACGCCGGCCGCGACGTGGCCCTGCTCGCCGAGGGCGATCCGCTCTTCTACAGCTCATACATGCATTTGCACACCCGGCTGACGCAGCGGTTCGACGCGATCATCGTGCCGGGTGTCACCTCGGTGAGCGCCGCGGCGGCGGCCATTGCGACGCCGCTGGTGGCCGGCGACGAAGTGCTGTCGGTGCTGCCCGGCACGCTGCCGGTCGCAGAGTTGACCCGCCGGCTCGCCGACGCCGACGCCGCGGTGGTGCTCAAGCTGGGACGTTCGTATCACGCTGTCCGCGAAGCGCTTTCGGCATCCGGACGGATCGACGACGCGTTCTACGTCGAGTGGGCGAGCGGCCCGGGAGAGCGGATACTGCCCGCCGCGGACGTCGACGAAACCAGGGTGCCGTATTTTTCGCTGGCCATGTTGCCGGGCGGTCGGCGGTCGAATCGGCCGCCGGCCTTGGCGGGCACCGTCGCGGTGGTGGGCCTGGGTCCCGGCGACACCGACTGGATGACGCCGCAGAGTCGACGAGAGTTGGCCGCCGCGACGGATCTCATCGGCTACGGCGTCTATTTGGACCGCGTCCCGCTGCGCGACGGCCAGCGGCGTCATCCCAGCGACAACACCGACGAACCCGCGCGGGCGCGACTGGCGTGCGCCCTGGCCGAGCAAGGATCCACCGTGGCGGTGGTGTCCTCGGGCGATCCGGGTGTGTTCGCGATGGCCACCGCCGTGCTCGAAGAGGCCAAACAATGGCCCGGAGTGCGCGTTCGGGTCGTTCCGGCGATGACCGCCGCTCAGGCGGTCGCGAGCCGGGTCGGCGCTCCATTAGGTCACGACTACGCGGTGATCTCGTTGTCCGACCGGCTCAAACCGTGGGAGGTGATCTCGGCACGGCTGGCCGCCGCGGCCGCCGCCGACATGGTGCTGGCCATCTACAACCCGGCTTCCAAGGCGCGGACGTGGCAGGTTGGCGCGATGCGCGACATCTTGCTGACCCATCGTGAACCCGGCACGCCGGTGGTGATCGGATGCAGTGTGTCTGGCCCCGACGAGAACGTCCGGGTGGTCCGGCTGGCCGATCTGGACCCCGCCGATGTCGACATGCGCTGCCTGCTGATCGTGGGGTCTTCGCAAACCCAATGGTATTCAGACGATTTCGGTGACAAGGTGTTCACGCCCCGGCGCTATCCGGGGTGAGACGCGAACCGTCAACGCCCGAATATGTGGGGCCGGGCGCCGCCGTTTTCTGAGGCCGGGTCACCGCATCCGCCTCCTCCCCCAGCAGGAGGGAACGAACCAGCCTGCGCGGCCCGAAGGGCCGCAACATCTCGCTGGCCGGGCGCGGACGCACTCGCAGCGGCCACCAGAACCAGCGCCCGAGCAGCGCAGCGATCGACGGGGTCATCAGCGACCGCACGATCAGCGTGTCGAACAGCAGGCCAAGGCCGATTGTGCTGCCGGCCTGGCCAATTGAGCGCAGGTCACTGGCGACCATCGACATCATGGTGAAGGCGAAGACTAGGCCGGCCGAGGTGACGACCCCGCCGGTCTCACCCATCGAACGGATGATGCCGGTCTTCAGGCCGGCGCCGATCTCCTCCTGGAAACGCGACACCAACAGCAAGTTGTAGTCGGAGCCGACAGCCAGCAGGATGATCAGCCCGAACACCGGCGCGATCCAGTTCAACTCCAGACCCAACAGATGCTGCCATACCAGCACCGAGAGCCCGAAGGCAGCACCCAGCGATAGCAGCACGGTCCCGACGATCACCAGGGACGCCACCAGGGCACGGGTGATGATGAGCATCACGACGAAGATCAGCGTCAGGGCCGCAAGCCCTACGATCAGCAGGTCGTACTGGGAGCCCGACTGGATATCGCGGTAGATGGCCGCCGTCCCGGCGAGATAGAACTTCGCGTCGGTAAGGTTCGTTCCCTTCACCGCTTGATGCGCGGCGGCCAGTTCCGGCATGACCGCCGAAATGCCCGCCGGGGTGGCCGGATCCGCGCCGTGGGTGATGATGAACCGGGCGGCCTTGCCGTCCGGCGACAAGAACAGTTTCAGACCACGCTGAAAGTCGGGATTTTGGAACGCTTCCGGTGGCAGGTAGAAGTAGTCGCCACTCCTCGAGGCGTCGAAGGCCTGCCCCATGGCACTGGCGGTATCGGTCATCTGGGCCATTTGGGTGACCAGATTCGAGAAGCTGCTGTGCATGGTGAGCAGGGTGCCCCGCATCGACTGCGCAACGGAGATGATCGGCGGGATTTCGGCGACCATCTGGGGCATGATCGCGTCGACGTTGTTCATGTCCTTGATCAGCGTGCCCATGTTTTCGCTGAACTTGTCCACACCGTCGATCGCTTCGAATACCGACCTCGTCGCCCAGCAGGCGGGGATGTTGAAACAGTGCTGTTCCCAATACAAATAGCTGCGCAACGGCCGGGCGAAGTCGTCGAAGTCCGCCAGATGGTCCCGCATCTCGTCCAGCGTGGCCTGCATGTCGTGCATGTCGCCGACCATCTGATGGGTGGTGCTGCTCATCTGGCCCAGCAGACCCTGCATCCGCTGCATCGAGGTGACCATGGAGGCCAGGTCGTCGCTCATCTTGAGCATGTCGGCCGTGCGGTCTCGCATGAATTTCAGGTTTTGCTGGATCGGGATCGATTGGGCGCTGATCTGAAACGGTATCGAGGTGTGCTCGATCGGTCCGCCCAACGGCCGGGTGATGCTTTGCACCATCGCGATTCCCGGTGAACGAAAGACGTCTTTGGCGAGCCTGTCCAGGATGATCATGTCGCCGCTGTTCCGCATGTCGTGGTCGCTTTCGATCATGAGGATGTCCGGATTCATTGTGGCGGCGCTGAAATGGCGTTCCGCGGCGGCATATCCGGCGTTCGAGGGCAGGTTTCGCGGTATGTAGAAGCGGTCGTTGTAGCTGACCTTCATGCTGGGCATGATGAGGATGCCGATGAGGGCGATGACCAGCGAGGCGGCGAACACCGGACCGGGCCAGCGCACGGTCGCGGTGCCGACGCGCCGCCACCCACGCGTCTTGATCATCCGTCTCGGGTCGAGCAGGCCGAACCGGCTCGCCACGGCGACCACGGCCGGGGCGGCGGTCATTGCTCCCGCGACGACGACGAGCAACCCCAACGCGGACGGAATGCCCAGCGCCTTGAAATATGACAGCCGCGCCAGGTGCAGGCAGAAAGTGGCCCCCGCGATGGTCAGGCCTGAGCCCAAGATGATGTGAGAGGTCCCGCGGAACATCGTGTAGTAGGCCGTTTCTCGGTCTTGACCGGCCTGGCGCGCCTCCTGGTAGCGACCGATGAGGAATATCGCGTAGTCGGTTCCTGCCGCGATCGCCAATGAAGACAGCATGGCGACGACGAAGGTCGAAAACCCCAGCAGCTCATAGTTTCCCAGTAGCGCGACGAGCCCTCTGGCCGTGCCCATCTCGAAGCCGACCATCACCAGGACCAGCAGCACCGTGCTGACGGAGCGATAGGCGATGAAGAGCATGATCATGATCACCACGCCCGTCACGCCCATCATCTTGAACATGCTTTTATCGGCGGCCTCGTTCATGTCGGTGGTCAGCGGTGCTGGACCGGTGACGTAGACCTTGAGCCCTTGGGGCGGCGCCGACTTGTCGACGATCTTCCGAACCGCGTCGACGGACTCGTTGCCCTGGGTGCTGCCCTGGTTGCCGGCCAGATTGAGTTGGATATAAGCGGCTTTGCCGTCTCGGCTCTGGACACCCGCGGCGGTGAGCGGATCTCCCCACACGTTCTGCACGTGCTGGACGTGTTTGGGATCGGCCTGAAGCTTGTTGACCAAACCGTAGTAATAGCGGTGGGCTTCCTCACCGAGTGGTTTGTCGCTCTCTAGCACGATCATTGCGATGCTGTCCGAATCCGACTCTCCGAATTTGGCTCCGATGTGCTTGGCGGCGATCATGGCCGGTGCGTCTTGTGGCGACATCGTCACCGCATGGTTGCGCGCAACCGATTCGATAGGCGGCACAAGCACGTTCAGTGCGACGGTCAGCAGCAGCCATGCGATGAGGATCGGCACCGCGAACGTGCGGACGAACCGCATGAACCTCGGCCGCGAGTTGTTGTCGGTGTTCATGCGGCCTTCACCAGACACGAGGTTTGGGCATGGTGCCCGGCCGCGAATTTCTCGTCTTTCACCTCGCCGTTGACCGTGATGCGGCACCCGATGGTGTCGCTATCACCCTGTGCCACCACGTTGGCGATCACGGCCGGTACCGTCGTCGTGATCGTGTAACTCCATGGCAGGCTCGTGAAGTTCGCTTGTTCTGACTGGGCGTTTTTGTCCAGATAGCTCACGCTTCCTGAGGTATCGCTCGGCCCGTAGATGTCGTAGGTCACCCGCTTGAGATGGGACGGCTCGAGTGGCTCCGCACTGCTGCCGGTCGCAGAAAAGATCTCCTCGGAGCCGAAAACACCGCGAAGCCGGCTGACGGCGACACCACCGAGGACAACCGCCACCACGACCACGAGCGGCACCCAGACTCGTTTCAGAAAGGCCAACATCGGTGCTCCCTTAAGTTCCCGGCCCGGTCGTCCTCGCTCGCCATCTGACCCCAGCCCGCCGCAGCGAATAGGGCCGTTCGGCCTGCGCATGACGGCCATCAGCCATGAAATCGCACGTCACCGCGTGGCCGAGCCGCAAGTAACCCGCGGCGGCAGGGCGTAAGCTCACACCTTGTATACCATACCCCCTACGGTATATGCCACCATTCAGCGCGGCCGGATGACGACCTGTTCCCGCCGTGAACGCTTCGAGCTCTTTGCGCACGAGTCGGGATGCGCAACGATGCAGTGATGCAGTGATGCAGTGTGACGTTGCGCGGGAGGCGCTCTCTGCCCGGTTGGACGGCGAACGTCCCCAGGTGCTCGCGCAGCAGGTCGATGCTCATCTTGAAGCCTGCCGCCGTTGCCGGTCCTGGCTCATCGGCGCGGCTGTGCAGACCCGGCGACTGGCGTCGATTGAGCCCGGCGAGGGACCGGATCTGGCCGGAAAAATCATGGCAAGTATTAGCGAGCAGTCCTCGAGGCGGCAGCGCTGGATGCGTAGGCTGCGGTCGCATTACCGGCGGTGGGGTCTGATCAGTGTCGGTATATTCCAGGTCGCGATCGCCGCCGCTCAAATCAGTGGCATCGACTTCGGCATGGTGGCGAGCCACATGCATGGCGCGATGTCCGGCGAGCACCTTATGCACGAGTCCACGGCATGGCTGCTGGCGCTGGGTCTGGCGATGATCGCGGCCGGCATCTGGCCCGTCACCGCGATCGGAGTGGCCGCCATTACCGGTGTCTATTCCGTTGCACTGTTGAGTTATGTGGTCGTCGACGCCTACTCGGGCGAAGTCACCGCCACTCGTATCGCCAGTCACATGCCCCTGCTGTTAGGCCTGGCGTTCGCGTTGCTGGTGGCGCGAGGACGGACGGGATCGCGAACGCAGCGGGCCGGCGATGCCTCACCCGAAGCTGACCACGCCAGCTGGTCGGCCGCGTCACTCAGCGGTCGACGGCGTGGACACCTCTGGCCGATCAACCACTCGTCGTCCCACCCCGCCGCATCCTCTACGACACCCCGTCGTAGACTCAGTGAGCCCGCGAAACAAAGGTGGTTCGCCATGACCGCGTCCAGCGACGACGAGGCCGTTACCGATCTCGCCCTGGCCGCAGCCCGCGGGAACGCACGAGCACTCGAGGCGTTCATCAAAGCCACCCAGCAAGACGTATGGCGCTTTGTCACCTATCTGTCAGACGCGGGCAGCGCCGACGACCTGACCCAAGAGACGTTCCTGCGCGCAATCGGTGCGATCGAACGGTTCTCCGGACGTTCGAGCGCGCGAACCTGGTTGCTGGCCATTGCCCGACGCGTCGTGGCCGACCACATCCGCCACGTCCAATCACGCCCGCGCACGGCCGTCGGTGCCGACCCCGACTACGCCCTCCGCGGGAACCACCACGCCCGCGGGTTCGAAGACTTGGTCGAAGTGACCACCTTGATCGCCGGCCTGACGGCCGAGCAACGCGAAGCGCTGTTGCTCACCCAGTTGCTCGGTCTCCCCTACGCCGACGCCGCGGCGGTGTGCGGCTGCCCGGTGGGCACCATCCGCTCCCGCGTCGCGCGTGCCCGTGATGCCCTGCTGGCCGACGTCGAGCGCGACGACCTGACCGGCTAGGCCGATCCCATCACCCATTGGGCGGCTTCTTCGACGGTGCCGACGCTGCGCACCCCCGCCGGTAGCGGCGGCCGCGCCACCATCACCACCGGAATAGCCAGCGCCGAAGCGGCGTCCAGCTTCGCCCGGGTCATGGCGCCGCCGCTGTTTTTGGTGACCAGCGCATCGATGTGGTGCTCACGCAATAGCGCGAGCTCGTGGTCGTAAGGGTACGGGCCCCGGGACAGCACCAGCTGGTGATGACGCGGCAACGTGGCACCATCCGGTTCGGTGACCGCGCGGATCAAGAACCACGCGCCGCTGTCGGCAAAGGCCTTCGCACCCGAGCGTCCAGTGGTGAGAAATACCCGCGAATAGCCTTGCTGGTCAACCGTCTTCGCGGCTTGGGTGTCCGAGTCGACGACGATGGCGCCGCCCGGATCCCATGCCGGGCGGGCCAGCACCAGGTGGGGTATCGCTAGATCGGCGCACACTTCGGCGGCGTGCGCGGTGATGGTCGCCGCGAACGGGTGCGTGGCATCGACGACGGCGCCCACACGTTCGTCCACCAGCCACCGCCGCAGCCCGGCCACCCCGCCGAAGCCGCCGATGCGTACCGGACCCACTGGCAGCGCCGGGTCTGGCACCCGGCCCGCCAGCGAGCTGACGATCTCGATCTGCGGGTGCAAGCACTTCGCCAGCGCGCGAGCCTCGGCGGTGCCGCCGAGCAGCAGGACACGCATCAGTGCCTGCTCCCCCGCGCCCGCCCGGCCGAATACAGGTAGCTGTCGCTGAACCCGGTGGCGGCCAGCACGTCACCGACGATGATGACCGCAGTCTTGGTGATCTTGGCTTCGTGCATCTGCCCGGCGATGTCGGCCAGCACGCCGCGCAACACCACCTGCTGCGGCCAGCTTGCGAAAGCCACGACAGCAGTGGGTGTTTCGGAACGGTAGCCACCTTTGAGCAGTTGCGGGACGATAGCGTCGATCTGGGCGGCCGCCAAATGCAGCACCAGCGTGGCGCCGGATTGGGCGAGAGTAACCAGGTCTTCACCGAGCGGCATGACCGTCGACAGCGTCGAAACCCTGGTCAGCGTCACCGTCTGGGCAACCTCGGGAACGGTGAGCTCGCGCTTCAAGGCGGCCGCTGCAGCCGCGAAAGCCGGTACGCCAGGCACGATTTCGTAGTCGACACCCAATTCGTCAAGGCGGCGGCACTGCTCGGCCAACGCGCTGTACAGCGACGGATCACCGGAGTGCAAGCGCGCCACGTCGTGGCCGGCCGCGTGGGCGTCAGCCAGTTCGGTGATGATCTGCTCGAGCGCCAACGGGCCGGTGTCAACGATTTTCGCTCCGGGCGGGCACAGCGCCAGCAGATCATCGGGCATGATAGAACCCGCGTAGAGGCAGACCGGGCACGTTTGTAGGAGGCGTTGGCCACGAACGGTGATGAGGTCGGGGGCGCCCGGGCCCGCGCCGATGAAATACACCGTCACGTGGTCACCATCCATTGGGTGACGGGATACTGCGGGCGCCAGCCGGTGAAGCCGCCCAGCCGCTCGCCCTGATAGTGCTGAAAGCGCCGCAGCTGGCCGCCCAGGCGCGAGTAGGCTTGTGCGAGAACAGATTCAGATTCCGCGGTGACTGCGTTGGCGACAAGACGGCCGGTGGATGGCAACTTGTCCAGGCACGCGTCGAGCAGGCCCGCCTGGGTCAGACCACCCCCGATGAATATCACCGACGGCGGCTCGGCGCCATCGAACGCGTTCGGCGCGTCACCGCGCACGTCGATGGCGACGCCGAAAGCCGCAGCGTTGGATTCGATGTTCTCACGGCGTGTTTGGTCGCGCTCGAATGCGGTTGCGCTGCAGCCACGCCAGCTCAGGCACCACTGGACACTGATGCTGCCCGAGCCGGCGCCGATGTCCCACAACCGCTCCCCCGGCCGCGGTGCCAATGCTGCCAGCGTCACCGCACGGATTCCATGTTTGCTGATCTGTCCGTCGTGGAGGAAAGCGTCATCCGGCTGTGGCGACACGCGCTCGTCGGGCAAGTAGCGGACGGCGATGACGTTTAAGTCGTCGATATCGTGCGGCGCGTTCTGGGCCCAGTGGCTTGCGCTGCCGTCGCGCCGGCGTTCCGTTGGGCCGCCGAGGTTTTCCAGCACGCTGAACGCGGAATCGCCTCGGCCGTGAGTGTCGAGGAACAGCGCCAGGTCTTGGGGCGTTGAGTGGCTTTTCGACAGCACGATCGCCTGACCGCCGCGGCGCAGCGCGGTGTGCGGCGGCGCGGTGACCAGGCTGATCACTTCGGTGTCGTGCACGTTCCAGCCCATCCGCGCGCATGCCAGCGTCACCGAGGACACGTGGGGCAACACCCTGACTTTTGCCGAGCCGTACAACCGGATCAGCGTGCCGCCGATGCCGTGCAGCAGGGGGTCTCCGCTGGCCACCACGTGGAGGTCCGCGGTGTTGTCGACGGGCAAAGTTTCCAGCGCCGGCAGCATCGGGGACGGCCACTCCCGGCGAGGCGCCGGCACGGTGTCGTCGAGCAGGTCAAGTTGTCGCTTAGACCCATAAATGATTGATGCCCTGTGCAATTCGCTGCGCGACGTTTCCGAAAGGCCTTCCATACCGTCGGCGCCGATACCGACAACGACGATCATCGCGGCATCCTGCGCCAGGCGAACTGCGGCAGCAGCCGCATCACGGCAGCCGCGGGCCCCAAGGCCCATGGGATCCATACGGTGCGACGGCCTTTGGCCAGCGCACGCGCGGTCGTCGCGGCCACCTGCTCCGGCGTGCTGGACAGCGGCGCGGGCGTCATGCCCTGCGTCATGCGTCCGATGACGAATCCCGGACGGGAGATAAGTAATCGCACCCCGGTACCGTGCAACGCGTCCGCCAAGCCGCAGGCGAAGCCGTCCAGGCCCGCCTTGGCCGAACCGTAGACATAATTCGCGCGGCGCACCCGAACCCCGGCAACTGAGGAGAACACCACCAGTCGGCCGCGGCCGGTCTTGCGCATGGTGGCGGCGAGGTGGGTGAGTATGCTGACCTGGGCGACATAGTCGGTGTGCACGATGGCTACCGCGTGGGCGGCGTCGACCTCGGCGCGGGCCTGATCGCCGAGGATTCCGAAGGCCAGCACCGCGGTTGCGATGGGCCCATGATCGGCGACGACCGAGGCGATCAGCGAAGCGTGCGACGCCAGGTCATCGGCGTCGAACTCCATGGTGTGCACCGATACCGCACCGGCGGCTTTGAGCGCGCGGACCTGGTCGTCGAGCTGATCGGCCTTGCGTGCGGCCAGCACCACCGTCGCTCCGGGCGCTAGACGCCGCGCCAGTTCGAAGCCGATCTCACTGCGTCCGCCCAGGATCAGTATTGGGCCTGCGCCCGTGTCGTCCACGGCTGCGATTATCACCTGCGCTAGCGTGGGCGGTGATGGCGAATACCACGACCCGGCTTACCGACGACGCGCTGGCATTTCTCTCCGAACGGCATTTGGCCATGCTGACCACGCTGCGAGCCGACAATTCGCCGCATGTGGTGGCGGTGGGTTTCACTTTCGATCCCAAGACGCACATCGCGCGGGTCATCACCACCGGCGGCTCGCAGAAGGCCGTGAACGCCGACCGCGCCGGGGTGGCGGTGCTCAGTCAGGTCGACGGCGCGCGTTGGCTCTCGCTCGAGGGCCGATCCAAAGTGAACAGCGACGCCGACGCCGTACGTGACGCCGAGCTGCGCTACGCCCAGCGGTATCGCACTCCTCGTCCCAACCCGCGACGGGTGGTCATCGAGGTGCGGGTGGAGCGGGTGCTGGGGTCGTCGGGATTGCT
>Ga0335069_10014495_pt1 | contig 11034 bp, 4 predicted proteins | sample Lox_Sample_11_FD_206714 | JGI IMG/M metagenome (GOLD analysis project Ga0335069, IMG submission 206714) | Soil microbial communities from Loxahatchee National Wildlife Refuge, Florida, United States - Lox_Sample_1.1 | ecosystem: Environmental > Terrestrial > Soil > Wetlands | place: USA: Florida... | reverse complement strand
GAAGAAGGAGCTCCATCTCGACCGGTCGCTCTACGAGATCCTCCGGATTTTGAGCACAACGCTTTTTGTCAAAGAGCCGATTTATCAAGTACTTACGCTAACGCATCTGCAAGATGAGCAGACCCTGGACCCGAACCAGTTGTCACTCTTTCACTTGTAGTTGGACAGTACTGATCCCTGTCATTGCGAGGAGCGCTTCTCAGCGACGAAGCAATCTCCCGTTCGATCTCCCGGTGCGCCATGCCCCCTGAATCCCAGCCTGATTCGCCGCCTAAAATCCCCTCGCGCTGGTGGCTGCTTGCGCTCCTCCTCCTCATCATCATCGCGTTCCTCTTCGGTCCCTGCCAGAGGGTCGGGGAGCACCAGCGGGGCGGGGAGGAGACCCCGTCACCGGTCCTTCCACGCGACACGGTCCGTCCTGGCTCAATCACGGCCCCGGCGACCGAATCCCCCGCCCCGCTCTCTCCGCGTTTCCGTGAGCGGGCGGCTGCCCGTGCCGACCTTCCGCGGCTCAGCGTGCCGCCGCCGGATCTGACTCCCCGCCGCGTCGCGGGGAGCGTCGACAGCTGGGAAGACTGGAACGCCTCCTTTTCAGACACCGTCACGCGCACGTACTCGGTCATATTCGACAGCGCGCGGCTCGATACCGCCGGCGGTGGCGTCGTCTTCTCCCCCTCCGGAATGACATTGGACAATCTGCGCGTGAAGCAGGTTGAATGCGTCGTGGAGAAGGTCAGGCCGTTCGTGAAATATACGTTCCCCGGGGAGAAAGTGCGCTTCGGCATCGGCGTCGGTTTTGCCGACGCGGTGTCGTGGCGGGGGGCTCTCAGGCCGCGCCCCGGCACCGTGCGGCTCGAACCGCTCCAGCCGTCCGGCGACCGGTTCGTGGAAGAGGCGGTAGCCGCGCGCAACCAGTTCATCGTCGTGCTCAATTCGCCGCCCGGATACGCCTACACGCTCCGCACCGCGATCGAGTGTTACGTGGAGGGGGGGGCCGCGAAAACGCGGACGTACTACACGGAGAGTGCCCCGGTCGAATTTCGCCGGATGATCCGGTTCGAGTCGCTCGTCCGTGACGGCGGGGACACGATCTACCTGGTCACGAACAATCCCGCCGCCGTCCGGGATCTCGCCGCGGCGGCTCCCCGCTCCCGCGTGGCCGCCGTGCTTGTCCCCCTCCGCGACGCGTCGGAGGGGCAGTCCCTCCTGGATGAGCGGCCGGCCAACGTTGCGCTCCACGTCAGCGCGCCGCGCACGCTCGACCGCGCGTTCGTCGTCCTGAGCGACTCGGTGGCGCTCGTCGAGAAGAACGTGCTCGATCCGGACTTTCGGCGGACAGCGCAGTTGAAGCTGAAGGGTGTGCAGCTACAGCAGGTCGGGCTCCCGCGCGTCACGGCGCTTCTGACGGATGCCGGCGCCGTCCAGGAACTCAAGCTCCTCTACCTCCACTTCAGCAGGCTCCAGCCGTAACAAGGGGGGACTCAGAGTGCGGGTTTGAGGGCTGATTCGATCTTCTCGACGAAGAGATCCCTGCTGAAGGGTTTCGGGATGAACCCGGCGGCACCCATCATGCGCGCGGTGCTCTCGGCGGCGTCGCTCGGGTAGCCCGTGACGACGATGACCTTCGCCTGGGGGTCGATCTGCCTGATCTGCTTGAGCACCTGGAGCCCGTCCATGCTGGGGAGCCCCAGGTCGAGGATCACCGCCATCGGCCTGCGGCGTCCGTAGATCTCGATCCCCTGCGGGCCGTCGGCGGTGGTGATCACGTTGAAGCCGGCGCCCTCGAGGATGTCGTGCATCGTCGAGAGCATGAACTCGTCGTCGTCGATCACAAGTATCTCCGCCATGCAGGCCTCCCTGTGGTGGGGTCAGCGGACCTCCCTTGTTGTCCGCGTCCAGGTCTCCCTGCTCCACTGCCCCGGCATCCCGACGTACACCCCCAGTTTCCAGAGAACGTACCGCGGCAGAAACGCTATGGCCCTGTAGACATCTGCGTCGGCCCGCGCGATCCGCAGGCCGGCGATGAGATGCGTGAACCCCATGAGGAGAGCCAGGACCCAGAGTGCCGCGTAAGAGCCCGCCCCGATCCCCCAGACCCACAACAGGAACGAACAGACCGTCGCCAGAACTATGCCGCCGATGAGGTTGACCAGCGCGGGCGTCACAAGGTCAAAAAAAGCGTCGCAACATGCAAGCGTCGGGGAGACGAAGAGCCGTCTCGCCAGGAGCGGGACGTAGCGCCGGATGAGGTCGAGCCGCCCCCCTTCCCAGCGGGCGCGCTGAGCCACCGCGTTCCGTTCGTCGGCCGGCATCGTGGCAAAGACCGTGGCTTCCCGGGCGAACGCGACGTTGATGCCTTCCAGGAGCAGTTGCAGGCCGTATTCGAGGTCCTCCGCGACGGAGAACGCCTTCCATGGAACACGCGCGAGAAGTTCCGCCGTGAAGCACATCCCGTTCCCCCGCAGTCCCGCGGATCCCCCCAGCATTGTCCGGCCGAGCGGCCGGACACAGTTATAGAGGAGGAACCCGATCTGCGTCATCCGGGCGTTCCACGCGTCGTTGCCCGGGGCGACGAGGTCGAGCGACTGGATTGCGCGCGCCCCCTGGTCGACATACCAGTTCATCACGGAGAGATAATTCGGCGTGACGACGCTGTCGGCATCCACCACGACGATCGCATCGTAGCCCGCGCCGGCGCCCAGGAGCCTGTCGAATCCCCAGCGGAGCGCCTGCCCCTTCCCGCGAGACACGGGGTCGCGGCGCTCGATGACCCCGGCTCCCGCGTCCCGGGCCCGGCCGGCGGTGTCGTCGGTGCAGTTGTCGGCGATGACCACGACGTCGAACCTGTCGCGCGGGTAGTCGACGGCAAGCGCGCTGCGGACAGTGCCGGCAATCCCCGCCTCCTCATTGTACGCGGGGATCACGAAGGCGAATTTCCTCTGCGTCCCGGCCGCGAAACGGCGCTCCGTCCTCTTTGCCGCGGCGAGTATCGTCAGCACGAGAAGGTACCCCGTGAAGAGGAGTGCCGGCACAAGGAGTATCGCTTCGGTAACGCCGATCGCCGACCGGAACATGGACATGGTCCCTATCTGATCACCATCATTTTGCGCGTGAGGCTGGTTCCGGGCGTCGTCATCCTGTAGAAGTAGACGCCGCTCGAGAGGCCGTGCGCGTCGAATGCCACCCTGTGGTACCCGGCCGGCAGGACCTCGTCCACCGGCTTCGCGACGCTCTGGCCGACCACGTTGAACACCTCGAGCGTCACGCGCCCCTCCTTCGGCGTCGCGTAGCTGATCACCGTCGTCGGGTTGAACGGGTTGGGATAGTTCTGGTCAAGCGCGTACGCCGACGGGAGCCGGCCGTCTCCCGGCCCGGCCGCGGACGCCGGCTCTCCGCTCGTCACCAGCGCCTCGTTGCTCGTATCCGATCCCGACTGGTTCCACGCGATGCACCGGATCCGCATGACGGACGGGGTCGTGCCGGGGAGTCGCACGGTGTACGACGGGCCGGTCGCCCCGGGGATATCGACACCGTCCTGCTGCCACTGGTACGAGGATCCGCCGCTTTCCAGCGCGGAGACGCTGAACTCGACGGTGCTCACCGGCTTCGGCGCGTTTCCGGCGGAGGCGATCGTCCCCCCGGATGCGGCGGTGGGAGGGAGTACCCGGCTCACCGAGCCGGCCTTTGCGCTCCACGAGACATTGACGCCGGAGGCGGTCGCAGCCGCCTGCACGCCGACGATCGCCGGCCCAATCTGCGCCGTCGGTGCCGCAAGCCCCGTGTTCATGTCGGATTGTATCTCCGCCTGGGAGAGGGCGCGGCTGTAAATGCGCACCTCGTCGATCACACCGTTGAAGTAGTACCCGCCCGCGGTTCCCGTGGTGACACGGCGCCCGATATTGACGTTCACGGCCGCGTTGACCTGCGTCGCGCCGACGGCGCCCGAGAGCGTCCCGTTATCCAGCACGCCGTTCACGTACGTACTCAGCGTTTTGGCCGTCGCGTCATAGACCCCCGCGAAGTAATACCACGTGCTGAGCGCGCGCACAGTCGTTGTATAGCGCTGCGTGTGCGTCCCTGCGCTCGGCGAGACCGCGAAGCCGAACGTCTCGGGACCGGTGTCGGGGGTGGTCTTGAACTGCCAGCCGGAGGCGTCGTTCGACTTCGCGACGATCTGCCCGTCGTCGGGCGGATTGGCGGCGGCGTTCACCCACGCGCTCACCGTCATGCTCCCGGTGAACTGGAGGAGCGCCGGGTTCCCGAGGTCGACGTACGCGCTTGTGCCGTTAAACGAGAGCGCGTTGCCGTACTTCCCGCTCGTCCATGTTGCCCCGTTGATCGTCCCCGTCAGGTTGTTCCCCGATTTGTCCGCGACGGTTGTTCCGGAGCCCTCGTCGAACGCGTACGCCGCGACGAGCCCGGAGGGGAGTGCGGCGGTCGTGAAGCTGAACGCCCCCGAATAGGCACTCGTTCCCCCGGCGTTCGTCGCGTTCACGTGCCAGAAGTATTTCTTGCTGTTCGCGAGCCCGCTTGCCGTGTACGTGGTCGTCGTGATGCCGGCCTGGTCGATGAACGTCGTGGCAAATGTGGAGTCCGTCGAGAGCTGGAGCCGGTACGTCGCCGCCCCGGTCGAGGCGTTCCACGTGAGTGCAGGGGCCACGGCGACTCCCGTCGCGCCGTTTGCCGGCGTCGCAAGAACAGGGACGGCCGGCGGCGGCGGGGGCGAGGAGGTCGTGAAGCTGAACGCCCCGGAGTACGCGCTCGTCCCCCCGGCATTCGTCGCGTTCACGTGCCAGAAATACCGCGTGCCTGCAGCCAGCCCGCTCGCGGCGTAGGAGGTCGTGGTGATGCCGCTCTGGTCGGCGAACGTCGTGGCGAACGTTGAATCCGTGGAAACCTGCACCCGGTATGACGCAGCCCCCGTCGAGGCGTTCCAGGAGAGCGTGGGATTCGTGGCCACACCCGTCGTCCCGTTCGCCGGCGAGGCGAGCACGGGTGGGGCGGGCGGGGGCGTCGGTGTGCCGAGCGGCGTGTTCATGTCGGCCTGTATCTCCGCCTGGGAGAGGGCGCGGTTGTAAATGCGCACCTCGTCGATCAGCCCGTTGAAGTAGAATCCGCCCGTCGTCCCGGTCGTGAGGCGGCGCCCGATATTGACATTCACGGCCGCGTTGACCTGCGTCGCGGCGACTGTGCCCGAGAGCGTCCCGTTATTCAGCACGCCGTTCACGTACGTGCTCAGCGTTTTGGCCGTCGCGTCATAGACACCCGCGACGTAGTACCAGGTGTTGAGCGCGCGCACGGTCGTGGTGTACCGCTGTGCGTGGCCCGTCGCCGTGGGCGACACGGCGATTCCGAACGTTTCCGGTCCCGTATCCGGCGTGGTCTTGAACTGCCACCCGGAGGCGTCGTTGGACTTTGCGACGATCTGCCCGTCGTCGGGCGGGTTGGCGGCGGCGTTCACCCACGCGCTCACGGTCATGCTCCCGGTGAGCTGGAGGAGCGCCGGGTTCCCGAGGTCGACGTAGGCGCTCGTGCCGTTGAACGAGAGGGCGCTGTTATACTTCCCGCCCGCGGTCCACGCGGCCCCGTTGATCGTCCCTGTCAGGTTGTTTCCCGATTTATCCGCGACTGTCGTTCCGGAGCCCTCGTCGAACGCATAAGCAGCGACCAGTCCGGCGGGTGCGGGGAGCGTCGTGAAGTTGAACGGCGTCGAATACGCGCTTGTGCCGCCGCTGTTCGTCGCGTTCACGTGCCAGAAGTACCTTGTATTGACAGCCAGCCCGGTTGCGGCGTACGAGGTGGTGCTGATCCCGCTCTGGTCGACGAACGTCGTGGCGAACGTTGAATCCGTGGAAAGCTGCAGCCGGTACGACACGGCCCCGGTCGAGGCGTTCCAGGAGAGCGTCGGGTTCGTGGCGACTCCGGTCGTCCCGCTGGCAGGCGTGGCGAGCACGGGGGGCGACGGAGGCGGGGAGCCCGCCGCGGTCGTGAAGGAGAACGGGACCGAGTACGCGCTCGTTCCGCCGGCATTCGTCGCGTTCACGTGCCAGAAGTACCTGGTGGCCGGCGCGAGTCCGTTTGCTGAAACCGACGTCGTCTTCTGCCCGCTCAGGTCTGTGAACGTCGTCGCGAACGTCGAATCCGTCGACACCTGGATACGGTATGACGCCGCTCCCGCCGACGCGTTCCATGTCAGCGTCGGGTTCGTGGCAACGCCTGTCGCGCCGTTTGCCGGGCTGGCCAGAACGGGCGCCGGCGGCGGCGGAGGGGGGGTGGTGGTCGTGAAATTGAACGTGGCGGAGTAGGCTCCCGTGCCGGACGCATTGGACGCGTTCACGTGCCAGAAGTACTTCGTGTTGACGGCCAGCCCGCTTGCCGCGTATGACGTCGTCGTGAGTCCGCTCTGATCAACAAACGGCGTCGCGAACGTCGAATCTGCCGAAAGTTGGAGGCGGTACGATGTCGCCCCCGTCGATGCGTTCCACGTCAACGTGGGATTCAGTGCGACACCCGTCGTCCCGTTCACCGGGGCGGCAAGCACGGGTGCCGGGGGAGGAGATCCCAACGGGGTATTCATGTCGGTCTGGATCTCCGCCTGCGAGAGGGCCCGGTTATAGATCCGCACCTCGTCGATCATGCCGTTAAAATAGTACCCGCCGCCCGTTCCCACCGTGCGGCGGCCGATGTTGACGTTGAACGTGGAATTCATCTGTGACGCCGCAACCGACCCGACGAGCGAGGCGTTGTTCAGGACCCCGTTCACGTAGACGTTCAGCGTCTGCGCGTTCGCGTCGTAGACACCGGCCACGTAGTACCAGGTGTTCAAAGCACGCGTCGTCGTGCTGTACCGCTGGGCGTGGGCGGAGGCGACCGGCGAGACGGCGATCCCGAACGTCTCCGGGCCCGTGTCGGGGGTCGTCTTCAGCTGCCAGCCCGTGTTGTCGTCCGACTTGGCGATGATCTGCCCGTCGTCCGCCGGGTTCGCCGCGGCGTTGATCCATGCGCTCCACGTGGCGCTCCCCGTGAGCTGGAGCTGCGCCGGGTTCCCCAGGTCCACGTACGCACTCGTGCCGTTGAACGAAAGCGCCTTCCCGTATTTTCCCGTCGCGGCCCATGTGGCCCCGACGATCGTCCCCGTCAGGTTGTTCCCGGATCTGTCGGCGACGGTCGACCCCGACCCCTCGTCGAACGCGTACGCCGCGACCGGGCCCGGGTTGCTCGAGGCGGTCGTGAAGCTGAATGCGGCGGAGTAGGCGCTCGTCCCTCCCGCGTTCGAGGCGCTCACGTGCCAGAAGTATTTCGTGTTGACCGCCAGCCCGCTTGCCGTGAACGCCGTGGCCGTGATCCCGCTCTGATCCACGAGCGAGGCGCCGAACGTCGAATCCGCCGAAACTTGAACACGGTATGACGTCGCTCCTGTCGCGGCGCTCCACGTCAGGGTCGCATTGGTGGCGATGCCTGTCGAGCCGCTCGCCGGGGTTGCAAGGACCGGGGGCAGGGGGGCGGATGTCGATCCCGGGGCGATTCCTCCGAAAACGGTCAGTTGCCTCTGGACCGCGACAAAGACCTTTCCGTTTGCGACCACCGGAACGCTGAACTTGCCTGCGGGGGCAAGGACGTCGCGCGAACCTGACTGGTTGCTGGAGTAGAGGACAACGCCGACATTCGTCGGATCATACGCATACAGCACTCCCGGGGTAGTGGTGTCGATCTTCTGTAACGCCCAGATGATCCCGTCGGTGTTCCCGTTGGCGGAAACCGTCATCACGCCGCCCGGGTACGGGAAGACCTCGTTGGACCGGGACGTCGGAGAGGTGCTGAGGCGTCCGTTGGTCACCGGAAAAGCCTGCAGGTTGTCGGTTCCCGGGCAGAAATAGACGGTACCGTTGAAGTACACGGGGTTGATGAAGTTCCCCGGTTCCGGGGGTTGGCCTGCCGCGAAAATGTCGGGCAAGGTCTGAATGGCGTTGCTGTCATCGTTCGGGTTGAAATGCCCCATGTTGTCCCGGTCGATGACGTACAGCGTTGCGTTCTTGCCGGACCCGAGAAGTATATGCGGGTGGGGTCCGGGCTGGTCGGGGAGGAGGATGACTCCCCCCGCGCAGAGATCGAGGTTCCCTTCGTCCAGGGCCAGCTGATCGTGAGGCGCGAAATAGTCCAGGATGGCGCCGGCCGGGCTCATTCTCACGTAGCAGTCGCCGTAATCGCTGCCCCCGGTGTTGGCGGTGAACGTGCCGTCGCCGGTCGCGAAGTATATGTTCCCCGTCGCGTCGGTCGCCAGACCGCCGCCCCCCTGCCAGATGCCGCCCGCATCGTTGTTCGGGGTCACGCACACGGCTACCGTCCGCGCGAGCGTTGTTGCGTTATAACCGAACACCCACCCATGGTACGGCGGATAGTCGCCGTGGCTCCCGAACGCAAAATAGACCACGCCGTTGCTGAGCAGAAGAGCGGTCCGCTGGTTCTCCCGGAGAGGAGAGAAGGGGAGCTGTCCGCCCGAAGACCCGGTCCCTGTTCCCGGCACTGTTGCCTGGATGACGACGGGGCTCCCGAACTTTTCGGCGCCGGTCGTGATGTCAAGCGCGTGCAGCCTCTGGACGTAGTTCGAGCCTTCCTTTGTCTTGGCCACCGTGTACAGCGTGCCGGTCGAAGGATCGATCACCGGCGTGCTCGTGATCCCGTATTCGTAGGGGACGTCCCCGCACTCGCCGACGTCGGCGCAGGGGACGGTCGTGACGCCCGACTTCAGAAACGATGTGTGCCAGAGGGGAGAAGACGTGACGCCGTCGGCGTCGAAGGCGTAAACGCTGTTATGCTCCGTGGCAACGTAAACCACGTTGTGGTAGCCCTGCGACGGGATGTTGACGTTTGCCACGTAGAGCGGCGAGGCGAAAATCAGCCCGTCGACCGGGTACGAGAAGAGCTTCCCGAAGAACGAGGAACCCACGTTGGACGGCTTCAGCACCGTCTCGCTCTGGTTCTGTCCGGTCCTGAGGTTGTCGTTGTGATGCGTGAACGTGCCCGGGTAGTTGCTGATATACACGGTCGCGCTGGCCGCCTGGGAGAGATCGCTCGTCTTGACTGTCACCGTGTGCGTTCCCACGGCCGCCGGAGGAGTGTAGAGCCCCGATGTCGAGATCGTCCCGGTGGAGGGGGCGCCCCCCTGCACGCCGTCCACGTACCAGAGGACGCCTCCCGCGCTGGCCGTGAACTGCCACGTCCGCGTGAACGTGAGCGCCGCGACGCCCGGGCTGATCGTGAGCGGTTGCGCCTGCGCGGATGCGGAAAACGCGAGCGCGGCGAGGAGCGCAAGCGCCCCCGCGCGCACCGCCCGGCGGGCCATGGTGCGGAATCGTCTGGTCTGTGTCACGGTCGTTCTCCTCCCGGCTGGTTGTGGTGTCTGGTCTGCATGGTGATCTCCTCCCCGCGCCGCGGCATCTACCGCACGAGGAGCATCTTGACAGTCGCCGCGTATCCCTCCGTGGTCATTCGGCAGAAGTAGGATCCCGATGTCACCTGCTCTCCGGCGCCGTTCCTCCCGTCCCACGTCACGGAACCCTCCCCGGCCTCCCGCACGGCGTCCAGGAGCGTCCGGACGAGCTGCCCCGCGGCGTTGTAGACGCGGAGCGCGACGTGCACACGCGCAGGGAGCGCGTACGTGACGACGGTCGACGGGTTGAACGGGTTGGGATAGTTGACGGAGAGGCGGTAGGCGGGGATCTTCCCGCCGGGCGCGGCGCCGATCGCGCTGATCTGCCTGGTGTGAAGATAGAGCACAGCGTCGCCGTTGAAGGGCGGCGTGAACGAGCGCGTGGCGCCGCCTGCGACCACGCCCCCCGCGGTGGTGCTCCCGTCCGCGGTGTTGAACCATTCCGCCACGAGCGAATCCGCCGTGGAGGAGAGATTCACCGTCTGCGTGCCGCCGAACTGGAAGTAGACGATGTACTCCGCCCCGTGCGGCGCGGGGTTGGCGAGGCAGTACCCTGTTGTCGACAGGTCGCCCCTGGGCGTCATCGCGACCAGGTTCATCCTGCCGGCGTACCGGAGGATATACCCGAGGTTCTTCCGGAGCTTCACCGTGGTGCCGTTCGCCGAATCGGCGGACGTCCACGGGTGCCCCGTCCCGTACGCCTTCCCGTCGTACCCGTCCATGTAGAGGACATTCATCCCCCGCATGAAGCTCTCCCAGACCCACGTCGCGTCGCCGCCGTTGCCCCAGAGGTGGTCCGTGTCGTTCAGGATCACCTTCGTGCCGTCGTTCGGCCGCGGGTTGTACCGGTAATCGTACCCCCCGGAGTCGGTCCCGTTGACCGAGACCCAGTCGGCGTGGCTCGCGAAGAGCTCGCTGTTGTCCCCGCCGGGGTATTCGACGGACATCCCCACCGGGTGCTGTTTCGGCTTCCGGCGCTCGTACGCCTTGAGCGTGTCGATCACGCGGTACTGCCAGTCCTGCGAGCCGGACCAGCTTTCGTTCGAGACCTCGTACAGGACGTTGTCGCAGTCGTCCAGCACGTCGACGAGCTTCTTGATATAGCGCTCCTGGATCGGCCAGATGGCGGGGATGAGCAGGCTCTGCGTCGCCTCCCCGTTCGGCCCCGCGGCGCCGTTATGCCCGTCGATGCCGTTCACGTTGTTGCCGGCCCGCATCGGGTGGTCGAGCCAGGGATTCCCCGGCTGCCCGGGCGGCTGTGCGACGCTCCACCCGTCGAAGAGCTGGATCGACACGTAGAAGCCCCGCGCGGCGAACGTGTCGACCCTCGTCCTGATCCATGTGAAGTATGCATCGTCCAGGCTGTCCAGGTTCCACTTCGGCTTCCCGTCGCTCGCCAGTCCCGGTCCCGTCCGCTTGAAGCGCGGGGGGGGATGGAACCAGTAGTTCGTGTCGCTGATCCACGTCCCCCTGCGCGACTGCTCCCAGACGAACGTCCGCGTCATGTTGTGGCCGTACGCCCTCAGGAAATTGCAGAACTGCGTGATGTTGAAGACGGGGGGCGGGTCGCCCGGCCCCTGGTCGAACATGCTGGACCAGGTGTG
>Ga0335069_10014494_pt1 | contig 11034 bp, 13 predicted proteins | sample Lox_Sample_11_FD_206714 | JGI IMG/M metagenome (GOLD analysis project Ga0335069, IMG submission 206714) | Soil microbial communities from Loxahatchee National Wildlife Refuge, Florida, United States - Lox_Sample_1.1 | ecosystem: Environmental > Terrestrial > Soil > Wetlands | place: USA... | reverse complement strand
GGGCCGAGCGCCGGCGTGCCGAATTCGACGAGGCACATGCGGCAGTTGCCGGCGATGGGCAGTTTCGGGTGATAGCAATAATGCGGCACGTCCACTTTCGCCAGTTCGCAGGCCTGGATCATGGTCGTAGGCATCAGCCGGCCCGACCAGTCCGCCATGAGGCGCGGCACTTCAAGCTCGCGCCCGTCCACCTTCACCCGGATTTTCTCAATCGGGGGCGGCGCGGGCATCGTTTCAGTTGTGGCAGAGGCGGACATTGAAATCAGTGTTGCGCGGCGGCCAAGAGTCTGGGGGCTGCTGGCAGAGAATGTTCCTTCGCGCGGCGCGCTTCATCAGCGGCGCCCTTGGCGACAAATTCATCCTTGAACTTGGCCACAAAACTTTGGACCGGCCAGGCACAGGCCTCGCCGAACGCGCAAATCGTGCGGCCGCCGGGAATGTTGTCGGCGATTTTCAACAGGTAATCCGCATCCTGCGCCCGGCCTTCGCCATGGGAAAGGCGGTGTAGGGCCTTGCTCATCCAGAGCGACCCTTCGCGGCAGGGCGTGCACTGGCCGCAGCTTTCGTGCGCGTAAAATTCGGCAATGTTGGCCAGCGCCTCGACGATGTCGGTGGAATCGTCCAGCACGATGATCGCGCTGGAGCCGCTCATCGAGCCGGCCTGGATCAGCGAATCGAAATCATAGGGCAAATCGAGCATGGCCACTTCCTTGCCCTTGAGATTGAATTTCTCGCCGGCCTTAAAGACCTTGGCCGACGAACCACCGGGGATCACCGCTTTCAAAGAACGCCCGGGCCGCAGTCCCCCGCCGAATGCCGGATCGTGGATGAGTTCGCCGATGGTCACCCTGCCGACTTCGATTTCATAATAACCCGGTTTCTTGACATGGCCGCTGAGGCTGACGATGCGGGTGCCGGTGTTGTTGGGCGTGCCGAGCTTGGCGAACTCCGCGCCGCCCATCGCGACGATGTGCTTCACGTTGCAGAGCGTTTCGACATTGTTGACGATGGTCGGACACATCCACAGACCGAGCACGGCCGGAAAATACGGCGGCTTGATGCGCGGATAGGGCCGCTTGCCTTCCAGCGACTCGATCAGGCCGGTCTCCTCGCCGCAGATATAGGCGCCGGCGCCGCGATGGACGTAAATCTCCAAATCGTAGCCGCTGCCGAGAATATTTTTGCCGAGGAAATGTTTCGCGCGGGCTTCCTGGAGACACCGATTCAGCAGCTTCGCGCCATCGGGCATTTCGCCGCGGATGTAGATGTAGGCCAAGTGGACGTCGTTGGCGAAGCAGGAAATAATCATGCCTTCGATCAACTGGTGCGGGTCCTTGTAGATGATCTGGCGGTCTTTGAACGTGCCGGGCTCGGATTCATCCGCGTTGCAAATCAAATAAATCGGCTTACCGCTTTTGCGGTCCACAAACGACCACTTCAGTCCGCACGAAAAACCCGCGCCGCCACGGCCGCGCAGGCCGGAGGTCATGACTTCCTGCCGGATGAATTGCTGCGGGGTCTGGGATTTACCATCCGGCAAGGTCCGGGGTTGCAGTGCCAGCGCCTTTTTGAGTGATTCATAACCGCCGTGGCGCAAATAGCATTCCAAGTCGGGCGTGTAACCCGGCTCGTCGGTTTGCCTCAAAATTAATTTGTATTCCTGCGGCACTTTAATTGCAGGACAGGCATCCTGCCTGTCTCTGATTCAAAATTGACAAAATGGAGACAGGCGGCATGCCGGTCCTCCGCTGTTGGCTTGACTGGGTGAGGAAAGCGTTTAGCCTATCCATCGCTCCGACTTGCCCGATGGTGTAACGGTAGCACAGCAGACTCTGGATCTGTTTGTCATGGTTCAAATCCATGTCGGGCAGCCAACTGCCATTTACGATTTCAGATTTACGATTTACGATTTGCATCCGTTTTTGGTCATTTACACTTCGCTACAAGCTCGTCGGCTTTCGCATGGCTGACGCCCTGATGGAACTCGTCGTTGACCATCATCACCGGGGCGGTGCCGCAACTGGCGAGACATTCGACGAACTCGACCGTGAACTTTCCATCCTTCGTCGTTTGCGGTCCGTGCGCGCGCGCGTCCAGGCCCAACTGCTCGCAAAAATGCTTGTGTAGCTCGTACGCGCCGCCCAGTGCGCAACTCAGCGTCCGGCACACCTTGATTTGGTATTTGCCCATCGGCTGCTGCCGGAGCATCGGATAAAACGTCACGATTTCGTAAACGTTGATCGGCTGCAGTTCGAGCTTCCGGGCCGTCCACTCGACGGCTTCCTGCGAAATCCAGCCGAAATGTTCCTGGATCGCGTGCAGCACCATCAGCGAAGCCGCGCGCTTGACCGGATAATGCGTAATCAACTCGTCAAGGTCCGCTTCCAGCGCCGGCGGAACTGTGAAACCGGGCTGGTTTCGCAGCGGATTGGGAAGGGGCTCGATATGGGCGGCGTTCATCGGTCACATTCCCCCATCACGAAATCGAACGAACCGAGAATGGCCGTCGTGTCGCTCATCATGTGGCCGGGCAACAAGTGCGACAGGATGCTCAGGTTCACAAAACTGGGCGAACGGATCTTCAGCCGGTACGGCGTGCCGCCGCCGCGGCTGTGAATGTAAAAGCCCAGCTCGCCCTTGGGATTCTCATGTCCGAAATAAATTTCGCCGGGCGGCACGTTCATGCCCTGCGTTACCAGCATGAACTGGTGAATCAACTCCTCCATGCTCGACAGCACCTTGTCTTTCGGCGGCAGGACGATTTTACCGTCGGCCACATTGACGGGCTCCTTTGAACGGTTGTCGAAACCACCGGGGATTTTGTCGAGGCACTGGTGAATAATCCGCACGCTCTGCCGCATTTCCTCCATGCGCACGAGGTAACGGTCGTAACAATCGCCGACTTCGCCCAGCGGCACGTCGAACTGCAAATCCCGATAGCAGAGATACGGCTGATCCTTGCGCAAATCGTAGTTCACGCCGCTGCCGCGCAGGTTCGGGCCGCTCAAGCCGTAGTCAACCGCGTCGGCCTTCGAGATGACGCCGACGTCCTTCGTGCGGTCCACCCAGATTTTGTTGCGGGTGAGCAGGGTTTCGACCTCGGCGATGTTGACGACGACTTCATTGACGAACTGGCGGACGGCGGCGCACCAGCCGGGCGGCGTGTCGCGGGAGACGCCGCCGATGCGCGTGTAGCTGGTCGTGAACCGCGCGCCGCTGATGGCTTCGGCCAGATTGTAAATCTTTTCGCGCTCGGTGAAGGTGAGGAGGAAAACGGTCAGCGCGCCCACGTCCATTGCAAAACAGCCGACGCCGAGCAGGTGCGAGGAAATGCGCGCCAGCTCGCAGCAGAGCACGCGGATGTACTGGCAGCGCGGCGGCAGCTGGTCCTGGATGCCGAGGAGCTTCTCGACCGCCAGCGCGTAGGCGACGTTGTTGGCCAGCGGCGCGAGGTAATCCAGCCGGTCCGTGTAAGGGATGAACTGGGTGTAAGTCATGTTTTCGGCGATCTTCTCGTCGCCACGATGCAAGTAGCCGATGTCCGGGACGGCCCGGGTGATGATTTCACCGTCAAGCTCGAGCACGATGCGCAAGACCCCGTGCGTGGACGGATGGGACGGTCCCATGTTCAGAACCATCTTCTCGCCCTGGACGTCCTGGAGCTCCTCAACCGCCGCTGCCTGCGCGCCAGTGTCCGGGACGTTGATGTCGCGAGCATCAGCCATAAATCAGCTTTCCGGGGTTCTGCCGCGGGGCTCTCGCTCGATGGCGTCCTTGCCGCCGGGTGCGGTGACAAACGGCCCGCCTTCCAGCGGCGCGGGTTTCGAAAAGGCCACATCCGGCACTTCACTGGGCTTGCCAGCGAGCGGAAAATCCTTGCGCAGCGGAAAATAAGGATAGCCTTCCCACATCAAAATCCGGCGCAGATCGGGGTGACCACGGAAACGAATGCCCATCATGTCGTAGATTTCACGCTCGTGCCAGTCGGCGGTGCGCCACACGCCGGTGACGGTTGGCAATGCGGATTTCTCCTCGTTCACGCCCAGGCTCAGCCGCAGGTAACAGCGATGCGCGATGCCGTAGAGGTGATAAACCACCGTCCAGCGCGGATCGTTCCCGTAATTGTCAAGGCTCGTGATGTCCACGAGGTAATCGAATCCCAACGCCTGTTTGGCAAACGCGCCGACCTCCGCGATTCGTTCGGCGTCGGCGAGCCGGAGCGAGATTTCGCCGCGAAATTCCGCCGGATCGGAGAGCCAATCGCCGAATTTGGCTTTGAGTTGTTTGGCGAGTTCGAGCGCAGTCACGGCAAGGGAAGCTCCTAGCACCAGCCTCCAAGCTCCACAGAAGCGCCAAAATCCAAATCCCAATCCCCGCCGCCTGCGCTTGGAGCTTGGGGCTTGGAATTTCTCTGGAGCTTGGAGCCGGGAATTTGGAATTTCATATTGCCAACGCCGGGCCGGGTTTCTTTAAAGTGGCCAGCAGGGGTTCGTGTTGCACCTGGTTCTGCAGTTTCATCAGCGCGTCGAGCAGGGCCTCGGGCCGCGGCGGACAACCGGCCACATAAACGTCCACCGGCACGATGTTATCCACCCCCTGCAATACCGCGTAACTGCGGTACATGCCGCCGGTGGAGGCGCAGGCGCCCATGGCGATGACCCATTTGGGCTCGGCCATCTGGTCGTAAATGCGCTTAACGGCCGTGGCCATCTTGTAGGTGACGGTTCCGGCGACGATCATCACGTCGGACTGACGCGGCGAGAACCGCATCACTTCCGAGCCAAAGCGGGAGATGTCGAACCGGCTGGCCCCGGCAGCCATCAATTCGATGGCGCAACAGGCCAGGCCCATGGGCATGGGCCAGAGCGAGTTCTTGCGAAACCAGTTCAGAGCGGCATCCACGCGGGTGACAATCACGTCGCCCTCGATCTTCGAGTCGTAGCCGATTTCGCTCCGGGTTTGCATAAACTCTCACCGTCAAAGCACTTGAAAAAGCTGCTTCAAGCCCAACATAAACAACGGTAACAATCGGAACAAGTTAAATTGTGAATTTTTTCACAAGCTTCAGTCGGGGGATTCAAAGTGTTGCCTAATTTTAACGCGGCGGCTTGCCCGGCTTGTGGTATCAACTTGCACTTGTGAGTGGCCGCCAACCGGGTATAATCAAAAAACGCGGTGGCAAAGCATGATGAAAACTTTTGCTGAATTGAATTTTCCGGGACGGCTGATTGCGGTCGAAGGTCTCGACGGGTCGGGCAAGTCCACGCAGATTTACCTGCTCAAACGCTGGCTGGAGGCGGAGGGCATCAAGGTTTATTTCAGCGAGTGGAACTCATCGGAACTGGTGAAGTCAGCGACCAGCAAGGGCAAGAAACGGGAGCTGCTCACGCCCACGACCTTCAGCCTCATCCACGCCACCGATTTTGCCGATCGGTATGAGCGGCATTTGCTCCCGTTGTTGCGGGCGGGCTACGTGGTGCTGTGTGACCGGTATGTTTTCACCGCGTTCGCCCGCGATGTCGTGCGCGGCTGCCCGCCCGAATGGGTGCGCGGCATCTACAGTTTTGCCGCCCAGCCCGACCTCACGTTTTTCTTCAAGGCGGACCTGGAGGTATCCCTCAACCGCATCCTGGAGGGCCGGCCGAAACTGAAATTCTTCGAAGCCGGCATGGACCTGCGGTTGTCGTCCGATCCCTATGAAAGCTTCCGCATTTTCCAGGGCCGCATTCTGGAGCAGTACCTGGCCATGAGCGCCGAGTTCAATTTCATCGTGATGGATGCGAACCAACACGTGGAAAAGCAGCAGGCGCTGGTGCGCCGGCTGGTGGGGGAACATATCGACTTGAAAAAATTCCGGCGGCGCAGCCCGTTGCCGCTGCCACCCCCGGTTTCGTCTGATGACCCGACCGCAACGGTGGAGGAGGATGCCGCGGCATGAGCACGAATATTCAACCCGCCCGCAACGGGCGCCGTTTTTACGGTCACGGCATCCCGGGGGTCCAATTGGACGAGCTGGCCGGCCGGTTGATTGTGGTGGAAGGCGCGGACGGCTCGGGCCGGTCCACCCAAATCGCGCGGCTGGTGGACTGGCTGGAAGCCAAAGGCCACGCGACCGTGCAGGTGGGCTTGAAACGGTCCACGCTGGTGAGTGCGGAACTCGAAAAGGCCCAGGATGGCAACATTCTCAGCCGGACGACATTGGCCTTGTTCTATGCCACGGATTTTGCCGACCAACTGGAAAACATCATCCTGCCCGCGCTCAAATCGGGATTCATCGTGCTCGCCGACCGCTATATTTACACGTTGATGGCGCGCGACATGGTGCGCGGGATGGACGAGGCCTGGTTGAAGAATTTGTATGGCCTGGCCCTGGTCCCGGATGCTGTGTTCTACCTGAGCGTCGAGCCGGAAGAGTTGGTGCAGCGCAATCTGTCCAAAAAGGCGACTTTGGATTACTGGGAAAGCGGCATGGACCTCGGCTTGTCCCGGGACATGTTCGACAGTTTTGTCAAATACCAGACGTCCATGCAAACCGTGTTCCAGCATCTGCAGAACACTTACCAGTTCAACATCGTGGATGCCAATCGCTCCGTGGATTCAGTCACACGGGATTTGCGGAAAAAAATCGGCGCCCTGCTGGACGGGTAACGGAAAATCAAGCGCCCGGCGGCGGATTCGATGGCGCTGCCGGCGACGGGACATTGAGGGGCGGGGGCAACGCCGGAGGGTTGGTGCCGTTGGCCGGCCGGTGCGGCGGCCGGCGCAGCAATTCCTCAAACTGCTTCTGCTGGGCGGGCGACAAGGCCTCCCGAATACGCCGGTGCACGTCCTGAAAGATGGGGTGAAATTGCGGCGCCACCTCCTTCCAGATTTCCCGGTTCTGCTGCTGGCCTTCGGCGATGATTTTCTCGATTTCGTTGCGCTGTTCGGGAGTTAAATGCACCGCCTTGTCAAGCCGGAGAACGAAATTGGTTTTCAGCAGTTCCGGGCGGGGAACGAAGTCCTCCGTCTCACGGGGCAGGCGACGATTTCCCGGACGGACGTGGGTCACATGGTGCACGAGCAGGCCACCCGTTACCACCCCTGCGCCAAAAATGACGATGGCGGCCAGGATGATTTTCCATGAGTTCATTGAGCCGAATCGCTTTGGTCAACGGAGGCCAGCAGCGTGCTTTCAAAATTCTGGGAAAAGTCCTCGGTATTGGCTGAAGTCCCCGGGTTCAAGAAGGCCCAGACGCCGAGGAGCAAGGCGAGAACCACACACGACACGGCTGCCTGCCAGAGCCCGCGCACCCACAGAGCCAGATGATCCGTGGCCACCCGGTTCGCCAGCAAGGCCAGCACGCGCTTTTCAAATGCGTACGGTACGGCGTCCCCCGGCGGATTCGCCCGGGCGGCCGCGATCAATTTTCTTCGCAGTGACAGCCAATCGAACATAAGTCACCTTCTTTCAGACGCCTCCCTTGGATGACGGGTTACAGGTCACAAATACTTGTCTTTGGCCATTTTAGTCAGCAGCCGCCGCATTTCGGCGCGCGCCCGAAAGGCGCGAACCTTCACCAGCGGCACCGACCAGCCGGTGAGCTGGGCGATTTCCTTCACCGGCCGGTCTTCGATTTCCAGCAGGGTGATGACCAGCCGCGCCTGGGGCGACAACCGCTCCAGCAGGCGCCCAACCAGCAGCCGGGCCGCTTCCGCATTTTCCGAAGCATTTTCCGGCTGGGTCACAAATCGCTCCAGCCAGTCGTTTTCCGGCTCCGTCAGATCCGAAAACGAGGATTCGCGATTGCGCTGATGTCCGCGCAGGAAATCGTAACAGGTCCGTACGGTCAGCCGCATGAGCCAGTGCTCGAACGGCGCTTCGCCGCGGAAGCTTTTGAGTTTTTCGAAGGCCTTGAGCCAGACCTCCTGGGCGATGTCTTCCACCTCGCTTTCCCGGCGGGCGTAACGGCGGGCGGTGGCAAAGACGCGCGGCGAATAGCGCTGCACCAAGGGTTCAAAACTGGCGGCGTCTCCCCGCAATACGGCGGCGATCAGGTCCGCTTCGGTCCGTTCCATCGCGGTGAGTCTGCCAAAGTTCCGGTTCCGGCCAAAGGCAAAAGCCGACCGGGTTCCGGTCGGATCATCGGGTAATCTGGAACGCGGTCTCGAGGTCGCGGGAGAATTGGGCCATGGCCTCGGTGATTTTGCGCGGCTGGTCGTGAAGGGTCGGCCACAGGTGGTCGGCGTTGGCCGGGCGGCGGCGGATCAGTTCCGCCGTGGCGGCGATCAGCGACAGGCTGTTGTTCAGATCGTGGCGCAACGTGGTGAGTTTTTCGTTCAACTCAGCAATTTGTTCCACGCTCAAGGCGACCGGTTGGGTTGGCAGGACCATGGTACAATTTTCTTTGGTTTGGGAAATGAATAGCGGGTTTTGTGCCAGAACGTCTGAAAAAGTTGGAGCGAGCGAAGGGATTCGAACCCTCGACACAAAATTCAGAAGCGCCCGTCAATCCATCGAATCATGAAGGTGCCAAAGTCGGGTGTACACAAATACGCGCACAGATTTTAGGCGCGTTGGGTCCTGACCTGTCACGGATTGTCGCGGTTTGGTCTGAACTTCCGGCGGCACTGAAGGCGGCAATTCTCGCAATCGTGGACGTAGCCAAGGGCAAAGGGGGCAACGATGAGTCTGAATGCCGATGATCTTCTTGCATGGGGAAACCTGTTAAGAAACGTGAGCCAAGGAGGTGGGGTGTCTCCTTCGCTTTCCGGTGGGGACGAGCGCAGCGAGCCGGAAAGCGCCATTCCTGCTCTTTCCAATGGTGGTGAGACATCCGCACAGGAACAGGGCCAGAGCCGGCCAGCGGCGCAGCCGCGGCCGGCTCGGCCATTCCTTGTCTAAATAAAACAACTGCATGTAAGGATGAACCTCCACTCCTACCCGGTCCACGGAAGAAACAGGCACGAGCCTTGGTCGAGAATATCGAGTGGATGGCCAAAACCTTCGGTCAAGGTCGGGTTGGATTCCTGACCTTAACCATCGGTGATATGGATGCCGGCGGTCGGTTCCGAAACCTGCGAGACCGGAAGGAAGCACAGCGCCGTTTCCATTCGTTGCTGACGAATGAATTGTGCAAGCATTTCCAGTGCGGCGTTGTCGTCACCGAACGTCATGCCAACGGGGGTATTCACTTCCACTTGGCCGTGGTATGCCGGGAAGACATTCGGGGGAATATTGATTTTGATGCCTGCTTTCCGCCTAAAGATCGTTTTGGGAAGCCGACACGCAAACCGGATTACTCAACCGCAAATGAGGCTTTAAAGCGGGAATGGGCCTACTTCCGCCACATCTGCAGGCGGTACGGCTTCGGGCGGCATCAACTTCAGCCGATGCGGGAGAATGGTGAAGCCTTGGGCCGCTACTTGGGGGCGTATTTGCAGAAGGATTGGATGCATCGTTGGCCTGAGGACAAGGGCGCAAGGTGTGTTCGGTATTTCGGCCACTGGTCAAAAGAACCTCGGCGGCAAGGTGACCGGCGACGAGGCCCGCCGTTCAATTCGCGATTTGGTTGGATGACTCCGCGGTCGCGGGCATGGCGGGAAATGGTCAAGCAAACGGTGATGGTTCTCCGGTACAATGGGGCACAGTTCACCGAAGAAACCATTAAAGACGTTCTGGGGCCACGTTGGGCATGGAAAATGGGCAAGCTGTTCAAGCATGTGCGATTTGAGCCAGGAGAATGGCTGGACGCTGCCACACGGTTAGCGATATTGGAACACAATGCAGCGGTGAAGGCCTTCTGGCTGAACAATGGCGGCGATCCGAACCGTGATTGCTGGTGCCATGTTACGGAAATCACATTGAATCATCTGCGGCCGTCGCCAGAGTGGAAAATGCGCCTGGCTGAATTGGAATTGGTTAAGGACGTGGAAAGCGAGATTCGCAAAGGGCTGCGACGACTGGCCAAGAGGGATCGGGCAAAGGCTGAGCAACTGCGGTTGGTCGTCGAGGTGGCGGACGAACTATGCCAGGCTCAAAAGGATTTGCATAACCAGAATGGTGGCATTATGGTTACGGCGTATGCCAAGCATTACACTCAAAGACATTCCGATGGAATTGCACGCGCAATTGAAAAACGAGGCCGCCGCGAACTTTCGCAGCGTCACCCAGGAAGCCATGAGCCGGATAGAACGGACATTTCAAATTGACGCGGCGCTGAACACCAAGCGTGATCAACGGTGGATTGATGAAGCCATCGCCAGCGGACCAGAAACGCCTTTGACCAAAAAGGAAATGGATGCCATCCGTGACCGGGTGTTGAGGGGCAAAAAGTGAACGCCACAAAACGGCCACGTTTCCTGCTGGATTTGGCTGAGGAATTGACCTGGTTGAACGACAAGGCCGGGGCTGAGGTGGCTGAACGCTGGTATGAGGCGCTGCTGACGACAATTCAATTCATCCGTAAAAATCCCCGCGTTGGGCGGGAGCGGAAGGACTTGACGCCGGCGGGCATCCGTTCCTGGCGGATGCAGGAATTTCCGCGCTGGCTGGTCTTTTACCGTGTGGCGGATTCAGGAAGGGTGGTTTTCTACCGCGTCCGGTCGGGCACAATGAACCTGGTGGTGATGAAAATGGAGTCTTAAAGACGAATGGCCGAATTGGAAGTGGCCAAAGCGTGTGAGGCGGATACTGGCAGAGGTTTAAGGCGTCCGGCGAAATGGGACCGAGAAAGAGCTGTACAGCTAGCGCTTTCCGGCATACTCATCTTACTGGCGATGAGTCCCCATTTATGACCAAGACACGTCTCCAGAGATTTAAAAGCATTGCGACATGGAGCGGCGTCGCCATTACGCTTTGCGGTATTGCTCTGAACCTTGCCAGCGGTGGTAGTTGGTGGAGTAATGGGCTATCCTCGTTTGGTGTGCTATTCATGGCAAAGGGGTCTCAAAAGATGTGAACGAAGGCGTAAAATGGGTTTCTCAATCTGCAAAGCAAGGATATGGAAAGGCTGAAGAAATGCTGGGTTGGCTGTATAGAAGAGGCGATGGTGT
>Ga0335069_10014493_pt1 | contig 11034 bp, 11 predicted proteins | sample Lox_Sample_11_FD_206714 | JGI IMG/M metagenome (GOLD analysis project Ga0335069, IMG submission 206714) | Soil microbial communities from Loxahatchee National Wildlife Refuge, Florida, United States - Lox_Sample_1.1 | ecosystem: Environmental > Terrestrial > Soil > Wetlands | place: USA... | reverse complement strand
CGTTCAGGTGGTAGAGCGCGCCGTAGAATTCGTCGAAACCATGGACGGTTGGCAGATGTTCATTCCGATCGCCGAGGTGGTTCTTGCCGAACTGGCCGGTGGCGTAGCCTTGCGCCTTGAGCAACTGGGCGATGGTCACGTCGCGATGCTGCAGCCCTTGCGCGGCACCGGGCATGCCGACCTTTGTGTTGCCCGTGCGGAAGCCGCATTGGCCAGTAATGAATGATGAGCGCCCTGCCGTGCAGCTTTGCTCGGCGTAGGAGTCGGTGAACCTCAAACCTTCATCCGCGAGGCGGTCGATGTTGGGCGTCCTGTAGCCCATAAGTCCATCCGAGTAAGCGCTGATATTGGTCATGCCAATGTCGTCGCCCCAGATGACTACGATATTCGGTTTCTTAGCTGCCATGATTCGTTTCTCCTTTTGAAACTGATTTCAATTGCTAACTACTGACACGTGGCAAGGGAAAATAGAGGACCGTTTTTCAAACACTTTTACTCCCCATGACACTTTTTGCACTTCAGCCTGCTCCAACAGAAACCGCAGTCATTTCGGCCCGGTCTCGCCGATACTTTTTGACCGCCTTTCGCTTTCATTCAGTCGCCTTCATGACCTCCTACGCGGTCTGCCGCTGCTCTGGAGTCTCCGTGAGACAGCTCACGCCGCTGAAAGGAGAGCGAGGGGCCTTTTCGCCGTGGCAGAAGCGGAACTTCTTGTCGCTGCCGCAGGGGCAGGGTTGATAGGGCCCGCGATTGGTATCGTCGGCAGCGATCAGCGGCATTACTTCTGCCGGATAGCGACCCTGTTGTAAAAGTTGTGCCATGGCCTGCATCGCAGGACGCGTATGTTTGAAGAACAATTCCAAACCCGCACAGAGGTAGTTCTGGCCCGGTTCGCGGTCGCGCGAGAGCGTAAAGCGATCCTTTGGGCAACCCCCATTGCAGAGGGGCTTAAACTCACAACTCTGGCATTGGGCAGTAAGCGAATCTCGCTTGTCATCTCCGAACTTACGCTGCTCGGCCGAAGCGATGAGTTGCACAAGATGCGTTTCGTGAATGTTGCCCAGCTTGTAACGCGGTTCGACGAAATGATCACAGGAGTAAAGATCGCCGTTGTACTCCAGCGCCGGGCCATATCCGCAGGTCGGAGCGTGGATGCACAACCGATGCTGGCCGAAATACGCCTCGAGAGTCACATCAAACATCTGAACGTAAACCTTGCCCACATCGTGGCGCACCCATTCCTCGAAGACATCCACGAGAAAGCGGCCGTATTGCTCCCCTCCGACGGAACGATTCGTTACGAGATTCCCGTCTTGGGTGTAGAGCAAACGCTTGTGGTTAGGCTGGTCACTCCATCCTTGGTTGGCGATCTGGATGGTCGCTTCGGTGGCGCGCTCGATGATCGGAATGAACTGCACCCACTTTGCTCCCAACTCGTCGCGGAAGAATCGGTAAACCGTGCGGCCATGCTTCTCGTTCGCCGCATTCACGGTGCATAGGATGTTAAATTCGACTCCGTGCCGGCGCAGGGCTCGCCATCCGTTCATAACCTTGTCGAAAGTACCTTGTCCGCCGCGGTCGACTCGATACGTGTTGTGAATTTCGCGCGGTCCGTCGACGCTCAGTCCGACGAGGAAGTTGTGTTCTTTGAAAAACGCGCACCATTCTTCATCGAGAAGAATGCCGTTGGTCTGAAATGTGTGCTGCACTGTCTGGCCAGGCTTCCGATACTTTTCGACGAGTTCAATCGAGCGCCGGAAGAAGTCGACTTTCATCAGTGTCGGCTCTCCGCCTTGCCAAGCTACGGTTACCACGGGAGCGCGGTGTGATTCGAGCAACTGGCGAATGTAGGTTTCCAGCGTCTCAGCGGACATGCGGCTCTTGTCGTTCGGATAAAGCGCTTCTTTGGACAGAAAGAAACAATACTTGCAATCGATATTGCAGGTGGATCCGCTGGGTTTGGCGAGCAAATGGAAGGCAGGCGGCGCATTTTGCGGGAACGTGAATCCGGGAGATTGAGGAATATTAGTTGGATTGATCACTGTCATTCCCTTAAGAATCGAAGCCTCTTGATCCTCGAAATACAACGACGTCAATGCCTTACTCTAGGTACCGGCTAAAATGCGGTCTACTGCCCTTTGGGGAAGGTACGCTTGCTCCAAGGATTTCTCAGGCCATCCCGCGATGAGACAATCGCTGCGGACCTGCAGACGCGATGCACGATCAACTGGTAGCAGACTGCTCGTCCCAATACGCCAATCAGGGAAAAAAAGGGGGAGCGCGTTTCACTACCGTCCCGTAGGACTTGGGCAGCGCTCCCCTTTAAAGTAACCCAACTCGCCTCGTAATCACGACGAGTCCCTGCAGTAAAGTACGAATAGAACGACAGTACCGTGTACTGCCCTTTGGGGAAGGTCCAAACGGTGCTCAAGCAAGAAGCTCGCCTCAGCCACTTCTGTAACTGCGTCAATATGAATCAGGTGAAACGAGCCGGAAGTCCCGATCTGGGAAGTCTCACCAGATAGGTAACGAGAAACGCGCTTGTGTTTATTGAAATAGAGTAGTCCCCGGATTGTCGGCAACTCGGAAGGTATCGTCGGACTATGCGGCTAAGTCCTGGTCGGGTAACCAAGTCCAGCCCTAGGACTCCTCCGTGCTTCAACTTTCCTCGGGGTCGATTTCTCGGCACCGTTTATGATTTTTGGAAGGAAATCCATTCTTGAGCGTCAACTGCCCCAGAGCTCCTTCGCCTGATCGACCGTAACGATTGGAAAATTCGTGGCCTTTCTGGCCGCCACCGCTGAGCTGTACACGAAGGGAATCCCGAAGATCTTCCACAGCGAGTAGTCGTCCTTGTGTTCTTCTCTGTGCGTGTACATGTACCTATCGAAAACCATCTCTGCTAGGTCCAATCTCTCCCTCAGTGACTCCACTTCCTCCGGGGAAACTTCTCTCACCTTCTTGATCCGCGCAACCGTCTCCGGCACCCAGGATTCCCATTCTTCTCGTCTCCAGCCCCAATCGCACATGAGCCACCTCCTGAACAGTTTTCGGTCGAAGCACAGTGGACAGTCACTCGGACTGATTCCTCGATTAACCGTGAACCAGTGCGGCGGCAAAAACCGCCTTGGTGCCCATGAGTGTCTTGGTCGCTCGCCCCAGTGTTTACTGATGCGCCCTCCGAATGCTCGCCCGGACGTCACCCCGAGGATCGGGTGCGTTGACCAGTATTCCTCTCGGGCCAGTCTTCTTGCTTCTCGCCTACGGTTCCGTGCGTCTTCTTGGACCTTCTTGTGCCACCAGAGCATGGCCAAAAAGCCGTCTGGTGTGATCGCTCGGTAGGTCCCTGGCGGATACTCGGGGCCGGGTGTCCCCTTGACAAAAATGTACGGTGTTCTCCGGAAGTGCCTGATCCTTGGTCGTGCCATTGCGCACGCCGTCCTTTCTGCAGTTAAGCTGACAAAGAATTCCGATTGTTTGGTTGCCGACTGGTACGGCAGTTAAGCTGACAGAACGGTTCTGGGGACTGCTTAGACCCTCGGGGTGCGATTGATTCTACGGCACTTATTCTTAGATTTCGTGCTCATAACCCGAAGGTCGTCAGTTCAAATCTGACCCCCGCAACCATAAAGGCTCAAGCTAAATGCTTGGGCCTTTTTGCTTTAGAGAATGCTCTACAAATTTGCAGAGTACCCGATTGCACCAACATTGTGCAACTGTGCCCGGAATGTGCCCAGATTCGGAACTCAGGCAATCGGACGTGTTAGCATTTCCAGTGATATGCCCACTCTCGATGATGTATACCGGAAATTCGGCGAAGTGGCGGAGGCGGCCCAACTCCTCGAAACAGGGCTTGGCAACATGCTGTTGTTCGCCCGCGCTGAAGAGGAAGGACTGCTTGAAAACCAGGATCCAGCCCGAGCCGCAGATATTTTTGCCTCCGTTAATCGCTCGACATTAGGACAACTGCTTAAGAACCTGCAGAATCAAACGCCGGAGCTCGATGCTCTTGAGGCCCTCCTGTCGACGGCGCTGCACGAGCGCAACCGTCTTTTCCACTCCTTCTACCGACAGCATAATTTCCTGAGGAATTCCAATGAGGGCGGAGTCATGATGTTGGCGGACCTCGAGCTCATCCATTGCGCGCTGCTCGATGCGAACAAGGCCGTTCTAAAACTGACTGGCGTGGATGCCGACGCATCGACGATAAATCCGCTACCGACGCGCCATCTGCCCATCTGACGAAAAAAAGGCCGAGCGAGATGCCCGGCCCTCTAGCGGATCCTCCCCAGCGTTTTACTTAACCGCGACTTTCTCCAACGCGGCGCGCACGTCATCGACCGCGACGATGGAATAGGAAAACTACGTCGCCACGTGGCGCGAAGCGATTCGTGAACAGGGAGAAGCCTTTCGCTCCGGGCAAATCGCCAGCGAACGCGAATTGCAAACCGTAGGCATGCGCACGCAAGTGCAGACCGCCGGGCTTGGCCCCGGCGTGTTCCGCGACCTGGCGCAAGGCGCGGCCATCCGCTCACAGATGAGCATTGCCGAAGGCGCGATGCGAAGCGCGCAGAGCGCCGCCGAAAACTACAAGAGCGAATTGGCCGGAATGGCTCAGGCGCAAGCGCAAATCGATGTTTCGACGGAAGTCGGGCAGCACGAATTCGCCGCGATGCAAACGGTGATGGACACCCTAACCCGCCAGTACGACGCAGCCGCGAACGCCGCCGCACATTGGCGAGTCGAGCTTCTGCACCTGCAAGCGCAACAAAAGAGTCTCAACGAAAACGCTCGGCGTCGCGATGAGAAACGCCACGCAAGCGGGCTTCGCTTCGTTCAACGAAGGCGTGGCGCGCATGGCCACGCAGGGCAGAACCTTCGGGGAAACGATGCAGGCAACGTGGAACAGCATGGCGGCTTCGTTCATCACCGCCACGCTGCGCATGGCGGAACGATGGGCGGTCGCGCAGCTCGCGAAAGTGGGCATCGCACAGGCAACGAACGCCGCCGCCGCTGCCAGCGCAAAAGAAACGTCTTTCATCACGCAAATTCACGCCGCCAAAGCCGCCGCCGCGAAGACTATGGAAGTCGTACCGTTTCCGCTGAACATTCCCGCCGCTGGCGCGGTCTTCGCGATAGCACTCGCTTTTGAAAAAGGCGGGCTTGTGCCAGGCTCGGCGGGCATGCCTGTGCCGATTGTGGCGCATGCAGGCGAAATGGTTCTGCCTGCGAATCTCTCCAGCTTTATTCAAAGCAGTGCGGGCCGTTCTGAAGGTCGCGGGATGGCACCGCCAGGGAGCACGTCGCGGCCAATCGTGTTCCAGTATCACGCACACGCGCACAGCGTGAACGCGGACGGCGTGGAAGACATGCTCAGCGCACACGGCGACAGGATTTTCAATTTTATGCGCGGGAAACTTCGGAAGATGGGTTACAACACGCCATGATCGTCGGCCAAGGCACAGTGCGGCAAATCACAGGAAGTGGGCGAGTGAATAACGGAATTCCCACCACTACACCGAGCCGCGCTCGCTCATTCCGTCGACACTCAGAGAATCGGCTTTGAACTCCCTTTGATGCTGTCCACGATTTTCCGTGCATTGCTGTAGTCTTTGGCGGCCATGAGTCCAAAATACAGGCTCGCAAGACCAAAGAGGATAGTCGAACAAAAGTAAATCACCGTTTCTTTTGTCGATGGCGAATCGCGCGCAATCCATGTAATAGCGACAGTAACAAACGCACCGAAAACGACGCCACCCAACCCTAAGTGAATCGAGTTATATCCTCCGGTCAACATGTCCAGTTCATTGTCTTGAATCTGGTACAAGACGAAGTCCCGTCCCATGTGCTTTACAGTAGCCAAGTTCGCGGACTTGATTCTTGGAGTCATTTCGATTCTGTTTTCAGTAGAACGTTAAGGTTCATGAGATGAGTATTCCCGCAGACACCGCAAACTAGCAGGGCAACGGGAAAAGCATTCTGGTTATAACTCGTTGTACTGCCAGAGTCGAAACTTAGCGGCAAGTACGACGTACCAAGTTGCACCAGCCAGTCTTCGCTGCGGCAAATCGGGCATTTTGCTTCCGGCGCAATCGAGCCAATCGCATTGATGACTTTCTTTTGTAGGTTTTCACTGTCGGGCATGCGAGAAACTTAACGCTCAAGTATTCGCATTGTCAATGGCGGCGAGTGTGCCCAAATTGTGCCCGAAGGCCAACCGACACGGCCCAAAACGAACCAAAATAAAATCGCGATTTTCGTTTGTTTTCTTGGGTTTCGTTGGGTGACGTTGGTTCGCGTGTAGGCTGAAAAAGCGCTCATAACCCGAAGGTCGTCAGTTCAAATCTGACCCCCGCAACCAATTATTTAGAGTACTTTGCCAAGGCCGGATGCTCCATCCGGCCTTTTTTTTGGGTATGAGCCCGAAAGCGCGGGCTGACTTCTTCCAGGCGAATCCCGCAAACAACACGGGATTCGAGGGCCGAAGGTCGTCACACCACAGCTCAAATCTCACCCATTGAACCCAGGAACCAATTCAATAGGTCAAGGCCGGAAGCCAGGATCCCGGCCTTTTCTTTTTTGAGAGGAAACGTTCTGTCTGTCCGAGTTTCTGTCGTCCCCGAGTTTCCCCGAGTTTGATTCGACGGCGCACAGCTTTGCCGGTGTGGGGTCACTGGTGTCGCTGAGATTGGCCAGCTTGCGGGCGGCCAAGATGGTCGCAGCAAAAAGCAGGGCGTTCTTCCGTTCTTCTATCATGGGATTCTCCGGTAGAAGAGGAGGGGCTTCCAGTATACGGCCAGTTCGTTGTAGATTGCTGCTGGGCCGGGGCTCAGAACGAGCCTGAGAAAAGCGGAGGTATATCGAGATGAAACGACTCAATTTGTTGGCGCTCCTAGCAGTAACTGTGGTTGCGGCGGGAACCTTGATGGCACAAACAAAACTGTTTGAGGGGACCTGGAAGTTGAATCTGGCGAAATCGAAATATGAAGGAACACAAGCACCGAAGTCCCTGACGCGAACGGTAACGGCGGAGGGAACTGGACTGAAGTATTCGTTTGAAGGAGAAGCGGCGGACGGATCAAAAATCTCCTACAGCTTCACGTCTAAGCTGGATGGATCGGACTCGGCGGTTAGCGGCGTCGGGACCCCGGGCGGAGCCGACACCGTTGCACTACAAAGAACGAGTGCTCACAAGATGACAGGGGTGTTGAAGAAGGGCGGAGCGAAAATCGGTACCGTCTGGACTGCCCTTGGGCCGGACAATAAGACTGTGACGGTGAACACCAAAGCGAAGATCGACGGCAAGGAAGTGAAGACGCAACAGGTGTACGACAAGCAGTAAAGTTGAATGGAACAGAGAAGATTGTGAAAGAAAGGCGGAGCCCCACCGCCTCCTGAGGACATTGGCAGAAGGACAGCGAGGCTCCGCTGGCGACACGTAATTCGCCATTCCTTCACTTAGAATTGCAGGCCGGGAACCAGGATTGCGGCCTTTTTGTTTTCCTGCTGTTGAGCTTATGAGCCCGAGGAGTCGGGCTGACTTTTTCCAAGCGAATCCAGCCAACGGCGCGGGAGTCGAGGGCCGAAGTTCACTACCTTTACACAGCGGATTTAATCTGCACGAATCGCTCGGAAACATTCGCAGCTTTTCGCCTCTTTCCGGACAACTTTTCGCGAATCGCGCTCTTCAGGAAGCTGAAATTCCACAGCAATCCAAACGGGTAGCTGTAGTGTCTTTCCCCAAGCAACACAGTTTCCCCGTAGTGTCGAACAATGCGGCACTGGTCTTGAATTCCGACCGCCTTCGCTAGTCGATTAGTGACAAAATGCCCGCCAAAATCATAGATGAAACCGTCTCCAAGTACCGAATGATCGGCGAAGGTCAGCCGCGTACTGGCCTTAATTCTTCAGCAAAAGCAGGAGGGCCCAGTCGGACCGGGACGGTTTCATACAGGGTTTTTCGGATTGTGACATTCTCTTCGATAACGAAGACTATGCTACGCAGCAAATCGGGTTGGGGAGCGTTGCATGGGCGCTGAGGTTTGCGAATACATTCTGGCGTTTCGTTGCTTGAACTGCAGCAGACACGAGGCCTGTGCCAGGTTTGCCTCTGAAGTAGTTTTGTCAGACGAAGATGTGAGAATGCGGATACTCGATGCACACTGCAACGCTTGCGGATGGAAGGGCGCGGTGTGTGGCGTCGCGGCGTCGGAAATGAAACGGGTTGGAATAGCCACCTTATCGCTCTGATGATGCCGAAGCCCCGGCTATGGGAAACCGCCCACGGGTTCTATTTCGTTGGGCTGCGGATCCCTGGGGCCTACTTTTTGGCCTTCGGAGGAAAGTCCTGGAAGGACTTGGTGACCCACTGGTTCACTTCCTTGTCCATATCTTTGAGGGTTTTGTCGGGGTCGCGGAAGGTCTTGCTACAGGTGGCTTCCCACACGGACTTTGAGGCACCAGCCGGGACGATGTGAAAAACGATTTGCCCGTTCACTTTCATCCAGGTGTTTGGGGATACCGCCGGGCCGTCGGAGAGACCGAAGCCGGGATTGGTATCAGCCGTTGTCGTCGGCCCCGGATCCGCATCGCTGGCACCGCCAGAGCGAATGTTAGCGCTGCCGCCGCCGTCGTAATAGATATAGAAATCGGGCTTTTCCTTCACTTCGACGAAGCCCTTGGCAGCCAGTTCTTTGTTGACCGACTTCACGATCTTCAGATTCAGGACGTCGTTGGTGTCGGGATTCTGCCGAGTCATCAAGTAATTCTTTTTCCACATGTAGCTCTTGTGCTCGGCAAAATTGTAGTCACCCTCAGTTTTTGTGGTGACCTTCTGGCCGCGCGCCGCACTGACGACAAACAGCATGCAAGCCAACGCTAGCAGGCTTCGACTCCGTATCTTTGGCATGTTCCCTATGCTCCTCAAAACCTTGCGCTTCACGACTTTGGTTCCGCCGGCGGCGCGTGCCACTTTGCCGGAGGAATCACCACACTCTCGTCCGGCTGGACCATGTAATGCGGCGACATGATCTGCACACCAAACTCATTGAAAGCATCCTGGATCTGCGCGTTCAAATCTGAAATCGTTTCGATGCGGCGTTTCGCGTCCTCGAGCCGGGCGATCAGCGTATATCCGACATAGAAGTCGGAAAGCTGCCGCTGCAGTACGTAGGGAGCAGGATGCTTGTGGACGTTCGGGGTTCGATCGGCGGCCCGCAGGAGCAAAGCTTGCACCTGTCGCCAGGGGGCGTCATAGCCGATGGTAACGGTCACGCTAGCGATCATTCCCTCAGGATGGCCGAGGCGCGTGAAATTCGTTGTCGAGGTCCCGACCAAGACGGAGTTCGGGAGCGTCACTTCCTGTCCCTCGATGGTGCGAATCTTTGCCGCCAACAAACCAACCTCAAGCACTTCCCCTTCGGTGTCGTTCACCTTTACCCATTCGCCGGTCTTGAGCGCCTTCGAATACACCACAAACAATCCGCTCATGATTTGGTTGATGATTCCTGTGGAGCCTAACGACACAACCAAGCCGACAAACACGCTGATTCCTTTGAACGCTTCGGTCTGAGAGCCGGGAATGTACGGGTAGGCGACGATGATGGCAAAGACCCAGGCGATTGCTGCGAAAATCCTCTGTGTGGCATGGGCGACATCGGCGTCCATCCAGTACACGGTGATTTTGCCCGCGGCGATCTGGTTGAACAGAGCACTCGCCAGCCGCACGACCCAACGCGTAACGGTGAAGATCACCACAACGGCCAGTAGTCCCGGCAGGGCGCGAAGCGCTGCCGTTCCCATGTCTTGCAATAAACCAATCACATAAGACCCAGCTTCGTAGCCCCACGGCTCTGTGTAGGGGAATCGGCGAAGTGAGAGAGTCACCCAGAGATACGTGGCGACAATCGTGAGTAGCCAGGCTGAGGTACGCACCAGCGAATACACAATTGCAGCAACATACGGCAGAAGGTCGAACCCAAACAGGCGCCAGCCCGATGTGAAATGAAATTCGCGTTTCCGGGCGAACTCGATAAACCAGGTGTGCAGTTTCCAAACTGCGGCGCAGAAGGCGATCAGCATCAACAAGCCGACTACCGTGAAGATGATGGCGCCCCGTATGACTGGCCAGGAACGCTCTTCGGCGCGCGCCTCGAAAGCTTCGCCCAGATTGCTAAGTGCTGCCTGGGAGGCTTGATCCAGCGTCTCCTCAGACTCTCTGTCTAAATCGTTAGAGCCGAGGAAGAAGAGCACGCGCCCGCGGCAGACAAAGGCGATTCCGTCTTGTCCCTCAACTCTCACCGGGCGCAGGGACACTTCGGATAACGTGACGTTGAGGGGGAGTTCGTTGAGGCGTTCTACCGCACGATCTGCCCGCTCTTGGGCAGTGGTTCCAGCAAGCCCGCTGCGCTGGAACGTGATAGTGCGATTCCAGAATTGGATTGGGACTGCGTCAGCGGGCGACTGTCCGCCCTTTCCTGCTTGCGCCCCTGCACCCGCCGCGATAGTGATGCCAACGGTGAGTAGCGTCGCCGCAAGGGTGGCGACCATCCAGCGCGACAGAATCCTCACAACGAAAGCAAATGCTCTAGTTCGCAAGCCTGCTCCTGAGCAAGAAAAGGACGGTGAATCTGGTTGGGAGCGAAAATGCTTGGCTCCAGTTTGCCCTTCTCCCATCCTCGCCTGCAAGCGTCCACCGAGAATCGCCGGCTATTTGCCCGCCGCTTGTTGCTGAGCCATGCGGCCGACGAGTTCGGTTCGCGACACTTCCAGTGCATCCTGAGGAGTGAGGCGAGCGAAGAGGTCCAAAGAACGCGCAATTAAGCCGGTCCAACCGGTCTGGTGGCTGGCGCCTAAGCCGGCGCCGTTGTCGCTATGGAAATACTCGTAGAACAGGATGTAATCCCGCCAGTGCGGGTCTTCCTGAAACTTCTTGCTTCCGCCGTAGACCGCGCGGCGGCCGTCCTTGTCTTTAAGGAAGATGGTGGCAATCCGTCGCGCAATTTCTCTGGCAACTTCAAACAGGGTCATCATCTG
>Ga0335069_10014492_pt1 | contig 11034 bp, 10 predicted proteins | sample Lox_Sample_11_FD_206714 | JGI IMG/M metagenome (GOLD analysis project Ga0335069, IMG submission 206714) | Soil microbial communities from Loxahatchee National Wildlife Refuge, Florida, United States - Lox_Sample_1.1 | ecosystem: Environmental > Terrestrial > Soil > Wetlands | place: USA... | reverse complement strand
TTTTTGCCGGTCGCGCAAACCGGCCATGAGGTCTCCTAGAGGGCAAACGATGGAAAATGAATTGACTTAAGTTTGTAGTTCATTCATTTTTTTGCGACAAGCAAATTCAAGCTCGGCAAGAGCAGGCGAGGGCGGCGCGGCCGGTCCTCACGCAATAGAGACAGGAGCGGGCAAATGCAGATTTCCAAGATTCTCTGGGCGGGCGCGGCGATGCTCGCCCTGACCACGGCAGCGAATGCGGCCGACACGCTCAACGTGCTGACGTGGTGCGATCACGAGGACCCGACCCTGCTGCAGCCATTCGAGCAGGCGAACAACGTCAAGATCAACTTCAAGGACATCGACAGCACCGCGGCGATCCTCGCCGTGCTTGGCCAGTCGAAGCCGGGCGATTGGGACGTGCTGGTGCTGGACGAGACCGATACGGGACGCCTGCAGCAGAAGGGCCTGCTGGCGGAGCTCGACGCCAAGGATTACCCGTTCGGTGACATCCCGACGGAGATCGCCGATCCGAAGCTCACCTCGGTCGACGGCAAGCTCTACAGCGTGCCGGAGAAGTTCGGCTACAACACCGTCGCCTACAACAAGACCGCGGTCGACCCGAAGGCGATGACCGATATCAACGCGATCTGGGATCCGAAATACAAGGGCCGGGTCGCGATCTACGATTACTACGTGCCCGAGATCGAATATGTGGCGATGGCGCTGGGCAAGAATCCGGCGGACCTCACCGAGGCCGACCTGCCGGCGATCAAGGAGAAGCTGATCGCCCTCAAGGCCAATGCGTCGATGGTCGGGGACGTCACCACCGTGCAGCAGGCGCTGGCCTCGGGCTCGGTCGATATCCTCGTGGGCGGCGGCGAGTGGGTCACGGCCGGCATCGCCAAGGACAATCCGAACCTCGATTACGTGATTCCGACGCAGGGCGGCGTGCGCTGGCAGCAGGGCCTCGCGATCTTCGCGGATTCGAAGCAGAAGGATCTCGCGAAGAAGTTCGTGCAGTACATCGTCAGCCCCGAAGCCCAGGGCAAGCTCGCGACCTCGGCCTGCTACTGGGGCATGCCGGCGAACGGCAAGGCGGTGCTCAACGACGAGCAGAAGACGATCCTACGCTGGAGCGACCAGCCGGGCTACATCAAGACCTCGCATCCCTATCTGCAGATGACCAGCGCCTTCGACAAGCAGCTCCAGGCGCTCTGGGCCGAGGTCCTGCAGGCGAAGTGATGGCATCGACGAACGAGGCGCGCGCGGCATCCCAAGCGCGCCTCGCCGGCCTCGGCTTCACGCTGCCGGCGGTCGCCTGGATCCTTCTCTTTTTCGGCGCGCCGCTGGTCATCATGGCGATCTACAGCCTGCTGCCGCTCGATGCCGAGGGCGCGCCGGGCGGCTTCAGCCTCGACGCCTATCGGCAGTTCTTCGGCGAATCCGCCTATGTCGAGGCGGTCTGGAACTCCGTGGTGACGACGGCGGTCGTGGTCGTCGTCAGCCTGCTGCTCGCCTATCCCTTCGCCTATATCCTCGCATACAGGGTCCCGAAGCGCTGGCAGCGCCTGGCGATCGCCTGCGCCATCCTGCCGTTCTGGACCTCCTACGTCGTGCGGTCTTACGCCTGGCTCCTGGTGCTGGCGCCGACCGGGATCGTGAACTGGGTGCTGATCAATCTTGGCGTCGTCGCGCGGCCGATCACGCTTGCGTACAATCCCAGCGCGACCGAGCTCGGCTTCGTTCACTTCTTCATCATGCTGAACGCGCTCACGATCTACGCCAACCTGGTGCAGATCAACCCGCGCTATGTCCTGGCGGCGCAGGATCTCGGCGCCTCGTCCTGGAAGAGCTTCCTCGCCGTCACCTTCCCGCTGAGCATACCGGGCATGACGGTCGGCGCGTTTCTCACCGTCGTGCTCTGTATCGGCGATTTCATCACGCCGCAGATCCTCGGCGGCAACAAGGAGCTGCTGCTGCCGCAGGTGATCATGATGCAGATCCAGCGCCAGCTCGATCTCCCCATGGCCTCGGTGATGTCGCTGGTGCTGACGCTCATCGTCGCCGTGGTCTACCTGCTGCTGCAGCGCCAGATGCGCATGGCGCGGCTGTGATGCGCTGGTCAAGCCGGCTCGGCAATGCGCTGTCGGGCTTCTACCTCACGGCCTGCTACGTCTTCATCCTGCTGCCCGTGGCGGTGCTGATCCTGTTCTCGTTCCAGGACGGACGCCTGCCGGTGCCGCCGTTCCACGGTCCTACTCTCAAGTGGTATGTGACCGCGTTTACCAACGAGCGGATGATGGCCGGGCTTGGCAATTCGCTGCTGGTCGGGATCGGGTCGTCTGCGCTCTCCGTCATCCTTGGTTTCCTCGCCGCCTACGGCATCTCCCGTTATGAGTTCGCGGCGCGGCGCCTGTTGCAGGGGATCATCATCCTGCCACTGGCCGTCTCCTATCTCCTGGTCGGGATGGGGCTCCTGGTGACCTTGTCCTCGCTCGGCCTCGGGCCCTCCCTATGGATGGTGGTGGTCGGCCATGTAGTGATCAACATGCCGCTCGCCTTCGCGATCTGCCTCGCCCAACTCGGCGAGCACCAGCGCAAGGTCGAATGGGCGGCAAAGGACCTCGGCGCGTCGACCTTCCGGGTGCTGACCGCGGTCACCATGCCGATGATCGCGCCGGCGCTGATCGCGGCCTTCTGCCTCTGCTTCACGCTCTCCTGGGACGAATTCATCATCGCCTTCCTGGTGACCCGGTTCGACGTGACTCTGCCGATCGTGATCTGGACCATGCTGCGCGGCGGCCTGAACCCGCAGACTAACGCGGTCGGCTCCTTCATCTTCCTCTGTTCCATCCTGATGCTGGTCGCGGTGGAATTCCTGCTGTTCCGGAAACGCCGCGCATGACGTCGCATCTCGAAGTCGAAGCCATCAACAAGGTCTACGGCGAGGTCACCGCCCTCGACCATGTCTCGCTGGCGGTGGAGCAGGGCGGCTATGTCGTCCTCCTGGGGCCGTCGGGCAGCGGCAAGACCACCTTGCTCTCGGTGATCGGCGGCTTCACGGTCCCGACCTCCGGCCGGGTCTCGATCGCCGGGCGCGACGTGACGGCGCTCAGTCCGGCGCAGCGTCCGACCACGACTTTGTTCCAGGACTATGCGCTCTTTCCGCACATGTCGGTCGCCGGCAATGTCGGCTTCGGATTGAAGGTGCGGCATGTGTCGGCGGCCGAGCGCGAGAAGCGGATCGCGGCGGCGCTCGAGCTGGTCGGTCTCGCAGGATACGGGCGGCGCGGCATCCACGAGATTTCCGGCGGCCAGCGGCAGCGCGTGGCACTCGCCCGTGCGCTGGTGGTCGAACCCGAGATCCTGCTGCTCGACGAGCCGCTGGGTGCGCTCGATCTCAATCTCCGCCGTCAGATGCAGGACGAGCTATTGGCGCTTCAGCGCCGCACCGGGCGGAGCTTCGTCCATGTGACCCACGACCAGGAGGAGGCGATGGCGCTGGCCTCGCTGGTCGTGGTGATGAACAAGGGCCGGATCGAGGACCAGGGGCCGCCGAAGCGGATCTACGAGCGGCCGGCGACTCTCTTTACCGCGACCTTCATGGGCGAGAGCACGCAGATCCCAGGACGCGTGGGCGAGGCCGGCCTGGTGGAAACGGCGATCGGCGCCCTGCGCGGCACGGGTCAGCAATCGCCCGGCAGCGAGGTCATGCTGATCGTCCGGCCGGAGAATATCCGCACCGATGCGAACGAGATCGACCTCGGCCCGGCGCGGATCCGCGAGGCGACGTTCCAGGGCGCGCATTACCGCGTGCTCGCCACCAGCGAGCGCGGCGCCCAGGACTTCGTCCTGCGCCTGCCCCCGGACCACGCGGTGGAGCCCGGAAGGGCGCTGCAACTGAGCTGCCGGCCGGAGAACCTGGTGGTCTTGAGCCGCTAGTTGCGGCGGGCAGTCGGTTCGTCTAATCCTGGCCGAACACCGCGCAGGGGAGCCCATGTTCACGATGAACGAATACGGCCGCATCCAGAAGGTGGCGATGCGGCGGCCGGAACAGGCCATGGTGAGCGACGCCAAGATCGACGCCGAGTGGAAGCCGCTGAACTATCACACGCGACCCGACCTTGCGCGCGCCGTCGCCGAGCACAAGAAGTTCGCGGAGATCATCCAAGGCGTCGGCGCCGAGATGATCTATCTTCCGGCGGAGAGCTCGCTCACCATGGACAGCCTCTATGTGCGCGATGCCGCGGCGGTCTGCGCCAAGGGCGTCATCCTCTGCAACATGGGCAAGCCGGCGCGGGCGACCGAGCCCGGCGTGCATCGCGAGGCGCTGGCCAAGGCCGGCATCCCGATCGCCGGCGCCATCACCGGCGAGGGCAAGGTCGAGGGCGGCGACATCATCTGGCTCGACAAGCGGCATTGCGGCATCGCCCGCGGCTATCGCACCAACGACGAGGGGATCCGCCAGTTCAAGGAGATCGTCGGACCCGACGTGCATGTCGAGGTCGCGGTCCTGCCGCATTACAAGGGGCCGAGCGACGTCTTCCATCTGATGTCGATCATCAGCCCGCTGGACAAGCATCTGCAGCTCGTCTACTCGCCGCTGATGCCGGTGGTGTTCCGGGAATGGCTGATCGACCACGGCCATCAGTTCGTCGAGGTGCCGGATGCCGAGTTCGCCAGCATGGGCTGCAACGTGCTCGCCATCGCGCCCCGCGAGGTGGTGATGGTGAAGGGCAACCCGGAGACCAAGCGCCGCATGGAAGCCGCCGGCTGCAAGGTCCATGTGATCGAGGCCGACGCCATCTCGGTGCCGGGGGAGGGCGGGCCGACCTGCCTCACCCGGCCGCTGATGCGGGCCGCCTGAAGATCGAGGGCGCCGCAAGAATCGGAACGTATTGTCGGCGGGCGGCAGCTACATCTGGACCATCAGCAATGGAGGTCCCCGATGTCGTTCCGCATTTCCAGCCTGCCGCTCGAGCCCTTCGCCCCGCTTTTCGGCCTCTCGGACGAGGAATTGCTGAAGCACGGCGCGCGGCGCGAGATCGCCGACGCGAAGCCGGGCTATCCCTGCCGCGTCACCCTGGCCGATGCCGAGCCGGGCGAGTCATTGATTTTGCTGAATTATCAGCATCTTGACGAAGAGAGCTCGCCTTATCGCGCGAAAGGGCCGGTCTTCGTCCGGGAATCGGCGACGTCCGGTGCCGAGATCGTCGATGAGGTCCCGGATTATCTCTCCCGCCGGCTGCTCTCGATCCGAGCCTACGACAAGGACGGCATGATGCTCGACGCGGACGTGGTCGACGGCAAGGAACTCCCCGGCATGATCGCGAAGTTGTTCGCGAATGCCGGCGTCGACTATCTCCACGCCCACTTCGCGAAGCGCGGCTGCTACGCCGCGCGGATCGACCGGGCGTAGCGAGCGCCGACCGGTCAGACGCTGCCTTCGGCGCCCATCAACTGCCGCCGCGCATAGTGCAGGTGGCTGGTCACCATCGCCACCGCGCCTTCGACGTCGCGGCTGGAGATCGCCTCGGCGAGGGCGCGGTGCTGGCGGTTGTAATCGGCGATGCGCTGCGGGGTGAGGATCTTGTCCCGCATCGCCGCCCACTGGTCATGGGCGCGAATCTCATTCACTCGTCGATAAATCCACAGCATCAGCGGGTTGTGCGACGCTTCTGCGATGCGGATGTGGAACTGCGTATCCCATTCGGTGAAGCGCGAGGGGTCGTTGCCCGCGGCCTCCGCCATGTCGCAGGCCTCGAACATCTTCTCGAGGTCCTTGGCGGAAGCGTTCAGCACGGCAAGGCGAGTCATGTAGGGCTCGATCGCGAGCCGCGCCTCGATCAGCTCCACCGGTGACGTGATCTCCGCGATGTCGTCGGTCTCGCCCGGCTGGCGATAGCTGACGAAGGTGCCGCTGCCGATCCGCCGCGCCACCAGCTTGTCCATCTCGAGTCGGTCGAGCGCCAGGCGGACCGTGGTGCGCGACGCGTTGAAGGCCTCGGCCAGCTGGCGCTCCGCCGGCAGCTTCTGCCCGAACTTGTAGGTCCCTTCGACGATCGCCTGGCGCAACTGGTCGGCGATCCAGGCCGAGCCGCGCGCGGCATCCACCGGCACCGCCACATGGCTGGGGTCGGGCGGGGTCACGGGCTGCACTGTCTCTGCGCCAATTCGAGCCAATTCAATACCTTTATGAAAAATAGGTTGGCAAATGGGCCGCGCTATGCTGAGATTATGGGCGCGCCGAACCAATCTGGTCAACACTGACCGCGGCAGAAAACCGCGGCGCAGGCTGGGTAAAGTCGGCGCCCGTCAGCTGTACCAGTCGTCGACCTGCCGCGATAGGACTTGGGCCATGGCGCTTCCCGCGCAAGTGAAATTCGTTGTCATCGGTGCCGGAATCCACGGTTTGAGCTCGGCGTGGAACCTCGCAGAGAATCTTCGCAAGTCGGGCAAAGGCAGCGGCAAGGACATCCTGGTCCTGGACAAGACCGGCATCGCCGCCGGTGCCTCTGGAATCGCCTGCGGCGTGGTCCGGAACAACTATTTCCAGCCGGCCATGCGCCGGCTGATGGCGCACAGCGTCTCCGTTTGGGAGAGCGACGAGAAGGCCTTCTCCTATCACCCGGTCGGCTACATGCAGATCAGCCCCGAGGTGATGCACAAGGACGTGGCCTCGATCTACGCCCAGCAGAAGGAGATCGGCTACACCTCGTCCTTCATCGAGGGCGAGAAGGACTGCATGAAGTACATGCAGGGCATCCTCTCGGACTGGCAGGCCAAGGGCATCACCTCGGTGCTGCACGAGAAGAAGGGCGGCTACGCGAACAACACCGCCTCGATCTACGGCCTCGCCAAGAAGGCCGAGAACGAAGGTGTTAGGATCATGACCGGGGTCAAGGTCACCGGCTTCAAGCGCGACGCCAAGGGTGCCATCACCGCGGTCGAGACCGACAAGGGCGCGGTGCAGTGCGAGCAGGTGATCGTCGGCGTCGGCCCCTGGGTGCGCTCGATCTGGAAGATGCTGGACCTGCCCGACGCGATTTCAATCAAGGGCAAGGACGGCAAAGTGCACGAGAACGTGCCGATGTGGGTGTTCTGGTCGCTGCAAGAGGGCACGCTCGGCGTCGATCCCGACTACCAGAAGACCAATGACGGCAAGATGCCGCCGGTGATCCATGTCGATACCGACGCGCCGCTCTATTCCGACGTCGACAAGTCGCTGATCACCGACAAGCTCTGGGGCATCTACTACAAGCCCGACTTCCATTTCGGCGGCGTCCAGGGCGGCGCCATGCCGTTCAAGGTGAAGGCGGCGACCGACAAGGTGAAGGTCGACCCCTACGGCCCGGAGAGCCCGGATTTCGTGGTCGGCGACGATTTCGCGCATATGTGGGTTTCGGCGCTGGCCTTCTGCCAGAAGCGCTTCGAGGGCCAGATGCCGAAATACAAGAAGGAGCCCTCGGGCGGCATCGGCTGCTTCACCGCGGATAGCTTCCCGGTGTTCGACCGGTTCTGCGAGAACGCCTATTTCATCGCGGACTCGAACCACGGCTACAAGATGATCGGCGTCGGCAAGCTCGTTGCGGACGACATCTGCGGCATGGGCGACGAGCTGCTGCGGCCGTTCCGCTTCTCGCGCTTCGCCGAAGGCAAGCTGCACCCGACGTCGAATTCGCCCTTCCCCTGGAGCTGAAGACGGAGAGCAAGGGCACCAGGGAGGGCGTGATCAGGGTTCTGCGGCGGTCTTTCGCCGGACAGGGAGGCGGATCCTCAAGGGTCTGCCGATAAAAAACGGGAGAACTCCAATGACTGACCTCGAGGCACACGTAAGCGCAAAGGGCCGCAAAGAGCTCGTCAAGCAGGTTCGCGCGAAAATCAACGAACTCGACATCAAGTACATCTACTACCAGTTCGTCTCCGTCACCGGCCGCATCGTCGGCAAGGGCATCCCGGCCGACCACTGGGAATCGGTCGCCGAGCGCGGCTTCCAGCTGGTCTACGGCTCGACCGCGAACCTCTATACCGACCGCCACAAGCGCTACATCGGCTACGGCCCCGAGGCCTCGGAGCTGGTCGGCATCCCCGATCCCGAGACCTTCGTGCAGCTCCCCTGGGACAAGCGCGTCGCCCGCGTGTTCTGCACCTGCTTCCGGAACCGCGAGGAGCGGGTCAATCCCGGCGGCCACCTGACCTCGGATTGCCGCGGCAACCTCCGCATCCTGCATGAGGAGTTCCAGAAGAAGCACAAGGGCCTGCATCTCCGCCACGGCTGCGAGCCGGAGATGATGTGGCTGAAGAAGGGCGCCGATGGGCTTCCCGACGGCGGCTTCTCCAAGCCCAACTGCTATCACATCGACCAGTTCGAGAAGCTGCGGCCGGTCTTCCTCCGGGTCATCGAATACGCCCAGGCGATGGGCCTCGACATGATCCAGGGCGACCATGAGGACGCCCCGGGCCAGCTCGAGTTGAACTTCATGTTCGACGACTGCCTCCGGACGTCGGACCGCCTTACCACCTATCGGCAGATCTGCGCCCAGGTCGCCCGCGAGTTCGACTTGATCGCCTGCTTCATGCCGAAGCCGTTCATGGGCGTTTCGGCCTCGGGCTGCCACCACAACCTGTCGCTCTGGCGCGGCGGCGAGGACCAGATCAACGACCTCCACAACAAGCCGCTGCCGGGCATGAAGGACGTCTTCGCCTACCGCAAGGGCGGCGAGAACACTTTCCTGCCGCTGAAGGGCCAGGCAAAGCCGGGACCGATCGGCCTCAACTGCATCGGCGGCGTGATCAAGCACTTGGGCGCCTTGACGGCACTCGGCTCCTCGACGGTGAACTCCTATCGCCGGCTCTGGGACACCGGCTTCTGGGCGCCGGTCTTCGCCGACTGGGGCTATCAGAATCGCACCTGCGCCCTGCGCATCTCGGCGCCGGGCCGCTTCGAGTACCGCTCGGTCGATGCCGCGGTGAATCCGTACCTGATGGCGGCCGCGCTGCTGCAAGCCTTCGACGACGGCATCAACTCGAAGCTCGATCCGGGCGAGCCCGAGGAGCGCAACATCTACGAGGCGATGTCGGCCGGCAAGAAGGTGAAGAAGCTGCCGATGTCGCTCGGCGAATCTCTGGAGCGCCTCTCGAACGACGAGGTGATCAAGAAGGCGCTGCCGGACGAAATGTACCGGGTCTTCATGCACTACAAGACGGACGAGTGGGAGCGCTACATGGCCACCGTCACGCATTGGGATCTCGAGACCTATTGGGACTGCCTGCCGTAACAGGATGAACGGCTCCCTCCCTTCAGCGGGGAGGGAGCCATTGCTTGGAGAAAGGACGCTGCCATGTGCGGGATTGCGGGACTGATTCACCGCGGCAAGACCGGGGATATCGGCAAGGAAATGACGGCGATGCTGCAGAGCCTGAAGCATCGCGGGCCGGATTCCACCGGCTATGCGCTCTATGGCTCGCCCAAGGGCAACGCCCTGGTCCTGCGCTGGAAGGCGGCGGAGCAGGAGGAGATGAAGCACGGCTTCCACATCCATGAGGAGGTCAAGGAGCGGAAGAAGGAGGTCGAGAAGCGCCTCGCCGAACTCGGCGCCACGATCGTTTCCGAGGAGGATGCGACCGAATACGCCTATCGGACGGTGATCGACTACGGCGGCGACAAGCGCAAGCTCGCCGACTACGTCGAGGACATCGAGGGCGTCGAGATCCTGTCGCTCGGCTATGGCCTGGAGCTGATCAAGGATCTGGGCGACGCGACCACGGTCGGCGGCCAGTATCACCTGCAGGGCTTCAAGGGCAGCCACGCCATCGGCCATACCCGCATGGCGACGGAATCCGACGTCGATATCCGCTCGGCGCATCCCTACTGGGCCTATCCCTTCGCCGACGTCTCGGTCGTCCATAACGGCCAGCTCACCAACTACTGGGGCGGCCGGCGCGACCTCGAGCGCCGCGGGCACCGCTTCATGTCGAACTGCGACAGCGAGCTGATCGCGGTCTATCTCGCCGACAAGATGCAGCAGGGCGCCAAGCTCGAGGACGCCATGAAGGAGTCGATCGACGAGCTCGACGGCGTCTTCACCTACGTGGTCGCCACCTCGGACAGCCTCGGCATGGCAAAGGACGTGATGGCCGCAAAGCCGATGGTGCTCTACGAGAGCGAAGACTTCGTCGCCTTGGCCTCGGAGGAAGTCGCGATCCGCAGCATCTTCCCCAAGGAAATCGATACCTTCGACCCTTACGAGGGCGAAGTCCGGGTCTGGAAGCGATAACGAGAGAGAACGGAACCTGCCATGGCGCTTCGCACCAAATCGCACGACATGGGGATGCACACGGAACGTCTGTCCGGGCGCACCCAGCAGCGCTTCTTCGAGCCGGACGCGGAGGAGAACTTCGTCTATCCGGGCTCGTTCGACGTCGATTTCAACAAGCGCGCCGAGTTCGACGCGGCGAAGCTGACGCCGACCGAGATCAACCACAAGATCCGCGAGCTCCTGTCGAAGGGCAACGGCACGATCGTGATGAAGAACCCCGGCGCCAAGCACGGCGTCGCGGTCGGCATCCTCAACAAGCTGAACCTGATCATCGAGGGCAGCCTCGGCTACTTCGGCTGCGGCCTGATCGACGGGCCGAACATCCGGATCAAGGGCCGGGTCGGCTGGTCCTGCGCCGAGAACATGCTGGCGGGGACGGTGATCGTCGAGAAGAACGCGGGCTCCACCTTCGGCGCGGCGATCCGCGGCGGCGATCTGGTCTGCATGGGCGACGTCGGCGCCCGCATGGGCATCGACATGAAGGGCGGCACCATCATCGTCGGCGGCCGCGCCGGCGCCTTCTGCGGCTTCATGATGCAGCGCGGCCGGATGGTGATCCTGGGCGACGCGGGCAAGAACCTCGGCGATTCGATGTACGACGGCACAATCTATGTCGGCGGCAAGATCGAGGAGCTCGGCGTCGATGCGGTGCCGGGCGAGATGACCGAGCTCGACTGCCAGTGGCTGGAGCGCAAGCTGAAGCAGTACGGCCTCAAGACGCCGCGGGGGGTCA
>Ga0335069_10014491_pt1 | contig 11035 bp, 11 predicted proteins | sample Lox_Sample_11_FD_206714 | JGI IMG/M metagenome (GOLD analysis project Ga0335069, IMG submission 206714) | Soil microbial communities from Loxahatchee National Wildlife Refuge, Florida, United States - Lox_Sample_1.1 | ecosystem: Environmental > Terrestrial > Soil > Wetlands | place: USA... | reverse complement strand
CTCCTGGCCGTCCCGGCCAACGTCAGCGACGAGCGCAAGAGGATCCTGAAGTCTTTCCGGGCGCAAGTGCGTTACTCCAGCCCCATGGAAGGGTCCGATGGCGCCATCCGCCTGGCCCGGGAGATTTACCAGGCCGATCCCGGTAAATATTTCGTGCCGGACCAGTACAACAACCCCGAGAACCCCAGGGCCCATTACTTGACCACCGCCGAGGAAATCATGGAGGCCGTGGGGGACGAGATCACCCATTTCGCCGCGGGCATCGGCACCAGCGGGACGCTCATGGGCACGGGCAGGCGGCTGAAGGAAATGAAGCCCTCGATCCAAGTGGTGGCTTTGGAACCCGCTGAACCTTTCCACGGCTTGGAAGGCCTCAAGCACATGGCCTCCTCGATCGTGCCCGGCATTTATGACGAGCATGGCTATGATTTCAAGATCGCCATGGACACCGAGGAATCCTACGAATGGGTCCAGCGCCTGGCGAGGCGGGAGGGGCTTTTGGTGGGCCTTTCCAGCGGCGGCGCCATGGATGGTTGCATCAAATTGGCCAAACAAATCCAAAAGGGCTGCATCGTCACCGTCTTCCCCGACTCGGGGGACAAGTACCTTTCAACCCGTGTGTGGGAGCTCTCATGATCCGCTTTGAGAAAGAGGCCGAAGCCCAGATGAAGGGAATCGGGGAGCGGGGTTTCCCGCACGAAATCTGCGGGCTCATGCTGGGCAAATCGGGCCCGGAGCGGGTGGTGACCGAGGTTTTCGAATGCGGCAACCTCAATAAGCTCAAGCCCGAGACCCGCTATGACATGGACCCCAAGGACTATTTGAAGGGGGAAGCCTTGGCCCGCCAAAAGGGGCTGGACGTGCTCGGCATCTTCCACTCCCATCCTGACCATCCGGACAAGGCTTCCGAGACCGACCGCCAGGCCGCCTGGCCCGGTTTTTCCTACGTCATCATGTCCATCCAAAAGGGCAAGTTCGCTTCCATGCGCTCCTGGGTGCTGGACGAGGCCTCCCAATTCCAGGAAGAACCCATCCAAACGAGCGTCTAACCTAACCTCAAATCTTTTTTACCAGGAAGTTCACGAAGCGGACGAAGTTGGACAAAATTCTTAATACTTCTTTCCCTTTTATTTAATCTTTTGATTTACTTCGTGAACTTTGTGGCTTCGTGGTGAAATAGCTTTTGCCGGAGGTTTTTCATGAAATTCCACACCGAACATCTTTGGTTCAACACCACTAAGCGCCGGGAATACATCAACATCACGGGGGAAGTCGAAAAGGCCCTGAGGAAAAGCGGGATCCAGGAAGGCATGATCCTGGTTTCGGCCATGCACATCACCGCCGGGGTCTATGTGAATGACGCCGAGGACGGCCTGATCGCCGACATTGACGAGTGGCTGGAAAAGTTGGCTCCTTATAAAGCGGACTACCGCCACCACCGTACCGGCGAGACCAACGGGGACTCGCATTTGAAGAGCCTTTTGGTGCATCATGAGGTCATCGTCCCCGTCACGGCGGGGAAGCTCGACTTGGGGCCCTGGCAGCAGGTTTATTACGCGGAGTTCGACGGTCAACGCAAGAAGCGGCTTTTGATCAAGGTGATGGGGGAGTAGCTGTGTTTTAATACCCTCGCCCCCATTTGCCCCCTTGTGGGATTGAGGGAGAGGGCCAGGGTGAGGGGTGCCGTTTGACGTGCCCGGCTTCGCTAGGCTACGCCGGGCAATCTTCGCCTCTTAGATAATTTCATTGGAGGCGAAACTTGGAATCCTCAAAACCCGAATTCGAAAAATACATCCTGGTTTGCGTCAACGAGCGCCCGGCGGGCGAGCGGGTTTCCTGCGGGGCCACCTTTTGCGGCAAGCAATTGGCCGCGGCGCTGAAGGAAGCGGTGAAGACCGCGGGCCAGGCCTCTCGGATCCGGGTCTCCAAGACCTATTGCCTGGATGTGTGCGAGCAAGGCGCCAATGTCCTGCTTTATCCCGATAATGTGTGGTTTAAGCAGGCCACGCTGGAAGATGTGCCCGGGATCCTTGAGAAAAGCTTGGGCAAAGCTTAAGATGAAACACTAGTGAAGTTTCGTTTGGAGTGTTGATCGAAGGGGTTGTCCCCCTTCGCCCGATTCCGCCTCCGCTGACGCTCGGCGGGGCTTCGGGGGACATTTCGAATTTCTTCATCAAAATTTTTTGTTAATTTTTTGCCCCCCGTCCAAAGCGGCCGACTCCGCTGACGCTACGCCGGCCAAGACGGGGGATCATGAAATGTCTGTTTTGGATATTTCATGGAACATTACATGGGGGTGACCGGTTTCGACTGGGAAGCTGAACTTTAGGGTGCGTGTCGAGGCGCCATCGCTCGTCAAACATGGCAACGGTTTAACTGCCGATAACCAGTTAGCTCTGGCCGCTTAAAGCGGTTAGCGTTCCGCCTTTGATGCCTATTAGGGGGAGGGAACGTAAGCAGTAGGCTGGTCCGCCACAGGGTTGTTCCACCGATGGGCGGACGAGATCCAATGGGGCTGGCTCCCCGCCGGCCGCTCGAGAGCGAGCGGGGGGCGAGATTCATTCTTGAGCTACGCACGTAGGACCCTTTACGGATGTTTTTCAGGACGTGGGTTCGATTCCCACCACCTCCACCACTCTTTGCCCCTTCGGGGGCTTCGCCTGGCGGCTATTTCTGGTCCGCCAGGCACGACCAGTGTTGTACCCGGGTTAAATGTCTTTTTGCCCTTTGCTTTTTTAACCGCTTCAGTGCTAGCCTTCGAAAAATAACTCCCTCAAGGAGAAACTCATGCCGACTGTGAAAGCTTACGCCGCGAAGACCCCCAAGGCCCCTCTGGGCCCCCACGCCATCGAACGCCGGGAACCGGGCCCCCACGACGTGGCTTTGGACATCCTCTATGCCGGGATCTGCCATTCGGACATCCACCAAGTGCGCGACGAATGGAGCCCGGGGACTTTCCCCATGGTGCCGGGCCACGAGATCGTCGGGAAGGTCGTGAAGGTGGGGCCCTCGGTGACCAAGTTCAAGGTGGGTGACACGGTGGGCGTGGGTTGCTTCGTGGACTCCTGCCGTTCCTGCGGGTCCTGCCATGACGGGGAAGAGCAGTATTGCGACAAGGGCGCCAACTTCACCTATAACAGCGTGGAAAAAGACGGCAAGACCCCGACCCAAGGCGGTTATTCCACCCACATCGTGGTGGACGAGAACTACGTGCTTCGGGTGCCCGCCGGCATCCCCTTGGAGGCCGCCGCGCCCCTTCTTTGCGCCGGCATCACCACCTACTCGCCGCTTCGCACCTGGAAGGTGAAGCCGGGCGACAAGGTAGGCATCGTGGGCCTGGGCGGTTTGGGCCATATGGGAGTGAAGCTCGCCGCGGCCATGGGCGCCGAGGTGACGGTTTTGAGCACCTCGGACAACAAAAAAGACGACGCCCTGAAGCTGGGCGCCAAGAAGTTCGCCAACACCAAGGACCCCAAGACCTTCGAGCAATACGCGGGTTACTTTGACCTGATGATCAACACGGTCTCGGCCCAGATCGACCTCAACCAATACCTCAATTTATTGAAGCGCGACGCCACCCTGGTGTTGGTGGGGGTTCCGCCCCAGCCGGCGCCGGTGCACGCCTTCTCGGTCATCAGCAAGCGCCGCCGCCTAGCGGGATCGCTCATCGGGGGAATCCGGGAAACCCAGGAAATGCTCGATTTCTGCGGCGAAAAGAAAATCGGCTCCGAGGTGGAAGTCATCCCCGTGGAGAAGGTCAATGAGGCTTATGAGCGGGTCATCAAGGGCGATGTCAAATACCGCTTTGTCATCGACATCAAGACGCTGAAATAAGTCTTGGCCGATTGATAATCAAGGCGCAAGGCAAAGGTCTCTGGAAATCCGGCGGCCTTTGCCTTGCCTGTTTTAACGGAAAACCTGGACCCCGGCGTCTTTGGTAAGGCTCAAGTAATTTGGAAATTTGCCGTTAACCGGCGCGGAATCAAATGGCTTTGCAAAGCCTGGGCCTTTTGTTAGACTAACTTTCGCTTTCCGTTCACCATCATCATTAAGAGGCTTCCCTTGCGGAAAAATTCATGGTTGGTTCTTTGTGCGGCCCTGTTGGCGATGACTTTGTCCCGGGTTTGGGCGGCGGGCCCCACCTACATCCACGACGGCATCGGCGCCAGCACCACTTGGACCCCCGACGGAAACCCCTACATCATCCAAAACGACATCATCGTGGCCAAGGGCGCGGTTTTGACCATCGCCCCGGGAACTGAAATCCATTTTGTGGCCGGCACCTCGGGCAAACCCGGGGACGGGCCGAACCTGATCGTGGAAGGCGGCCTTCGGGCCGTGGGGGACAATACCCAGCCCATTTCCTTCCAGCCTGACGTCACGGGGAACCTGTGGGGCGCCATTTATTTTTACGGCAGCGACCCGGCCAACTCCATCCTCCAAGCCTGTTTGGTCAAGGGGGGCCGCATCGTTTGCAACGCCGCCTCGCCCATGATCACCGGCTGCGCCATCTATGGCTCCCAGAGCGCGGTGGAAGTGGCCTTGAATTCCCAGCCCCAGATCATCCACAACCGCATCACGGCCAATGGCGTGGGTTTTGTGCTGATTTCGGACACCTCCAGCCCGGTGATTTCCAACAACGAGATTTACAACAACAAGTACGCCTTCTACTTGAAGGACTTCGGCACGCCGGTGATTTCGGGCAACCATATCTACAACAACACGAGTTACAACATCGTGAACTACTCGCCCAAGTCTTTGGCTTTGGCCGATAACGATTTTAGACAGACGGACCCGAACCTGATCGCCCGCACCATCTACGACGGTCTCTACAACCCCCAATTGGGCCGGGTGACTTTCCCGGTGGCTTCGGGCATGTCGGCCCCCACCCAATTGGCTTCGGCGGCTTCCCAGGCCAAGCCCAACGTCCAGGAAGAAGACCTGTGGAGCTATGGCCGTCCTTTTGACGCCATGAAAATCAGCAATTTGGAAGCCCAGAAGAAGAAGCCCTCCAGCGTGATGAAGGTCCTAGCCGTGGGGGCGACGGCGGTCGTGACGGCGGTCCTTCTTTTCCTGTAAGCCGGGCCTCGCCGGGCCCCGTAGGATGATTCCATGACCAGCCCCTCGGACCAACGCGTCGCGCCCCGGATTCCCGTTCATTTCCATATCCGATTCCGCTTGATGAAATCCCCCACGGGGGAGCCGCCCGAGCCCAGCCTGCACAATGGCAACAACCTGATGGCCAACCTCAGCCAGACGGGCTTTTTCCTTTCCACCAAGAATTACCTGGAAGTGAATTCGCTCATTGAGATCGAGTTCCCCCTGGATCCGTCCCAAACCCCCTTGCGGGGCGAGGCGGAAGTCGTGCGTTCGAACTACCACAATTTTCCCTCGCAAGGCCGTTATGAATACGGGCTGAAATTCACGCTTTTGCCCGCCCAGGATCAACAAATCCTCCTGAAATTCCTCCAAACCGCCAGGCCCCTGTAAAGGCCTCTTTTCCTTGCATTGTCCCCGGCCGGACCCCGTGTTAGAATCCTGCCTCGTGCCAGTGGCCCGAATAAGCCCCTCTTGAGGGGTTCCAGGGGAACCCTTGGGACTGAATCTTCGTCCAATGAGGGATGGATGGTTTCTGGACCTATTTCGTTTAAGGAGTCGTGCATGCGTATCCTCAGCTTCGTGGTTTGCTTTTTCTTGATGATTTCCCCGGTGTTGGCCAAGGACTTTAAGGTGGCCACCGTGGATTTGGCCAAGCTTTTCGCGGATTATCCCGGCACCAAGGCGGCCCAGGATAAGTTCAACGCCATCGCCCAAAAGAAACAGAAGGATTTGGCGGGCCAGGAGCAGGACCTGCAGGATTTGGACGCCGAGTTGAAGAAGCAGTCTTCCGTGTTGACCCCCAAGCAGAAATCCGACAAGGAATACATCCTCAAGAAAAAGTTGGAGGATTATTCCCAACAAAAGAACCAGATCCTGGCCGAACTCAAGACCGATGAGAACCAGATGACCGACGATATCCTGACCCAGATCAAGGCCATCGTCACCAAGGTGGCCCAGGGCAAGGGCGTGGACGTGGTCCTGGACTCCGAGAAGACCATCCTGGTCACCAACCCGGTGGATTTGACCGATGAGGTGGAGAAGGCTTTCCCCGCGGCGTCGGACAGCGATTCGTCCAAATAAGCGACCGGATGGGCCGTTCCTTCACCTTAAGTGAATTAGCCGGTCAATTGGGGGCCTCCTTCCAGGGGGACCCCCAACTGGCTTTACGGGGCATCGCGCCTCTTTCGGCCGCCCATGAGGGCGACCTGACCTTCATCACCAATCCCCGTTATCTTCCCGAGGCCAAGGACACCCGGGCCTCGGCCATCTTGTGCGAGAAGGCCTTGCCGGGGGTGGACAAGGCCTTCGTGGTCGTGCCCAACCCCTACCTGGTGCTGGCCAAGGCCATCGCCTTGTTCCATCCCGCCCCGCGTTACGCGGCGGGTGTTCGGCCCGGGGCGGTGGTGGACGGGGCCGCGTCGGTGGATCCGGCCGCGGTGGTTTTCACCGGCGCCACGGTTTCGGCGGGCGCCAAGGTGGGCAAGGGCAGCGTGCTTTTCCCGGGGGTTTTCCTGGGCGAGGGCGCCGAGGTCGGCGAGGATTGCCTGATATATCCCAACGTGACCATCCGGGAAAATTGCCGGATCGGGAACCGGGTCATTTTACAGCCCGGCGTGGTGGTGGGGGCCGACGGCTTCGGCTTCGCCCGGGACAAGGACAAGTACGTCAAAATCCCCCAGGTGGGGAACGTGGTCATCGAGGACGATGTGGAGCTGGGCGCCAACGTTTGCGTGGACCGGGCGGTTCTAGGCACGACCCGCATCGGCCAGGGCACCAAGCTCGACAACCTGATCCAAGTGGGGCACAACGTGGTCATCGGCAAGCACGGGGTGATCGCGGCCCAGACAGGGATCGCGGGCTCCACCACCGTGGGGGATTTCACCATGATGGGCGGCCAAGTGGGGCTGGCGGGCCATTTGAAGATCGGCGACCAAGTGACTTTGGCGACCCGCACCGGCGTCATGGAGGACATCCCCGACAAGGGTCTCTACTGGGGATCCCCCTCGGCCCCCATGGCCGAGGAAATGAAGAACGTGGCGGCCTACCGCCAGTTGCCCCAACTGCTCAAGCGGCTTCGCCAATTGGAAAAAATCGTGGAAAAGATCCAGGGGTCGGAAAAACGTGAGCCTTAAACAAAAGACCATCGCGAAGGCCTTCCGTTTCCAGGGCAAGGGCCTGCACACCGGATCGGAGTCCGTAGTGACCGTTTCCCCCGCCGCCGAGGGCTCGGGCATCCGTTTTTTCCGCAAGGACTTGGGCGCGGAAATCAAACTTTCCCCCTTCCACGTCACCAACACGGCTCGGGGCACCACCTTGACCGGCGAGAAGCACGCGCAGGTCCACACCATCGAACATTTTTTGGCGGCGGTCCGGGGTTTCCAAATCACCAACCTCACGGTGGAAATGACCGGCGAGGAAATGCCCATCATGGACGGCAGCGCCCTGGCCTTTTGCGAGGCGCTGAAGGGGGCCGGATTGGTGGAGCAGGCCGCCGCCGCGGATCCCCTGGTGGTGACCGAGGTGGTGGAACTCACGATGGGGGACGTGTACCTGAAGGCCGAGCCCGCGGAAGGGCTGCAGTTGGACGTGACCATTTCCTTCCCCTATCCGGGCTTGGAACACCAAAACCTGAAGCTGCGGGTCTCGCCGGCGGATTTCGAGAAGGAACTGGCGCCCGCCCGGACCTTTTGTTTCGAGAAGGAAGTCGAGATCCTGCGCCAGCAGGGGCTCATCAAGGGGGGCGGTTTAGACTGCGCCCTGGTGGTGGGGGAAAAGGGCGTGCTGAACGGGCCGCTGCGTTTCCCCGACGAGTTCGTGCGGCACAAGACCATGGACCTCTTGGGCGATTTGAGCCTGCTCAACCGGCCCCTGGTGGGGAAGATCACGGTGCGGAAGGCCGGCCACCGCACCCACGTGGAATTGGCCAAGGCCTTGGAAGAAAAATTCGGGAAAAAAAGCCCCGCCACCGGGGCCGGGAACGCCAAAAAGGGAGACGCCATGCTTGACATCATTGAGATCCAAAAACTGTTGCCGCACCGATATCCTTTCCTGCTGGTGGATCGGATTTTGGAGCTGGAGCCGGGCAAGCGGGTCGTGGGCTTGAAAAACGTCTCGATGAACGAGGCTTTCTTCCAGGGCCATTTCCCCGGCCATCCGGTCATGCCGGGCGTGCTCATCCTGGAAGCCCTGGCCCAGGTGGGCGGCGTGGCGGTTTTGGCGGCCCGGGAAGGCGACAACAGCAAGATCCAATACCTGGCCGGCATCGACGAGGCCCGCTTCCGCAAGCCCGTCAAGCCCGGCGACCAACTGCGCCTGGAAGTGGACGTCACCCTGCTGCGCACCAAAATCTGCAAACTCTCCGCCCGCGCGGTCGTGGACGGGCAGGTGGTGACCGAGGCCCAGATCACCTGCGCCTTGGTGGACAAGGGACAGGCGGAGGACAACGCCTGATGCCCCAGATCCATCCCACCGCCATCGTGGACCCCCAGGCCCGCTTGGGCGAGGGCGTGGTCATCGGGCCCTACGCGGTGGTGGACGCCCACGTGACTTTGGGGGAGGGCACCCAAGTGGGGGCCCACGCGGTCATCACGGGCCACACCACGCTGGGCAAGAACAACCGGATTTTCACCGGCGCGGTCCTGGGCAGCGAGCCCCAGGACGTCAAGTTCCGCGGCGAGACAACTTACCTGGAGATCGGCGACAACAACCTGATCCGGGAATACGCCACCCTGAACCCCGGCACCGGGGAGGGAACGAAGACCGTCATCGGCAACGACAATTGGCTGATGATCCAAAGCCACGTGGGGCACAATTGCGTGGTGGGAAACCACGTCAAGCTGGCCAACCTGGCCACCCTGGGCGGGCATGCCCGCGTCGACGACTACGCCAACATCGGCGGCGTCACGCCGGTCCACCAGTTCGTCCACGTGGGGAAGTTCGCCATGATCGGCGGGGGCTACCGGGCGGTCCAGGACGTGGCGCCTTTCATGATCGCGGGGGGCGAACCCCTGCATATCGCCGGGATCAACCAGGTGGGTTTGGAAAGGGCCAATTTCCCCAAGGAAACCATCGAGCAATTGAAGAAGGCCCATAAGGTGATCTTCCGCAGCCACTTGACCGTCAAGGAAGCCGCGGAGGCGCTCAGCCGGGATTTCCCCCCGCTGGAGGAGATCAAGACCTTGATTGATTTCATCACCCATTCCCAGCGCGGCATTGTCCGCTAGCCCGGCTTTGAGGAACCCTTCCGCCTCCGGCGCCCCGATCGGCCTCATCGCCGGGGGCGGGGAATTGCCCCTGCTTTTCGCCCAAAGCGCCCGCCAAGCGGGCTATTCCCTCAAGATCGCGGCCCTGCGGGGCGAGGCTTCGCCGGCCCTGGGGCGTTGGGGCGACGAAGTCCAATGGCTTTCGGTGGGCCAACTGGGGAAGCTCATTTCTTTCTTCAAGAAGACCCAAGTGCGCCGGGCCCTGATGCACGGCCGGGTCCGCCATGGCAGGATCTTTTCCGACCTGCGTTTCGACTTCAAGGCCCTGGCGCTTTTGGCGCGCGCCAAGAACCGATCCGGCGAGGCCCTGCTCAAGGAAGTGGCGGGGGAATTGGGCCGCCAGGGGATTCGATTGCTGGACGGCCGCTTTTTGATGGAAGGGCATTTGGCGCCCAAAGGGCTCCTCACGCGGCGCAAACCCTCGGCCCAAGACGAAGCCACCCTGCGCTACGGCCTCCAAGTCGCCCGTCAATTATCCCGTTGGGCCGTGGGGCAGACCTTGTTGTTGAAGAAGGGGGCCGTGGTGGCCGTGGAAGCCATGGAAGGCACCAACGAGGCCATCCGCCGGGCGGGCGAATGGGCGGGGCCGGGCGTCCTCATGGTCAAGACGGCCAGTCCCCGGCAGGACTGGCGTTTTGACATTCCCACCGTGGGGCTTCGGACCTTGGAGCAATTGGCGAGGATCAAGGCCGCGGGGCTGGTGGTGGAAGCGGGAAAAACCTTCCTGCTTGAGAAAGAAAAGACCCTTCAGTTCGCCGACCGGCACGGACTTTTCCTGCGGGCCCTTTAACCCCCGGGGATCTTTTGACAAGCTTCGAGGCCATTTCCAAAGCTCTGTCCAAGTGAAGGCGCGGGCGGAAAAATCCTGAGAGTGAAGGGCGGGGCCGCGGGGTTCGTCACGCTTGAAAATGGTTGCGTCGGGGAAAAGGGTTCAGCGGTTTTTGGAGAACAAGAGCCAGAGGCCGCCGAGGCCGAAAAGGACATTGGCCACCCACATGGCCACGAAGGGCGACAGGGTCCCCGAGGTGCCCAGTGTCTGGAAAATCTGCATCCCTCCGATGTAGGCGAAGGCCACCAGCAGGCATATCCCGAAGCTGGACGCCACCCCGCTGTACTTGCCCAAGCTCCAGCCCCAAGGCACCCCCAACAGCGCCAAGATGACGCAGGCGAAGGGGACGGCGATTTTCTTGTGGAATTCCACCAGCTCCCGATGGTTGTCCGACCCGCTTTGCTTGAGCTGTTGGATGATGGAATAAAGCTGGACCAAGTTGAGTTCCCCGGGTTGGGTCTCGTCCTTCAGGAAGTCCTCGGGTTTTTGGGGCAGGGGGAAAGCCGCTTGGGAGAAGGGCTTGCAGCTGATCTCGGCGCCGGTGTCGTCGAAGGCCCGGAAATAACCGTTCTTGAAGACCCATTGGCCGTCCACATAGCGGGCCTGTTCGGCGTCGATCCGGGATTTGATTTGGATGCCGTTGCTGAAAGCGATCACGATGATGTCCGTCATGGTGTTGGTGGTCCCGTCGAAATGGCCGATGTGGAGCATCTCGTTGTCCGCGTCCATGAGCGAGATGTTGGACTTGGCGGTCAGGTGGACCTGGGGCCGTCGCTCGATGTCGTTCCACCGGATCTGCCGTTCCAGGTAATTGGCCTTGGGCACGACCACCTCGTTGAACAGC
>Ga0335069_10014490_pt1 | contig 11035 bp, 6 predicted proteins | sample Lox_Sample_11_FD_206714 | JGI IMG/M metagenome (GOLD analysis project Ga0335069, IMG submission 206714) | Soil microbial communities from Loxahatchee National Wildlife Refuge, Florida, United States - Lox_Sample_1.1 | ecosystem: Environmental > Terrestrial > Soil > Wetlands | place: USA: Florida... | reverse complement strand
GCTGCGTGCCGGCGCCTTCGGTGCTGGTGTTCGATCAGGCCGGCAATGTGGTGAAGTCCTGGGGCGGCCCGGGCGACAATCAGGGCTACGATTGGCCGCTGCAGGAGCACGGCATTCTTGTCGACGGCAAAGGCTATGTCTGGCTGTCCGGCAACGGCGACACCGACAATATGATCCTGAAATTCACCACCGACGGCAAATTCGTCAAACAGCTCGGCAAGAAGGGCCCGCTGACCTCGAGCACCGATCTGACGCAGTTCGGCCGGCCGGCCGATCTGAAGCTCGATGCCAAGGCGAATGAAATCTATGTCGCGGACGGTTACGGCAATCATCGCGTCGCGGTGCTCGATGCCGATAGCGGTGAGATCAAGCGGATCTGGGGCGCCTACGGCAAGCCGCCGGCCGACGACAAGCTCCCGGCCTACACGCCGGACTCGCCGCAATTCGCCAATCCGGTGCATTGCATCGGCTTGGCCAAAGACGGCCTCGTCTATGTCTGCGACCGCAGCAACAACCGCGTCCAGGTGTTCCAGAAGGACGGCAGCTTCGTGAAGCAATATGTGTTCAATCCGGACACCAAAGGTTCCGGCTCGGCGTGGTCGCTGGCGTTCTCGCCACTCGACAAGCGACAGAAATATTTCGTTCTGCTCGACGGCACCAATAACTTGATGGAATCGGTGCGCGTCGCCGACGGCGCGGTGGTCGGGACGTTCGGCGGATCGGGCCGCAATGCCGGACAATTCCACTGGGTGCATGCCGGCGCCTTCGACTCGCGCGGCAATTTCTACACCGGCGAGGTCGATACCGGGAAACGCCTGCAGAAATGGGCGCCGGTGGAGTAGGGCATACCTTGCGTTAAGCCGGCTGCTTTTCCGCCTTGCTCGCGGTCCTGGCGCGGATGGCGTCGTAGTTTGCGACGAAGTCGGCATACATGCGCGTGAGCCCCTCGCGCAGCGGGATCTTGGCGCGCCAGCCGAGCGCGTTGATGCGCGACACGTCGAGAAGCTTGCGCGGCGCACCGTCCGGCCGTGACGTATCGAACTTGATCTCGCCGGAATAGCCGACGACATCGGCGACGATGCGCGCGAACGCGGCGATCGAAATATCTTCACCGGTGCCGATATTCAGAAATTGGAGATCCGAATAGTTCTTCATTACGAAAACGCAGGCGTCGGCGAGATCGTCGACCGCCATGAATTCGCGCTGCGGCGCGCCGGTGCCCCAGACTACGACGTTCGGCTCACCGCCGATCTTGGCCTCGTGGAAGCGCCGCACCAGAGCCGCGGGCACGTGGCTATCGAGCGGATGATAGTTGTCGCCCGGCCCATAAAGATTGGTCGGCATCACCGAGACGAAATCGGCGCCGTATTGCAGGCGATAGGCTTCGCATAATTTGATGCCGGCGATCTTGGCGATGCCGTACCATTGATTGGTCGGCTCGATCGGGCCGGTCAGTAGCATTTCCGGCTGCATCGGCTGCGGCGCCTGCCGCGGATAGATGCAGGACGAGCCGAGATAGACCAGCTTCTTGACGCTGCAATTATGCGCGGCGCGGATGGTGTTGAGCGCGATGGCGAGATTGTCGGCGATGAATTCGGCGGGAAAGGTGCTGTTGGCGCGAATGCCGCCGACCTTGCCGGCGGCCACGAACACCGCGTCCGGCTTCGCCTGCGCCATGAACTGGTCGACCTGTTCGGAACGGCGTAGATCGAGTTCGCGTCGCGGCGCCGTCATGATGTCGCAGCCTTCGCCCTGCAGCCGCCGCACGATCGCGGAACCGGCCATGCCGGCATGGCCGGCCACAAAGACGCGCTTGCCGCGCAAATCGAATTTGACCTGAGCTTCGCTCACGGTTCCTCGCCCTCAATCCTGGACGTTGCGGTGCGCGCCGCTATCGCGCATCTCGCCGATGTCGCTTTCTACCATTTCGCGCACCAATTGGTCGAACGAGACTTTGTGCTTCCAGCCGAGCTTTTGCCGCGCCTTGCTCGGATCGCCGAGCAGGGCATCGGTTTCGGTGGGCCGGAAATAGCGCGGATCGATCTCGATCAGGACGCGGCCGTTACTTGTATCGATACCCTGTTCGGCGACGCCCGAGCCCCGCCACTCGATCTTTCGACCTATACAGCCGAAGGCCTTCTCGACGAATTCGCGCACCGAATGTTCCTCGCCGGTCGCCAGCACGTAATCGTCCGGCTCCGGCTGCTGCAATATCAGCCACATGCCTTCGACATAGTCGCGCGCATGACCCCAATCGCGCCGTGCCGAAAGATTGCCGAGGAACAGCTTGTCCTGCAGGCCGAGCTCGATCGCGGCAACGGCGCGGCTGATCTTGCGGGTGACGAAAGTCTCGCCGCGGGTCGGGCCTTCGTGATTGAACAGGATCCCGTTCGAGGCGTGCATCTTATAAGCCTCGCGATAATTGACCGTGATCCAATAGGCATAGAGCTTCGCGACGGCATACGGCGAGCGCGGATAGAACGGCGTGGTCTCGCGCTGCGGCACTTCCTGCACCATGCCGTAGAGCTCCGACGTCGAGGCCTGGTAGAAGCGGACCTTGTCCTCCAAGCGCAGGATCCGGATCGCCTCGAGCAGCCGCAGCGTGCCGAGCGCGTCGGCATTGGCGGTGTATTCCGGCGTCTCGAACGATACCCGCACATGGCTCTGGGCGGCGAGATTATAGATCTCGGTCGGCTGCACTTCCTGAATGATGCGGATGAGATTGGTCGAATCGGTCATGTCGCCGTAGTGCAGGAAGAACCGCACGCCGGCGCCGTGCGGGTCGCGATACAGATGATCGACGCGCGCGGTGTTGAACGAGGAGGACCGCCGCTTGATGCCGTGCACGACATAGCCTTTGCCAAGCAAGAGCTCGGCGAGATAGGCGCCGTCCTGGCCGGTCGCGCCGGTGATCAGTGCAACAGGATTGGTCATGAAGTCACATCCGGCTCGATTTCGACACGCATTGAAATGACTGGTTCGGAGAGGCGCCGCGCCGCGTCAGGAGGGGGCTGCCTCGCTGACGCGCTGAGGATCACGCATCTCCTGATTTTCGCGCATGCGGCGCTGGCCTTCCTCGTCGATGGCCCGTTTGAGGTCGGGATGATGCGCCGTCAGCGTACGGAAGTCGGCGAGATCGAGCATCAGCAGCGTCGACGGCATGGTCGTGGTGACATTGGCGCTGCGCACCGAATCGCCAAGGAGCGCGAGCTCGCCAAAGAAGGTGCCGGCGCCGAGCTGGATCGGTTCCGGCCTGATGTCCACCTGAACTTCGCCGGCGGCGATGAAATACATGCAATCGCCGGCCTTGCCGCGGCGGATGATGGCGGTCCGTTCGGGCACTTCCAGCCGCCGCAACATGTGGGTGATCTCGGTGATGGCCGAAGGGTCGAGCGATTGGAAGAACGGCACCTTGCTGACGAGATCCCAGGTCTGAATGAAATTGCGCCGGCGGGTCTCGGCGGCAAAGCCGGTAGCGAGAATGCCGGTGCACAGGCCGAAAGTGGCGATGCCGCCGATCATGACCACGCCGCCCAGGAGCCGCCCGAGCCAGGTGATCGGCACCTTGTCGCCATAGCCGGTTGTGGTCAGCGTCACCACCGCCCACCACAGCGCTTCCGGCAGGTTGCCGAAGGCGCCCGGCTGCAGGCGACGCTCGGTGACGAACATGATCGCCGAGGACAGAAACAGAATGATCAGAAACAGCGCCAGCACGCTGGCGAGCGGCTTTGCTTCCCGCACGAAGACGCGGCCAAGTTCGCCGAAGCCGGGCGACAATTGCGCCAGCTTGAAAATCCACAGCGCTGCCCACAGCCACGCGGTCGGCGGATTGGCGCCGTATAGCAGCGCGGCCGGAACGGCGATCACGCTGATCACGTCGGCAAAGCCGGATGCCGAGAGCAAATAATGCCGCGCCGTCCCGGCCTGGATGGCGATGCGCGTGCGCACGGCGGTATCGACGGCGAAATAGCCGAGACAGCACCACAGGCAGGCCGCAATCCAGCGGCCGGCCGGCGGCTGCTGCAGGTCGGGAACGGTGTAGGCCGTCATCGCCGACAGCCCAACGATAGTCACGACAATGCGAGCGAAAGACGATGCGCCGAAACGGCGTAGCGGCGCGGTGAGTTGCGCGATATTCGCTACAACGGTCTTGATGATGACGCGATCTCCGTAGCGGTAAATCCGGCCAAGTGCCTGTGGTTGGCCGCCAAATTACGCCCTCGTACCCGGCTCGGCCAGCCGAAATTCGGCCCTTGGGGCCGTCCGGCGGCGGCCGGAGCGCATTACAGTAAATACGCACCGAGCGGCAAATCGGACTAGCAATGCCCGCAAAGACGGCGCATCGGCGCAGGCGCGGGAGCGGGTCATGTTGGTCCGCTTTGGCCGTTTCCTTGAAATCCATAAGGCATTAGTTTCCCCCGCGCTCACCGCGTTGTCATAATCCTGGTGCAGGGGGATTCCGGGGCGAGCAGGCGTAAAGCGGCGCCAGCGCTGGAAGCTCATGAAAGCGACTGCGAGCTGTTGCAGATGATGCGCGGGGAAGCCTGCGCGGTTGGGATTAAGTGCGGGACTTGCGGATAGAGGCCGTCGGCGGAGGCGATTCATGCATTGGGAAAATCTATTAAACAGCGTCGGCTCGCTGATGATCGTGGCCACCGCCTCGACCAAGACCATGGTGCCGCTGCGCATCCTCGCCATCGTCGCCAATTGCGTGCTGATCACCTTCTACCTCTTTGCCCACGAGTGGATACCGTTCGCGCTGCAGCTCGTGGCGCTGCCGCTCAACGGTTACCGCCTCTATCAGATGCTGGTCCTGATCCGGAACGTGCGCAGCGCCATTCGCGGCTCGACCTCGATGGACTGGCTGAAACCGTTCATGGCGCGGCGCCTCTTCCGCAAGGGCGACATCCTGTTCGCCAAGGGCGAGGAAGCCCACGAAATGTTCTGCATCGTCACTGGCCGCTTCCTGCTGCACGAGCTCGGCATCGAGCTGAAGCCGGGTCAGGTCGTCGGCGAGCTCGCCATGCTGGCGCCGGACAACCGCCGCACCGCGACGCTGGAATGCATCGAAGCCGGCGAGGCGCTGTCGATCACCTACGAGCAGGTCGAGGAGCTCTACTACCAGAACCCGACTTTCGGCTTCTATTTCCTGCGGCTGGCGACGGAGCGGCTGTTCGACAATATCAACCGCCTGCAAAGCGACCTCGAGAGCCGCAAGCCGGCGCAGGCATGAGGCGACGCATCAGCCGCTTACCACTAGCCAAAAGTTGTTGGCCGAACAGGGGAAATTCCCAGAACCGGCATTGCGCTGACGCTCGAATTGGCGTCTGGATGGGCTAGAATTGAGGCAATGGCGCCTGTGCGCCGGGACGCCGGGAGCTTCATGCCGCAACAGCAAATTTCACGACTGCAACTCGTCCGCTATCTCGTCTCGCCGGCGCTGATGGTGATGATTGTCCTGATGGTGGTCGAGTCGATGCTGTCAGCGACGACGACCTGGCTGGTCATCAATGCCGGCCGGCGCGTCGCCGTCGGTGAGTTTCTGATCAGTGACCTGCTCTGGATCTTGACAACGCAATCCATCGCTTATGTGATCGGCGTCGTCAGCTGGGTCTTCGCCGAGCGTGCCGGCTATCGCGGCTTCGGCAAATACATGCTGCGCTTCGCGCGTGAGAACCGCGGCAAAGTCAAGCTCCTCAACGACAAGGCGACCCGCGAGCAGATCGAGCCGTTTCTCACCGGCGAGACTTATCAAGTGTTCTTCAGCGTGATGTATGAGCTCGAATTCGCGCTCAAGCTCATGCTCGGCCTGGTTTTCAATGCGCTGGTGCTGGGCTTCGAGATCGATGCCAGCCTGCCGTTCGCTTATGTCGCCGCCTTCATTGCGCTGCTCTTGATGCAATGGGCGCTGCAGACCCCGATCGCTCAAGCCTATCTCGAAAACCAGCGCCGTAACAACCGCATCACCGCGCAAGGCTATACCGGCTGGGACAATATCTTCGCGGGCAACCGCTACAATCTTCGGCTCTGGTTCGGGGGCTTCAAGACTCGGCTGCGTGAGGGCCTGACCGCGCAGATCCGCGCCATCGTCGCGCGCGAAGGCATGAGCGCGATGAGCGGCATCGTCAGTCTCGCGATCATCTTCGCCACCATCACGGCGGTGGCGATGCAAAATGTCGGCAATACCGCGCTCCTGGTCGGGCTCGCGACCACGCTGCCGCGGCAGATCGATATGAGCTATGAGCTGCATCTGTTGGCGACCGGCTGGAACGATTTCATCGCCATCTGGACGCGCTTCGGCGGTGTCGCTGCCAATATGCTGCCGGAGCCCGATGCGGAATTCGACGAGCGTATCAAATTCGACAAGCTCGTTCTGCGTGAAGACAGCGACGCCCACATCGTGTCCTCCCTCGGCGACGCATTGCGCATCGCGCAGGCGCGGCCGACCGGGCGCATCAATGTGCGCGGCGCCAACGGCGCTGGAAAATCCTCGCTGCTGGCGAGCCTGAAGACCGAATTGAAGACGCGCGCCTATTATTGGCCGACGACCGACCGGCTGGTCTTCCAGTTCACCTCCGGCGTCGATCCGGTCGACGTCGAAGGCGACAATGAGGACGACGTCGTGGTGTCGCACGAAACCATGGATCAGAAGCTCGGCTTTTCCTCCGGCGAGCGGCAGCTCAAATCGCTCCAGGAAATCGTCGAATGCACCGAGGCCGACTTCTATCTGCTCGACGAATGGGACGCCAACCTCGACAGTGCCAACAAGATGAAGGCCGATGCGCTGGTTGATCAGCTGGCGGCGCGGGCGCGCGTCATCGAAATTTCACACCGCGACCGGACGGTCTGATCGTCAGCGCCGGGGATCGGCGCAATCACTACCGTTTTTGGGTGTGATCACCGGCACAATCTAAGCTGGTGGATGTGCTATCGTGCTCAGGGGGGTAGCCTTCCCGGGAGCCGTGTCATGAAACGCCGTGATTTTCTATCCTTGTTTGGTGGGGCAGTCGCAGCCGGTGGCGCGCTGGGCGGCGTGCGGCCGGCTTTGTCGCAGGCGGCAAAAGTTTTCCGCGTCGGCACGCTCACGGTTGGGCCGCCGATCCCGCCCACTGCAGGCACCGGGAAGATTCTCGTCGAAGGGCTCGGGCAACGCGGCTATACGCTCGGACAAAACCTTGCCTACGAGGCCCGCGGCGCCGCCGGCAAAGTGAGCCAGACGGCCAATCTGATGCAGGAACTGAAAGCGGCGAATGTCGACGTGGTGGTGACCGTCAGCTATCCGGCAGCGGCGGCGGCCAAGGCGTCCGGGGTCCCAACCGTGATCGCGTCGGGCTCCGGCGACCCGGTGAAGACCGGATTGGTCGCGAGCCTGGCGCGGCCGGGCGGCAATGTCACAGGCATATCGGACGACGCGGCCGCGTTGTCGACAAAGCGGCTTGGATTGCTCAAGCAATTGTCGCCGCAGCTGCACAAGGTGGCAATGCTGTGGAACAAAGACGATCTCGGCATGTCGCAGCGTTATGACGCTTCCGCCCAGGCGGCGCAGGAGATGGGCGTTACGGTGCTGCCGCTTGGCGTGCGCGAACCGGACGACTTCAACGAGGCATTCGCAGCGATGGACCGAAGCCAGCCGGACGCTATTCTGATGGTGTCGGACTCGCTCACGCTGCTCAATCGCAAGCGTGTGTTCGATTATGCGGCCGAGCACCGGCTGCCGGCGATTTATGAGCAGGATTTTATCGCCCGCGACGGCGGCCTGATGTCTTACGGCGCCGACCAGAAGGAATCCTTCGATCGCGCCGCGGCGCTGGCCGCCAAAATCTTTCAAGGTGCCAAGCCCGCCGATCTTCCCTTCGAATTGCCGACCCGCTACCTGCTGGTGGTTAACCTGAAAACCGCCAAGGCCACCGGCATTAATCTACCGGCGGATTTTGTCGCACTGGCCGACGAGGTCATCGAATGAGGCGGCCAATCACGGGCAAAGATGCTAATATGAACCCATGAAGGCCGCCGTCGATCGTAACCAGCGCAATCAAAAGGCGGGCGTGGCGCCGGCAGTGTCGAACGGCCCCAGCGCCGCCGCTTCGCCGTCCTCGACCTCGATCGTCCGCAGCCGGCTATTCGTCAAATATGTCGCGCTGCTGATCACTGTCGTGGTGCTGGCGCTGATCGCCAACGGCGCCTTCGAGGTCTGGTTTTCCTACCGTGAGCACAAGTCGGCGCTGATCGAGACCCAGCGCCTGGAGGCGCAAGCGGCCGCCGACAAGATCGAGGAATTCATCACCCAGATCGACAGCCAGGTCGGCTGGACCACGCAACTGCCGTGGACCGACGGCACGCTCGACCAGCGGCGGTTCGATGCGCTGCGCTTGCTGCGCCAAGTGCCGGCGATCACCGAATTGACGCAGATCGATGCCTCCGGCCACGAGCAGCTCAAAGTGTCGCGGCTCACCATGGACGTGGTCGGCAGCGGCATCGATTATTCCGACAAGCCGGAATTCAAGCAGGCGGTCGCCAACAAGGTCTATTACGGGCCGGTCTATTTCCGCCGCGAATCCGAGCCTTATATGACGATTGCGCTCGCCGGCGCGCGGCGCGATTCCGGCGTCAGCATCGCGCAAGTCAATCTCAAGCTGATCTGGGACGTGGTGTCGAAGATCAAGGTCGGCATCAACGGCCGCGCCTTTGTCGTCGACGCCGACGGCCGCCTCATCGCCCATCCGGATATCAGTCTGGTGCTGCGCAACACCGACATGAACCGGCTGGTCCAGGTCGAAAGCGCGCGCGCCGGCTCGGCCGGCGACGCGGTGCAGGAGGCGCTCGACATCGGCGGCCACAAAGTGCTGACGGCCTTCGCTCCGGTCAATCCGCTCGGCTGGTTCGTCTTCGTCGAAACGCCGATCGCGGAAGCCTACGCGCCGCTTTATGCATCGATCCAGCGCACCGGCTATGTGCTGTTCGGCGCGCTCGCGCTCGCGTTCATCGCCGGAATATTCCTCGCCGGCCGCATGGTGGGCCCGATCCAGGCGCTGCGCGCCGGCGCCGCGCGCATCGGCTCGGGCGATCTCGGCCAGCGCATCAGCATCAAGACCGGCGATGAGGTCGAGGCGCTGGCCGATCAGTTCAACGCCATGGCCGGCCAGCTGCAGGAATCCTATGCCGATCTGGAAAAGAAGGTCGAGCTGCGCACGCATGAACTCAGCGAGGCGCTCGAACAGCAGACGGCGACCTCGGAAGTGCTGCGCGTCATCAGCGCGTCACCCGGCGAACTGCAGCCGGTCTTCGAGGCCATGCTGGAAAATGCGACCCGCCTCTGCGAGGCCAATTATGGCACGCTCTGGATACGCGAGGCCGACGGGCAGGTGCGTATTGCAGCCTTGCACGGTGCTCTGCCGGAAGCCTTTGTCAGAAAATGGGGCGTCGGTACGCAATACCGGCCAAGTCCATCGGTGCCCACGGCGCGCGTCATCGAGACCCGCCAGCCGGTCCAGATCGCGGATCTAAAGGAGGACGCCTCCTACCGTCAGCGCGCTCCGCTGGCGGTGGCCTCGGTGGACGACGCCGGAATTCGTTCCTTGATTTCCGTACCGATGGTCAAGGACGATGCCGTCGTCGGCGCGCTGAATATCTATCGACGCGAGGTCCGGCCTTTCACCGACAAGCAAGTCGAACTGGTGACGAACTTCGCCAACCAGGCCGTCATCGCCATCGAGAATACACGGCTGCTCAGCGAATTGCGCGAGGCGCTGGAGCAGCAGACGGCGACGGCCGATGTGTTGCGCGTCATCAGCGCGTCGCCAGGTGATCTGGATCCGGTATTCGACGCGATGCTGGAAAACGCAACACGCATTTGCGAGGCAAATTTCGGCCTCTTGTACACCTATGACGGCGCGCTGTTCCACAACGCCGCCATGCGAAACGCGCCCTCGGCGCTTGTCGAATTTCACAACGAGCGTGGGCCGTTCCGGCCGGCTGCGGGAACGCCGTTGGGTCGGCTTCTGCAGACAAAGGAAGTCGTCCTTAGCGCTGACGATTCAGCTCAACCGACGCCGAGCGCACCAACGCGGCTCGCCGGTGCGCGTTCGCATCTTGCGGTGCCCATGCTCAAGGACGGGATGCTTGTGGGCGCAATCGTTATTTATCGCCAGGAGGTGCGTCCATTCACCGAAAAGCAGGTCGCCCTGGTACGGAATTTCGCCGCTCAAGCCGTGATCGCCATCGAGAACACGCGGCTGCTGAATGAATTGCGGCAATCGCTGCAGCAACAGACTGCGACCGCCGACGTGCTGAAAATCATCAGTCGCTCGACGTTCGATTTGACATCCGTGCTCGACACGCTGGTGGAATCCGCGGCGCGGCTCTGCGAGGCGGACTCTGCGCACCTCTATCGGCATGTCGATTCGTCCTACCAGATGGCTGCCTGCTGCGGATTTTCGCCGGAGTACCGCGCCTATATGGAGCGTCAATCCGTCGTTCCGGGAGAAGACACGTTGATCGGCCGAACGGCGCTCGATGGTCGTACGGTTCATATCCCCGATGTCCTCGCCGATTCGAAATACAAATGGCACGAGGCGCAAAAACTTGGCGGCTATCGCACCATGCTCGGTGTTCCGCTCCTGCGCGAGGGCGTTCCGATCGGGGTTCTGGCGATGACGCGCTCCGTCGTACGACCCTTCACAGATCAGCAAATTGAGCTCGTGAAAACCTTCGCCGACCAGGCGGTGATTGCCATCGAGAATGTGCGGCTGTTCGAGGAAATCCAGGAAAAGAGCCGGCAGGTCGAGGAGGCGAGCAAGCACAAGTCGCAATTCCTGGCCAATATGAGCCACGAGTTGCGCACGCCGCTCAACGCCATTCTCGGCTATACCGAACTGATCCTCGACGGCATCTACGGCGACGCGCCCGACAAGATGCGCAATGTGCTGGAGCGCGTGCAGACCAACGGCAAGCACCTCCTCGGCCTGATCAACGATGTGCTCGACCTGTCCAAGATCGAGGCCGGCCAGCTCGTGCTCACGCTCAACGATTATTCGAT
>Ga0335069_10014489_pt1 | contig 11036 bp, 9 predicted proteins | sample Lox_Sample_11_FD_206714 | JGI IMG/M metagenome (GOLD analysis project Ga0335069, IMG submission 206714) | Soil microbial communities from Loxahatchee National Wildlife Refuge, Florida, United States - Lox_Sample_1.1 | ecosystem: Environmental > Terrestrial > Soil > Wetlands | place: USA: Florida... | reverse complement strand
CGGGTTCAGGAAAAAAAGCGCCGCAGGAACGGCGCCGAGCCCGATCACGCCAAAGATGGCGTAAACGGGAGACGTCCAGCGCCGCAACTGGGCCGCGGCAAGGAAGGCCGCGACGAGATCGAGACCCAACCATCCCGGCGTCGCGCCGGAAGCCCCGCCAGCGCAACCAGCAATTTGCCGTAGCCCATCGCAAAGCCGTCGGGAAGGCGCAGCACGCCGCCAATGGTCACGCCATGAAGCTGGATCCCCGCGGCGGTCGCCGCGCTGGCCGGCGCCAAGAGCGCGACGCCTGGCAGGAAAAACAGGTATGCCGCCCGCAAACGCGCTATTCGGTCGCCAGGCGCCCCAACCAGGGAAACGTAAGCGATAGCGCACAGAGCAAGCGTGAACGCGCCCATGAACATTTCGAGATGGGCGAGGGCGCCAAAGCCGAAGGCCACACCCATGATCCAACTCAGCCGCCGCAGTTCCGCGTGCGATTCGACGCGCCCGAATAATGGCATAGCCCGGTCGAGGGCGTCGACGGCGACAAGCATGGCCAAAACCAACCCGGAGTAGCCGCGCGCTTCTGAACCGTAATTGACGAAGGGAAAGGCGAAGGCGACGACAAAAGCCGCGATGGCGCCGGCGGCCGGAGAGGTTCGACGGCCAATATGTCCGGCGACATAGATCGACGCACCGCCGCACAAAATCGACGGCAGACGGTAGATCAAAGGATTGGCGTCAGGCCCCCATTGATACATCCACCACGAGTTCAAAAAGTGATTGTTGTCGTGCGAAATGTTCCGGAACACCTCGAAACCGCTCTTTAGCGGAGCGATCAGAACCAAGGTCCAGATTTCGTCGAGCCAAGGATCGCCGCGCGCGCAAATCAGGCGCACCAGAACGCCGAGTGCGACCAGCAGCCATATGATGCGCTCGGATTTCATTTAGCTTTAACGTCCGGGTTGCCGCCGTGTCTGACGTCAGACTGGCGTCGCCCGGTTACGGCAAACTTAATCGCCTTTTTTCGACGCAACTCACTCCGCCGCGCTGGATTGCGCCTTCCCGCCAAATCGCTGGGCGACATAATCCTCGACGATTTTTTCGAACTCCTTGGCGATGCCGTCGCCGCGCAAGGTCTTCACCTTGCGGCCGTCGATGAAGACGGGGGCCGCCGGCGTCTCGCCGGTGCCGGGCAGCGAAATCCCGACATCGGCGTGTTTCGATTCGCCCGGCCCGTTGACGATGCAGCCCATCACCGCGACATTTAGAGCCTCGACGCCGGGATAGACCTTGCGCCATTGCGGCATGCGGTCGCGGATCATGCTCTGGATGTCGCGCGCCAGTTCCTGGAAGACGGTGCTGGTGGTGCGGCCGCAGCCCGGACAGGCGGCGACCAGCGGGACGAAGGTGCGGAAGCCCATGGTCTGCAGGATTTCCTGCGCGACCCGCACCTCCAGCGTGCGGTCGCCGCCCGGTTCGGGCGTCAGCGACACCCTGATCGTGTCGCCAATGCCTTCCTGCAGCAGCACGCCAAGCGCGGCGGAGGAGGCGACAATGCCCTTGGAGCCCATTCCGGCCTCGGTCAGGCCCAGATGAAGGGCGTAATTCGAACGCCGCGCCACCATGCGATAGACCGAAATGAGGTCCTGCACGCCGGAGACTTTCACCGAAAGTATGATTCGGTCGCGCCTCAGGCCGATCTCCTCGGCGCGCTCCGCCGAAAACAACGCCGAACGCGCCATGGCCTCGCGCATCACCGCGCGCGCGTCGATCGGCTGCGCGGCGCGAGCGTTCTCGTCCATCAGCGCCGTCAGCATTTCCTGATCGAGCGACCCCCAGTTGGCGCCGATCCGCACCGCCTTGTCGTGCTTGATCGCCAGTTCGATGATTTCGCCGAACTGCTTGTCCTTCTTTTCCTTAAAGCCGACATTGCCCGGATTGATGCGATATTTCGCCAAAGCTTCGGCGCAGGCCGGGTGGTCGGCCAACAATTTGTGGCCGATATAGTGAAAATCGCCAACCAGCGGGACATTGACGCCTTTCGCGTCGAGCTTTTCGCGGATTTTCGGGACCGCGGCCGCCGCCTCGTCGCGATCGACCGTGATGCGCACCAGTTCCGAGCCGGCCTGGGCGAGCGCGGCGACCTGGCGGACGGTGGAATCCACATCCGCCGTGTCGGTATTGGTCATGCTCTGCACGACGATGGGGGCGCCGCCGCCCACCACGACCGCGCCCGGTCCAACGCCGATTTGCACTCCGACGCTGGGATGACGCATCAGCGGCTCGGCGGGGATTTCGGTTTCACATAGCGGCGGGAAATGGCGATCGGTCATGAGGCGGGCCTGCGAGCGGCGAAATTCGGCTCTCTATAGCAGAGGTCGCCGGGAGACGCGACTTTTGTCGCGCAAGGCGTTTTGGGCAAAAATCGCGGCTGCAATTTTCGCGGCGCCGATTATAGTCGCCGCCGAAGCGGATTTCAGCTTCGCCCTTTTTCCGTGCTTCGCAACAGGGAGCCGACCATGTCGCTTGCCGCCAAGACTGCTGTCGTCACCGGATCTACCTCGGGCATCGGCCTCGCCATCGCCCGCGCCTTCGCCAAGGAAGGCTGCAACATCATGATCAACGGTTTCGGCGAGGCCGACGCCATCGAAAAGGAACGTTCGTCGATCGAAAAGGAGTTCGGCGTCAAGGCGATCTATGACGGCGCCGACATGTCGAAGCCGGAAGACATCGCGGCGATGATCGCCAATGCCGAAAAGACCTTCGGTTCGGTCGACGTTCTGGTCAACAATGCCGGCATTCAGTTTGTTTCCCCGATCGAGGACTTCCCGATCGAGAAATGGAACCAGATCATCGCCATCAACCTGTCCTCGGCTTTCCACTCCATCCGCGCCGCCGTTCCCGGAATGAAGGCGCGCAAATGGGGCCGCATCATCAACACCGCCTCGGCCCATTCGCTGGTCGCCTCGCCGTTCAAAGCGGCCTATGTGTCGGCCAAGCACGGCATCGCCGGCTTGACCAAGACCGCCGCGCTGGAGCTCGCCACCTTTGGCGTCACCGTCAATTGCATCTCGCCCGGCTATGTCTGGACGCCCCTGGTCGAAAAGCAGATTCCCGACACGATGAAAGCGCGCAACATGACCAAGGAGCAGGTCATCAACGACGTTCTGCTGCACGCCCAGCCGACCAAGGAATTCGTGACCGTGGATCAGGTCGCGGCTTTGGCCGTGTTCCTCGCCTCGGATTCCGCGTCTCAGATCACCGGCGCCAATATCCCGATGGACGGCGGCTGGACCGCCGCCTGAGGTCAGCGAAATGACGAGCGCCGACGCCCCGAAGCCGCGGAAAAACGTCAATCTCGCGCTTCAGGGCGGCGGCGCCCACGGCGCCTTTACCTGGGGCGTCCTCGATCAATTGCTCGAGGACGGCCGCCTTGTCTTTGACGGTCTCAGCGGCACCAGCGCCGGCGCGATGAACGCCGTGAATTTCGCCGAGGGCATGCGCAAGGGCGGCCCGCAAGGCGCCCAGGAACAACTGGCGAAATTCTGGCGGGCCGTCAGCATCGATGGCGTCTTGCCGGCGATCCAGCGCAATCTCGTCGAAGGCGTGATCAATTTCTGGAGCGCGACCCCCGCCGCCACGCTTTTTCAGGAAACGTCGAATCTCTTCGCCCCATCGGAAACCAATCCGCTCGGGATCAATCCGCTGCGTGACGCCATATCGGAAATGGTGAACTTCGACGCCCTCCGCGCCACCGACGCGCTTAAATTGTTCATCGCGGCGACCAATGTCGAAACCGGCAAGGTGCGCATTTTCCGCCGCCCGGAACTGACACTCGACATGATCATGGCCTCGGCCTGCCTCCCGACCCTGTTTCCGGCGGTGAAGATCGATGGCGTTCCCTATTGGGACGGCGGCTATATGGGCAATCCGGCACTGTTTCCGCTATTCAACGAAACCGATTGCGCCGACATCATTCTCATCCAGATCAATCCGATCATTCGCAAGGGAACGCCGGAGACCGCGGCGGAGATCATGGCCCGGGTCGACGAGATCACCTTCAACGCCTCCCTGTTGCACGAGTTCAGGGCCATTGATTTCGTCGCCCGCCTGATCAAGGCCGGGCGCCTCGCGGGGACCCATCACAAATCGATCCGTCTCCATGTCATTGAGGCCGAGGACGAACTGAACAAGTTCGGCGCGGCCAGCAAGCTGAACGCCGATTTCGGCTTCTTCCAGCAATTGCGCGACATCGGCCGCGCGGCGGCCCGGAAATTCCTCGACGCCCATTTCGACCATCTCGGCGAAAAGGCGACCCTCGACCTCGATGAGGCGCTGAAATCCGATACTTCCGGCTGCTGACCCTTTCGCCGTTTTCGTTCGGCGGCCTGACGGCGCGCCTGAACGCCTCTGGGGCTCGCTGCTTCTTTTCGCATTGCACAAAGGCTCTCGCCACGCCACAATTCCTCATGTCCTCCAAGCCGAAATTCCTCCTGTCGATCGACCCGCAAGAGCCGCCGCCGCAACTCGTCGGGGCGGTGGTGGCGATCGGCAATTTCGATGGCGTCCATCGCGGCCACCGCGCGGTGATCGCCCGCGCCCAGGCCAAGGCGAAGCGGCTGGGGCGGCCCTGCGCCGTCCTGACCTTCGAGCCGCATCCGGCCGACTTTTTCGGCCGCAGCGGCGGCATTTTCCGACTGACCAGCCGCGACGCCAAAGCCCATCGCATGGCGGAGCTCGGCCTTGACGGCATGTTTGTGCTGACTTTCGACGCGGCGCTGGCGAGCCTCGACGCCGAAGAATTTCTGCGCGAGATTCTGGTGCGCCGGCTCGGGGCCGGAGCGGTGGTGGTCGGCTATGATTTCCATTTCGGCGCGCGCCGTTCGGGCACGCCCGCCTTTTTGCGCGACGCCGGTCCTCGATACGACCTGGAGGTCGAGATCGTCGAAAAAGTCGTCGCCGACGAAGAAGGCTCGCTCGACGCCGTCTCCTCAACGGCGACCCGCGAAGCGCTGCAATGCGGCGACGTCCGCGCCGCGGCGGCGCTGCTCGGCCATTATTGGTCCTTGACCGGCCCGGTCGTTCATGGCGCCAAGCTCGGACGCCAGCTCGGTTTTCCCACCGCAAATCTCGAAGTCGATCCCACCTGCCGGTTGCGGCATGCGATCTACGCCGTCGAAGTGGCTTTCGACGGCAGACGACTGAAAGGCGTCGCCAGTTTTGGCCGCCGCCCGACGGTCGACAACGGCCCGCCGCTCCTCGAGGTCTTCATTTTTGATTTCGCCGAGGACCTTTACGGCAAGGAAATCGAAGTCTTTTTCGTCGATTTCCTGCGCCCGGAACAAAAATTCGACTCCCTTGAAGCGCTCGTAGACCAGATTCGTCAGGACGAAACCCACGCCCGCGAAATTTTGGGCGCGTGAAGCCTTCGGCCTGCCGCGAGTGCCGGGTTATAGTCGCCGCTCCCCGTCGGCGTGATTCGCCAGTGAGAGGAAGACCATGAAACTTCTTGGCCTTGCCGTTGCGCTGTTCGGCCTGTTATCCGGCGTCGCCGGCTATGCATTCTCCGACCCGACCCTGGACCTGCTGACCGCCGCCAGCCTGATCGTGGCCTATTGTTGCTGGCGCAGCGCGCCGGTGTCTCGTTTCCTGAAAATCTTCCTGGCTTTGTTCACGGTCGAAACCATCGCCTTCGGACTCGCCGATCTCGCGGCCCGCTTCGGCTATTGGCCCAAGGCGCTGGCCGATGCGAAATTGCCGCCGACGCTGGCGCTGACGGTGGCCATGTTCGCCATCATCGTCTTCGCCGTCCATCACATTCCGGTCGTGATCTCGCTGACGCGGATCGCGGATCGTTTCTTCCTCGCCGAAGATCAAACCAGCAGCGGTCTCGGCCGCTTGCGCTTCAAAACCTCGGAACGGGCCCTGGCGACCGCCATGGTGGTTTTCCTGGTGGTCCTCAACCAGGCCCAGGTGGCGATCACGGTGCGGCTGAATTTCTTCAACCGCGACTTTTTCAACGCCATCCAGAATCACGACGGGCCGGAATTCTGGCGCATGCTGCTGTGGGTCTTCACGCCCTGGGCCTTCATCTATGTCGGCAGCCTGGTGATCGAATATGTGGTCAGCTCCTATCTGGTGATCCGCTGGCGGCGCTGGCTGACGCAATTTTACATTTCGCACTGGCTCAGCCACCACGCCCATTACCGCATGTCGCTCGGCGGCGGCCCGGCGGACAACCCCGACCAGCGTATCGCGGAAGACGTCGCCCGTTTCATCGACGGCGGCGGCGAAGGCGGCGCCTTCGGCTATGGCGTCTATAATTACTCAATCATGCTGATCTCGACCCTGTCGTCGCTGGTGTCCTTCGCCATTCTGCTGTGGAGCCTGTCGGCCAATTTCACCATCCCGGGCACCAATTTCGCCTTTCCCGGCCTGTTGTTCTGGGTGGCTCTGGTCTATGCCGCCATGGGCACGCTGGTCACCCATCTCATCGGCCGGCCGCTGGTGCGGATCATGTTCGCGCGGCAGAAGGTCGAGGCCGATTTCCGCTTTTCGCTGGCGCGCCTGCGCGAATATAGCGAACAGGTCGCGCTGCTGAATGGAGAAAAGGCCGAGGCGGTGTCGCTGCGCGCCAAATTCGCGGCGCTGATCGCCAATTACATCGAGATGATCAACCAGCGGAAGAAACTGACCGCTTTCACCGGCTTTTATGGCCAGATCAGTCCGATCATTCCCTATATATTCGCGGCGCCCTTCTATTTCGCCAAGAAGATCGAACTGGGCGTGATGACCCAGACGGCGCAGGCCTTCGGCCAGGTCGAGGGCGCGTTGACCTTCTTCATCTCCTATTATGCCTCGCTCGCCGGTTTCCGCGCGGTGCTCGACCGTCTCACCTCCTTCGACGCCGCCATCGAATCGGCGCAGACAGAGCAAGGATTTCGCGTTGAATCGGACGCCGCCGCCCCTGCCCTGCGCAACGCCACCGTCGCGCTGCCCAATGGCGTCGTTCTGCTCCGCAAGGTCGATCTGGCGCTCGCGCCCGGCCGCAATCTTCTGGTGACCGGGCCGTCCGGCGCCGGCAAATCCACCCTGTTCCGGGCTCTGACCGGCGTCTGGCCGTTCGGCTCGGGCGTCGCGGCGCTTCCCGCCCCGGGCAAGACGCTGCTCTTGCCGCAAAAGCCCTATATTCCAATTGGAACCTTGCGCGACGCCGTGGTCTATCCCGCCGAACACGGCCTGTTCGACGACGCGGCCATCGCCACGGCGCTCGCCGACGCCCATTTGCCGCAACTTTGCGACAAGCTGGACATTGCGGACATCTGGTCGCAGCGGCTCTCGGGCGGCGAACAGCAGCGTGTCGCCATCGCCCGCGCGCTGCTGGCGCGGCCGGACTGGTTGCTGCTCGACGAAGCGACCGCCGCGCTCGACGAAGAAACCGAAGCTGCGATATACCGGATGCTGGCCGAGCGCCTGCCGCAAACCACGCTCGTCTCCATTGGCCATCGCTCGACGCTGGCCGCGTTTCATGCCGATCGCGCCCGCGTTCAGGGTGGAGAGGTCTTGTTCTCCTCCGCGAACGGGCCGGTCAGCGCATGACGGTCAGCAGGGGAACCCCCGCAAGCGCGTGCAGCCAGAGCAAGGTCGTGGCCCACAGGACGAGACCGGCGCCGATCGCGGCGGCGTCGCCGATCCAACCCCTGGCCGGCGGGCGCGGCGCCGGCGCTCGGCGCAACAGCGAAAACCGGTCGTAAACCGCGTAGATCAGGAACGACCCGAAAAGGAGAACGGCGAGAAGATCGCCATTCGCCAGAAGGTGGGCGGCGGCCCACAGCGCGACGCCGGTCACCATCGGGTGGCCGATCCAATCGCGAAGATGCGATGGAACATAGGCGCTGACGACGAGCACAAAGGCTGGCAGCATTACGGTGAACGCCAAATGCCGCGTCCAGACCGGCGGCGACCAGATCTGAAAATCGGCGGACGAGCCGCGCGTCGCCGCCACGCCGATAACGATCAGAACAAGGCCGACCGAAGCGACCAGCGAAAAACCGAGCTTGTAGGCCAGTTCGCCGAAACGCCCGACGAGCGCCTGCCGCCATTCGACACGCGTCGGAACAAGATGCGACGCGAAAAAGATCGCGAGGCCGAACAACAGGAAAACCATGGCCGATCCTCCTTCGCGCCGCGCCGAAATTCGGCCAATCGGACGAAACTATTGTGACGGAGGCGCCGCGGCGGAAGCTGGCGCCGCACGCGGCTTTTTCGCCGCCGCTTTATTCTTTTCCGTCTTGGCGCCGCCCTCGCTGGCCAATCGCGCCTGCAGCCGGAAATCGCGCGCTTCGGTGAGGCGCAAGGCGCAAAATCCGACCGCCTCCTCGCGGTCGTAGTCCCGGCAGGATTGCGCGCGTTCGGCGGAAAAGGCCGCCTGTTCCTTGATCAGGGCTTCGGCGGCCGGCTTGTCCTTCTTGTATTTGCCGAGCAGGGAACGGAAATGGGCGTGGGCCGCCTTTTCGATGGCGCCGCGCTCCTTTTCCATGGACTTGATCTGGGCCTCCGAGAAACTGCCGGCCGAAGGACCCCACAGGCCCGTCGCGTCGATCCGGCAATCGGCCTCGGTGAACGCGCAGGGACCACCAAGGCTGCGCGCGCGAAAGGCGCCGTTGAGCACATCGAATTGCAGCGGGCAGGCAGAGGAATCGAGTTCGAATCGTTGCACGCCGTCAGGCGCGCCCAAGGGTTTCAGCCGAATCGGGCCGTCAGAGCCCATCGAGACTTCGCAGCTTTGGTTCGGACGGGAAATCTTGTCGCCCACCGCGACGAAGCGCGCCACGACCAGGTCGTCGCCCGATTTCTGGACCTGCAAGGCGCCGCGAAGCCCGAGCAGGCTAAAGGTCTTGCCGAGCGCAGCCTCAACGCCCGGCGGCTTGGCGGCGGTGAAATGTTCCGGCGCCCCCTCCCGCGGCGTGCTCGCATGCGACGACGGCGGCGCAAGGCTCTGACCCGCGGGCGTCGGCGCGCTGACCGCGCCCGGCAACTGCATCTGGGCGCGCGACGGACCAGACGCAACGAGGAGGAAAACTACCGGAGCAAGAAAAACCAGGCGCATCGAAAAGCCAACTCACGCGAGACGCCGCTATCTTAACCGCGTCTCGCGCAACTCCCAACTCGCAAAATGGCGCCGCCGCACCTGGCAGACGCCCCGAGTCCGCCGGAGCGCCGCGTCAATATTTGGCGAGCGCCGGCTCGCCGCCGCCAAAGCGATAGACGAGGCCGAGCGAGAACAGCCACGGCTCGAAATGGGTGTGCTGGATGACCCTGGTCGGTATAGGTCCCACGCCCGGCACTATGACGCCATTGCCGTAGGATTCGACGTAATTGAACGACTTCTTGACGTCGAGGCTGACGCCCCAGTTGCGGTCGATCATATATTCGACGCCGCCCTGAACGATGGGCCCAACCGAACTGCCGACATGGACGTCGTACAGAAAGGCGTTCTTGTTGCTCATCGACCAGCCGACCGCGACGCCGCCGCCGATATAGGGGCGGATCGTGCCGAAATTGTCGAAATGGTAAAGAACAGTGATCGGAATGATCGCCGGCATGATCTGCGCCTTCACCGTCCCGTTGACCACCACCGGATTGGCCGGATTGTAGCCGCGGGTCTTGTCCTTGACGTAGAAGGGAATGCCGCCGGAAATGTCGACCGAGACGTTGCGGGTGACATAGGCGCCGGCCTCGACGCCGAAGGTCGAGACGTCGGTGAGGGTCGCGCCGAAGCCGGCGGGGAAGGTCGTCCGGATTCCATGGGCGACGGCAGCCGGGTTCTGCGCCCAGATATGCGAGGTGCTGGTGTTCAGGCCGTAGGTGAAGCCGAACTTCACGAAGAAGGGCTGGAACGTGTCAACGACCGGCGCGGGCGGCGGCTCCTTGGCCGTGGGCAGGTCTGCCGCTGTGGCGGCGGAGGCGGAGGCGAAAAGAGCCAGGGCGCTCGACGCGGTGCGGAGGCGGCGATTGAAGGCTGGCGGCAATTCGTCCTCACGTAGTTTATTTATAAACTTTATCACAGGGTCCCGCACAGACGGCATCTTGTCAAATCTCCCGCTCGGCTCCCGCGCGCCCGACGGCGCCGGAAATGGAGCGAGTCTATCCGTTGATTATTGATTTTATTTCTACTTCTTTAATGAAATCCCAACAATCTTGCTGGCTTTGCGGCAAAAAGATGGCTGTTGTTGCAATTTTGTCACTTGGTTTTTCTCACGACCCTATGTCCATTTCCGCCGCCGCGCGCGCACGATCGACGACTGGCTCCGAGCGGCTTGCGGGGGAAAAATGCCGCCCCTATATCAGGCCCGCTCTTGCAAGCGGGCGCCCTCGTCCCAATGTGATCGAAAGTCGGGAACCGGGCGAAGAACCCTGCGCCCAATACCGGACCGCTTCGGGGTCTGGCGGTTCTGCGAAGAAAGGAACGCATACTCATGGCTAAAGTCATTGGCATCGATCTCGGCACCACCAATTCCTGCGTCGCCGTGATGGAAGGCTCGACCCCCAAGGTCATCGAAAACGCCGAAGGCGCGCGCACCACCCCCTCCATCGTCGCCTTCACCGACGACGGCGAACGCCTCACCGGCCAGCCGGCCAAGCGCCAGGCGGTCACCAATCCCGAAAAGACCTTTTTCGCCATCAAGCGCCTGATCGGGCGCACCTTCGCCGATCCGATGACCCAGAAGGACATCGGCCTCGTCCCCTACAAGATCGTCAAGGCGGGCAATGGCGACGCCTGGGTCGAGGCGGGCGGCAAGCAATATTCCCCCTCGCAGATCTCGGCCTTCATCCTGCAGAAGATGAAGGAGACGGCGGAAGCCTATCTCGGCCAGACGGTCACCCAGGCGGTCATCACGGTTCCGGCCTATTTCAACGACGCCCAGCGCCAGGCCACCAAGGACGCCGGCAAGATCGCCGGCCTCGAAGTGCTGCGCATCATCAACGAGCCGACCGCGGCGGCGCTGGCCTATGGCCTCGACAAGAAGGGCTCGGGCACGATCGCCGTC
>Ga0335069_10014488_pt1 | contig 11036 bp, 9 predicted proteins | sample Lox_Sample_11_FD_206714 | JGI IMG/M metagenome (GOLD analysis project Ga0335069, IMG submission 206714) | Soil microbial communities from Loxahatchee National Wildlife Refuge, Florida, United States - Lox_Sample_1.1 | ecosystem: Environmental > Terrestrial > Soil > Wetlands | place: USA: Florida... | reverse complement strand
CTATGTCTCAGGTACGGGTTAAAAGTCTGCGGGCACTTTCCATATGAGATTAAGCAACATGACTGTTAAGGATTATTCTTCGTCGCCTTCAAAGAGACGACGCTTCTGCAAGAATGCGACCTACCTATCCAATTGCTGCAATTCGGCTGATAGCCCTACGAAGTTGTGACGCTCCATTTCGTCGATCATAGAAAGGCACCGAGACTGGATTGCTGCATCCCCTGTATGCGCATAAAGCCGTACAACTATTTTGGAAACGTCCATGGCAACTGCACTTGCCGATTTTGAGATATCTCCAGCCTCATCTCGATGAGTTTCGATGCACAATTCGCCAAGTCGACAAACTAGATCGGGCAATTGGACTGGTGAGGCTTCAAGTGCGCGTACGACGGGCACTAGCGCAAGAGGCCCCGGCCTAGCGTCCAGAAACGCACCAAGAAGATCAGCCTGGGCAGAAGTGTCGAGGGTCGCGATGTACTCGAACGCTGAGGCTGCTTGCGTTCTGATCAAGTCGTCTGCATCGGTAAAGAAGGGCTTCAACCGAACGCGACAGACGGCGCCGACGATTTTGTGCGAAACATTCGCAGCATAGACTTCCGCTGCAGCCTTCCGCATTTCAGTCGTGCCTTTCTCAACCCGCTCCAGTTCCTGTGTTGCCATTTCGAGGTCCAGGCTCAACAAGCAGACTTGTCGCGATGCCGCGCAGACCACGTCTGCGTCTCCAGACTCCAACATTGACTCGATGGTTGGCCAAATGGCGCTACAGTCCTTATATGCAGCATAGTGAACAAAGCGCTCCACGTACGGAGCCTTCAGCAGGATCGGGTCGGCAGACACGCAATCCTTGAACCAAGCGATGGCCTTTTGAGCATCTATGTTGAGCAATCCGAGGAGTGCCAGAATTGCGCACGACCGTACCGCAATTGATGGGTCTTGGCTTACACCGTGAACGGCGTTGTGCACAGTGTCGACCAATTCCGGTCGATCGAGAAGCAGGCGCCCAATCGCCTCACCGGCTGCCCCTCTCGTTGAATTGATGCCGGCAGTGTAGAGGTCCATTTCGTGCGAACGCCGGTCGTGGGTTGTAGTGTCGCTCCAGACCTCAGCTATGGGAGGGGCATCGACTGAGGGGTCAGGGTCATTGACCGCGTACCATGTGATTGCTTCGATCACCTGTTCTGGCCAATTAAACCCGGTGCCTCTTTGTACCAGCCACGAAATTGCACGCCCGCATGGGCGGCCAGGCAGTCGATGAGCGCGTTGAATGAGAGACGCGCACTGCTGTTCGGTGATTGCTGGTGCCGTTGCGCCTCCCCCTAAACTTATGCTTTCAGCAACACCACCTATAATTGCATCAAAGTAGCTGGCAGACATATCGTCCGCCATTTGGTCAGCGAGGCCAGAGAACCTAACTGGATCTAGCTTTGCTTGTGACCTAAGGTCCAGTGCGATTTGATACTCGCGCCCCTGAAAGACGGAGCTCTCGGTCGAACCGATGATCAACTCCCGCATACTTCCTCATGGCGCTCAACCAGTTCGCGTCGGACATCTTTTTCTGAGCCTCGGCGGAGATAGGTGACCCAATTGCACCTGCTCCAACTCCATGAGGCACTTCGTGCCGTGTCGACGGAAATTTCCTCTGGAGTTCTCTGAGGGTACCAAGCGCCGAAATACTGAGGCGCGAATTATCCAGAGCTCGGAGCAGCTCTAACTGCCTCCATCCGCGCCTTTGTGGAATCTGTGCTTCCCATTCATCCCTGAACAGTAGGATCGCTTGCTCCAAGGCTGCAAATCTCTCAGGTGAGCAGCGTCCAGACGCGGCTTTCACCGCTTCTATTGACACATAGATTTGAAAAGAGCCCGAGCCGCCTATTTGGTAACCCACCTTCAGCCTCCGAGGGGCGTCTGCCAAATAACCGGCGAGCCGGTTGGCGTAAATCTCCGGTGCGGCCGTCCATGCCCTAAGTACAAGAAATGCGATCGCGTCACAGGGTGAATCTTGGAACGGACCTAGCAAGATATCTAGTTCTTCTGGTGAAGCCGCCGCCACCGCCTCGAGGGACTTCGCCAAGCCCGCGAAGATCGCATCGTGAACATAGAATGGCTCATCGCCGAAAGTGCGCAAACACCATAGCGGATCGACCCGAAGGCAGTTTGGAGCCTCCTTAGCAGTCTCGCTTACAAAACGAGCTACGCGAGGCAGCAGTTCCCTCGCGTAGCTCAGGGGTGCCTTAGTAGCACGTGATATGACATGCCCATGGTGTCCACGAGATTGAAACTTATCCTTCAGTGACCGCCATGCTTCGCCTTGGTCGCTGGAAACGTCCGCTATCTCGCGACTGCTCCCCCAGTCTGCAATCCTGCGATCGAACCAGTGCGCAATAGCTTCGCACGTGAGATCAGGTCGCTTTTCAGACATCGAGTAGAGAATGCCCCACCAGTCGTCATTTATTGCGATCCCTGGGCGAGCACCATCAAGAGTGCCGTCATCGATGAGCGACAGGAACAGATCGAACATGCCAGGACTATGAAACGCACTACCGCCGCGGCAGACACGCCGCAAGTATTGATTCCATCGTTCAGTTGGTTTTCGATACTTGAGCAGGAGTTCGGAGATGCGAGCCGACCTCGCTTCCAGAATAGGCGTAAGGCATAGCATCCAGACCGCCTCTTGCTCACGCGCTTCATCTTCGCTTGACAAGGCTGAGTCAAAGAGGCCCAACGCGTCGATCACGTCGAACCAGCCAACGTGTCCTGCAGTAACACTGCGGATGTGATCCCGGAGATCTGGCGCCACGGACGATGCCCTCTGAAGCACTTCCCACTCTCCGCTTCGCGGATCAGTCAGAGACGATAGCCATTGAAATACCAAACGCTTGATATGGAAGCGGATGTCGTGGCGGGTGAGTACCGTTTCAAGCTCTTGCAGATATTGAGGCCAATCTTGCGCGCGAAGAAACGCTAGCACTTGGCGCACCTGAGCGCGACGGAAGAGGTGTTGCTCGCCTGCTAACAGCAAATCGACAAGATGCCTGCCTCGAGAAGAAAACCTCCTGGCAAAAGCGTAGTCAAAAAGCGACTCGTGAAAGAATCGGTACCTATTCTCAGCCAGGACGAGGAAATGCTCCGATGCCATAGCAGCAGCATCAGACGCGTGATCATCAAGTACGTGCCGCGGCGCGGAAAGCTCTTGGTTGTCACTGAGCCAGTTGACAAGCCTGTCAATTGTTTCAGTAAAGGCTGCTTTGCGCCCCACTCTCTGGTTGACATGACGCTCGCTTTCGGTCCAAAAGCTGTCGAAGAGGTCATCACGGCTACGGACATCGGTGCGACTCGCAGCAGACAACCTGAGAAACAGCGCGAGGTGAAGTGGGATGGCAAGTATCGGCTTGAGTGTAGGGTGAATTGAACCCGGGTTGGTTCCGGCATCGCGCAAAGCGCTTTCCACCTGTCCCATGGAGAGCTCACCCAACTTCACGATAGCGAAACCTACTCCTTCAGTCTTCATACTTCGCATGCGGTGATCGTGTTCAAGGTCAAACTCTCGACAGCCGACAACCAGCGACATGTTCGGAGATCGTTCGGCCTCACGCCTAAGCTGATCGAACAACGTCCACATCTCTGTCCTGCGGCCTGACGCGATGCTAATCGCGTCAAGCTGATCTACCACCAGTACACACTGTCTGCCTGCCGCTACACCTGTAAGAACCAAACAAGGTGATTCCGGAAGGAGCAGCTTGCGGCCCAACTCTGTGGTCGTGAGAATTCCTTCTGGCAGTTGGTCAAATCGAACCGCAAGTACTGGGACTCCCAACACACGTAACCTCTCAACGAATTGAGCCAGGGTTGTACTCTTACCACTGCCTGCACCCGCAACGACCAGTACCCTTTTCGCAGCAGGCGTGTTGCCGACACAGAGGAGAGGCTCCGAGCCCGCAAGAGGCATGGCTACTCCGTTGATCAGATCGCATCTGAGTAGCGCCACGTAAGCGTCGCAAATGCTGTCCATCTGATCCCGGACCCTTTTATCAATCGCCCAGTCTCGTAAACGGATGGAGTGAGCGGACAAATATTCCAAAATAGTCTCGCGACTGATTGGCCGGTGAATGTTATCGACGAGCAGCTCAGCCAGATAGCCTCGTACAGCGTCGCCATCGACCTGCAATCCTTCGGCCGAGTAGAGGAGCTTGCGGATTCCGAAGTCAACACGGTCCCGGAGCTGCTGCTCGTCGATCGCATGCGTTCGGATGCGTAAAAGAAAACCACGAACGCGCTCTGCGTTTTTGTCACAAAGAGGTAAAAGATGTTCCAAAAACTGGGACTTCAGGTCGGTTGATCGATTGAGCCGCGCATCAAGCATGGCCGTGGTCGCGGCATGGGCTCGAAGTTCTTCGAGGTCTGGTGCTCCGAGGGTTGAGGCAAACACCGAGCGATTATTGGGATCTCGTTCCACATGTTGAAGCATGTCGCCGAGAATGCTTCTGCCCCGATCATCCTTGCCGGCCAACAGCGTGAGGGTCCATCCTGAGGCTCTTGTCGTCTGCCGCTTGACCGACCAGTACTCGGTTGAGCCATCAGCAATGGCAACCGAAAACTCGACCCCTCTGGATTCGTCGAGATCGAGATCCTCCGATATCAACTGGATCGCAGCCCCATCGACAATCTGTAGCAGTTGATCCGTCGCCCACAGTGTCTCGTATCGATTACCTAACTTGTCTGCCGTCCCGCCACTTGTTGGCATAATCAAGATTCTAGAGCATCTCCGAAGCCTTGGTTTTCAAAGTCCTGCGGAGGCAATGTCGAACTGATCTTTCAAGTCGCAGGTTGCTCGTCATTCGAGCAGTTGATCCGCAGTGTGGAAGACAGGCATAGCAATGGCCTCTTCCACGCCATGCCCAACTGGCACCGATTCGGCTGGCAGCGTACGGCCCGTCCGCCCTCCCATCTTCCCCAACAGGCCGAGACTGGCGTGACGGGACCGTACCTAGGAATTTCCAGTAAGGGCTTACTGCGACCGGACTGACTGCAGAAAGCCCGCCAGTTTTGCAGTTGCCTTGTATTGGGGTATTGGCTCCAGCTCTTTGAACGTGCTGGTGAAGGCGTTCGAGAGGCTCCACATGGTTCGCGCCTGGAACTCCTCATGCACGGGCTGGAAGTACAGATCATGCACTCGCCGCGCCAGGTGCTTGGGAAACCCAGACTCCTCCTCAATGAATGCTTGGTAGATCAGCAGCTTGGCAGCCGCCGTGGACAACTGCATGGCGCGCCATTCCTCCACTTGTTGCTTCAAAGGACCAAAGTTCCGCTGCATCCGGTCGACCCCGATGGCCAGGCTGTCTTCCAGCGAGAAGTGCTTGGAATGCTTCGCGAGCACGGGAGTGTATTCCCCGTGAAACGCTAGGTTCTCGCAAACGAAGACTCTCAGGCCAACGGTGCATGAGAGCCGGAACGATTTGTCATGGCTGTTCCTCAGGCCGATCGCGAACCGGTTATGCCGAGATCGGCATAACCGGTTTCATGCCGCCTGCCCTATTATGCCGATACCGCACTAGCAACCGGCGTGTTCCTCGGTATCGGCGCTGAGATCTCCGCTTCACAGTGGAATGTTGTTCGGCATAATCCTCCGGTCTTTGTCCAGGCACGAAAGCCAGGAAACGGAGGATATAAATGGTGGTACAAACTGCTTTGCCGGAGAAACAGATTCAAGGTAATCCGTTGGAGTCGCATCTTCGGATGTTTGCGATGTCGCTGATGGATCGCGGCTATCGCAAGAAGACGATTCAGGATAAGTTGTACTTGCTTGCCACGCTCGGGCGGTGGTTCGGACGAAACAAGCTCGCAACTTCGCAGCTTGATGAGAGCCTCGTATCCGCTTTTGTCAAACAGAAGGGGCGAGTTCACGCCCTCGACCTGCCAACTCTGCGTCAGTTCATTGATCACCTGCGAAAACGCGAGGTCATCCCTCATTGCAAGGTGGTCCCTGAGCGATCACCTTTAGCGGACATCCTGCGTGCATATGAGCAATATCTGCGCCAAGAGCGAGGGCTCGTTCCTCGCACCATACGTGACCACCTGTTTTATGTTCGGAAGTTTCTCGTGGAGCGGTTCGGAAAAGAACCGCTCGTTCTTGAGGAGATACAAGCCCCCGACATTTCCGGTTTTATTTTGCGGCATTGCCGGGGCCTCAGCATTGGGAGGGCCCGGTGGGTGATCACGGCTTTGCGGTCCTTTTTCCGATTTCTGTTTCAGAATGGGAGCCTCCGCAGCGACTTGGCAGCATCGGTATTAGGAGTGGCGCATTGGCAGCAGGCCACAGTGCCCAGATACATGAGTTCGGAGGAGGTCCAGCGTGTGCTGAGGGCCTGCGATCGCCGAACCTCTATTGGGCGCCGTGACTACGCGATCCTTCTTCTTCTTGCTCGTCTTGGGCTACGTGCCGGCGAGGTCGTTGCTCTGCAACTTGACGACATCGACTGGAGGAGCGGTGAAATCCTCGTTCGGGGCAAGGGGCTACGTCATGATCGGATGCCCCTACCTGATGATGTGGGCAAAGCCCTAGCGTCGTACCTGCGCCGAGATCGTCCTCCGTGCCAAACACGCAGGGTGTTCGTGTGCATGAAAGCGCCATATCGTGGGCTCGCTGCCTGTGGGACACTGCCGACGATCGTTCGTTGCGCAATCGAGCGTGCGAACCTACACCCTCCTTCTAAGGGTGCGCACCTACTTCGTCATAGTCTGGCGACTGCCATGCTTCGCTCCGGAGCGACGATGGGGGAAATTGGAGAGGTTCTCCGGCATCGAAACCTCAACACAACCGAAATCTACGCCAAGGTCGACTTCGAGGGCCTGCGCTCGCTGGCTCACCCCTGGCCTGTCGGAGGTGCACAGTGAACCAGCTGGAACAGGCATTGAAAGATTACATCCGCATCCGCCACAGTCTCGGATTTCAACTCCGGCAACCCACGAGCTTACTACGGGATTTTGTCGCGTTTCTCCGAGCTAAGGGTACCTCACACATCACCACGACTCTAGCACTTCGTTGGGCCACTCAACCCACTCAAGCTGAACCTGCTCGCTGGGCCGCGCGTTTGGGCATGGTCCGACACTTCGCGACCTGGTATAGCGCCACCGATCCTCGCACCGAGATTCCCTCTGCGGACCTCCTCCCATATCATCACCGACGTAAACCCCCTCACATTTACAGCGACGAGGAGATCGAAAGACTCCTTCGCCAAGCCCAACAACTCCCGTCGTCCAAGGGGCTTCGTGCCCGCACATTTACAACTCTTTTCGGTCTGCTGGCGGCGACCGGGATGCGGGTGAATGAAGCCGTTGGTCTGGATCAACCCGATGTCGACCTCGATCTCGGAATCCTCCGTATCCGGCGGACTAAGTTCAGAAAATCGCGCTATGTGCCGGTTCATCCCACCACAGTAGCGGCTCTGCAACAATACGCTGAAGCCCGAGATCGCCTCATTGCCGCGCCACCCACTCCGGCGTTCTTCATCTCCGAACATGGGAGACGGATTCCCTCCCAAATGGCACATTACAACTTCGCGAAGGTGTCGCAGCAAATCGGCCTGCGCATACCGGCCAAGCATCACGGTCGCGGTCCACGGCTGCATGACTTGCGACACCGATTCGCCACACGCACGTTGATCCAGTGGTATCGCGCCGGCCTCGATGTCGAACGAGAGCTTCCCAAACTGAGTACGTACGTGGGACATGTTCATGTGAGCGATACCTACTGGTATCTCGAAGCCGTGCCTGAACTCCTCCGGCTTGCCACTGAGCGGTTGAGCCCACGGGAGGTGCGCCCGTGACCGCTGCCAGCTTTCCCTCTCTTCTCCAATCTTTCTTTACCGATCGACTGCTTCGTCAACGGGCAGCAAGCCCGCACACGATTGCGGGATATCGCGATTGCTTTCGCCTGCTTCTGCAGTTTGCCAAGGAACGACTCGGCAAAATGCCCTCCCAGCTCCGGATCGAAGATCTGGATGCACCTTTCATTGGTCTTTTCCTTGAACATCTGGAACGTACTCGCAACAACAGCGCCCGCACTCGGAATGCCCGGCTGGCAGCCGTCCACTCGTTCTTCCGGTACGTGACCTTGGAGGAGCCCGCACATGCTCTGCATTGCCAGCGGGTCCTGGCGGTGCCCAACAAACGGCATGTACAACGGCCGATCGAGTTTCTCAGCCGAGAAGAAATCGATGCCTTGCTCGCCGTAGTGAATCCTTCTACCTGGATCGGGCACCGGGATCGAACCCTGCTTCTGGTCGCGGCCCAGGGTGGTCTACGTGTTTCCGAGTTGATTAAGCTGAACTGCCAGCATGTCGTACTGGGGACCGGAGCCCATGTGCGCTGCCTAGGAAAAGGTCGAAAAGAGCGTTGCACGCCGCTCCGTCCAGAGGCGGCAAGGATGCTGGATGCTTGGCTACGCCAACGTCAGGGGCATCCCGAAGACCCAGTGTTTCCTAGTATCCGTGGCGGCAGACTCAGCCGCGATGCGGTCGAGCGTCTGATCACCAAATACACCCATCTTGCCGCACGGACCTGCCCCTCACTCAAGCGGAAAAACGTCTCCCCACATGTGCTGCGGCACAGCACTGCGATGGATCTTCTTCACCATGGCGTGGACCGCTCTGTGATTGCGCTCTGGCTAGGGCACGAATCCGTGGAAACAACACAGATGTATCTCCATGCGGACATGCGTTTGAAGGAGAAGGCACTCTCACGTACTGAGCCGCTGGGCATCAAGCTTGTGCGATATCGCCCGAATGACCAACTCCTCGCCTTTCTGGAAGGCCTTTGATTATGCCGACTCAAGATGCGACTCGAGCTCCTCCTAGCCGTTGTGTGAGATAACTAGTCGACATAATCGGACAGTCGGCATGAAAGCGGCAGCCATCGAAGCCGGAGCTCAAGTCCATCACCCCGAACATGCGCATCCCGTCAGATGACACGGCGTATTCCTCGCGCACTACGCCAATCTGGCGAAAGCCGAGGGCTTCGATCAGTTTCTCCACCACGTCAATGTGTGGAATGGGTTTGTGTGTTGCTGTGGCCGCCGGCGTCGCCACCCGGGCCAGTTCCTCCCGGGTCAGTTTGGTGCCATAGGAGCACAGAGTCATGGTCGGAGCCGGGGCCGGTACGGGGCTGAGAATTGCCCCAACTGGCTGGTCCTGCTCGATTACTGTTATCTGTTGCATCTCATCTCCTCCAAATGAAAATCGGGAGAGCAAGCAGACAAAAACGTCTGCGACTCTCCCGAGTGGGTTATGCCGCTTCCGGCGGCTCGGCGCCCGACTGTATCAGGCGTCTTCGCCTGTAGAACCGGGCAGTTACATGGCTGTGGTGTTCAGGCAGCGCGCACTAAACCGTTGGTCAAAAGATCCAGGAACCAGAGCTGGTCCACTTTGCGCAGATCAATTTCGGTAGGGTGTTCGAGGATGAAACGGCGGACATCCTTCTCTTGGATCAGGTAGCTGTCGCCGTTCTGCTGCGGGCCGCGTGCTGTGCCTCGGAATTTGGCCTTCAAATGGCCGCTCTTGATCCACCTCGTCACTGCATGGGGATCGATCCCCAGCGCTTGCGCAAGACTGTAGGCAGAGTAGAAGCTCCCGTCATGTTTGAACCGCATCCGCTTCAGCTTGAGGTGGATTCCGGTTACGGTGCGAGAGGATCCGGCAGCCTTCAGCTTGAGACGGATTCGCTCATCGCTCATCCACGCATACCGCGCCAGAATGCCTAACTCTGCCTCGCTCCAGGGCAGCTCCTTCGTGCGGGCAAGACCCAACTCACGGGCGCGCTTCTTCAGCGCCCAATGCGGCATACCGACCTTCTTAGCCAGTAGCCGGATGCCCGGTCGCGTCTTTGCGTCTCGTTGGTTGAGATAGATCTCTCGGATGAGCTGATCGATTTGGTCGGTGAAGACGTACTTGCGTCGACCCCGGGCTTTGCCGCGATCACGGGCGACGCAGAGGGTTGCCTCACAAACCGGCTGAGACTGGCTCGCGTATAACTGTTCCATAGCAATTCCTGAGGTGCAGGTTCTGTGTTCTGGGGCCTCGGTGAACAAGGGATGACCGACTGGAAGACCACAACGTTGGGTAAGACAGGCTGGAAAGTTGGCCGCCTCGGTCTGGCATCCAGTTATGGTGCGGACGAGCGTTGCGTGCAGATGGCGTTTGAGCGGGGCGTCAACTACCTGTATTGGGGCTCGATGCGTACTGCCAAGTTCGGCGCCGGACTGCGCAGCCTGCGGTCACGCCGGGATGAGTTTCACCTCGTCATCCAGTCTTATTCGCGTATCGCCGCACTGGTCCCGTGGAGTCTGGAGCGGGCATTGAAGTCGCTTGGCATGGATCACGCTGACATTCTTCTGCTGGGGCTCTGGAACAAGGACGTCAGCCCTGCAATTTTCGACCAGGCGTTGCGGCTTCGAGAGCGCGGTCTCATACGCGCTATCGCTGTCTCAACTCACAATCGGCCACAGGCAGCAGCAATGGCCAACCATAATGGCAATGTTGATGTCCTTCATTTGCGCTACAACGCGGTACATCCGGGCGCTGAACGAGACATCTTCCCAAAACTGCCGGCACCTGAGGTCAGACCCGGAATCGTAGCGTTCACGGCTACCTGTTGGGGCGACCTGGTGAAACCTGACAAGGTTCCTGACGGTGATAGGGTTCCCTCGGCGAGTGATTGTTATCGGTTCAATTTGACGAATACGGCGGTTGATCTCTGCCTGACTGGACCCAGATCAGCCTCCGATCTGACAGCCGCGCTGGACGCGCTGGACAAGGGCCCAATGACTCCCGAGGAAATGGACTGGATGCGGCGGGTCGGCCAAGCCAAGTACTCCAAGCCAACCCTGTTCTCCATTAAAGGGTAGAAAGATGTTCCGCTAACCTGCATTATTCGTGAAGGCAGAGCGAGGGGTTATTGGCGTGGGGAGAATGCGGTGAAGACTCTTGTAGCTGCGTGAAGTTGTCTGCGTCGAGGGGCCGAAGGGCTGGATACGCATGCGGGAT
>Ga0335069_10014486_pt1 | contig 11036 bp, 9 predicted proteins | sample Lox_Sample_11_FD_206714 | JGI IMG/M metagenome (GOLD analysis project Ga0335069, IMG submission 206714) | Soil microbial communities from Loxahatchee National Wildlife Refuge, Florida, United States - Lox_Sample_1.1 | ecosystem: Environmental > Terrestrial > Soil > Wetlands | place: USA: Florida... | reverse complement strand
GCGCGCATCGAGACCTTCGAGACAACTGCCGCGTTCCGTGGCGCGTGGAGGCATGCGCAGCGTTGCCTCCAGCCTGCCTCGGGCTTTTACGAATGGCATGTCGATGCGCAGGGCCGCAAAAGCCCGTACCTCATCACGCTTGCCGACCAGGACGTGTTTGCATTCGCGGGACTTTGGGATTGGAGCGTGCGCGATGACGGTGCCGTCATCGAGAGTTGTGCGCACATCACCCTGCCGGCGAACGCTTTGATGGCGGACATTCACAACGGCGGCCACCACCCGCGCCGCATGCCGGCCGTCCTGCGTCGCGAGGATCACGAGGCCTGGCTCAAGGGCACGGCGGCGCAAGCTCGTGCGGTGCTCCTCCCTTACCCCGCGGAGCTGATGCTGGCGCATCCGGTCAGCATCCGCGTCAATTCCGTGCGCAACAACGGGCCCGAGCTGATCGAGCCCATCGATCGCACGGCCGATGCCGCGCGCGCCGCTGTTGCGACGCGCGCCGCCTGCGCATAGCCAGCGACAACGACCGCACTCGAGCCGCCCGCATCGCCCGAGCGCCGAGCTCGAGTCTGCTGCAGCGGCCCTGCGGCGCGGCCTGAGCCGCAGCGATGCGGCGGCGGCGAGCACCGGCTACCGGCGGCGACCCGGTGAAGCGGCTGCTCCGATGAGCCGGGTATACTTTCAACGTCTCCAACAGGAACGACTCTCATGACTGCGGCTCGCTCCGATGACGTTCGCGACACCGGATATCGGATCGGCGGCGCAGTCCGCCGCCACTGGGTGCTGTTCCTCACCGAGGGCATCGTGCTCGTCGTCCTCGGTGTGCTGGCGCTGTTCGCGCCGGCGATTGCTTCGGTCGCGGCTACCGTGCTTTTCGGCTGGGTGCTGCTGCTGAGCGGCGTCGTCGGTCTCATCACCACTTTTCGCGCGCGGCACGCACCGGGCTTCGGGTGGTCGCTGCTCTCGGCGATCGTGGGGATCGTCGCAGGAGCGCTGCTCCTCGGGTGGCCGCTGCTCGGTACCTTCTCGCTCACCGCAGTGCTGATCGCCTTTCTGCTGGCGGAGGGCGCGTTGAGCATCATGTACGCACTCGAGCACCGCAATGCGCTCTCGGGGCGCTGGGGCTGGATGCTTGCGAGCGGCATCATCGACATCGGACTCGGCGTGTTGCTGTTGCTCGGCCTGCCCGGCACCGCGCTGTGGGCGCTCGGCCTGCTGCTCGGCATCAATCTCATCTTCGGAGGCTGGGCTCTCATTTTCATGGCGCTGCACGCACGTCCCGCCGCCCCATCCGCCGCTGGGTAACCTCCGGGGAGCTTATGAAACTCGCCGTCGAAGTGATCGGCTGGGCCGGTGCGGCCCTCATCCTGGGCGCGTACGCGCTGCTGTCGTCCGGCAAGCTCCGCGCAGAGTCTCTCGCTTACCACCTCATGAATATTCTCGGCGCCGCCGGATTCGTCGTGAACAGCGGCTGGAACGGCGCCCTGCCCTCGGCGGCCATGAATGTCATCTGGATGGGCATCGGGGTGTACGCGTTGCGCCAGCGGCGCAGGCTGCCGGCGAAGGCGAGCTGCGCGAGTTAGCCGGCGAGGTGTCGCAATATTGCGAATCGCGGCCGTGCGTTGCCACCGTGGGAACCTTCGGGTAAACCGGGAACGTCCCAGGTGACTGTTGCGGAAGTGCATCACGTCCGGCCGCGATAACGGACCGATTACTTCTTGACCGATACCACGTAGAGTCTCGACTTGGGCGTAGCCCAGGCCTCGGGGGGTCTCATGTGCGATATCAAAGACGAGCCATCCGCGCCATGCGGATGAAACGCGGTTACTCAACGACCTGTGCGCTCATCGCGGCCGTGGCGCTCGCCAGCCCGCGGGCAGATTCGGTAGTGGCTCCGAGGCAAAAGACTCTCGTCAGCGCGCCCGCCGCGGCGCAGCTGATGGCCTTCGGCGGCCGCAGCGCACAGCAGGGCCGCAGTCCCACCGCGCTCAAGTTCGACGCGGCGCTCGCCGATCTATCGCGGCACCTGAGCCGGGTGCGCGACGATCATGCACTCGAGGACCTGCACTCGCTAAGCCCGGCAGCGCGTTTCATGCGCAGCGCGACGAGCATGGGGCCCCTCGTGGCGGTGGATGCGGTGACCCGAGGCGATCCGGAGCGACTGCGCGATGGCCTCGTGGCACTCGGACTGCAGCACCCGGCGATGTATTCGAACGACGTGGGCGGCTGGCTGCCGGTGAACCAGCTCGAGGCTGCGGCGGCACTCGCCGAGCTCACCTCCATCCGCGCCTCGATGCCGCGGGCCCGCGGTGTCGCGGTGACGTCCCAGGGAGACTTCGCCCAGCGCAGCGATCTGCTGCGCGCCAATAACACCGGCCTCACCGGCAGCGGCGTCACCGTCGGCATTCTCTCCGACAGCTTCAACTGCTATGGCGTGTACGACAAGGCCGGCAGCGGAGTTCCAGCGAGCGGCGTGCGCGGCTATGCGCCTTACGGCTTCGCCAGCGACGATGCCACTTTCGATGAGACCAACAGTTACCTCCCGGCGAGCGTCAACGTGCTGGCGGAAGCGCCCTGCATGCAGTATGGGCAGCCGCTGCAGCTGCCCTTCACCGACGAAGGCCGGGCAATGGCGCAGATCGTGCACGATGTGGCGCCGGGCGCGGCGCTCGCCTTCCACACCGCAAGCAACAGCGAGGCGGACTTCGCCAACGGCATCGGCGCGCTCGCGGCCGCGGGCGCCACCGTCATTGCGGATGATGTCGGCTATTTCGATGAGCCGTTCTTTCAGGACGGCATCGTCTCGCAGGCTATCGATGCCGTGAACGCCAAGGGCGTCGCGTACTTCTCGGCCGCCGGCAACAACGGCGAGCTCTCCTACGAGAACACCGCGCCGAGCTTCGACACTGCCGGCTCGGGCGCGAACGCCGGAGAGATGCTGCTGACTTTCGGCACGAACGGAAGCACTCCCCAGACATATCTGCCGGTTGATATTCCGGCGATGTTCCCGGGCGAGTTCATCGGCTTGATTGTGGAATGGGACCAGCCGTATCTCACCGGGGCACCGAACAGTGGCGGCGCGAGCAGCGAGATTGATCTGTGCGTAACCGGCGCGCCCGCCAGCGGCGTGGTGTTGAACCTCGACGGTGGCCAGGTCACCTGCACCGGCCCCAACGCCCCCGGTGCCGATGCGGTACAGGTGCTGATTCTCGGTAACCCGGCGAGCAACAACAACAATACTCCCGCTGGCACCATACATCTCGTCGTCGGCCTCAAAAATCCCGGCGCGGCTGCGCTGCACCTCATCAAGGTGGTCGTGGCGGCCGACGGTGCACCGGGCACGAGCATCGCTGCCTTCGACACGCATAGCCCGACGCTGCAGGGACACCCGGGAGCAGCGGGCGCCGCTGCCGTCGGTGCCTCATTCTTTGCGCAAACGCCACGTTGCGATGTTGACCCGGTGGCGGTCCTCGAACCCTACTCCTCTGCCGGTGGCGATCCGATTCTCTTTAACAGCTCCGGCGAGCCTGTTACCGCACAGTACCGCCAGAAGCCGGATTTTGTGGGTCCCGACGGCGTCAATACCTCGTTTTTTGGTTTTCCGCTTGCGGGTAGCGGATTCAACGACACCTCCTCGGTGGCCGAGTGCCTTAACGATGGCACATACAATAACTTCTTCGGGACTTCGGCTGCCACGCCGCATGCTGCGGCGGTCGCGGCACTCATGCGACAAGCGGCTCCCAGTTTGACGCCCGCGCTCATCTACTTCGCCCTCCGGTCGACAGCGCTGCCCATGCCGGTGGCTGGCAACCCCACTCCAGACTATCTCTCGGGATACGGCTTCATCCAGGCAGATGCGGCATTCGGGCCGACCATGGGATTCAGTTCAAACACGATCTACCTCGGCCAGTCGAGCACGTTGACGTGGGTTGCTCTCAACTCAACCTCGTGCACGGCTGCGGGTAGCTGGAGCGGCAATCCGTCCCCGGACGGGGGCAGTCAGGTGGAAACACCCACAGCGACTGGAACATACACGTACAGTATGGTCTGCACGAGCGCGGCCGGCTCGCAAGACGCATCGGCGACACTGACCGTACAAGCAGTGCCGCCGCTCAGCATCACGAGCGGCTCGCTTCCGGGCGGCAAGGTCGGCACGGCGTACAGTACGACCCTCGCGGCGACCGGTGGCATTGCGCCCTACAGTTGGTCGGTCACTAGCGGCGCATTGCCTCCCGGCCTTTCCCTCAATGCTTCTACCGGGGTCATCTCCGGAACGCCGACCAGTGCGGAATCGAACATGACACTCACCTTCCAGGTGACCGACTCGGAAAAGTCAGCGCAAAGCAAGACCTCAACGCTGTCGCTGAGCATCGCGGCCGCTCCATCTTCGGGCAGCAGCGGCGGTGGGGGCGGCGGTGGCGACCTGGATGGAGTCTCACTGCTCGCCCTCATAGTGCTCGGCTGCGCACGGGTCTTTACGCCCGTCAGCCGCCTTCGCACGCGCGTGCGCGCCGGGTCGCTCCGCGCCTGAGAGCTTCGCTCCGCACGGCGGCGGACACTGCCGCATCGTGTTGGTATGCGCCTGGGCCTGCGCCGCGGCGAGTCTCTGTTAGACTCCGCGCAAGCGGAAGGCACTGTGCGAGCACTGACAGCCACATGGTTGTGCGCTCTGGCGCTCACGCGTGCGGCGAGCACCTGTGCGGCGAATCCCGGCACGTTCGGCAGCGCCGATACCCAGTACGCGAACTACGCCTTCGCGAGTGAGATCGGCTCGGGCGTCTACGAGATCTCCGGCAGCGTCATCACCGTCTACACCTTCGAGCCGGGCTACACGCTGCGGCGTGCGGAGCCGAATGGCGGCCGGCCGGGTATCCGGCTGATATTCCCTTTTACGGTGGGCTTCTTCAATTTCGACACCAAGGATCTGATCCATCTCGAGCTACCCCACTCGATCGGTGCTTTGAGCTTCGAGCCCGGCGTCGAGCTCGACTACTGGATGAACGATGCGTGGGACCTGTATCCCTATGTCAAAGCCGGCGGCACCGCTGCTTCGAGCTCGCAGGTGAACGCCATCATCTGGGGCGCAGGGATTCGCAGCGATTACCGTTTCGATGCCCTCGAGGGTGCGGGCCTGTGGCGCTCACAGTTCAACTACGCGGGCGCCCATTATCACGGCGAGTTCCCCGATCAGTCCTTCACCCGGCTGCGCAACGGCGCCGAGCTGCGCCGCAGTCTGAACCTGACCTGGCACTCGCGTGCACTGCAGCTCGCGCCGTACGGTATCGTCGATGTCTATTTCACCGCGCCCTCGGGGCCGGACTCCGGCATCGCCCCGCGCACCTTGCAGTTCGAGCTCGGGCTCATGCTCGGTTTCTCCCCGCAATGGCAGCTCTTCGGCGTTTCGTTGCCGCGGCTTGGGATCGGTTACCGCGACGCGGGCGTGCTTTCCGGATGGCGCCTGGTGCTCGGAGATCCGTTCTAGACAGTCAACCCCTGCACCGAATCATGCGTTAGGATTCCGTCGGAAGATGACCGTGCCGCTCCTCGGCAGAGGTTGGAAGACATGACGCGGCTCACCGGTGCGCTCATCGCTGTATCGCTCCTCGCGGCGACGCTCGCGGGATGCGGTCCCTATGTGCGCTCGGATGTGAACACCAGCCTCATCGGGCAGGTGCACTGCGGCACCTTCGCCTGGGCGGGCGAGTTCCGCAGCAGCAGTCCACTCCGCAGCACCATCGCCAATCCGTTGAACGAGAGTCGGCTGCGCGCCGCCATCGCCTCCCACCTCGGCACGGTCCAGCCTGGGCCCGGAAACGCAGACTGCCTGGTCGGGTATGGAATCGGCAGCTATTACGCCCTGAGTGGCGGCGGCTATCCATATCCCTATGGGTGGGCCTGGAGCTACCCCTACGGGTGGGCCGGACCCGGCCCCTATGCCTACCGCGAAGGCGTCATTGCGGTCGATCTCTACGACGCCCGTACGGGTCAGCCGCTGTGGCACGCCTCGGCGGAACAGAGCCTCTTCGGAGTGAGCGGTGAGGAGGCGCAGAAGCGTATCGACTCCGCGGTCGCGGCCATCTTCACCAAGTACCCGTATCGGGGCTGACGGCGCGCCGGCCGCGCCGCCGGCCTCGCCCGACCCTCCTGTTCGGCTGCGTGCGATCGGCGCAAGATCTGCATATGCGCGCGCCCTTCGGATTGAGCCTGATCTTTCTCAACGTTCTGCTCGAGCAGCTCGGCCTGCCGGTGCCCGCGATCCCGACGCTCGTGGTGGCCGGTGCGGTCGCGGCGAACGGTCAGCTGCCACTCGCTGCGGTGTTCGCTCTCGCGGTGGCTGCCAGCTTCATCGGCGACGTCAGCTGGTATCTCGCCGGGCGCGCTTACGGGATGCGAGTGATGAAGCTCCTGTGCCGCATCTCGCTGACACCCGACACCTGCGTGAGCCAGACTCAGGCGAGCTTCGAGCGGTGGGGATCGGGAGCGCTGCTGGTGGCGAAGTTCGTGCCCGGCTTGTCGATGATTGCGCCGCCGCTCGCCGGCGCCACCCGCATGAGGCTCGCCCGGTTTGCGATCTTCAGCGTCCTCGGTGGCGGGCTGTGGGTCGGTGCGGCTGTGATCACCGGCGTGCTGCTCAGAACGCAGATCGCGCGTCTGCTGCCGCGTCTGAGCGGTATCGGCGGCACGGTCGCGGGGCTCCTGCTCCTTCTGCTCGGCGGTTACATCGCCTTCAAGTGGTGGGAGCGGCGGCGCTTCTACGCCGCGCTCGACATGGCGCGCATCGATGTCGATGAGCTCTACCGGCGCATGCAGGGTGATGCGGTACCCGTGATCATGGACGTACGCTCCGCGAGCGCACACGGGCTCGACCCGCGCCGGATCCCCGGCGCGTTGCAGGTCCCGGTGCAGGAGGTCGAGCGGCACGTGCGCGCTCTGCCGCGCGACCGCGAGATCATTCTCTACTGCAGCTGCCCGAACGAGGCGTCCGCGGCGCAGGCGGCGAAGCTGCTGCTCAGCCACGGATTCCGGCTGGTGCGACCGCTGCGCGGCGGGCTCGAGGCGTGGATTGCGGCGGGTTACGCGGTGGAGGAGCTTCCGGCCTCGGCTACCAGCGGCCCGAGCGAGGCGCTCGCCACTCCGCCGCTGCAGTGAGCGCCGCGCGCGCCGGTCCGCTCCTCGATCTCGGCCCAGAGTCTCTCGTAGATGCCGGCCGCGGCGCTGTGCGGTGCGCTGGCCGGAAGCGGCGCGCGGCGCACGCTCATACGCTCGATCTCACTCCAGTACGGCACCTCGGTCGCGAGAATCGACGCGAACCTTGCGCGCGCCGCGGCGATCACTTCACGGTGCAGCGAGCGGCGGCGGTCGACGAGCGAGAAGAACGGCAGCACGCTCAGGTCGCTCCAGCCCTGGCGCGCGATGAACTGGTACAGCTGCTCGAGCATGCGCAGCGAAAGCGGTGTCGGCACGAGCGGCACGATGATGACGTCGGCGGCGCGCAGCACATTCTCCGACAGCAGCGATATGCCCGCCGGGCAGTCGAGGAACAGCGTGTGATAGAGCTCGCTCAGTGGCCGGATCATCCGCAGCAGCCGCTCACTCGGGTGGCGCCGGGCCGCGAGGTGTACGGCGAAGTTGCGATAGGAGAAATCCGCCGGCAGCAGGTCGAGGTGCGCGTACCCGGTCGCGAGGATGAGCTCCGGCAGCTCCACCTTGCCCGCGATCAGGCGCTTCGCCGAGGCGTGCTCGTGTGCCTCCACCTGCAGCGCATAGGTGGCTGCCGCCTGCGGATCGAGGTCCCACAGGAGCGTCGTCGCGCGGCCGGCGGCGCACAGGTACGCCAGGTTCACCGCGGTGGTGGTCTTGCCGACTCCGCCCTTGATGTTCGTGACCGCGATGATCCTCACCGCGCGAGCATACGCCACGCAGGCGCTGGTGTATCGTAGCTGGCGCCGGCGCGCGCGACAGGAGTGCCACAGATGGGCGGGTTTTATGACATCGCGGTCACACGGATCGACGGCACGCCGGACCTGCTCGGTGCATTGCGCGGCAAGGTCGCCCTCGCGGTGAATGTCGCGAGCCAATGCGGATTGACGCCGCAGTACCGGGGACTCGAGGAGCTGCAGCGCGAGCTCGCGCCCGAAGGCTTCACGGTCATCGGTTTTCCCTGCAACCAGTTCGCTGCGCAGGAGCCGGGAACCGAGGCGCAGATCGCCGAGTTCTGCCGCACCCAGTATCAGGTGACCTTTCCGCTCAGCGTGAAGCTCGAGGTGAACGGCCCGCAGCGGCACCCGGTGTATCAGTTCCTCACCTCGGCGGCGGGCGTGCCGGGCGACATCAGCTGGAACTTCGAGAAATTTCTCATCGGCCGCGACGGGCGGGTGCTGGGGCGCTATCCGCCGGAGACCAATCCCAGGGACAACGGCCTGCTGCAGGACATCGCCGAAGCGCTCTAGCAGCGCGACCGCAGCGGGCAGCGGCCATGCGCGAGTACGATTTCGCCATCCTGGGAGCCGGAGCCATCGGCTCGATCATCGGCGCACATCTGCGGCGCGCCGGGCACGACGTGCTGCTGATCGCGCGCGGCGCACGTGCGGCGCACCTCGAGCAGCACGGCGTGACGATCCGCGGACTCGCCGAGTTCGCAACGCCCGTGCCGGTGCTGCGCGAACCGCGCATGCTGCAGCGTGCCGGCACGCTGATCGTCGCGACCAAGACACCGGGCACCGCGGCCGCACTCGAGCCGCTGCGCAGCGCGCACTTCGATGTGACGCTCTCGATCCAGAACGGTCCGCTGAAGAACGAGCTGCTCGCCGCCGCCTTCGGTGCCGAGCGGGTGCTCGGGGCGCTCGCGGACACGAGCGGTGAGCTGTTGCCCGGCGGTGAGGTGCTCTTCACCCGCAACGTCGGCATCGCGATCGGTGAGCTGACGGGCGGTGAGAGCGCCCGCGCCCGCGGCGTGGCGCAAGCGCTCGACGCCGCCGGCGTGCGCGCCAGCGCCACCCCGGAGATCCAGACTCTCGAATGGTCCAAGTTCTGCGGCTGGGTGGGACTCATGCCGCTCGCCGTGGCCACGCGGGCCCCGACCTGGAAATACCTTTCCGACCCGGACGCGGCGCTGCTCCTCGTCAGAATGGTCCGGGAGATGGGTACGCTCGCGCGCGCGCTCGGAATCCCGCTGTCCGACCGCGCGGTGCTGCCGACCGCGAGCCTGTGTGCGGCGGCCGAGGGCGAGGCGGTCGCGATGGTGCTCAGGCTCGGTGAGGAGTATCGCCGCACCGCCCCCACGCATCGCCTCTCGGCACTGCAGGATGTGGAGGCGGGGCGGCCGCTCGAGGTGCACGAGACCCTCGGCTATGCCGCGACCAGAGCGCGCGAGCTCGGGCTCGATCTGCCGCTGCTCGGAACCTTCACGCGCTTGCTCGCCGCGATCGATCGCTCGCGACGGGACGCGAGCGGCGCCGTCTAGCGTGTAGTGCTGATTCCGCTGACGCCGCCGCCGCCCGCGAGGCCGCGATACTCGAGCAGCGGTCCGATCTCCGGCGCACGGCCGTAGAACTCGCGAAACAGCAGCTGCGGATCCTCGCTCCGGCCACGTGAGAGGATGTGCGCGCGCAGGTAATCGCCGTTGGCGCGTGTCAGCCCGCCGTGCGTGTTGAACCACTGTCCGGTATCGCGCGCCAGCACTTCACTCCAGAGATAAGCGTAGTAGCTCGCCGAGTAGCCGCCTTCGAAGATGTGGGCGAAGTAGGTGGAGTGATAGCGCGGCGGCACGGGCGGGTAGTCGAGGCCGCTCGCCTGCAGGGCCTGGCGTTCGAAGGCCGGCACCCCGGCTGCCTGCGGAGCCTGGGACACGGTCAGCTGATGCCACGCCTGATCGAGCAGTGCCGCCTCGAGGTACTCGAGCGTCGCGTAACCCTGATTGAACTTCTGCGCCGCCAGCACCTTCGCGAGCAGCTGCGGCGGCATCGGGGCGCCGGTCTGGTAGTGACGCGCGTAGTGCGCCACCACGGCAGGATCTCGCGCCCACATCTCATTGTACTGGGACGGGTACTCGACGAAGTCACGCGGCACCGCCGTCCCCGAGAGCAGCGGGTAGTGCACGTTCGAGAGCATGCCGTGGAGCGCATGCCCGAACTCGTGGAACATCGTGGTCACCTCCTCGAAGGTGAGCAGCACCGGCTGGCCCGGCTGCGGCTTGGGGATGTTGAGGTGATTGGCGACCACCGGCCGCTGCTCGAGCAGGCGCGACTGATCCACGTACGAGCTCATCCACGCACCACCCTGCTTGTTGTCGCGCGCAAAGTAGTCGGCGAGAAACAGCGCCAGTGGCTTGCCATCGGCATCGAACACCTCGAACGTCCGCACGTCCTTGTGGTAGACGGGCAGATCGCGCCGCTCCTTGAACGTCAGTCCGTACAGCTGCTGCGCGGCATGGAAAACGCCGTCCTTGAGAACGTGATCGAGCTCGAAATACGGCGCGACGAGAGCCTGATCGAAGTCGTAACGCGCGCGGCGCACCTTCTCGGCGTAGTAGAGCCAATCCCACGGCTGGAGGGTGAAGGAGTCCTTGCCTGCAGCCGCCGCTTCCGCATCGATGACTTTCTGCATGTCGGCGGCCTCCGCATGGGCACGGCTGAGTGCCGCCGGAGCGACCTGGCCGATCATGTCGCGGACCGCAGCGGGTGTGCCGGCCGACTCATCCGCCAGCTCGTAGGCGGCATGGTCGGGGAAGCCGAGCAGCGTCGCGCGCTCGGCACGCAGCCGCACCAGCTCGGCAATGACTGCGGTATTGTCGGTGGCACCCCCGAGGCCGCGTCCGATGGACGCCTGGTAAATGCGCTCACGCAGCGCGCGGTTGTTGAGCTGCGCCAGGATCGGCTGATTGGTGGTGTTCTGGAGCGTGATGAGCCATCGGCCCTCGAGTCCGCGCGCCGCCGCGGCTTGCCCGGCAGCGCCCAGCTGCTCGGGACTGAGCCCATCGAGCTCCGTCACATCATCGACCACCACTGCGCTCGCGGCGGTCGCCTTGAGCACGTTCT
>Ga0335069_10014485_pt1 | contig 11037 bp, 10 predicted proteins | sample Lox_Sample_11_FD_206714 | JGI IMG/M metagenome (GOLD analysis project Ga0335069, IMG submission 206714) | Soil microbial communities from Loxahatchee National Wildlife Refuge, Florida, United States - Lox_Sample_1.1 | ecosystem: Environmental > Terrestrial > Soil > Wetlands | place: USA... | reverse complement strand
GCACGCGCGCATGGTTTGCCTTTCTATGATGCGCTGATCGTTGCTTCGGCAATCGAAGCAGGCTGCGACACACTGTACAGCGAGGACTTGCATCATGTGTATTAGCCGCAATTCGATCTGACAGCTGGTGCCTGGTTGAGCGGTCGGTTTTTGTTATCCGATGTGATCAGGCCGCGATCATTTTCTCCTTTGCGACAGGCATGGCATCTAGGAAGGTTTGCATTGGCGTTTTGCCAAAGCACCAGCGTCCCTGATGTGGCCGCTGCTCATTGTACTCGCGGACCCACAGATCGAGGTCGGTCTGCAACTCGTCGATCGAACGATACACCTTTTTGCGGAAGGCGACACGGTAGAACTCGTTCAGCACCGTTCTGTGAAAGCGCTCACAGATGCCGTTGGTCTGCGGGCTCTTGGTCTTGGTGCGCGAGTGATCGATGTCCTCGACCGCAAGGTAAAGCTCGTATTCGTGTCGCTCCGGGTTGCCACAATACTCGCTGCCGCGGTCGGTCAATACGCGCAGAAGCTTGACATCGTGCTCCTCGAACAACGGCACCACCCGATCATTGAGCAGGTCGGCCGCCGTGATCGGGGTCTTGCGATCGTAAAGCTTGGCGCAAGCAACCTTGGTGTAGGTATCGATGAAGGTCTGCTGGTAGACGCGGCCAACGCCCTTCAGATTGCCGACATAGAACGTATCCTGGGCGCCGCAATAGCCCGGATGCTCGCTCTCGAACTCGCCATGGGCCTCCTTCTCGGTCTTGGCCTTTTCCAGCGCCACCACCTGCGCCTCGGTCAGCACCAGGCCTTCCTGGGCGCTCTTGGCTTCCAGCGCCTTGAGCCGTTTATTCATGGTCTCCAGGTCGTGTCGCAGCCAGACGCAGCGCACGCCGGCCGGCGAGACGGTGAGCCCGCGCTTTCGCAGTTCGTTGGCGATCCGGACCTGGCCGAAAGCGGGTTGCTCGATCGCGAGCGCAACGATGGCGTCTTCGATGTCCTGCGGCACGCGGTTCTTCAACACCGGCTTCTTGCGGCTGATCTCCTGCAATGCCAGCTCGCCGCCTTTGTCATAGAGCTCCTTGAAACGGTAGAAGCTGTCGCGGCTGTAGCCCATCATCTTGCAGGCTTGACTGACATTGCCAAGCTGCTTGGCAAGCTCCAGCAATCCAACCTTGGCGCGGATGATCTTCTGTTCGGTCGTCATGGTGTCCTCCAATCGCCGAGGCGGGGCGCTGCGCAACCCCGACCAGCTCCGCGCCCCGCCTCGGCTTGCGATTCGCCGTGGGGAGCCAGGACACCGCTGTCAGATTAAGTTTTAGCTAATGCACCTCATTCAATTGCAGATCACCGGTGTTGACCTGATGGATCTTAAAAACAAGGCTGTTCCTGTAATGCGCGGGCTTCAATGTCGACTCTTCACGAACCGGATCTGATCGACTGTGTCAGCGGCTCTGCGATGGCCCGCACGGCAAAGTCTCCTAACCAAGCCAGCGTTTGCGCCGCTTGTAGTGTTTCACATCGCGGAATGATTTCCGCTTGTCGCCGGCGATGCCAAGGTAGAACTCTTTGACATCTTCATTGGCCGCGAGTGCCGACGCCTCGCCATCCATCACCACGCGGCCGTTTTCGAGGATGTAGCCGTGGCTCGCATATCTGAGCGCCATATTGGTGTTCTGCTCGGCGAGGAGAAACGAGACGCCTTCCTTGAGGTTGAGATCCTTCACGATCTCGAAGATCTCCTCGACGACCTGCGGTGCCAGGCCCATTGAAGGCTCGTCGAGAAGGATCATCTTGGGACGCGACATCAGCGCGCGCCCGATCGCGCACATCTGCTGTTCGCCGCCCGACGTATAGCCCGCGGTCGAACCCCGCCGTTCCCTCAGGCGGGGGAAATAAGAATATACACGCTCCAAATCCGAGGCGATCGCGGACTTCCCGTCCCGGCGCGTGAAGGCGCCGGTCAGAAGGTTCTCTTCGATGGTGAGGTGGGCGAAGCAATGCCGCCCCTCCATGACCTGGATGCAGCCGCGCCGCACCAGGTCGTTCGGCGACTGCGACTTGACCTCGACGCGGTCGAACAGGATCGAGCCCTTGGTGACCTCGCCGCGCTCGGCATGCAGCAGATTGGAGACCGCCTTCAGCGTCGTCGTCTTGCCCGCGCCATTGGCGCCGAGCAGCGCGATGATGCCGCCTCGCGGAACATCCAGCGACACTCCCTTCAACACGAGGATGACGTGATCGTAGACAACCTCGATATTGTTGACAGACAGAATCAGCGTTGCTGCTTCCGTCACCGCGGCGGCTTTTGGGGGTGACACGCAACTTACTCCAGATGTTGCGGCTACAATGGCCCGGGAGGAGGGAAATCCACCTCCCGGGGTCGCACAGATACGTTCAGCTTTCCTTCGCGCAGTCGCGCGGCTGGATCTTCTTCTCGACGGCATACTTCCCTGAAACGTCGTCGACCAGCGGCTGGATTACCGATTCATCAGCCGTGTACCAGTCGGAGATGATCTTCCAGCTTTTGCCGTCCCACTGCTGCACGCGCCCGTCGCGCGTGCCCTCGTGGTCGGAGCAGGAAATCCTGATCGGCTTCAACATCCCCTCAAAGCCAAGCTCCTTGATACGAGCGTCGGAGAGGCTGAGGTTCTCCAGCCCCCAGCGCACCTGCTCACCCGTCAGCGGCTTCTTGCCGAATTTCTCCTGCGCCTTGCGTATCGCCTCCACGCCAAGCATGGCGTTAATCATGCCGCGGTTGTAGAGGACTTCGCCGACCTTGCCGGGCTCCGACAGGCCCTTGCCCTTCGCATAGACGTACTTCTCGATCTCTGCATGCACGGGAAACTTGCCAGCGCCGTGCTGAAGCATCAGCGCCTTGTAGCCAATGGCCTGATCGCCTGCCGGCGTTACGTCGGGCTCTGCGCCCGACCACCAGACACCGATCATCTTGTCGCGAGGATAGGCAACGGCCGCCGCTTCCTTGACGGCCGTGCCGTTCATCACGCCCCATCCCCACACCAGGACGTAATCCGGCCGGTTCTGGCGGATCGCCAGCCATTGCGACTTCTGCTCGACACCGGGGTGCGTGACCGGGATCGGCGTAAACTCGAAGCCGTATTTCGTTGCCAGCACCTGCAGCATCGGGATCGGCTCCTTGCCGTACGGGCTGTCATGATAGAGCAGGGAAATCTTCTTGCCCTTCAGCTTGTCGAACCCGCCGAGCTCCTTGGCAACGTGCTGGATCGCGATGTCGGCTGCGGACCAGTAGGTCCCGAGCAGCGGGAAGTTGTACGAGAACACCGCGCCGTTCTTGGAATCGGCGCGGCCGTATCCCATGGTGATGATCGGGATCTTGTCGGCCGTGGTCTTTTCGGTGAGGGCGAAGGTGATGCCGGTTGACAGCGGGTTGAAGAAGGCAGCTCCGGTCGGACCCTTGCCTTTCAGACGTTCGTAGCATTCAACGCCTTTGTCGGTCGCGTAGCCTGTCTCGCATTCTTCAACCAGGAGCTTGACGCCATTGATGCCGCCGTCGCGCTCGTTGATCAAGCTGTAGTAGTCGGCAGCGCCGTTTGCGAATGGCGCGCCGTTCACGGCATACGGGCCTGTCCGGTAGGACAGAATTGGGATGAACTGTTCGTTTTGCGCCGCGGCCGGAGCGGTAAACACCAGACCCGATACGACGGCCGCCGCCAGTATCAGTTGGTTGCGTACGATAGTTGCCATTTTAGGTCCTCCTCCTTAAGCCCCTCTTTTGCGGTCCGTGGAATTTGCTTCGTTCCTCTTCCTACCAATAGCCACGACCTGCGTGCGATCTGCCGGCTACCGCTTCAATAGGGAAACGGCCAGAGTCTGAGCTTCTCCTTCCCAATCGATATCAACCGGGCGAACCCATGGGGTTCCTTGATGAGAAGATAGCAGATGAGCGATCCAAATATGATGAACTCGAGGTGGGTGATCGTCTGCGTCGACAGTGGCACGCCGAGCTGCGTTGGAACGAGGTTCAGCATGATCGGCAGGATGAGGATGAAGGCTGCCCCGACGAACGAACCCATGATCGATCCAAGCCCGCCAATGATCACCATGAACAGGAGCTGCAGCGACCGATCGATCGAGAACGCCAGCGGCTCCCACGAGCCGAGATAGACGAACGCCCAGAGTGCTCCCGCAATGCCAGTGATGAACGACGAGACGGCGAAAGCCGTCAGCTTGGCATAGAGCGGCCGGATGCCGATCAGTTCGGCGGCAATATCCATGTCGCGGATCGCCATCCATTGCCTGCCAAGATTGCCGCGCACCAGATTCTTTGCCAGCACTGCGAACACCGTGACGAAGCTGAGACACAGCAGATAGCGCTCGATCGGCGTACTAACGACCAAGCCGAAGAAATTCAGCTCTGGTGCATTGACCGATCCCGACGGGGCGTAGTTGGTGAACCACGGCACCCGCAGGAACACCCAGTCGAAGAAGAATTGGGCGGCGAGCGTCGCGACGGCGAGATAGAGGCCCTTGATGCGCAGGCTGGGAATGCCGAAGAGAACCCCGACACAAGCAGCCGCGAGCCCGCCGAGCAGGATGGACGCTAGCATCGGTAGCGCTGGAATCGAAATCGCGAAGCCTAGCCAGGAAAGCGGGATATGAACACCGGTCCCAAGCTTGTAGGCGGAGTAGGCGCCGATCGCCATGAACGCGCCGCTGCCGAGCGAGATCTGTCCGCAATAGCCGACGAGAATATTCACACCGATGGCGGCGAGCGCGAGGACCAGGAAGGGCAGCAGGATCGCCCATAGGAGATAGTCACTGCTGAAGGGCCAGACATGGAAGTTCGCCAGTAGCGGCACGCCGATAAAGGCGACGCCAACTAGCATGGCGAGTGCAATCCGGTCCTGGCGGATCGGGAAGACCGCCATATCCTCCGCGTAGGTCGTTTTGAACTGGCCAGCCTCGCGATAAAGCAAATCCCACTCCTCAAATGCGTTCGATGATCCGCTCGCCAAACAGGCCCTGCGGCCGCACCAGCAACACGGCCAGCGCCAGCACATAGGCGAACCAGTACTCGATGCCGCCGCCGATCGAGGGTCCCAGGAACACCTCCGCTATCTTCTCGCCCGCCCCAACGATGAGGCCGCCCACGATGGCTCCAGGAATGGAGGTAAGGCCGCCGATGATCAGCACCGGTAGGGCCTTCAGCGCGAGGAAGGTGATGGAGAACTGTACGCCCAGCTTGGTACCCCACACTGTCGCCGCAACCAGTGCAACGAGGCCGGCAACAAGCCAGACGACGAACCAGATCCAGCTGATGGGAATCCCGACCGATTGCGCCGCCATGTGGTCGTCAGCGACGGCCCGCAGCGCACGGCCGATCTTGGTGCGCTGAAAGAAGATGGCGAGGCCGGCAACCAGCGTGCCGGCGATCAAGCCGCCCCAGACGTCCAGCTTGTTTACGAGAATTCCACCCGGAAAGACGCTTTCAAACAGGAACCATGCGTCGGTCGGAAACAGCCGCAGCGGATAGACGTCTGACCCGAAGATCATCTCCGAGGCGCCTTCGAGGACGAACGTCACGCCGATCGTGGACATGAACAGGGTCAGGCCGTCCTGATTGACGAGAGGTCCGATCACGAAACGTTCGACCAGCCAAGCGGTAATCGCCATGATCAGGGCGGCGAAGCCAATGCCGAGAGCGATTGCAGCCCATAGCGGGAAACCAGCGGCCACAAGCAGGTCGAGCGAGCGGACCAGAGCCAGCCCTGCCAGCAAGACCATCGCGCCCTGAGCAAAATTGAAGACGCCCGATGCCTTGAAGATCAGCACGAAGCCAAGCGCGACCAGCGAATACAGCACGCCGGACATCAGTCCGCCGATCAGGACTTCGAGGAATTGACCCAACGCGATCACGGCTTCTCCTCAGTGTGCAACGCCCAGATAGGCCTCGATGACGGCCTGGTTCTTCTTCACCTCGCCCGGCGTGCCGTCGGCGATTTTCAAGCCATGATCGAGCACTGCCACGCGATCCGACAAATCCATGACCACGGCCATGTCGTGCTCGATCAGGGCGATGGTCGTGCCGTAATGAGTGTTGACGTCGATGATGAATCGCGACATGTCCTCCTTCTCCTCGAGGTTCATGCCCGCCATCGGCTCGTCGAGCAGGAGAAGATCCGGCTCCATGGCCAGCGCGCGGCCAAGCTCGACGCGCTTCTGCAGACCATACGGTAAACGTGCAACCGGCACCTTGCGGATCGCCTCGATCTCCAGGAAATCGATGATCTCCTCGACCCGGTTACGATGCTCGATCTCCTCCGTTGCAGCGGGGCCGTAACGCAGCATTTGCCACAACAGGCCACGGCGCATCCTCAATGTGCGGCCGGCCATGATGTTGTCGAGCGCGCTCATTCCCTTGAACAGCGCCACGTTCTGGAAGGTACGCGCAATGCCGCCGCGGGCCGCCTCGAAGGGCCGCATTTCAGGGCGGGTGAGCCCCTTGAAGGTGATGCTGCCCTGATCGGGATGATAGAAGCCGTTGATGACGTTGAGCATCGAGGTCTTACCGGCTCCGTTGGGGCCGATGATGGCGCGGATTTCGCCTTTCCTGATGTTGAATGAAACCTCCCTCAGCGCTTTGAGGCCGCCAAAGGCGAGCGATACGCCCTCGACCTGCAGCAGGATATCTTTCGTCGCCGGCGCTCTCATGCGGCCTTCCCCAGAGATCCCGGCGATTGCATGTCGCGGATCTTGACCCGCGCGGCGATTATACTCTTCCGGCCATCCTCAAAGGTGACGTCGGTGGAAATGTCGGCTTCCTGCGAGCCGTTGTAGAGCGCACTGACCAGCGGCGCATAGCGCTCGGCAATGAACCGGCGGCGTACCTTCTGCGTGCGGGTCAATTCGCCATCATCGGCGTCAAGTTCCTTGTGCAGGATGAGAAAGCGGCGAATCTGCGCGCCGGCCAGCACCTTTTCCCCGGCAAGAGAGCGGTTCACCTCGGCAACATCTCTTGCCAGCATATCGCAGACTAGAGGATTGCCGGCGAGCTCCTGGTAGGAACCATAAGCGATGTTGTTACGTTCGGCCCAGTTGGCAATGGCGACGGGATCGATGTTGAGAAGGGCGCAAACGAACGGCCTGGAGTCGCCATAGACAACGGCTTCCTTGATGTTCGGGAAGAACTTGAGCTTGTTCTCGATGTATTTCGGCGCAAACATCGTGCCGTCAGTCAGCCGGCCGACGTCCTTTGCGCGGTCGATGATCTTCAGATGCCCGGTTTTCTCGTCGAAGAAGCCCGCATCGCCGGTCTTGACGTAACCGTCTGGCGTCATGACCTCTTCGGTCTTCGCCTGATCCTTGAAATAGCCGACGAACATGCCTGGCGAACGGAACTGCACTTCGCCTGTTTCCGCAATGCGGATGTCAACGTGGGGCGCGGCCGGACCGACCGTCTCGGAGTAGATCTCACCATCGGGCTGGCACGTAACGTATAAGAACGCCTCGGTTTGACCGTAGAGCTGCTTCAGGTTCAGTCCGATCGAGCGGTAGAACGCGAACAGCTCCGGGCCGATGGCTTCGCCTGCCGTGTAGGCGACGCGCACGCGAGACAGGCCAAGGACATTCTTCAGCGGCTCGTAGACCAGCAAACGCCCGACCGCATAGAGCAGCCGGCCTGACAGCGGTAGCGGCTTTCCCGTCAGGATCTGTTCGCCATATTGGCGCGCGATGCCGAGAAAATAGTCGAACATCCGCCGCTTGATGGGGGCTGCATCCTCCATGCGGATCATCACCCGTGTCAGCATCGCCTCGAAACCGCGTGGCGGCGCGAAATAGAAGGTTGGTCCGATCTCGCGACGATCCTGTTCGACGGTCTCACCGCTCTCGGGGCATGCCATGCAAAATCCAGCGACAATCCCTTGCGCATAGTTGAGGTAATGATCGCCCACCCAGGCGAGCGGCAGGTAGGCGAGCACCACATCGCTGTCGGTCAATCCGTCAAACCCGACGGTATCGATCGCGGCATCGATGCACCCTCGCGCCGACAGCATGACGCCCTTCGAGGCGCCGGTTGTTCCTGAAGTGTAGAGAATGATCGCGATGTCGGAGCCTTCACCCTGCCGGATCAATTCCTCGATCCGCGCGCCAAGCTTCGCATCGCTCCCGAGCGCGGCACGACCGTCTTCAATGACGTCGTGGATTGCGGTCAGTCGGCTGTGATCGTAGTCGCCGAGACCGCGCGGCTCATCATAGACGATCCTTTCGAGATGCGGCACACGGTCGGAGAGGGATAACACCTTGTCGACCTGCTCCTGATCCTGCGCCGCGACAAATTTTACGTCGGCATGAGCGAGAACAAAGGCAAGTTCGTCAGCGACAGCATCGGAGTAAACTGGCACCGGAACCGCCCGCAGGGCCTGCGCGGCCATGATAGTCCAGTAGAGCTTTGGCCGGTTCGAACCGACGATAGCGATCTTGTCGCCGGGCTGCAGTCCAAGTCGATGCAAGCCTGCGGCATACGCACGAACGACCTCAGCGACCTGGGCCCAGGTCCACGTCTGCCAGATGCCGAAATCCTTGTGACGAAATGCCGGGCCCCGGCCAAACCGAGCGGCATTTCGGAGAAGCAGTTTGGGGAACGTATCAAACGATCGGCCAGCGCCCATGTCGGTGTCGATCCCTCGAACGGGCGCGTTGGTTCGCACCTCCTTATGATGAAAGCCGCGTCCTTCTTGGAGAGTAGCCATGCGCAATACGCTGTTCCATCATCGCAGCGGAATGAAAATCCTACAAGTCCTGCTTAGGGCGACCAAGTTATTCGGACCGCGCCACCGATGCAGCTCTGAAAACAAGCTCCAGCCTCTGATTCGGCGCTATGCTGCGGCGCGAAAGGCCCAACCTCGGCTGGGCCGCGCTCCTTTTAGGATGCTGTCGATGTAGGTTGCAGTGCCTCGATGGCCCCGATTACGCCATGCCCGGCTCGGGGGCCGCCGCGGTGACCATTTCGAGCTGGCCGACGGTCTCCTTGCCGAACAGCAATGGAATGCAGGCGCCGACTGTCACCACCGCCGCTACCGTCCCGAAGAATATCGTGGGGGACCCGGTGTACGGCTCCAACAGGAATGGCATCAGGACGCCGGGAAAAATTCGCGCGATCGCTTCTCCGAAAAAATGCCCGCGTCCGCGCAGCTCGGTCGGAAACTGCTCGGAGAGATAGACGCGCACAGCCGTGAAGGAGGACAGCACGGTCAGTCCGGTAATGATTGCTCCGGCACTCATCGCGACCGTTGCGTAGTCCCCGGTCCGATGCGCCAGCGCCATCAGCGCCAAGCCGGGAATCGCGCCGGCGAAACAATAGGTGATCGTCCATCGCCGCCCGATGATCTCCATGATGAACCCGGTGAAGGCCTTGCCCGGGATGGTCACCATGAACATCAGCGTGCTGAGCCCAAAGCTGAGGCTCACCGCGGCGCCCTGGTCGATCAGCGCCTTCGGCAACAGGATAGCTGAGCAATAATAGGCGGTGCCCCCCGCGGCGAAGCAGGCGGTGCCGATGAGGGTCCAGCGTAGCTGGCCGGGACCGAACAGCGCCTTGATCGGCGGCCGCGCCTCGCGCACCGTTTCCAGGCCTGTCCCTAGCGCGGCGATCGTCAGCGGCGGGATGCGGTCGCCGCCGCGGGCGATCATGCGATTGACGGCCTCGACCGCCGCCTTGGTATTGCCCCGGCTCAAATGCCAGCGCGGGCTTTCCGGCAGGCCGAAGTGCACCAGCAACGGCACGACACCAAGCGCGAGGCCGCCCGGCAACGCTATTAAGCGGAAGCCCTCCGGATTGCCGGCGAGAACGAAGCCGACAAAGGGCAGCAGCGTGAAAGCGCTCGCTAACATGACCTCGTATATCGCGCCGTAGGTGCGGCGGTGCTGGGCCGGCATCAGTTCGGCGGCGATAGGGAACGCCGCCGGCACGGCAAATCCCGCGCCGAAACCGGTGAGCATGCGGATGACGAGCAGTTGCGTGCCGGTTTGCGTCAGCGGTATCAGCAAGGTGAAGAACGTGGTGGAAATAACGCCGATCTGCATCACGGTCTTGCGGCTGAGGCGGTCGGAAATCGACCCGGCCGTGAAGGCGCCGAGCACGAGGAAGAAAATCGGCGCGACCGCAAGCCAACGAATCTGCTCGGGGGTCAGATGCAGCGGCTCCTTGGCCAGCACGAGCAGCGAGCCGGTGAGCGCCACGTCGTAGCCCTCGACGAAGCCGACCACCCCGAGCACCAGGATGATCTGTAAGTGATAGATGCTGAACGGAATGCTGTCGAGCTTTCGTCCGAGCAGAAGGCTCCCCGAAGCGCCCGAGCCGACGAGCGGAGCGTCTTCCATCATGGTGTTCTCCCAGATGGCCAACGAGCAGCGGACATAAGTGCAGACCGCAGCGAATTTGTTATCGCCTATGAATGTGAGTATGTTCCGGCTGCCGCGAGGTTAAAATATCAACTCAAGGTGTAGGAGGCTGCGCGCGATTACTCCAGATACCAAGTCACGGAGTACAGCAGCGCGAGATAAACAATGCCCGTGATACAAATGGCGATGGGGATTTCGAGATTTCTGGTCAATGCTGTTTCCTGTGCCATTTCGAGATCCTCCGGAGCTACCTTAGTTCGATTCGGACGAGCCGATTGTGAACCTGTTCACACGTAGACAGTCTAATTCTGGAGCCCGCAGGAGCCCGCTGCGTTGCAGGATTTCGATCCGGCGGATGTCGGCTTGGGGTCGATTTTGTTGAAAAAGGCGGTTGTTGCGACTCAGAGATACCAGTGATTCAGTCTGCTTAGTTTGCAGGACTGAAGATTATGATGGGGCATCGGCAAGTCGAACAGGCTGCGTTGTTCTATGAGTTCTCGCTCGAGAAGCACATCCCCGCCGACCACCTGCTACTTCGGCATCAGATCGGAGCGGCGCCTATGCGATGAGGTCCATCTCAATTTGGCCTACCGGTGGTTCTGCCGGCTCGGTCTGGACGGTGCGGTGCCGGATCACTCGACGTTCTCCAAGAATAGGCAT
>Ga0335069_10014482_pt1 | contig 11039 bp, 7 predicted proteins | sample Lox_Sample_11_FD_206714 | JGI IMG/M metagenome (GOLD analysis project Ga0335069, IMG submission 206714) | Soil microbial communities from Loxahatchee National Wildlife Refuge, Florida, United States - Lox_Sample_1.1 | ecosystem: Environmental > Terrestrial > Soil > Wetlands | place: USA: Florida... | reverse complement strand
GCGGGAATCGATCGCTTCCTGCCGCCCGCCTTCGGATCGCTCCACCCGAAGTGGGGCACGCCATGGGTCGCGATCCTGACGCAGACAGTCATCGGCTCGGTTTTCATCTTTCTCGGACAAGCCGGCACTTCGGTCAAAGGCGCCTATGACGTACTCGTTAGCATGGGTGTGATCACCTATTTCATTCCATATCTCTACCTGTTCGCGTCGATGTTCAAGCTTCAGAGTGAGCCAACCGGGGTAGATATCATTCGCGTGCCCGGCGGCAAGCCGGTGGCGTATGCGGTGTCGATTCTCGGCTTCCTGACCACGCTGTTTACGATCGCCTTGTCTGTACTGCCGCCGCCGGACGAGCCCAACAAGCCGTTGGCCGTTTTCAAGATTGTCGGCGGATGCGGAGCGCTAATTCTGATCGGAGTGTGGTTGTACTGGACGGGGAAACGGCGAGCGGCGAAGACATCGGTCACCTCTCGCTAGTCCGGAAACTGAAACTTCGGCACCTGTGCCGCAGCCTTCAAGAAATTAGGCGACATGAGCACGCACAAGTCGATTCGACGCATCACCACTAGGACTGCAATTCTGTTGGTTTAACTTGCGTTGCATTCGCGCGTGAGAGCTTCCACGACGCTCTCCTGCGCGCCAGAACTCCGTCATAGAGGCTTGCAACGCCGTAAAGAACGGTAGCAATCAAACCTCCCATGATCACCAGCGTTCCCACATCGGCGAGCCCGCCGGAGACGGCGGCAATGCCCACACTTTTCTCAAGCCGAATTGCTGTCAACGTGCTTCTGGCCCCATAGGCAGAGACGAGAAAGGTCAGCAACAGCGTGAACAAAGCGAGCCTTTTCATGCCCGCAAGCCTAGCTTTGCTGAGATCCCACACATATTCAAATTGGGCATCTAGCGGTTCGCGCTTTCTGGAAAGCAGACCGCCAAACCACAACACCCGTGCGAGGCGTACGGACCTGACGATCGCGAAGCCCAGATTTATCAGACAGTAGAGAACGAACACTTTTTCATACAAGGGCGGTGTGCGACAGATAGTAATGGGATCCCAGCCAACAGATTGTTCCTGCAATAAGTCCTCCGGGATACGACCGACATCGGACCCAGCAAAGATCCTGCTGGATTAGACACCGAACCTCAACCAGTAGGTCCTGAGTCCAATCACGCATTACCCACGCAAAAAGAAGGCACGAGGTTCTCCGTGCCTCTGTGTCTCCATGGTGAAAGCGCTCTATACCGGCGTTGCCGTCTTCCTCTTGGGATTGAAGAACGGCAGCGGCACGACTGTGGCGGTCGTTTTCAGGCGCTGCGCCTCGATGGTAAGTTCCATCTGCAATTTCGTCCCGGGCTTTGCGAACTCGCTGCTAATGCTCGCCAGTGCAATGAGTTTTTTCAGCAGAGGCGAGAACGCGGTCGTCGTGGCGCGACCCACGTGCCGTCCATCGCTGTATACCGGAACCGCTACGCGCGAGGCCTGGCTTGGCGCGGCCGGCGATAACCCGAACTTGTCGTGCTGCTCCTCGACTTCGACCCAGTCGACTTCCAGTCCGACCAACTGGCGTGCCACCCCATTCTTCGCATCACGGGCCAGTGCGCGCTTGCCGATGAAGTTCTCTTTCTCGAGATGCACCATCTTGCCGAAACCTAGTTCGTACGGCGAGTACTTCTGCGACGGGATCAGCGCCTTCTTCGAGCTGATGTAATCCACTTCGATCAACAGCAGCCCCGCCTCTACGCGTGCCACGTCCAGGGCGAGCATCCCCGCGGCGTGGATGTCGAACTGCTTACCCTTGGCCATCAGTTCGTCCCAGACTTTCACAGCGTCGTTCCAGGGAATCCAGATCTCGTAACCGAGGTCGCCGGTATATCCGGTGCGCGAAATATCGACAGGCACGCCCGCGATCGTGCCGCTTGTTTTACGGAAATACTTCAGGTTCGCGATGTCCGCATCGCTGACCTGCTTAAGCAATTTTCCCGACGTCGGTCCCTGCAAAGCGAGCGCAGCCGTCTGCTCTGATATGTCCTCGATCTGCACGTCCATGTTCAGGCCATTCTGGCGGAACCAGCGCAGGCTCGGATCGGCCGCCGTCCAGCGATATTTGTTCTCTTCCAGGCGGGTGATTGTGCCGTCGTCAATGACTTTGCCGTCCTCGTCGCACCAGCAGGCATAGATCACCTGCCCCACGGCGACTTTGTTGATGTCGCGCGTGATGACGCGATTGACGAGTTTGGTCGCGTCCTTGCCCGAGACGATGTATTTGTACAGTGGGGAGATATCAATCAGCGCGCAGGCGTTGCGGATGGCGTTGTATTCGTGCTCGTGGTGTACCTCATAGACGCTGACGGTGTAATATCCCGACCACTCGCGATAGTTCAAACTGTGGCAGAGCGCGAAGGTTCTCTCGTGAAATGCAGTTCCGACAGGCAAGGTGGCCTCACGTGGCTTCTAAACGCCGGATTATAAGCAGCGGAGTGCGCAGTCAGCAAGTTAAAACCATATTGACCTAAAGTCAGGAATGTCACGTAAAGCGGAGACAAAAATATACTTTCTCGGTAGAATGGCGAGTCACTTTCAGTAGACTTCTTCTTTCCCGGGTCCTACGATGCCAGCTGTGAACGGCAATAAGAAATACGACGTCATCGTTATTGGCGGAGGCCACAACGGCCTTACCACCGCCGCCTACCTAGCGAAAGCGGGCCGGAAGGTTCTCGTCCTCGAGAGGCGCTACGTTCTCGGCGGCGCCGCGTGCACAGAAGAAGTCTTTCCCGGTTTCAAATTCTCGGTGTGCTCCTACGTCGTGTCGCTGCTTCGGCCCGAGATCATCCGCGACCTCGACCTTCCCCGTCATGGGCTGGAAATCCTTCCTCTCGACGGCACCTTCACGCCGATGCCAAACGGCGACTATCTCTGGCGCGTGAACGATCACGGCAAGACTCGCCGCGAGATTGCCCGCCACTCGAAGCTTGACGCGGAAGCCTATGAAGAGTTTGGCAAAGCGATGCAGGCCATGTGCCGTTTCGTGAAGCCGATTCTCGGCATGGTTCCGCCCGATCCGTCAACCTTGAATCCGCGAGAATTGATGAAGCTGCTCTTCATCGGACGCCGCTTCCAGGGGATGACCAGCGAGGACAAGTACAACCAGGTCCAGCTCATGACCATGAGCGCCGTTGATTTCCTGGACCAGTGGTTCGAGACCGACGTGCTCAAGGCCACGATGTCGGCGTCGGGAATCATCGGAACGTTCCTCGGCGTGCGTTCCCCCGGAACGGCGTACGTGCTGCTGCATCACTACATGGGTGAAATCGACGGCGCGTTCCGCGCCTGGGGGTTCGCTCGCGGCGGCACCGGCGCAATCTCGAATGCGATTGCCGGTGCGGCACGTGAAGCCGGAGTTGAGATTCGCACCGAGGCGCCGATCGCGAAGATCCTGATTAAAGGCAATCGCGCTGCCGGCGTTGTTCTCGAAAATGGCGATGAAATTCACGCCGATGTGATTTCCTCGAGCGTCGATCCTCGCCAGACTTTCGTGAAGATGATTGAGCCGGGTCACCTGCCCGATGAATTCATGGAAGGCGTGAAGCGCTACAAGTTTCGCGGCTCTTCCGGCAAGGTCAACATGGCGCTCGACGCGCTTCCGGAGTTCAAGTGCCTGCCGGGAATCGGCGCTCATCAGCGTGGCGCGATGTCCATCTCACCCAGCGTCGAGTACATGGAAAAGGCGTACGACGAAGCCAAGTACGGGCACTGGTCTTCACACCCGTACATCGACATGGTGATTCCCACTCTCACTGACACTTCGCTCGCGCCCCCGGGAAAACACATCCTGTCGTGCTTCTGCCAGTACGCACCCTACAAGCTCGCGCCCGGGCTTGATTGGGATACGGAAAAAGAGAAGTTCGGAGATGCAGTCGTGAACACGATCTCCGAATATGCCCCGAATCTCAAGAACATCATCCTGCACCGCCAGGTCGTGACGCCGCTCGATATGGAGCGCGAATGGGGACTGAGCGAGGGCAACATCTTTCAGGGCGAGCTGTCGCTTGAGCAGTTGTTCTTCCTGCGGCCCGTACCCGGCTACGCGGCCTTCCGCACTCCGATCAAGAATCTCTACATGTGCGGATCGGCCACGCATCCCGGCGGTGGAATCATGGGCGCTCCCGGACGACTGGCAGCGCTTGAAATTCTCAAAGATGGGAAAGCGGCATAGCCCGCTAGAGACCTAACGATGCCTGACCCTCGCGACGTCATCATCATCGGCGGCGGACACAACGGCCTGATCACCGCCTTCTATCTCGCCAAGGCTGGATTCAAACCGCTCGTGCTCGAACGCCGTCCGCAGATCGGCGGCGCTGCGATTACGGAAGAATTTCACCCCGGTTTTCGCTGCTCGACGCTGTCGCACAATGCCGGCTCCTTGCGCGCTGACGTGGTCCGCGACATGGGCCTCAAGCAACATGGCCTGGAGCTGACGACACCTGCCGTCAGCACGGCTTCGCTTTTGCCGGACGGCCGCGCCCTCGTCCTCTACGCCGACGAGAAGAAAGCAGCACAGGAAATCTCGCAGTGGTCGCAAAAAGACGCTGTCGGCTACCTGGAATTCAGCAAGTCTCTGGCCAAGATCGGGAAAGTGATTGGTGAAGCGCTCACGCTCACGCCGCCTAACATCGACAATCCTTCCACCGGCGATTTGTGGGGGATGCTGAAGACCGGCCGCTCCATCCGCAAGCTGGGCAAGAAAGACATGTACCGCGCGTTACGCTGGGGACCGATGGCGGCGGCCGACCTGGTCGCCGAATTCTTCGATACTGAGCCGCTGCGCGCGACCGTTGCCGCTCGCGGAATTTTCGGAACGTTCCTCGGACCTTGGTCTGCCGGCAGCGCCCTGGTGCTTTTGTTGCGTGCCTCCACTGATACGACACCTGTTGGCACCGTGAAGTTCGCCACCGGGGGCGCCGGCACAGTTACTCAAGCGATGGCCGCCGCGGCCCGCCAGGCCGGAGTCGAAATCCGCCCGAACGCCGATGTCGCGGAAGTTCGCGTGAAAGATGGCGTCGCGGTGGGCGTTGTGCTTATCTCCGGCGAAGAGATCTCGGCTCGAGCTGTTGTCTCCAATGCCGACCCGAAGCGGACGCTGCTTCGGCTGGTTGATCCGACGCACCTCGCCCCCGAATTCGTCCAGAAGATCAAGAACTACCGCTCCTACGGTACGATCGCCAAGATCAATCTCGCGCTTTCGGGATTGCCTGAGTTCCCTGCTCTCAAGGCAAAGGGCAACGGCGATCTGCTGAAGGGCCGCATCCAGGTCAGTCCCGAGATCGACTACCTCGAGCGCGCTTTCGACGAATCGAAGTACGGCAACTTCTCGCGCGCGCCGTATCTGGAGATCACGTTCCCGTCGCTGACCGATCCTTCGCTGGCGCCGTCCGGACAGCACGTCATGTCGATCTACATGCAATACGCGCCCTACAAGCTGAAGGGCACCGATTGGGAGACGCAGCGCACGGCACTGGGCGAGGCTGTAGTCAAGACGATCGCGCAGTTCGCTCCGACGTTGCCGAAGCAGATTCTGCGCCACCAGATCATCACGCCCAAAGACCTGGAAGAAACCTATGGCCTCACCGGCGGACACATCTTCCACGGCGAGCTGGCACTCGACCAGTTCTTCACCATGCGGCCGCTGCTCGACTGGGCACGCTACCGCACGCCGATTGAGCGCCTGTATCTGTGTGGCAACGGGACGCATCCGGGAATGGGGTTGACCGGCGGTTCCGGGGCGAATGCTGCAAGAGAAATCGTGGCCGCGCTCAAGAAGTAAAATCGTTTCTCCGTGCTTCCCTGTGCCCTCTGTGGTTCAACAGGTTTTGAAATACCACGGAGGACAGGGAGTCTCAGAGAGGAAACGACTTCGTGCACAATTCCGCCATCCTTCTCGTCTCCTGTCCTGACCGCAAAGGCGTTGTCGCCACCATTGCCGACTTCATTTATCGCAATGACGGCAACATCCTGTTCGCCGACGAACACGGGGACGAGGAATCGAACCTCTTCCTGATGCGGGTGGAATTCGATCACTCCGAATTCAAGTTCGACGTTGCGGAATTCGGGCAACACTTCGCCGCAGTCGCGAAAGAATTTCAGATGAACTGGCGGCTCGCTCACTCGACCGACCGCGCGCGCGTAGCGATTTTTGTTTCCAAGTACGACCACTGCCTGCAGGACTTGCTCTATCGCCACCAGAGCGGAGAACTCCACTGCGAAATTCCGCTCATCATTTCCAATCACCCCGACAACCAGCGCATCGCCGATTTCTACCGCGTCCCGTATGTCGTCGTACCCGTAACCAAAGACAACAAGCACGAGGCTGAGCAAAAACAACTTGCTCTGATCCGCGAGCACAAATGCGACCTGGTTGTTCTTGCGCGCTACATGCAGGTGCTGTCTACCGAATTAACCGCGGCAATTGGCACGCGGAACCTGATTAACATTCATCACTCGTTCCTGCCCGCTTTCGTCGGATCCCGTCCTTACCACCAGGCTTTCCAACGAGGCGTGAAGCTCATTGGCGCGACCGCCCACTACGTTACAGAAGTACTCGACGATGGCCCGATCATCGAGCAGGATGTCGTGCGCATCTATCATCGGGATACGATCGAAGACTTGATCCAGAAAGGCCGGGACATCGAAAAAGTAGTTCTTTCCCGGGCGGTGCGCTGGCACGTCGAGAACCGCATCCTGCTGTATGGGAATAAGACGGTAGTGTTCCAGTAATAGCTCTCAGCTCGCGGCTCTCAGGTTTAGGTCACAGGTCCCCGGTCACAGATCACAGGGTCATTTGATTCTTGCGGGCAACTGGGTACTGACAACTGGCAACTGGGTAAAGGCGACCGCTCCACCGTCGTGTCACTTCCGTAACCAGCCTGACAATTGCGCGGCCATCCGCTTTCGGAGTCTACTAAAGCTAACCATTTTTTGATGACGCTAGGGCTCTGCCCGCGTTAGGAGCACGTTTGGCCGAGGACCCCAAATGGGAACTGGCCCTGCTGGCAACAGTGCAGGGCTTCTACCAGCGCCTGATGAGCGACCATCTCGGCGGTGAAATCCCTGAGCCTGCAGAACTTACACCTCAGGCCATCGGACACACCGATGACGTGCGCGCAACCCTCCAGCGCATGAAGGTTTGGATCCAGTTGCTCGACATGGCCGTGACTCCTGCGATCCTGCGCCTCGGCATGCCGTCCACGCTCGATCCCGAAGTCGCCGAAGCGCTGCTTCGTTATTTCGCGCGTCACCGTGACGATTCCGCTTCCAACCGCGACAAGACCGACCTGGTGGCGACCTTTCTCTTTCGTCATCCCCGTGTGCCGGGCCAATGGGAGCGGAGCGGATACGGGCTCGACGGTTCGCTGCCGCTCTCGCCGTTCGAGATTGCGTTGCTCGAGATTCTCTCCGAGTCCGACGCCCCGGTGCTTCCGGAGGAGCACGTACAAAAGCTGCGCGAGTTCGGACCTCTCCTCGACGAAACCAAGCATTTTGAGGACTTCAACGAACTCATGGATTCCGGCATTATTCAAAGGGTACGGGACTTAAAAGCTTCGCTGGGAGACTCGTTTTATCATCCCGGCGTGCTGGCCACTCTCGCCCCCTACAATGCCGCCTTTGGCGACCGCTTCGACCAGCTCTTTGCGGCAGCCACCAACGAAATCAAGGATTTTGCCCGCCGGCTGGAAGAATTGGGCGGGAGTATTCTGAGCACGGTGGATGGGGTTGAGGTCACGGTCGAACATGTCAGCGCCTTGAATGAAGCCGACCTGCTCAAACTGGACTACGCCGCGGCTCTCGACAAGTTCCGGCGCGTTTCAAAACTCAGAAAGGAACTCGAACGGCGTCCGCCGCTCCGGCGCGCGCCTCAGCCGGCGACTGCCCACTCGGTGGGAGCCGGAGGTGCTGCTGCGGCTCCCGCCCGCGCTCCGAAGTTTGTTCCCCCGGCCATCACACCGCAGGTTCTATCCATCGAAGAAGCGAAACTTCGCCGCGTGGAAGAATCGATTCGCATTTTCGTCCGCGTCGCCGATCCCAAGTTCCGCCAGATCGTCCCCATGCGTTACTTCAACCTGATGTTGACCCTGGAGGAGGTCGAGGCGTACACCGCCGACTACCTCGAGGAAGCCAGCCGCCGGGCGGAAGCTGGACGCATGTTGCTTCGCATCGTAGCCGTAACCGCCCGGATTACGACGGAACTCGAGGAATTGAAGCGCTCGCAGAATTCGCCGTCGATCTGGAAATTGCACGCGGACTCTCTGGTTGTACTCATAGACCTGGCCCGCCGGCTCACAGAAGCAGCTGAGTCTCTGGCCCTTCAACTCGCTCAGGACAGCGACATGCATTCGAGAGGTGAATCTCTCCGCGGTTCGCTTGCCAAACTCCAGGAGCGCACCGACCAGGTCGCCAAGATACTGGGAGAATCGTAATTGGTTTGCGCAATTCCGGTTTCTGACGGATTATGGTAGGGCGAGCGGCCGGTTGCGATGACGCCGACACTAATCTGGATAGAAGATCCCAGCCATCCTGGATGGGCGTGCTCGAATTGCTCGTGGAAGTATCCTGTTCCCACTTTTCTCAGTGATCCCGAAGCTCGACGCGCTTATGACCGCCTGGCAGCCGCCCAGTTCCGCGAGCACTCTTGCCAGCCGGCATTCCCGCCCAAACCTGTCGAAGATACTTCGAACGAACCCACTTTCGTTTCGCGAGTGATGAAGCTCATCAAAGTGGGGTACAAACCCAAAGACGCCGTCGACATCGCCATCGATGAAATCGGCCTGGAATACCGCAATGATCCGAAGGTGATGGCAAAGGCGCACGCCGACGCCAAGGATTTCCTGCAAAGGGTTCGCGAAGGAAGAATCTAAGTTCGCTCCTGAAATTGCTGGAGATGCAAGAAAGTCGAGGGACGGAAGTTACCGTCCCTCGTTGGCTTGCGAACCTGTGGGCGCCGGCTAGTGAATGTCGAACTGCTCCTGGTGGAGCGCTGGATCGGATTTCACAATGATCGTTTTCTTCACCAGCTCTTCCATTTCATTGAGCAGCCGCGCATTGTTCGACTTCAACGCTTTCGCCACATCGGGATTCACGCGCAACATCACATCGCTGTGCTCCAGGTGCGTCGAGATCTTCCGCATCTCGACGTAAATCTCGTTGCACACGGTGTTCACCGATTTCACAAAGCCCGTAGCCTGACAATACGGACAAGGCGACCCAATGGTCCGTTCCAGCGACTGTTTGACGCGCTTGCGCGTGATGGCTACAAGGCCAAAGTCATTAAACTGCAGCACCTTCGAGGGCGCCCGGTCGGCTCGCAACGCCTCTTCCAGAGCCTGCATAACCTTCTGCCGGTTGCGGCGTTCATCCATGTCAATGAAGTCGATGACGATGATTCCGCCAAGATCGCGCAGTCGCACCTGCCGCACGATCTCCTTGATAGCATCGACATTGGTCTTGACGATCGTGTCTTCGAGCCGCGCCGTCTTGCCGACGTATTTGCCGGTATTCACGTCGATCGCGACCAGCGCCTCCGTCTGATTGATGACGATATAGCCGCCACTCTTCAGCCAGACTTTTGACTTCAGCGCCTTGTTGATCTCTTCGTTCAAGCCAAACTGCTCGTACAGCGGCGTCTCTTTCGTATATAGCTTGACCCGCTTCACCAGCGAAGGCTGGAAGCGATTCGCGAACCGCAGAATCCGCTCATATTCCTGCTCCGTATCGACCCAGATCACGGAGAAGTCCGAGGTTACCTGGTCGCGCAGTACGCGCTCTACGACGTTGAGATCGTGGTAGATCAGCGCCGGAGATTTGCTGTTTTCCGATCGCGACTTGATCTCAGACCAAAGGTTCTTGAGGAAACGAATGTCGGCGCGCAATTCTTCGTCGGAAGCCCCCTGCGCAGCCGTCCGCACGATGAAACCACCGTGACCGTTCTCCCGCTCGCTTTGAATGATCCGCTTGAGCCGGAGGCGTTCCTCTTCCGAAGCAATCTTCCGCGACACACCGGTGTGGTTCACGGTTGGCATGTAGACCAGGAAGCGTCCCGGCAGCGCAATGTGGCTGGTAATGCGCGCTCCCTTTTTCCCGATCGGTTCCTTAGCGATCTGCACCAGGATCTCCTGACCCTCCTTGAGCAGTTCGCTGATCTGCGGCACTACCGTGTTCTCGCGACGCCGGAAGCGACGGCCACCACGACGTCCGCGGCGCCGGTCGAAGCCAGGCGCTGGACGGGTTGCCCGCTGTACCAGCCTCGCCTCCGGAGAGGCCGTGCGCACTTCTGCGCTCGCGTCGACGGTCCCGGCGCCGATCGCCTCAGCTTCCAGGAGTGCTTCTGCCTCCTCCTGCGCCTCCTCCAGTTCGCGCTCTTCCGCTTCCAACTCGTCTTCTTCCAGTGCAGCCGCCGGGGCTGCTCCGTCAGCCGCCGGAGCGTCGACCGCGCTCTCCTCTGCGGAGGCGGGGCTCATCTCCAGGGTGCTGGTTGTAGCCGTAAGGTCACCTGCTGCTCGCGTTTCTTCTTCCAGGTCTTCAAACGCGGCGTCTTCTTCCAGTTCCTCGACGTACGCACCGAGATCGGTCTCTTCTCCCTCGATCTCCTGCTCTTCGATTTCGCCGCTGGGAGGAAGCTCCAGCGCCGCGCGGAAATCCTCCTCATGGGCAAGAGTCAACTCAGCGGGTTCTGCAATCGGAGCCTCCGGGGCATGCTCCATCGCGTGCGACTCGGACTCTTCCGGATCTTCATAAGCGTCGGCCACTTCTTCATGCTCGTGTTGCTCCTGTAGAGGTTCCACGGGCTCAGCAAACATCGGCTCATCGTCCGGGAAGCTGCTCGCAACGGACGTGGTCATGGGCTGTTCCTGCGCCGACCGCTCCGCCGGAACGGCTGTATTTGGGGCCTGCCGCTGGTACTTGGAGATCGACTCCCCCGGCAGAATGATGGGCTGATAGCCCGGCGGTGGGCCATAGTCGTAGTCGCGTCCCGGCCGTGACTCCAGGG
>Ga0335069_10014479_pt1 | contig 11040 bp, 12 predicted proteins | sample Lox_Sample_11_FD_206714 | JGI IMG/M metagenome (GOLD analysis project Ga0335069, IMG submission 206714) | Soil microbial communities from Loxahatchee National Wildlife Refuge, Florida, United States - Lox_Sample_1.1 | ecosystem: Environmental > Terrestrial > Soil > Wetlands | place: USA... | reverse complement strand
AGTGTAAGGGCATCGAAAGGGGAGGAGTTCAGATATCCCCTTGCTATCCCATTTATACAATAACAATGATCCAAATACATGGAAGGACCTCATTCGGGGTCCTTTTTTTGGCATGTAGCGGAATGCATTCGGGTATTCTTTATCCGCTAAAATTTCATTTAATCCCAAAAAATCAGTAATTTTCCATGAACCTAATTTTCACCACTATGGCAGAAAAGAAAAAAACCAGGAACGTCAAAAAGGAAAAGTTCGACAAGAATGAACTTTATCACGACATTGAAGACGATAAGCACAAAAAGTTCAAGAAGAAAAAGTATTTCAAGGAACTCCGGAAACTTGAAATAGAACTTATCAAGCTTCAGGAATGGGTCAAGGCCAAAAAGCTGAAGATGGTGGTGATATTTGAAGGGAGGGATGCAGCCGGTAAAGGTGGTGTGATTAAAACGATCTCAGGCTGCCTCAACCCCCGCGTTTGCAGGGTGGTTGCCCTGGGCACCCCGACCGAGAAAGAGAAAACTCAGTGGTATTTTCAGAGATATGTACCTCATCTCCCGGCAGGCGGTGAGATGGTGTTGTTCGACAGAAGCTGGTATAACAGGGCCGGTGTGGAAAAGGTAATGGGTTTCTGTTCAAATGAGGAGTATGAGGAATTTCTAAGGGCATGTCCTGAATTCGAGAAGATGCTGATAAGATCAGGTATTGTCCTCGTGAAATACTGGTTCTCGGTCAGCGACCACGAACAGGAAAAGCGGTTCCAGGACAGGATTAATGACCCGACAAAACGGTGGAAGATCAGCCCGATGGATGTGGAATCACGCGACAAGTGGGTGGAATATTCCATGGCGAAAGACAAGATGTTTTCATATACCGATACTAAGCAGTCACCCTGGTATGTCGTTGAAGGCGATGATAAGAAAAGGGCAAGGCTAAACTGCATCAGCCATCTCCTTACGCTTGTTCCATATGAGGATCTTACATCCAAGCCTTTCAAACTGCCTGCACTTAAGCATGATGTTGCTTATGTGAGACCTCCTAAAACAGACCAGACTCACGTACCTGAGAAGTATTAGGTAAGACAAAAGACAAAAGGTAAAAGACAAAAGTAGGAGGATGAGAACCACCGCGCTTTTGTCTTTTTACTTTTATCCTTTGCCTTTGCCTTTATCTTTTTACTTTTGTCTTTTATCTTACAGAAATGTCAAAGCCATCAATCCCTAAGGGTACACGCGATTTTTCTCCGGTCGAGATGATCAGGAGGGATCATATCTTCAATACAATCAGAAGTGTTTTCAGGCTGTTCGGTTACCAGCCCATCGAAACACCCGCTATGGAGAATCTCCCGACCCTGCTTGGAAAATATGGAGAGGAAGGAGATAAGCTCATTTTCAGAATACTTAATTCGGGAGACTTCCTGGCCGAAGTGGAAGAGAAGGAACTGCTTGACAGGAACCATCTCAGGCTTTCTTCCCGTTTTGCCGGGAAGGGTCTCCGTTACGATCTTACCGTTCCCTTTGCCAGGTACGTTGTAATGCACCAGAATGAAATTGTATTTCCGTTCAAGAGGTACCAGGTTCAACCTGTCTGGAGGGCCGACCGGCCACAAAAAGGCAGGTACAGGGAGTTCTTCCAGTGCGATGTGGATGTTATCGGAAGTGATTCGCTGTTTAATGAATATGAGCTGATCAGGATTATTGACGAAGTATTTGCAAGGCTGGGCATCAGGGTGGTCATCAGGATCAATAACAGGAAAATCCTTTCAGGAATAGCTGAGGTCACCGGCGAGGGCGACAGGATAACTGATATAACCACTGCCATCGACAAGCTTGAGAAAATAGGGATTGAAGCAGTAACGCAGGAGCTGGTATCGAAGGGGATAGCGCAGGGCGCCATTGATAAGCTGAGACCAATTCTTCAGATGAGCGGTACGGAAGATGTTTTGATCGCCGGGCTGGAATCGGTATTGGAAAAAAGCGCGACGGGCCTGAAAGGAATATCTGAACTTAAAACCATACTTGGGTACTGTTCAGAAGGAGCGCTTAAATCGAAAATTGAACTTGATGTCACACTGGCACGCGGACTGAATTATTATACCGGGGCAATAATTGAGGTAAAATCTGCAGATGTTGCGATTGGAAGTATTTGCGGCGGAGGCAGATATGATAACCTGACAGGCATTTTCGGATTACCCGGGGTTTCCGGAGTCGGGGTTTCTTTTGGTGCCGACAGGATCTACGATGTGATGGGGTCGCTTGATCTTTTCACCGACCGGATGGAAGTTGCATCAACCGTGATGTCAGTCAATTTCGGAGAGAAGGAATCGGCTTATGTACTGGAACTGCTTGACCGTCTTCGTGCACTTGGCATTGGCTGTGAACATTATCCCGACAATGCCAAGATGAAAAAGCAACTTGCATATGCCGACTCGAAAAAAATTCCATTTGTAATCCTGGCAGGTGATGATGAGATCTCCGGTTCGCAGGTAACAGTAAAAAACATGCGAACAGGTGAGCAGCTTAGACTCCGGAAGGATGAACTGGGTGACTTTCTGTCAGGAAAGATCTGAAATCCCTGGGATATCAGATTTCATCCTGGCCCGCTCCCAGTCCTTTCCTGATATTGTTTCTTACGGGTCCGTTCTGTTTGAGCTCCTGCAATAGCTGGATCCTGTACTGGTTTTCAGCCTGGTACAGTTTAAGAACTTTAACCGGCGGAAGTATTTCCTTGAACTTCTTATGGTACTCCAGGGCAAGACTGGATGATTGCATCTCCAGGGCAATGAACTTATCCCCGGCATCTGTCATCTCCTTATCAGTCATGTTCAGGCCATTCTGGTTAAAATCACGGTTTATTCTCATCTTCTCGAGCTGAATCTGGTTCTTCTTCTCCTGAAATTCATTGTAAATGGGCCAGAATCGTGAAGCTTCCTGCGAAGTCAGCTCAAGTTTTTTTGTAAAGAATGCTATTTTATATGCTTCCAGTCTCTCCCTTGGCTTCTCCTGTCCTGATAATGATGATATCATGAGAACAGGGAGAATCAGTAATGATAATAACTTTTTCATGGCTATGTTTTTAAAGCTGTTCATAAATGTCGAAGATTGATACCTCCTCCGATTCGAGGTAATCTAATAGGTCATTCCGGCTTACATGGGGCATCGGGAAATAATCCTCCCTGGCAATCACATTATTTTCCAGTGTTTCGATATCTATATCATTAACATCCAGGCTATTATTATTTACGATGATATTTTCAGACGTGTAAATGTCCTTTTTTTCATAACCGGGGAAATGGAAGACGGCATATCCTGCCACAGCGAGAATCGCTACCGAAGCGGCGGCAAGTATATAAATTCTCAGGTTCCGGACAATCGTCCTTTTTCCGGGATCTGGATTCTGTACTTCACCCATGGCCTTTCCTACAATCCTTGAATTAAGATTCTCGAAGTAGCCTTCAGGAACCCTGAAGGGATTTTGTTTTGATATGTCCTTTAATTCTTCCATCGTAATGTTAGATATTATTTAAGACTAAAGGTTTAACCGTTCAGCAGGTAATCTTCGATCTTTTTTACAGCATGATGATAAGAAGCCTTCAGCGCCCCTGCCGAGGTATTAAGTACTTTGCTCATCTCGTCGTACTGCATCTCTTCAAAATATTTAAGATTGAAAACAACACGTTGCTTCTCAGGCAGCTTAAGGATGGCATTCTGGAGTCTTGCCTGGGCCTCATCACCGTCGAACCAGCTGTCGCCTTCTTTTGAGGAATCAAAAACGGAGCCAAGGTCATCAATAGAGACGGAGCTCTCTTTCTTTCTCCTGCCGATGGTCGTCAGCGCTTCGTTGGTGGCAATCCTGTAAAGCCAGGTGTAAAGCGAACTTTCACTCCTGAACGCGGGCAGATTCTTCCATACGCTGACAAAAGTATTTTGCAGGGTGTCATCCGCATCATCGTGGAGTAATACGATTCGCCTGATATGCCAGTAAAGCTTCTGCCCGTAACGTTCTACCAGGAGCGAGAAACCCCTGTTCTGGTCACTTTCAAGAAGTTTAAAAATATCGCTGTCGGGATTCATCCGGTAGTGTCGCCTGAATTTTTTTGTTAGACGTTACAAAACCTCAATGGTTTAAAGATAGGGAAAAGAAATAAGTGACGAAGAGGTGAAATGGAGATGCGGAGAAAAGGGGAAAGCAAGAAAGGGATAGTGGGATAAATATCTTATTTTTGGGAAAAATATTAATCAGATCAGTTCATGGCTCTTCAGTGCGGGATAATAGGAATTACAAATGTCGGGAAGACAACAATATTCAATTGTATTTCAAATACAAAGGTGGAGACAAATGCTTTTGCCTTCAGTGCTACAAAGTCGAATATGGGAGTTGTCCAGGTGCCCGACAGCAGGCTCTATGAACTGGAAAAGCACCAGGAGACAGAGAAGATTGTTCATACAACAGTCGAGATTGTAGATATACCCGGCCTTGCAAAAGGGTCCAACAAGGGAGAAGGGGTTGGAAACAAGTTTCTTGGAGATATACGAAATACCGATGCACTGATCCATGTCCTCAGATGCTTTGATGATGAGGCGCTTCCACACATTGATGGGTCCGTCGACCCCGTAAGGGACCTCGAAACGGTCGACCTCGAGCTGCAGGTCAAGGACCTTGAATCGGTCGAAAAAAAGATTCAGCGTCTCGAGAAGCTGGTAAAGACGGGCGACAAGGATGCCCGTCATGGAATAGATGTTCTTGCCAGGTACAAGGATCATTTCGAAGGATTCAACAATGCAAGGACCCTGTCAGTAAAGGAGGAGGAGAAGAAATTCGTGGATGATCTTTTCCTGCTTACAATGAAACCCGTGATATATGTCTGCAATGTGGATGAAAAGTCAACTGTGACGGGAAACAGGCATGTAGAAAGAGTTAAGGAATTCCTGAATGATAAAAATGCGGTGATGCTGATAATTGCAGGCAGGACCGAAGCGGAAATTGCTGAGCTTGACAATGCAGAGGACCGCAAAGCCTTCCTGGCAGATGCCGGGCTTGATGAACCGGGTGTTGATAAGCTGGTAAGGGCAGCTTACAGGATGCTTAACCTGCAAACGTTTTTTACAGTCGGACCCAAGGAGATCAGGGCATGGACAATCCATAAAGGAATGACTGCACCCCAGGCTGCAGGAGTAATTCACAGCGACCTTGAAAGGGGTTTCATAAGGGCTGAAGTGATGAAGTACAATGATTTCATTTCCCTCGGATCGGAACACGCATGCAAGGAAGCCGGCAAGTTCTACATTGAAGGCAAGACATATGTCGTTGATGACGGGGATATTCTTCATATCAGGTTCAACGTCTGATACAGGATGATTAAGGCAGGATACATATGCTTATTGGTAATTATTCATGCTGCAGGCACAGGTTTGCAGGCACAGGATACAGCTTCTGACCTTCGCGAACAGGTCAGATTGTACGGGCAGGCAGAGGTTACAATCCCATACCCTGGCAAAATCGGAGCCGGCATCCTTACCAGGCAGGTATCAATCACTTCGTATCGCAACGGGAGCCTGTATATTTCACTTTCACGCAAAACAGTTGACTGGTTTCTCTCACAAAAATATATTTACAGCATAATCCCTCACACCGCTATAAAAGGCGGGTACTCTGCATCCAGTGTTGCGGAGGCCATGCAATGGCATTCCTATCCAACATACCGGCAGTACGATTCAATAATGAGGAAATTTGCCGGCACTTACCCGGATTTCTGCCGTCTCGACACCATCGGAACAACGGTCGATGGCAGGTTGCTTCTGGCCCTGAAGATTTCAGATAATGTGAATGCGGATGAAGATAAACCCCAGGTTTTTTATTCATCATCAATTCATGGAGATGAGATTGGCGGTTATGTCCTGATGTTGCGGCTCGCCGATTACCTGCTTAATAACCACGAAACCGACAGCCTTGCAAAGAGGCTTGTCAGCAACCTGGAGATATGGATAAATCCCCTGGCTAACCCCGACGGAACTTACACATCGGGAAACACTGTCGATTACGCGGAAAGATATAATGCACACGGGGAGGACCTGAACAGGAACTTTCCAGATCCCTTGCAGCAGTACTCCCCTGAAAAGGAAACAGTGGAAATGGTCAGTTTCATGAAAAAACACAGGTTTGTCATCTCCGCCAATTTTCACGCTGGTTCGGAAGTGGTTAATTATCCGTGGGACAGGTGGGAGAGACTTCACGCGGATGATGCCTGGTTCAATCATATAAGCAGGGCCTATGCCGATACGGTCCATAAATATTCCCCGCCCGATTACCTTAGCTTCCTGTACGACGGAATTACGAACGGGTATTACTGGTACCAGGTTTTTGGCGGGCGCCAGGATTACATGACTTACGAGAGACAGGGCAGGGAGGTTACGATAGAGCTCGATTATACAAAGATGACTCCGCCTTCCCAGCTTGATTCACTCTGGAAGTACAACTGGAGATCCCTCATGGAATACCTGGGAAACGCGATGTACGGAGTCCATGGGAAAGTGATGGATGAAACGACCGCACGACCACTGAAAGCACGGGTATTTATCAGAAATCATGATCAAGACAGCTCCATGGTTTACTCCGATTCGCTTACCGGGAGCTTCACCCGTCTCCTGATGAACGGTAGCTGGGATATAACCTTCTCGGCAAAAGGATACCGCGATACTACGGTTACGGCAGTTAATGTAGGGGAACACAAGGCTGTTTATCTCAATGTCCTGCTCCGGTCGCAGACAATGAACTTCGATTCACTTCGTCCTTACATCTGGCCCAATCCGGCTGTGAGCAAGGTAAGCTGTTACCTGCCCTCATCGCTTCATGGGCAGATAAATGTTTCGATTTTCAGCATGGCAGGAAAGAAGGAAGCCGATTTTAACACCGTCTATACTCCAGGTACACCCTTTGAAATTGATTTGAGCAGGCTTTCAGCCGGGAACTATTATATTGTTTTCAGAAACCTTACAACGGGTTTGCGCCGGGCCGGCAAGATTGTAGTTCTGGGTTACAGGTAGGGATGCAAATCCTGATAATTCATCCTTAAACACTTCACTGTTCTTGGTTCTGATATCAAAAAAGCTATTTTTGCACCGGTTCATGGATTGTTTACATAATAGTATTTTATAAATGTCGGGATTGACGATTTTCACTCACAGGGCAAAAGGATTATTCCTTGCAGGGATATTCGCGTTCGTATGTTTACAATATTCAATGCCCCAGGGGGCATATATCCCTCCTGACAGGCCGAAGCTTATTGTTGGGATAGTTGTTGAGCAGATGAGGTACGATCAGCTTGAAAGACTGCGTGATAAACTTGGCGAGAATGGCATCAGGAAGCTCCTGAATGAGGGTACATATTATAAAAATGCCGGTTATGATTACATGCTGACCCAGTCAGCCCCGGGGCATGCGACAATTGCAACAGGGACCCAGCCTTCACTTCACGGCATCATATCAGACAGCTGGTACCTGCAGTTAAAGAACGAGCTTGTCTATTGTACACAGGATAATAGTGTAAATCCTGTTGGTGGTAGCTATGAATCGGGGATGCATTCGCCGGTTAACCTCATATCATCCACATTTTCTGATGAGCTCGCACTGGCAACAAATAATAAGTCAAGGATTTTTGCAATAGGAATTAAGGAGAGCTCAGCAATTCTTTCAGGGGGCCATTCGGCAAGAGGCGTCTATTGGTTCGACAACACGACCGGAACCTGGATGACAAGCACATGGTACACCGACAGCCTCCCGGCATGGGTAAACGATTTTAATGCCCTGAAATTATCAGAGAGCTACCTTAATAGTCCATGGACATTGTTGCGCGACAAGTCATTTTATGAAGATTGTCTTCCAGATTCAAATGGTTTTGAACTGGGGTTTAAAGGGAAAAACTTCTTCCCGTATGATTTAAAAAAGATGAGCTCTTCAGGACTGATAAACATTAAAAGGGATTATTCGCTGATCAGGGAAACTCCTTTCAGTAACTCTTTTACGACCGATCTGGCGCTCAGGCTTATAAAGGAAGAAGGGCTGGGGAAAGATGAGGTGCCCGACTACCTCTCGATAAACTATTCGGCAACCGATTATATTGCACGCAGGTTCGGCCCATCATCGGTAGAATCAGCTGATGCCATTTTAAGACTTGATGATGAAATTGCCCGCCTTCTTAAATATCTGAATGACAGTGTCGGGAAGAAAAACGTCCTGGTATATTTTACTGCAGCGCACGGCATATGTGAAATTCCCTCCATACTTGAGAAGAACCATATTGCAGCCGGCTATTTCAGGCAGAACCAGGCACTTCAGCTGTTAAAGAGCTATCTGAATGCAATCTACGGACAGGGCGATTGGGTGAAAGGTTATTTCCAGAAGCAGGTCTTCCTTAACAGGACGCTTATTGAGGATGCCAAAATACCGCTCGAGGAGATACAGAAGAAGGCCGCAAGATTTCTCGTCCAGTTCTCAGGCGTGGCTTCAGCCTATCCTTATTCGGCATTTGAGGCCAGTGATTTTGGAGACGGACTGCAGAAAAAGATAGTCAGTAATTTTACCCCGCAGCGATCGGGTGACATAATTATTACACTCAACCCGGGATGGGTTGAGAAGAACGACGATGTTACTGACAGCAATTCGCCCTATGAATATGACTCTCATGTACCGCTGGTCTGGTATGGATGGGCGGTGAACAGGGCCACTGTTACAAGGAAAGTGAGTATAACGGATATTGCACCTACTCTTTCCTCGCTGTGCAGGGTGCCAAATCCAAATGCCTGCACCGGGGAGCCTCTCAGTGAGCTTATGAGGTAGATTCAGGCAACTTCCTGAACGAATCACGGATAGAAGCGGCCTCCCTGAGAAGCAGGGGGTTCTCTTCACAGCTGTTACCGAGTATGACCAGGCTGGCACCCGATTCAAAAGCTGTCCTGATATCGGCTGCATTTCTCAGTCCGCCACCGACAGCTACAGGAATTGAAACATTTTTTATAACCTCGCTGATTGTTTCCCGCGGGACCGGTTTGCCGGTACCGCTTCCCCCTTCAAGGTAAATCATCTGCATGCCCAGCAATTCCCCCGCAATCGCGGTCGCGACGGCAATCTCAGGCTTATCGCACGGGATCGATTCGGTTTGGCTCATGTATTCCACTGACGTCCTGCCTCCGCAATTAATGAGAATATAACCAACTGAAGTGACCTTCTCCTTGAGATCCTTAAGAAAAGGTGCGGCGAGAACATGGTTGCCTATAAGAAGCTCAGGGTTCCTTCCTGAAATTAGCGAAAGGAGAAGTATCCTGTCGGCCTGCCTGGAAAGCTGCAGCAGGTTGCCGGGAAAAAGAACAACAGGCAGGCTCGTCCTGTTCTTGATCCTGAAAATGAGCTGGTCGATACCATTGAAAGTAATGCTTCCTCCCGTGAAAATATAGTCTATTTGATTCTCCTCTGCCAGGGAAAGCAGGTTTTCGAGGGAACTGTCAGGAGCCTTGTCTGGATCGATCAGCAAAGCGAGACTCTTTTCAACAGGGAAGCCCGAATTTTTCATATTATTTTCTTTTTTGTCCACACTATCGCGTAGTTGTCGTACCTCGAGTAGAAAAGGTTAAATGATTCCTTGATCTTTTCCGAATGCACCCTTCCCTTGATTTCTCCTGATTCAGCCAGGTCGAATGTTTCAATTGTAATATTGTTCCTTATGCTTATTCCCTCCTTGTCGCATATTTTATAAAGAGCTTCCTTGGCACACCAGTGAATATAAAGGTGATATTTTTTGAGCTCCGGGTCCCTCGTGACTTTCTCCTTCCTGTTCATGTACTTGAATGCAAAGGCTGAGATATTGGAGCTCATATACTCAAGGTCAATGCCCACTTTCTCGTTTGTGCTGAGAAGAATTGCCGTTAGCCTGTGTGAATGGGAGATACTGATAAAATGGCTTCCGTCCTTAAGAAATGGCTTGTTGTTTTTATTGTAGACAATCCTGGCCTCCTTCCCTATCAGCTCTGCAAGAAGAGCCCTGACACTCAGGAATTCGAGTTTTCGCGATGTGCTCCTGAATCCCCTGTATTTTTTCTTTTCCTCAGCGTCGAGTGAAACAAGATCCATCAGGGTATGCAGGTCCTCCTCAATCTTCCAGACCCCGAGGACAGAATACTCATTCAGGTAGTGTTTTGTTATACAACCCATTTCCCCTAAGTTATCGCTTTATTTCCATTTTAGTGTCTCAATCAGGTGCACAATATCGTCGCGGAAGAACCTTATAGCCGGTGCAAGTGAGTCTTCATTTGGCTGTGCGGTGAAGTACAAAGCACCCCTCAGGAAATTCTTTGTGCTGTCTGTGGCAATAAACTGAACCGATGAGGCCGCATTACCCTTTATGTCATATAAAATACCGTAAACTTTTTTTGAAGGATTCATCAAAAGAAGCTCAGTTATAGCGTCGGCCTTTATGGAATGGCTGTATGCAAATTCATGCGATTGATTAAGAACGGCTTCAAGATTCTTGTGAAGGCTTATGTAGCTAAGGTGAAGGGTTGCCCTGTACCCTGGGAATTCAATGTTTAGCCAGCAGGGTTCCTTAATTTTACCGACATCATAGGATATTCTTCCGTATGCGGGATATTCAAATATAAAAGGACAGGCAGTATCGTACAGCAAGTAGGCTTTCTGCGGGAAGTCAATCCTGAAGTAACCCCAGGGCCTGGGAACAATATGGTTCCTGCATCCCGGTGCAAACAGCAGGCATAAAATTACTGCCAGGCATAAACTAATCTTGTTTCTTACCATTATCTTTTACAATTTCGACACTGATCTCCTTTATCCTTCTTTTATCGGCCGATTCAACAGTAAACCTGAATTCGTGCCAGCTGATAACGGTGTTCCTGGAAGGTATTTCACCAGTCAGTTCCAGAACCAGCCCGGCAAGTGTCTCTGCTTCTCCCTTTACTTCTTCGAACGGATCACCATCAATTCCAAGCACCTTGCAAAAATCAATGAGCAGGATTTTACCCTCAAATATTAATTTTCCAT
>Ga0335069_10014478_pt1 | contig 11042 bp, 11 predicted proteins | sample Lox_Sample_11_FD_206714 | JGI IMG/M metagenome (GOLD analysis project Ga0335069, IMG submission 206714) | Soil microbial communities from Loxahatchee National Wildlife Refuge, Florida, United States - Lox_Sample_1.1 | ecosystem: Environmental > Terrestrial > Soil > Wetlands | place: USA... | reverse complement strand
CTCGACCGGGAGCGGCTCGCGGACGTACTCGAGGAGATGGAGGCCGACGACGCGGCTGACCTGCTCGCGGAGTTCCCGGCGACGCGCCAGGCGGAGTTGCTCGGAGCGATGGATCCCGAGGAGGCCGCGCCTGTTCGGCGGCTGTTGAGCTATGAGCCCGACACGGCGGGCGGGCTGATGACTCCCGAGCCGATCATCCTCCCGCCCCAGGCGAGCGTCGGCGAGGCGCTCGCGCGGCTCCGCAACCCCGACCTGCCCGTGCCCGTCGCGGCTCAGGTGTTCGTCGCTCAGCTTCCGCACGAGACGCCCACCGGGCGCTACCTCGGGATGGTCGGCTTTCAGCGGCTGCTGCGCGAGGCTCCCGGCAAGCCGGTTGGGCGCTGCGTCGAGGAGGACATCGAGCCGGTCGAAGCCCATCACAGCGACCACGAGGTCGCGGAGCGACTGGCCGCGTACAACGTCGTCGCGCTGCCGGTGGTCGACGGGGTCGGGCGCCTCGTCGGTGCGGTGACGATCGACGACGTGCTCGACCGGGTCCTTCCGAAGAACTGGCGCGTCACGCTGGCGGGGAGGTAGACAGGATGGCGAGGCGGGGTGATCTCGAGAGTCCGCGCGGCACCGGCGGCGGTCCTGTCTACGACCCGGACGCATTCGCGCGGTTCGCCGAGCGGCTTGCGCGGTTCCTCGGGACCGGCCGCTATCTCGCGGTGCAGACGATCCTCGTCGCAGCCTGGATTGTCCTCAACGGGATCGCGCTCACGAACGCGTGGGATCCGTATCCGTTCATCCTGCTCAACCTCGCTTTCTCGACGCAGGCCGCGTATGCCGCCCCCCTGATCCTGCTCGCCCAGAACCGGCAGGCCGACCGCGATCGCGCGGAGATCGAGCGCGACCGCGAGATCAATGCTCGCTCGCTCGCGGACACCGAGTATCTGGCCCGCGAGATCGCCGCGATCCGGATCGCGCTCGAGCACAAGGCCGATCGCGACGAGCTGATCGAGCCGCTCGAGCGCCTCACGCAAGCGATCGAAACCGGCGTGCAGGACCGCGAGCTCGACTAGCTAGACGAGCTCTGGGATCTCCGTAACGCATAGCGATACGGAGATCCCACAACCTTCTGCCGCGTCGGCGCTACCCACCGGCGAGCTGGACGGCCTTGACGACGAGCAGGACGACGGCGACGACGAGATAGACGCTCATCGTCAGCATCGCGATCCGGCGGCCGCTCGACATCTCGGGCCGCCCGAGCAGGGCCAGCGGGGCCATCGTCCACTGCTCGCGAGGGACCGTCGGAGCCTCCTCGACGATCCCGGCCTTGGCGGCCTCGCGTTGTGAGCGCAGCGCGAACAGCCCGAGGACGACGAGCCCCGCGGCGAGGATCGCGCCTCCGATCAGCGCGAACGTCGTCACGTTGATCGTCGGGAACACGGTCGTCGCCATCAGGATCAGCGAGAGCAGGACGATGATCGCCACGATCACCGAGGCGAGCCCGTTGAGCCACGGTGGATTGCGCCAGGGCCCGAGGACCTCACGATCGTTGCAGAGGAGCAGGAGGAACACTGTGGAGCTCGGGAGCAGCACGCCCGCCAGCGCCTGGACCGCCTCGGTGATGACACCAAGCGGTGCCCCCGGGATCAGGACGATGACTGCGGCGCCTGCGATCAGCCCCGCAAACAATCCGTAGAAGAGCTTCGCATCACGCCAGCTGCGGTTCAGCGAGCTGCGTATGCCGAACACGTCGCCGACCGCGTAGCTCGTCGACAGGGTGAGCGCGCCGGCTCCGATCATCGAGGCGTTGAGAAGCACGATCGCGAAGAACGCCGCGGCGGCGTGCCCGAGCGTGTGCTCAAATGCGACGGCCGTGCCGCCTGCGTCGGTGAAGTGACCGAAGTACGGCGTGCCCTGAAACGCGAACGCGGATGCGCACACCAGCGCCGCCGCTCCGACGACGACGACGACAGCGCCCATCCACGTGTCCAACCGCTCGTAGTTGATCCATCGAGGCGTGATTCGCTTGTCGACGATGTTCGACTGCTGAAAGAACAGCTGCCACGGCGCGACCGTCGTGCCGACCATCGCGATGATCAGCAGCACCGAGGTCGAGTTCGCGCCGCCTTGAATGCTCGGGACGAAGAAGTCGTGGACGATCTGACTGCCGTTCGGGTGCGACATGAAGAACAGGGGGATCACGAACAGGTTCGCGAACACGAACACGAACATCCCGCGCTCCCACGTACGGAAGCTGCCGGTGGCGGTGATTGCGATCAGCGCCACGGCGGCGACCGGGACGGCGAGGTTGTCCGAGACGCCGAGGTAGCCGAGCGCCAGACTGATCCCGATGAACTCCGTGACGATCGTGAGGAAGTTCAACACGCCCAAACCACCGACGGAGAACAACCCCCAGAACCGTCCGAAGCGCTCCTGGATCAAGCGCGCGTAGCCGACGCCGGTGACCGCACCGAGGCGGACGACCATCTCCTGGTTGACGATCAGCACCGGGACGAGCAGCAGCAGCACCCACAGCAGGCTCGTGCCGTAGTTCTGGCCGGCCTGGGAGTACGTCGCGACACCGCCGGCGTCGTTGTCGCCGACCATCACGATCAGCCCGGGACCGACGATCGCCAGCAGCGCGAGCAGCCGCGCGCGGAGACCGTGGTGGGCCTCCTCGTGCTGCCTGATCGTCCCGAACGCGCCCTTGATGTCCCCGACGTGGGCCGAGTCGAGCACGAAGCGATCGTGCGGTGCGGAGGCGGGCGTGGGCGTGGCGGCGGGCACGGGCGGCAGCGGCGGCTGGGGTGTCCCGCCGACAGTCCCGGTGGCCGGGTTGTTCGCCATCTGCTCGACCTCCTTCCTGACCCGCTCGCGAGCCCGCGCCGCGGTGTCGTGGGAGGCCGTGTCAGTGGCCGGAGATCACGCTCCGGCGCGCGAGCAACGCCTCACGACGCCCAGCGGCGAGGTGCTACTTCGGGGTAGCTCGGTGTCCTGATATTCGCTCGCGCTGCTCATCGTGTGAAACCGGTGTAAACGACCACGGTTTGTGGCCGAGATGAGGGTAGCAACGCGGTGGCTAGCTTCGCGCTAAGCCGGCCCGGCGGCGCCACTCCTCGGGCAGCACCTGCTCGAGCACGTCGTCGACGGAGACGATGCCGATCGGCTTGCCCTCCGCGTCGATGACGGGCATCGCGATGAGATTGAAGTCCGTCATCAGCAGCGCGATGTCGGGCAGATCGGCCTCGGCCGGAACCGTCGGTGTCGCCGCGTCGATCAGGCTCGACAGGTGTTCCTCGCCGCTGGCCCGGACGAGCTCGGGAAGCTCGATCGCGCCGATCAGCACTCCGGCGTCATCGGTCACACACACGATCGACACCTGCTGCGCGGACAGCCCGCTCGCCCGCACCCGCGCCAGCGCGTCGTTGACGGTCGCGGCGGACGGCGCGGTGATCAGGTCCGGATTCATTAACCCGCCGGCCGTCGACGGGTTGTGGCCGAGCAGCCCTCTGATCTTGATCTGCGTCGCGGCCGGCAACAGGTTGAGGATCGGGATCCGCCGCTCCTGCTCGATCTCGAGCAGGAGGTCCGCCGCGTCGTCGCTCGCCATCCGGGACAGGACCGCCGCGACCTCCTCATCGGAGCGCTCGCGCAGGAACTCGACTTGGTGCTCGTCGTCGAGCTCCTCGAACACGTCGGCCTCGAGCTCCTTGTCGTGGCCGACCGCCTCGAGAATCTCCTCGCCCTCCTCGTGCGAGGCGGCCTCGACGAGATCGGCGATCTGAGCGGGATGCAGCCGGACGATCCGCCGGGCGGCGAGCTTCAGCCGCGAGGTCGGGACGTGGCCGACGAACGGCTCGAGATCGCTCCAGGCGACGAACTGCCGGTGCTCGGTGTCGTGCCCGCGGAAGCGCCGGGGGGCAAGGCGCCACAGCCGCGGGCGCAGCGTCGGGTCGATCCCCGCCACTCGCCAGATGCCGTCCTCGCACACCAGCTCGACCTCGTGCGCGCTCACCAAGCGCGCGGTGTTGACGTTGATCAGGCTGCGGTCGAGCACATCGGCGCGCAGCAGCACCTCGCCCGGGCGCCGCTCGAACTGCGCGAGGTTGAGCGTCGTCGTCCCGAGGCGCGCGGCCGCCGGCTCGAGCCGCTCGACGTTTCCGATCGGCACGAACAACTCTCGTCCGCCGATCCGGGCCTTGAGGCCGACGACCGGGGGCATTTCCTCGCCGGTGCCGAGCCGGGCAACGACGTCCTCGACCTTGCCCAAGCGCTCGCCCTCCGAGTCGAGCAGCGGGCTGCCGGCCAGAGAGGAGAGGTGCACGATGGCTGGAGACATCTCCGACTAGCTACAGCGTAGCTCGATCAGGAGCTGACGTCCCGAGCGCTCCGCCGGTGACGCCAACGTCGCCGGTCTGGCACGCTAGCCCGATCGTGATGCGATGCGTGATGGTTGTGATTGTGGTGCTTGCCGCACCACTGCTCGGCGGCTGCGGCGGCGCGACCGCGAGCCATTCCCCCACGGCGACGTCGTCGTTGACGATCGCCAGCTCGACGAGCAGTGCCACCAGCGCTGCACCCGCGCCGACCGCCGCGGCGACGGCACCGACGAGCACCGCGACGCCAACGACGACCGCGACGCCAACGACGAGCGCGACGACGGCGACGACCACGCGGTCACACCCGCCGACGGCCGTCGCGCAGCCGCCAATCGTCTGGGATCCGATCCCGTTCGGTCCCGAGCGCAAGGCCGAGATGGTGGCGTATGCGGAGCGCCACTACGGCCTGCACACGTATCGCTTGATCGACCCGCACGTGATCGTGATCCACTTCACCGAATCGCCCGACTTCCAGTCGACGTTCAACACGTTCGCGCCGGACACGCCCGACAGCGAGCTGCACGAGCTGCCGAACGCGTGCGCCCACTTCGTGATCGACCGCGACGGGGTGATCCACCAGCTCGTCCCGCTCGGGATCATGTGCCGGCACACCGTCGGCCTCAACTGGACCGCGATCGGGATCGAGCACGTCGGCTACAGCGACCAGGAGATCCTCGACAACCCGCGCGAGCTCGGCGCGAGCCTCGCGCTCGTGCACTGGCTGCGATGCCGCTACGGGATTGCGGTCGCCAACGTCATCGGGCACAACGAGAGCCTGTCCAGTCCGTATCACCATGAAAACGTGGTGGCCCTGCGCACCCAGACGCACAACGACTTCAACCGGGCCGACATGGACGTCTACCGCGCGAAGCTGCGGGCGCTTGGCGGCTGCACAGCGGGCTGACGCAAAGTTTGTCCCGCTATCCGGGAAGAACTTTGCATGCCAGCCAATTTTCCCTAATCCTGATCGGTTTGATAGGTTTTTGCCCCCAGCGAACAAAGGAGCGGCTGTGAGCGTGACGGATGAGCTACTCGCGAACAACGAGGCCTACGCAGCGTCGTTCGACAAGGGCGATCTGCCGCTGCCCCCGGCGAAAAAGCTTGCCGTGATTGCGTGCATGGACGCGCGGCTGAACGTCTACGGGATCCTCGGCCTGACGGAAGGCGACGCGCACGTGATCCGTAACGCGGGCGGCGTCGTCACCGACGACGAGATCCGGTCGCTCGCGATCTCGCAGCGGCTGCTCGGCACCGAGGAGATCATCCTCATCCACCACACCGGCTGCGGCATGCTCACGTTCAGCGATGACGGCTTCAAGGCATCGATCGAGCAGGAAACCGGGATCAAGCCGGAATGGGCGGCCGAGGCCTTCGCAGACCTCGACGCCGACGTGCGCCAGTCGATCGCGCGGATCAAGGCCTCGCCGTTCATTCCGCGCACGGACTCGGTCCGCGGGTTCGTCTACGACGTCGAGACGGGGCGCCTGCGCGAGGTGAAGTAGCGCCGCGCGGCGGGGGCTGGATCAGCCCCCGCTCAGCGCCGGCACCGCCGCCCGGCCCGCGGCGATCCGCGCGAGCGCCACGCGATGGCGCCGCGCGCCGCCGAGCAGCGCCGCATCGAGCTGCGCCCGCTTGTACAGCCAGTGGACGTCGGCCTCCCAGGTGAAGCCGATCCCGCCGTGGGCCTGGATCGCGCCGGCGGTGACCTCGCGGCCGGCCTCCGCGGCCGCGGCCGCGGCCAGCGCGGCCGCCTCCGGCAGCCGCTCGGGGTCCGCGTCCGCGGCCCACGCCGCGAAGTAGACCGACGAGCGCACGCTCTCGGTGTAGCGCAGCATCTCCGCGCAGCGGTGTGAGACCGCCTGGAAGCTGCCGACGGGGACACCGAACTGCTTGCGGTCCTTGACGTACTCGACGGTCATCTCGAGCGCTCGCTGACAGATGCCGAGGACCTCGGCCGCGAGCACGATCCGGATGCGCTCGGCGGCGCCCTGAGCGAGCGGGTCCCCGCCGGCCTCGCCGTCGAGCGATGCGTAGCGCCGGGTCGGATCGATCGCGTCGAACGGCTTGGTGTCAGGCCCCGCGATCAGCTGGGCATCGTCGCCGTCGAGCGTGATCGCGAGATCGCTGCCGGTGCCGTCGGCGATCAGCTCCCGCGTGCCGATCCCCGCCGTCAGCTCGCCGGACGCGAGTCCCGGGAGCCACCGCGCCTGCTGCTCGGCGCTACCGCAGGCTTGGATCGCGGCCGCCGCGGCGGCGCTCGCAAGCAGCGGCGTCGACGCGCACGCGTATCCCAGCTCCTCGGCCAGCACGGACAGCTCGACGATGCCGAGACCCTGTCCGCCGCGCTCCTCAGCGACGGCGATCCCGGGCCAGCCAAGCTCGCCCAGCTCGCGCCGAAGCGCCTGGTCATACGCGCCCGCCTCCGCGGCCGCGCGCACCTTCGCCCACGACGAGCGGCTCGCGAGTAGCTCGTGGGCGACGCGCTTGATCTCCCTCTGGTCCTCTGTCAGATCGAAATCCATGGCAGCCTCCTAGCGCGCCTTGGGGAGCCCGAGCACCCGCTCGGCCACAATGTTCTTGAGCACCTCGGTGGTGCCGCCCTCGATCGAGTTGCCGCGCGCGCGCAGCAGCTCATAGGACCACCGGTTCTCCGAGCGCAGTGCGTCGGGGCCGAGCAGGTCGGCGGCAAACTGCGTGAGCTGCTGGTTGGTCTCCGACCACATCCACTTGACCAGGGATCCCTCCGGCCCCGGCTGCCCGTACTTCTCGATCATCGACAGCCCGCGGTAGGCGGTGAGCCGCAGCACCTCGGCCTTGATGTGCAACTCGCCGAGCCTGTCGGCGATCACGGGGTCGTCGAGCAGGTCGCGCTCGCTCGCCTCGACGAGCAGCGCGTCGAGCAGCTGGCGCAGGCGGACCTGGAGGAAGAACCCGAGTCCGGCGCGCTCGTTCATCAGCGTCGTCAGCGCGACCTTCCAGCCGTTGCCCTCGCCCCCGAGCAGGTTCGCGTCGGGGATCCGGGCCTCTTCGATGAACAGCTCGTTGAACTCGGACTCGCCGGTGATCTGCACGAGCGGGCGCACCTGCACCGCGTCCTGCTCCATATCGAGCAGGAAGTACGAGAGACCCTTGTGCTTGGGCGCCGCGGTGTCGGTGCGGGCGACGAGCATGCACCACTTCGAGTACTGCGCGCCGCTCGTCCACACCTTCTGACCGGTCACGACCCACTCATCGCCGTCCTTGACCGCACGCGTCTTCAGGCTTGCGAGGTCCGAGCCCGCCTCGGGCTCCGAGAACCCCTGGCACCAGATCTCGTCGGCGGTGACGATCGGCGCGAGGTAGCGGTCCTTCTGCTCCTGCGTGCCCCACGCCATGATCGTCGGGCCGGCGAGCAGCAGCCCGAGCGCGTTTGCCGGCAGCGGCGATCCCGATCGCCCGAGCTCCTCGAAGAAGATCGCGGACTCGGTCAGGGTCGCTCCGCGACCCCCATATTCACGGGGCCAATGCACAGCCGCCCAGCCACCCGCGGCCAGTCGCCGTTGGAAATCGCGCCGCCAGGCATAGTTGGCATCCTCGCCCGCCGGCGGCTCACCCGCCGGGTTCTCCGCGAGCCACGCGCGCAGCTCGTCGCGGAACTCGAGCTCGCGCTCGCTGAAGGTCAGGTCCATGGGTGCTCCTCCTTGCCGACGAGCCGCTCCGCGCAACCCACCAGCACATCCTCGAGGTCGATCGTTTTCGTTCCCGCACGCACGCGCGCACAGGCCAACTGGTGCACGCCCGCGGCGAGCACGTACAACGCGTCGTCCGGCGGCACCGGCGCGCCGGATTTCGCAAAGCTCTTTCCGTACCTGCCGGCGAAGCGGCGCAGTGCGTGCTCGCGCTCCTCGCCGACCGCCGACCACTCGAGCAGGTACACGCGGGCAAACACCGCGTCCTCGTCGAGCGTTCGCAGGTAGGCGCGGATTCCGAGGCGCAGCTCGTCGCGCCAGTCGGCGGCGCCGCGGGTCGCATCGCTGACGCGCTGCTCGAGTACCTCGTTACCGACGCGGTAGGCCTCCGCGAGGCACGCCTCCTTGGACGCGAACAGCTCGTAGAAGGTGCCGCGGCTGACGCGGGCTCGCCGCACCGCGTCCGCGACAGTCGCCGCCTCATAACCCTTTTCGGCAACCGTTCGGACCATCGCGTCGAGCAACTTCGCGCGCTGCGGGCGCTCGCTCAGCAGCGGCTGGACGTCCGGGTGGCTGGCGACAAGCGACGACACGCCCGCGGGAATGTACCTCATAGGTACGCCAGTCGTACCCGCGAGGTCTCGCCCCCGCTCGCCCGAGGAGGAGAATGCCAATTCACCGCCGGGGGGTGGCGGTGGATTGGCATTCTTCGCGACCCGAGCGCGCGGTCAGACGGTGAAGACGATCTTGCCGACGATGTCGCCGGCGAGCATCGCCTCGAAGCCCTGGCGCGCGTCGGCGAGCGGCAGCGTCTGATCGATCTGCGGGCGGACGCCCCGCTCGGCGCAGAAACGCGCGAGCCGCTCGAGCTCGTCGCGCGTGCCCATCGTCGAGCCGATCACGGAGAGCTGGAGGAAGAACACGCGCCGCAGCTCCGCCGGCGGGGCATCGCCGGTCGTCGCGCCGGACACGACGAGCGTCCCACCGGGCTTGAGCGAGCGGATCGAGTGACCCCAGGTCGCCTCGCCGACCGTCTCCATCACCGCGTCGACGCGCTCGGGCAGCCGGGCGCCGGCTTCGAACGCCTGCTCGGCTCCGAGCTCGAGCGCCTGCCGGCGCTTGTCCTCGGAGCGGCTCGTCACCCACACACGGATCCCGGCGGCGCTTGCGAGCACGGTCAGTGCTGTGGCGACACCGCCGGCCGCGCCCTGGACGAGCACGGTCATCCCGGGCACCATCCGCGCGCGCGTGAACAGCATCCGGTAGGCGGTCAGCCAGGCGGTGGGCAGGCACGCCGCCGCCTCGAACGACAGCTCGCTCGGCTTGGGGACGAGGTTGCGCTTGGGCACCGCGACCTTCTCCGCGAGGCTTCCCTGGTGGTGCTCGGACAGCAGCGAGCGCCGCGGGTCAAACGTCTCATCGCCGCGCCACGAGTCGTCGCTGATGACCGAGTGGACGATGACCTCGTTGCCGTCCTCGTCGAGCCCGGCGGCATCGCATCCGAGGATCATCGGCAGCCGGTCGCTGCTCAGACCGATGCCGCGCAGCGACCACAGGTCGTGGTGGTTGAGCGATGCGGCCTTGACGGTGACGATCGTCCAGCCGGGTGGCGCGTCCGGCTGCGGGCGGTCACCCACCTGCAGGCCGCGCAACGGGTCCTCACGGTTGATCTCGGAGGCGTAGACGGCGAGCATCGCGCGGACCTTACCCAGATTCGGCCCGATGCAAGAATGCGCGCGCGTGCAGATCGGCAAGTCGAGCAGTCCCGTCAGTCACATCAGCCAGGCCTACCCGGACCGGGTCGAGGTCCGCGGCCGCGACCTGTGCGGCGATCTGATGGGCCGCCTCACGTTCACCGAGTACTTTCACCTGCTGCTGACGGGCGAGGAGCCGACGGACGATCAGCGCTTCTTCCTCGACCTGCTGCTGATCGCGATCGCCGAGCACGGGATGATGCCCACGAACGTCGCGGCGCGGATGACGCTGGCGGCCGATCCGGGCTCGCTGCACGGCGCGGTTGCCGCCGGGATCCTCGGGTGCGGTCCGGTCATCCTCGGCACAGCGGAGGAATGCGCCAAGCTGCTCGAACGCGCGCAGGGGGAGGTCGCGGCCGGCGCCGACCCCGCGGCGATCGCGGCTGGCGCCGCGCACGAAGTTCGGGCGGCCGGAGGAAAGCTGCCCGGCTTCGGGCACCCGGTCCACAAGCCGCTCGACCCGCGCGCCGAGCGGATCCTCGAGCTCGCCGACGCCCGCGGGGTCAGCGCGGCGCACGTGCTGCTCGCGCGCTGCCTGAGGGACGCCGCCGCGGCGGCGTGGGGAAGGCCGCTGACGATGAACGTCTCGATGCCGATCGCGGCGGTGATGCTCGACCTCGGCTTCTCGCCGGCGAGCGTCAAGTCGGTGCCGATTCTCGCGCGCACGGCCGGCCTGCTCGCGCACCTCGCCGAAGAGCAGCAGCGCCCGATCGGGTTTCTGATGGCAGCGCAGGCCGAGGAGGCGATCGACTACGAGGCGCCGTCGTGATGCTGGCGCCCGAGGTCGAGACGCGACCGTGGGAGCAGCAGCTGGAGCTGGACGACATCCGCTACCGGACGCAGTTCGCATATCTCTTTGCGCGCTCGCGGTTCTATCGCGAGAAGCTCGCGGCCGCGGGTGTGCAAACGGCGGCCGATGCGGGCGGACTCGCTGAGATCGGACGCCTGCCGCTGACCGAGAAGCAGGAGCTGCGCGACAGCTGCACGGACGAGAACCCGATCGGGTCGCACCTGTGCGCGGAGCGCTCGGAGATCGTGCGGATCTACTCGACGAGCGGCACGACCGGCACGCCGAGCTACATCCCGCTGACCGCCGGCGATCTCGAGAACTGGATCACGGGGTCGGCCCGCAGCTACGCGGCGTCCGGCGTGGTGGCCGGCCAGCGGATCGTCTCGACGTACAACGCGGGTCCGTTCGCGGCGGGTGCGGCACTGGCGTCGTTTGACCGGATCGGCCTGTGCCACATCCCGGT
>Ga0335069_10014477_pt1 | contig 11042 bp, 6 predicted proteins | sample Lox_Sample_11_FD_206714 | JGI IMG/M metagenome (GOLD analysis project Ga0335069, IMG submission 206714) | Soil microbial communities from Loxahatchee National Wildlife Refuge, Florida, United States - Lox_Sample_1.1 | ecosystem: Environmental > Terrestrial > Soil > Wetlands | place: USA: Florida... | reverse complement strand
TCGCGCTCCCCTCTCCCGGGAGCGCCTATCGCACGCTCGTCCACCTGTTCGAGAACGGCGACGCGGAGGCCCTCGAGGCCGTCCTCGCCCGCGTGCGGGCGTCCGTGTCGGCGCGCCCCGAACCGCTCGCCGGCCCGCCCGAGGCCACCGTGATGCTGTCGCCCCGCGAGCACGAGATCCTCGTGCTCCTCGCAGCCGGCTACGGCACGGTCAATATCGCGGCGCGCCTCGGCCTGTCGCACGCGACCGTCCGGAACCACGTCCAGCACCTGCTCCGGCGGATGGAAGTCCACAGCCAGGTCGAAGCCGTTTCGCTCGCCTTCCGGCGCGGCCTGCTCGGGCGGGACGAGGATGGTGGAGGCGACGGTCGGATTCGAACCGACGAATGAGGCTTTTGCAGAGCCTTCCCTTAACCACTTGGGTACGTCGCCGCCCCGCGGAGACCGGACGCGGATCTTAAACCGGGATCGAGCTACTTCGCCATCACCCGGGCCAGCTCGAAGAGCGACGAGTCGAGGGGCTTCCTCGACCCGGCCACTTCCACGAGGGGCGTCGCCGCGAGCTTCCCGTCCCTCAGGCCCAGGAGGATGCCGCTCTCCCCCGCCGTGAGACGCTGAACGGCGGCGAACCCGAGCCTCGTCGCGAGGAGCCGGTCGTACGCGCCCGGCGCCCCGCCGCGCTGGACGTGGCCGAGGATCGTGACCCTGAGGTCGAATCCGAGGCGCTTCTTGTGCTCCTTGAAGTACCGGGCGAGGCCTTCGGCGTCGTAGGACGCACCCTCGGCGACGACGATGATCGCGTGCTTCTTGCCGCGCTCGCGCGAGGCGCCGAGATCCCGCGCGAGCTCCTCGGGATCGACGGGGACTTCCGGAACGACGACGGACTCGGCGCCGCCCGCGATGCCCGCCATCACGGCGAGGTAGCCGCAGTCGCGGCCCATGACCTCGACGAGGAAAGCGCGTGCGTGCGAGGAGGCGGTCGTCTTGAGGCGGTCGATCGCCTCGAGCGCGATGTTGAGCGCCGTGTCGACGCCGATCGTGATATCCGATCCGAAAAGGTCATTGTCGATCGTCGAGCCGACGCCGACGACGGGAAAGCCGGCCTTCTGCAGCTCGAGCGCGCCGCACTGCGAGCCGTTGCCTCCGATCACGACGAGGCCGTCGACCTCGTTTCGCCGGAGGACCTCGAGCGCGCTCGCGCGGCCCTCGGGCGTCCGGAACTCGTCGCAGCGCGCGCTCCCGAGAATCGTCCCGCCCTGCTGGAGGATTCCGCCGACCGCGCGCGCCCCGAGCGGCACGAGATCGCCCGCGATGAGGCCGGCGAAGCCGTTCCTCACGCCGACGACGCCCGCCCCCTGCGCGACCCCCGTCCGCACGACCGCCCGGATGGCGGCGTTCATTCCGGGGGCGTCCCCCCCGCTCGTGAGGACGGCGATGCGTTTCATGGCGTGAGGATCTCCTGGCCGGCGGCTCCGGCGAACGGCCATTCTCGCGCGAGACGGGATCTCACGAGGAAAGCCGAGACGCCCGCCGCGATCACGAGGAGGCCGGTCGCCTTGAAGCCCTTTTCGGGCGAGACGAGGACGAACCCCCACAGGCCGAGCGCGACGAGCGCGGGCAGCGGGTAGAGCCACATCTTGAACGGGCGCTTGAGACCGGGTTGCGTCCTTCGGAGGATGAGCGCGCCCGCGACCTGCGTCACGAACGGGATGAGCGCGCGGATCGAGATGATCGCCGAAACGACGACCTTCAGGCTCAGGAACGAGAAGACCGCCGCGGCGAACCCGAGCGCGGCGATCGCGACGACGGGGTAGCCCTCCGTCGGGTGCAGGCGCGCGAAGACCCGGAAGAAGTTCCCGTCGCGGGCCGCCGCCCAGAGGATCCGCGAGTAGCCGAGCGTCAGCGAGAAGACCGACGCGAACGCCGTCCAGAGGATGAGTCCCGTGACGGCGCGCGCGACGGGCCGGCCCGCGAGCAGTTGGACGAAGTCCGCGACCGTGGATTTCGACGTCATCGCCCCCTCCATCGGGAGGACCGAGACGATGGAGACGTTCATGAGGATGTAGAGAACCGCGACCGCGAGGATCGACACGACGATGACGCGCGGAATCGTCTTCGTGGGCTCGACGATCTCCTCGGCGAGGTAGCAGATGTTGTAGTAGCCGAGGTAATCGTAGATCGCGAGGATGAGCGCGGCGCCGAGGCCGCCGAGCACGCCCGGCGGCGGGATGCCGGGCGCCGAGACGACCGGCGCCTCCCAGAAGCGCAGCGCGGCCAGCTTCATGTGCGGCAGACCGAGCGCGATCACGATCCCGAGCGTCGCGAGGACGCCGGCCGAGAGAACGACCGAGAACCTCCCGATCGCGCCGATCCGCCGCATGAGGAGGAGCGTGACCGCGACGCAGAGAAGCGACGCGGCCGGGGCTTCCCAGCCCTCGGGGACCGCGGGAAAGACGAAGCGCAGGTACCGCGCGAAGCCGATGGCGCCCGAGGCCATCGAAAGAGGCGCCGAAAAGACGATCTGGAAAAGGAAGAGGAACGAGACGAGCTTTCCCCAGCGCTCGGGCCCGTAGGCCTCGCGGAGGAACGCGTACGAGCCTCCGGCCCGCGGAAGCGACGCCGAGAGCTCGGCCGTCACGAGACCGTCCGAGATCGCGAGGAGGGCCCCGAGGACCCACGCGAGGAGCGCCCGTCCGCCCCCCATCGCCGCGAGGATCAGGGGAAGGGTCACGAACGGACCGATCCCCACCATGTCGGTCACGTTCAGCGCGGTGCCCTGCCAGAGACCGATCTCCCGGCGCAGACCTCCCCCCGTCGCTGCCGTGGCCCCCACGACGCGAACCTTACCCGATGTCGAGCCGGAGGAACGCCGTAATCAGTCGACGTCGAACCGGTCCAGGTTCATGACCTTGTTCCACGCCGCGACGAAGTCACGCACGAACTTGTCCTTCGCGTCGTCCTGCGCGTAGACCTCGGCCAGGGCGCGCAGCTGGGAGTTGGAGCCGAAAATCAGGTCGACGCGCGTGCCGGTCCACCTGAGGTCGCCGGTCTTGCGGTCGCGCCCTTCGAACGTGTCCCCGGCATCGGACACGGGCTTCCAGACGGTGTGGATGTCAAGCAGGTTGGCGAAGAAGTCGTTGGTGAGGGTTCCGGCCCGTTTCGTGAACACGCCGTGTGTCGATCGACCCACGTTGGCGCCCAGCACGCGCAGGCCGCCGACGAGCACCGTCATCTCCGGCGCGCTGAGCGTCAGGAGCTGCGCCTTGTCCACGAGCATTTCCTCCGCCGACACGGTGAAGGCCTTCTTCCGGTAATTGCGGAACCCGTCGGCCTCGGGCTCCAGCACGGCAAACGACTCCGCGTCGGTCTGGTCCTGCGAGGCATCTGTCCGGCCCGGGATGAAGGGCACCACGACGTCGTGGCCGCCGGCCCTGGCCGCCGCTTCGACGGCCGCGCAACCTGCCAGCACGATGAGGTCCGCCATGGAGACTCTCTTGCCTCCCGCCTGGGCGCCGTTGAAGGCCCGCTGGACGGTCTCGAGCGCGCCCAGCACCCTCGCCAGCTGCGCCGGCTCGTTGGCGTCCCAGTCCTTCTGTGGCGCCAGGCGAATCCGCGCGCCGTTGGCGCCGCCACGTTTGTCCGAGCCGCGGAAGGTCGAAGCCGAGGCCCAGGCGGTCGAGACCAGTTCCGCCGCCGAAAGGCCCGAGGCCAGGACCCTGGCCTTGAGGTCGGCGATGTCCCTGGTATCGATCAGGGGGTGGTCGACGGCGGGGATCGGGTCCTGCCAGATCAGGTCTTCGGCCGGAACCTCGGGGCCCAGGTACCGGGACTTGGGTCCCATGTCGCGGTGGGTCAGCTTGAACCAGGCGCGCGCGAACGCGTCGGCGAAAGCCTTGGGGTCCCTCTGGAAGCGGCGCGAGATCGGCTCGTAGATCGGGTCGAATTTCAGCGAAAGGTCGGCCGTCGTCATCATCGGCCGGTGCTTCTTCGACGGGTCGTGGGCGTCCGGAATCATGTGTTCCGGCTTGACGTTCTTGGCCTGCCACTGCCAGGCGCCGGCCGGGCTCTTGACCAGCTCCCACTCGTAGCCGAAGAGCATGTCGAAGTAGCCGCCGTCCCATCTCGTCGGGTTGGGCTTCCAGGCGCCCTCGATGCCACTGGTCGTGGTGTGCGCGCCCTTGCCGGTGCCGAACCGGTTGATCCAGCCGAGGCCTTGCTCTTCGATGGGGGCGCCCTCGGGTTCCGGGCCCACCAGCTTCGGGTCGCCCGCGCCGTGCGCCTTGCCGAACGTGTGGCCGCCGGCGACGAGGGCGACGGTCTCCTCGTCGTTCATCGCCATCCGGGCGAAGGTCTCGCGCACGTCGCGGCCCGAGGCCAGAGGGTCGGGGTTGCCGTCCGGGCCCTCGGGGTTCACGTAGATCAGGCCCATCTGCACGGCGGCCAGCGGGTTCTCCAGGTCGCGGTCGCCGGAGTAGCGGCTATTGGGCTTCTTGCTGGTGGCGAGCCACTCCTTCTCGGCGCCCCAGTAGACGTCCTCCTCCGGCTGCCAGATGTCCGCGCGCCCGCCACCGAAGCCGAACGTCTTGAAACCCATCGACTCCAGCGCGCAGTTGCCGGCCAGGATCATCAGGTCGGCCCAGGAGATCTTGCTGCCGTACCTCTGCTTGACGGGCCAGAGCAGGCGGCGCGCCTTGTCCAGGTTGCCGTTGTCGGGCCAGCTGTTGATCGGCGCGAAGCGCTGGTTGCCGGTGCCGCCTCCGCCGCGGCCGTCACCCGTGCGGTAGGTGCCGGCGCTGTGCCATGCCATGCGGATGAAGAGGCCGCCGTAGTGGCCCCAGTCGGCCGGCCACCAGTCCTGCGAATCGGTCATCAGCGCGTACAAGTCCTTCTTCACGGCGGCCAGGTCTAGCTTCCTGAATTCGGCGGCGTAGTTGAAGCCGGGGCCCATCGGGTTCGAAGCAGGCGCGTGCTGGTGCAGGATGCCCAGGTTCAGTTGCCTGGGCCACCAGTCGCGGCTCGACGTGCCTCCGCCGGCGGTGGCTCTGCCGGAGGTGCCTGTGATCGGACACGTCGGGTTTTCACTCATCTTGGCCCTCACTCACTCTGGATCTCGCGGTGCCAACGGACCCTGGACGACTGCATGCCGTGCCCTCACCGGGCAGCCCGTGGACCTCGTCCAGACAAAAACCTAGGGGCCGGCGAGGCGGTCTGTCAATCCTGCTGCGGGCTCATTCGCGCGATCGGACTCGCGCAGTCAGAACTCCAAGTCCCACATCGCCGCCGCCCGCTCGAGCGTCACGGACGCACGGGCATGCTCGGCAAGGGCCGACGCGTAGCCGAGGTAGACGTCGTCCACGGTCCGCTGGGCGTCGAGGAGCTCGAGGAGGCGTGTCGCGCCGCGGTCGTAGCTGTAGTGCGTCGCCTCGAGCGCCCGGTCGGCGTTCGTCAGGACTCCCCCGGCGTAGACGTCGACGGCATTCCGCGTGGCCTCGTAGCGCGCGAGGGCCTGTCGCACCTCCACGGCGACGCGCCGACGCACGGACGCGGCCTGCGTCCCGGCCTGCTGGGCGGACGCGCGCGCGGCGTCGAGCTCGCCGTGCGTGAGACGCGAGATCGGCAGCGGGAACGAGAGCGTGAGACCGAGCGCCTTCTGGGCGGGGATGCCCGCCCCGGCGTCCGACGGGTTGTGCGTGATCGAGGCGGCCAAGGAGGGGTCGATCCATCGATTCGCGCGGGCGACGCCGACGTGCGCCTGCGCCGCCCTTTCCGCGCCGAGCGCAACGAGCACGTCCGACCGGCTCGCCACGGCCCGTTCCACGAGCGCGTCTTCCTGCATCGCCCTCGCGGGGACCTTCAGGTCGCCCGCGGGCACGACGTGCGGCGGCTGCCCCGCCTCGGGAGCCCCGAGGTAGAGCTCGAGGGCGGCGTCTGCGGCGCGGACGTCTCCCTCGGCGGAGACGAAGTCGGCCCGGAAGCGCTCGGCCTCGACCTTCACCTGCCAGACGGCGGTCGGGCTGACGTCCCCGGCGCGAAGCCGCTGCTCGGTCGCGGCGACGAGCCGCTCGACACTTTCGAGCGTCCGGCGCTTCCGGTCCAGGATCTGCCGCGCGGCGAGGGCGTCGATGAAGGCGTTCGTAGCGCTCACGCGGAGCGTCTCGAAGAAGTCGGCGAGCTGCGCCTCGGCCAGCGTGACCCCCGCGCGCGCCTCCGCGATCCGGGCGCCGCGCTTGCCACCCAGCTCGATCGTCTGCGAGAGCCCCCACACGAAAGACGTCGGAAGGCCCTGGTCGGTCAGGTCGTACGCGTCGAGCCCGCCAGTGAACTGCGGGTCCGGAAAGAGCCTCGCGAGAACGACCTGGGCCTCGGCGATCGGCAGGTTGCAGCGGCTGGCGGCGAGGTCGAGGTTCGTCCGCTCCACCTCGGCGAGGTACTCGCGCAGGCGGAGCGGGCGCGCATCGGGCGACTGGCCGAACGCCGGGAACGCCAGGAGGGCGAGAAGAGGGATCGCACGCTTCATCGCCAGCCTCACGCGATCGCTCCCTCGGCGAGAGCCGCGCCCCGCGCCGCGAGGCGCCGCGCGTGCGCCCGTTCCACGACGAGGTAGAGAGCCGGAAGAAGGAAGAGCGTCAGGAGCGTCGCGCACGTCAGGCCGCCGACGATGACGGTCGCGAGCGGGCGCTGCACGTCGCTTCCGATCCCGCGCGCGAGCGCGGCGGGAAGGAGGCCGAGCGTCGCGACCGTCGCCGTCATCAGGACCGGGCGGAGGCGGTCGGTCGCGCCCTCGACGACGGCCTCCTCGAGCTTCTGACCCGCGTCGCGCGACCGCGTGAAGCGTCCGACCATGATGACGCCGTTCTGGACGGCGACGCCGAAGAGTGCGATGAACCCGACCGCGCTCGAGACGTTCAGCGTCATCCCGCGCGCGTGCAGAGCGGCGAGGCCGCCGAGGATCGAGAGCGGGACGACCGCGAGGATCAGCGCCGCGTGGCGGAAGGTCCCGAACGTGACGTAGAGGAGGCCGAAAATGAGGAGGAGGGCCGAAGGGACGATGACGAGAAGCCTCCGCTGCGCGCGTTCCTGGTTCTCGAAGACGCCTCCCCACTCGAGCCGGATCGCCTTCCGGTCGAACGGGACCGTCGCGACGGCGGGCTGCGCTTCAGCGAGAAAGGAGGAGAGGTCGCGTCCGCGGAGGTTCACCTTCACGGTGAGGTGGCGCCGGTTCATGTCGCGCGTGATCGTGCTTTCCCCCGCACGGACGGAGATCCGCGCGACCTGCGCCAGAGGGACGCGTGCGCCCGTGGCCGCGGTGAGGAGGAGCGAGCCGATCGCGTCCGGGCTGCTCCGAGCCGACTCCCGGTAGCGCGCGGCGATGTCGTAGACGCGGTCTTCCTTGAAGACCTGCCCGAGCGCGCGCCCCCCGACTCCGATCTCGATCAGGTCGGAGATGTCCGCCACGTTGATCCCCAGGCGCGCCGCCGCTTCGCGGTCGACGTCGATCTGGAGCTGCGGGAGCGGGGGCTCCTGGTCGACGGCCACGTCGGCCGCCCCGGGGATCTTCTCGAGGGCGCCCGCGAGCGCCGCCGCGACCCGCCGCATCTCCGGGAAGTCGCGCCCGAAGACCCGGAGGACGAGCTCGCTGTGAGCGCCGGCGATCTTGTCGTTGACCATGTCGACGATCGGCTGCGAGAAGCCGACCGAGACTCCCGCGATCCTCCGGAAGCGCGCGTCCATCCGGCGGACCAGTGCGGCCTTGTCGCCCCCCCATTCTCCGTAGGGACGAAGGGTGACGCACGCCTCGATGTGCGAGAACGTCCAGGGGTCCATTCCATCGTCGGTCCGCCCGAGCTGCGTGACGACCGCGGCGACCTCCGGGAACTCGAGCGTCGCGTTCCGCAGGTCGCTCGAGAGCTCGGCCCCCTTCTCGAACGTGATGCCCGGCGGGAGCTGGACCTGGATCCAGAGCGACCCCTCGTCGAGCGACGGAAGGAACTCCCGGCCGACGGTGACCCCGAGGACCACGGCGAGCAGGGCCGCGGCGACCCCGGCGAGAAGGACGGGGCGCGGGCGGGCGACGACGGCCTCGATCGCGCGCCGGTAACGGCCCGTCAGACCCTCGACCCAGGCCAGCCGCACGATCCTCCGGGGATGCTTCAGAAGGACGAGCGTGAGAGAGGGAATCAGCGCGAGCGCCACGAGGATCGCGCCGGCGAGCGCGTAGCCGACGGTCCAGGCCATCGGGGTGAAGAGCTTCCGCTCCACGCGCTCGAACGCAAAGAGGGGCAGGTAGGCGGTGATGATGATCGCCGTCGCGAAGAACATCGTCCGCCCGACCTGCGAGGCCCCCTCGCGCGCCGCCGACTCGGGGAACGTCCCTTCGGGGTGCTCCTCCCGTTTTCTGAGGATGCTGACGTAGACGACGATCGCCGCGTCCACCAGGATCCCGAAGTCGATCGCTCCGAGCGAGAGGAGGTTCGCCGGGACGTGCGTCGCGTTCATGAGGACGAAGGCGACGAGGAGCGCGAGCGGGATGGTCGCGGCGACGAGGAGCGCGCCGCGCGGACTCCCGAGGAAGAGGATCAGGACGATCAGGACGAGGCCCATCCCCTCGAGAAGCGTGTGGGAGACCGTGCCGAGCGTCGTGTCGATGAGCGTGGTCCGGTCGAGGTAGGGGACGATCTTCACGTCCCCTGGGAGGATCCCGGCGTTCAGCTCGTCGACCTTCCGGTGGATCCCGACGAGGACCTTCGAGGCGTTCTCGCCGCGGAGGAGGAGGACGATGCCGGAGACGGCGTCGGGGTTCCGGTCCTTCCCGAGGATTCCGTTCCGCTGCAGCGCGCCGAGGCGGACCGTCCCGAGGTCCTTCACGAAGACCGGGACGCCGTTCTTCTGCGTCACGACGACGTTCCCCAGGTCGGCGATCGAGCGAATCAGCCCGACCCCGCGCACGACCGCGCCCTGCTCTCCCCGCGCGAGGATGCTCCCCCCGGCGTTGGCGTTGTTCGCGTTGATCGTGTCGTTGATCTGCTTCAGCGTGACGCCGTACTTGACGAGCCGCTCGGGATCGATCTCGACCTGGAACTGCGTCGTCTCCCCGCCGAAGTTCGACACGTCGGCGACGCCGGCGACCTGCTTGAGCGTCGGGATGACGACCCACTGCTGGATCTCGCGCAGCTCGCGCTGGCCGCGAGACTTCGACTCGAGCGTGTAGCGGTAGATTTCGCCGATCGCCGACGTGAGCGGGTCGAGACCCGCGGCGGCTCCCGGCGGGAGCGTCACGTCCGCGATCCGCTCCCGGATGCGCTGCCGGCACCAGTAGTCCTCCACCCCGTCCCGGAAGACGAGCGTGATGAGCGACAGGCCGAACGTGCTCTTGCTCCGCATCGAGGCGAGGCCGGGCACCCCGTTCAGGACGCGCTCGAGCGGCACCGTCACCTGCTGCTCCACCTCCTCGGCCGCGTGCCCGGGGTACATCGTGATGACCTGCGCGCTCGTGTCCGTGACGTCGGGGTAAGCCTCCACGGGGAGCTGCTTCCACGACCACCAGCCGAAGAGCGCCGCGAGGAGCGCGACGCCCCAGACGACGGCGCGGCGCCTCAGGCAGAGCGAGACGAAGCGGTCGATCACGGCAGCAGCGCCCCGTTCCTCACGACGATGCGCTCGCCGCTCGCGAGCCCCTTCGCCACTACGGCCGTGTCGCGCTCCTGCGCGCCCAGATCCACCTCGCGCCGGACGAAGCACCAGGGACTCTTTTCCACCCAGACGTAGCTGGCCGTCTCGCCGACGAAGAGGGCCGTCGTCGGAACGACCAGCGCCGGTGCGGGCGTCCCCTCGAACCCGACGGTCGCGAACATGCCGGGCTTGAGGCGAAGGTCCGGGTTCTCGAGCTGGATCCGGACCCGGACCGACCGCGTGTCGGCGTCGAGCACGTTCTCGATGAAAAGGACGCGGCCGCGGAGCGCACGGTCGCCGCAGGCGGCGACCTGGATCCGGGCCGCATCGCCGACGTGCACCTTTTCCACGTCGCGCTCGGGGACGCTGGCGGTCACCCAGAGGCTCGTCAGATCGGCCACGACGAGAAGCGGCAGCGTCGGGTCGTTGCGGTTCTCCCCGGGCGCGGCCGCGAGCGAGAGAACCTGGCCGGCGAGAGGCGAGCGCACGACGAGGGGCGCGTCCATCTCCCGGGAGTCGATTCCGAGGAACCCGAGGCGGACCTCGGCGCGCCTGAGATCGTCGCGCGCCACGTCGAAGCCCGTCTGCGCCTCTTCCACATCCCGCTGCGCCGCGATGGAGTGCTCGAGGAGGTCCTTCTGTCGCCGCAGCGCCTGCTCGGCCTGCAGAAGGACGCTCCGGGCCCGGAGGACGTCGGCCCGGGCGGCGACGAGGTCGGGGGCGTCCAGCTCGAAGAGAGGCTGTCCCTTCTTCACGGACTCGCCCTGCCTCACGAAGAGGCTTCTCACGCGCCCGGTGAGCGGCGGCGAGATTCTGGCCATGTGCGCGGGGTCCGCTTCCACCGAGGCCGGGGCGAGGAGGGTGGCCCGAACCTCCCGGCTCTCCACGGCGGCCACGACGACCTTTTCCCGCAGCGGGGAGTCCGCGGCCACGGCGACGCTGCCGTCACCGCGTTCTCCGGCTGGCGGCGGACTCGCCTGGACTCTCTGGCAGGCCGATTGGGTGAAAAAGACGGCGGCAGCCGCGGCGGTCCCGGCCGCTGCCACCCATCTGTTCTTGAGACTCGTTCGCATGACCTCAAGATAGAGGTCCGGCTCCCCTCCGTAACTGATGCGGATGTATCAGGAAATCGGACGGCGCCTCAGCGCTTCAGGACGTCCTTCGCGATCGTGTTGAGCTGCATGAAGGACGTGCCTTCGTAGATCTTCCCGATCTTCGCGTCGCGGAACATCTTCTCGAGCGGGTAATCCTTCACGTAGCCGTACCCGCCGAGGAGCTCGAGCCCCTTCGACACGCACATCTCGGCGACCTCGGAGCCCTTGAGCTTCGCGATCGCGCCCTCGCGCGCGAACGGGAGACCGGCCTCCTTGAGGC